>Ga0209125_1000238_pt1 | contig 84157 bp, 93 predicted proteins | sample BarGraIncub1131A_FD_184503 | JGI IMG/M metagenome (GOLD analysis project Ga0209125, IMG submission 184503) | Arctic peat soil microbial communities from Barrow, Alaska - Barrow Graham LP Incubations 11-31A (SPAdes) (version 2) | ecosystem: Environmental > Terrestrial > Soil > Wetlands > Peat...
ATTACAATGCCATCGTAAGAACCATGAATACTATGGTTGAATCTTTTCCAAGCAACCTCATTGCAGGGATTTTCGGATTTAAAAAACAACCTTTCTTTGAAGTGGGTGCCGCAGCCGAACGAGAAAACGTCCAAGTAAAATTCAATTAATCATAAAAATTATTGGAGGACAAATGCTATGAAAAAACGATGCTCGCTTCTCCTTCTTGGACTGCTGCTTTTGGGATGTTTTTTCCCTGGAAGTACTTTTGCCCAGGAATCTTTTGATATCACCCAATATGATGTAAACATGAAGGTTCAGGAAAACCATGCTTACAATGTCCAGGAAAATATTACAGTGGCCTTTACGGCACCCCTTCATGGGATATTTCGGTACATTCCTTATAAAGGAACTTTTTACCGACAAATTGATGGAAAACCAGTGGCAACTCCTTACACCGCTCGAGTAACAAATATTAATGTTAAAAATTGGCCTTTTGCTGTTTCCTCTGAAAATGACAATAAACTCATTCAAATTGGTTCCAGTGATAAAACAGTTGACGGAACGCAGGTCTACCCCATTTCCTACACCTGGAATCCCGGCGATGACAAAATCCCTTCCCAGGATGATGTTTATTTTAATATTATTCCTCCGAATTGGGATACTTCCATTGCTGGAGCAACATTCACCATTGACATGCCAAAACCCTTTGATCCCAACAATGTCGAATTTATTACCGGAGGCTATGGCAGTACCGATACCACTGGCGTTGATTTTACCGTTAATGGCAATACCATTGTGGGAACTCTTAATCGACCTTTAAGTAATAATGAAGGCGTCACCTTAAATATCAAACTTCCAGAAGGTTATTTTGTGGGTGCTTTTACAGGTAATGAGTTTCAACCTTTTATGTTCAGCCTCATAGGTCTTGCACTTCTAGGGGCCTTTCTCATTTGGTTTTTTAACGGCAGAGATGAAAAGCCGGTCGAAACCGTGGAATTTTATCCACCCCAGGGATTTACCCCTTCCCAAATCGGCTATATTGTTGATGGAAGCATCGATTCTCCTGAAGTTTTATCCCTGCTCATGTATTGGGCGGATAAAGGATATATGACCATTGAGCAAGTGGATAAAAAGGAATTTATATTTCATAAAACAAAGGATCTTCCGGCATCGGCCGAGGATTTTGAACGCACATTTTTTAGCGGAATTTTCGAAAAAGGTAATAGCTTTTCCACCAAAACGGTGCCTGATGACTTTTTCGATAAAATTAAAGCAACCAAGGCCCAAATCGAAGGATATTTTGATATCCCTGAAAATAATTTGTTTACCCCGAGTTCTAAAATCGGAAAATGGGGGATTACCCTTTTAATGCTGCTGCCTTTAGTTGCATTGGCCATTAATGGTGTTTACAAAATGGGGGATTTCTCATGGATCATTTTAGGATTTGCTGTTTTCTTTACTGCAGTGCCCGTTTTTGTGAGTATCAAGATTATTACCTCGGCCATTGAAATTCGCCAGGGAACCACTATAAAGAAAACCGTGGGTCGTCTGATCCTTGGCATTATTTTAACGGTTCTTTCTATACTGCTTGTCTTTGGAATCAGTTTGGGTATCTATGGAGATAATTCCATTCTTCCTGCACTGGCAGCCCTTGTTGCCACCGGTGTCATTGCCTATTTCCAAATGATTGCCACCCAGCGTACGAACACTGGCCGACTATGGCTTGGACAAACTCTCGGTTTTAGAAACTTTATTGAAAAAGCAGAACTAAGCCGAATTGAAACACTGGTCAATGAAAATCCCCAGTACTTTTATAATATTCTTCCCTATGCTTATGTTTTGGGAGTGACTGATAAATGGGCGAAGAATTTTGAATCTTTAGCCATTGAACCCCCACAATGGTATAATGGAAATGCCTACGATTACAACAACTTTAACACCCTGATTTTTGCTTCTCTTCTCATGCACAGTATGAATAATATTTCATCATCCATTATTGTTCCGCCAAGCTCCGGCTCCGGTGGATTTGGCGGTGGTGGCTTCTCCGGCGGCGGCGGTTTTTCCGGCGGCGGCGGCGGCGGCGGTGGTGGTGGTGGCTGGTAAAGCCTTTATAATGGCTTTAATACAGTGTTTCAGCCATTCTTCCATTCAAGACTACGTGCGAATACGCTCGAATATTTTCGGATATGACACTTACATGACACACGTATGACACAGTATCAATCAGTCATATGACACAAATATTAGCAAGCTATTTGTTTATCTCTTAGCTTGCTTTTTAACGCAAAAAATAAAAAAGGCCACCTTCAGGTGCTATTATTTGAGTGCTATTGAATGATCCGTTTTCGGTATTCGCCTTTAACCGATTCATTGTCAAGGGCTGCGTAAATTTGTGTGGTCGATGGATCAGAGTGGCCCATGAGTTCCTGGAGAATATCCAGTGGCATCCCTGCCCGATGTCCCAAAGTCGCAAAAGTATGCCTCAATAAATGTGGAAACACTGCCTTATCTATTCCGGCTTGCTCTGCTATTTTTGCAATCTCTACTTCTATCGCTCTGCCCTTAAGCCGTGCATATGGCTTTTTTGATGATATAAACAGCGGATCATCATTATTGGGATCGCATTTGCGCTCTAAAAAGTATTTTTGCAGATATATTTTTGCTTTTGGTGAAAATAAGATGGTGCGTTCTTTATCACCCTTACCAATGATGTTAACTGAATTTTCTGACCAATTAATGTTGGATCGGTTAATCTGCACGATCTCCGATAGCCGACCGCCGGTTGAAAATATGAATTCAAGCAAGGCCCGTTGCCTGGATGTTTTACATGAATCCCTCATCAATTCCAGTTCTTCCACAGTTAACGATTTTCTTACTCTTTTTTCAGTCTTAGTTTTTTTTATTTTACGCGTTGGGCTCTTGTCAATATAGTCCTCATCTTCTAACCAGGTAAAAAAACTTTTAATGATTGATTTCTCTGTTTCCAAACTTGAATTTTTCAAACCCTTGTCTTTGACCAAATCAGCCAGGAACATTCGAATATCCATGGTCGTCACATCTTTGACATCTTTCTGAAAACAGTTTGAGAACCGCCTCAAGTGCAGCGCATAGTTTTTTAATGTTTTCAGGCTCAGACCATCGAGTTTTTTAGTTGCCAAGTAAATTGAAACTTTAGCCCACATATCCGACATGACCGCCAGAGCTGTAACTTTCTCGTGGATGTCGTAGTTATACAATGCTGACTCCACAATGTTCCTTAGAATATTGGGATCCACCTCAGCATACTGTTCCGTGACCGCTTCCACAATATTAATCACAATTTCATTTTCGTACATAAAAATAACACCTCCGTAGTGATTTCCGTTTTAATCAAGTGCGGAAAGTAAAGTTCGGAAAACTTTACTTGTCAAAACAGGTAATTAATCTGCTTCTATTCCACTTCTATATTATACCATAATCCCTCGTTTTATTCCACGATATTAATACTTAAAACAGTCCTCATTTATCAAATCTTAATATTTTCAATTGTAACAACTTTTTTATTTTCCCTCTGTTTTTCCTCAAAATCCGAATAGCGCACCTTAACCTTTTCGGATTTTTGCGTTTTTTTAGTCATTTTTTGGCATAACACAGCCGTTTGAAGGGTGTAAAAAAACATGGAAAACGTGTTTCCGAAAAAAGGGTGTTTTCCATGTTTTGCTTTGCGGTTTTTCCATGTTTACAACTGCATTTTTTCCATACTTTTTTCGCTTTGTTTTCCATGTTTTGCATGGCGTTTTTTCCATGTTTTATTTTTACCGTTTTTCCGTGTTTTTGATGCCATAATCTATCCAAAAAATAAAAAAATAGACCACCCGAAGGTGGCCAGTTAATTAATTATTCCATTGGCAATGAACAAAGCTGAGCTCTGGGTACTCGATTGTCTTGAGTCCATGGTTCCTAGCTATTTGTGCAAACTCAGACACCGATAAGCCATTTGCAGTAAATACACGTACATCAGCACATCTACCTAACATATGATAAGAATCCGGTACTCCACCCACATCAGCATTTAATTGAGGACAGCGGACGCCGGAAGAAATACTCAGAGGAAAACCAACTTCTAAACGTACTTCTTCAAGTTTCTGTACAAGGACCGGGTGGATGTCTGCCGGGAATCCATCACAGTAACCAGGGCCTCCTTCGAAAGCGCACTCACAAGCAAACTCCCAACGGTTAAAGTGTTCTGTCATTTGTTCATGGTGGTCATAGCCGCCAGAGGGAACTACAATTACAGACGGTGGATCCGGCGTCGCTGTTACAACCGGCTGATCTGCGAACATGCTAGTAAAGGTAAGTGTGCCAATTATGTGATCAGCTACCAAGTCATGGTCCTCCTGGTACCGTTCGACTGCACTTGTTGTTTCAGTACCGCTACGCCCCAGACGACCGTCAACAGTAACATTGTACCCTAACTCATTCAATCGTATTTGTACTGCCGTTACCTGGCCGCTTAGCTTACTCCATGTAATCGGGCCAGGTATTCGGTCCACTGTGATTCCATATAACTCTTGTGCCACGCCTGTTATCTCAGCGGATCGGTCACCGAAGTCATCATCTTCAACAAGTTCTCCGAAGTTTAGCATATTTAAGGTCCTTTGCAGTTCCAAAGTGGTGAACGGCTCGATGCTGGCAGCATCGGGTATGCTGATCGGCGCATTCTCAGGAACTGGTCGAGGCGTCACTGTACCATTTCTGTAATCTACATAGCATATATTTAAATCGATTTTACTGCTGATCCCCGGGATGGTTCCTTCCGGAGCTTCCTGGTACTGCCACATATCCACTCGATTCTCGAAACTGCAATAATCCCAATCATATTGAGCGCACCAGGCAGAAAATTGCTTAATGCTTTCCCAGTTGAATTGACGCATTGCCCCAAGGTTTCCGTATATACCGCCCTTATATCCAAATTCTTCTACCCTGGAGCAGAATGCAACCGCCTCAGATGTAATATCCGTGGCCATTGTGTCAGGATCTTCAAAATCAGCGTATATCGGCCATGTTAGTGGATACTGTTGGCATCTACTAACTGCAAAATTAGCTTCAGCTCGTGCGCCATCAGCATCCAAGCTCATGATTAGATGAAAAGCTCCTACATCGAGGCCTACACTTAGAGCTCCCTGCATATGGCCATCAAACTTGCTGTCAGGATTAAGCCCGTATCCTGTACGGGCTATTACTCCTTCAACTCCAGAGGCTTTTACCTGATTCCAGTCTATATCAGCCGGTTGCCAATAACTAACATCAATGATTTTCATTTAACTCTCGCTTCCCAGGTTAATAAATCCTCTGTTAGATTATCATAAATTCCAGTAGGATCTAAACCGTAGTATATTTGTACTCTCTTTACAGCCTCTTTGGTATATTCGCAGAAATCGATTGAGTCACTTTCTACGCTATAACCACAGGATAGCAACTTTTTTTTTAATAATTTAACATCGTTCCCAACATCTCCCAATTTCAACTTTCATTCCCCTTTTTCTAATCCGCTGGCATTCTGTGCTGTTTCAATATTATTTGAAGTTGTGGTATTATTGTTATTTTTAATTTCTTCAATAAATTGTAATATAGCAGATACTGTCACATATCCTTCTTTTAATAATGTTAGTATCTGTCCGGCTGCTCTGGCCTTATCGGTGAAGTCAAAGTTCTTCCACCCAAGGTAGGCCAGACTACAAAGAGCAGCAGCATATGATACAAATTTGAATACCTGATCGTCCGACAATATAATCGGGTTAACACTGAATGCCGTTAAAATAGCATTTACAACAAACAATAGGATCGTTGCAAGGGTGGCCCACATTGCCAGGGGGACACCTTTTAAATTTTCTATTAAGCTTGTAAATTTATTCATAATATCTCCTTTAAATTTTTGTTAGTGGTAATTTTAATACCCTCATATATAATTCATGGCACAGGCCATTCCCCCCAAGGCCAGCATAGGCATCAAATAAATGTTTCAGATTTTTCATATCCTCCACACTGATGTTGGTTTGATTGATGTAAAAAACACAGGCGTTATAAACCCTGTCGTGCAGCAGAGCTACCAGGGCCAATTTTATAACGTCCTGGTTTCCATCGCTTCTATCCATGCGTTGATTCTGATCTTCTTCAGGCTTAATGAATTTCTCCATAAATTTTAACCTCAAGGGTTTGAATACTAATACTGCCAAAATAATAATAGTTGTTATGTTGCTTGCATAGTCTGATAAAATGTCGATTAAACTCGCCAAACTCATAAACACCTCCTTCTTTTTTTCCCCAATAAAAAAGCACCCTTTCAAGTGCCTCGTAAGCCATTTTTATTTTGGTTGGGGATGCCTGATCTTGATATGGGGAAATATCCCATGAATCAAATGTGCAAACATATCTGTTGCAGCATGTCCAGCTACCCTCCAATTCCCAATTAGGTGTTTCATATATTCCATCGTTCCCCCTTTGTTTTAGTGCGTAATATCTTCCAACTCTTTATATCTAACTATAAAATTTCGTGTTCTTCAATATCAAAACTCAAGCCAGTAATATTTTTAAAATTTTCTTCTCTGATTTTAGAATTGTAAAAGTCATTATTTTCTTTTTCTCTTTTTTCGGAGTATTCGATGGCTTTGATTTCACTGTCAAAAACTTTAACGTCATTCACTTCATGGAATTCATTTTCTAAAACTATCCAAACTTTCATTTCTAACCTCCAAATCCGTATTAAACGTTTGTTTCAAAAACCCATTGTAAATAGGCCTTCTGCTCACATTCATCCATTTTATTAAATTTTATTATTTCTTCTTTTGTACCATTTTTGTTTGCAATAAAATAAACGAACATAACTTTTATGAATTTAAAATAAGCCATTAAATATTTCATAATTTATTCAACCCCTTTTTTCCAATTCTATATTAAGTTGCCATACTTTTCAGCCAGTAATAAAACATATCCGCTATTTGGTAATAGCCATACGTTCCAGGGTGAACACCGTTCAATTCTCGTATGATAGTCATTGGGTTTCTGCTGTTTACAGGTTTTGCGGCATCAAATTGAAAGTTATTAACTGTATCAATATTGCAATGGATAGGTATCAAATGAATTTTATTTGAAGTTTCTTTCCCTTTGTAGTAATTAGTTAATAATCTTGTGAATATGTTATTGTTGCGTTTATATCTCCACCTTGTTTGGGTGCTTTGGTATGATGCACCAAATCCATCTTGCGATTTATCGGGTGGAATTGTTACAGCAATCCCGAAAATCATATTTGCGTTGGATAATTTTATATTAGCAATCATGGCATCCAATTGTACAAATATTGCATTTGATTGAGAAATTACAGTTGCATCATCCAACGTGCTAAATACATCGTTTATGCCTAAATTAAAAGTTACATAATCAGGCGTAGCAAGTGCATTATTAGTTAAATAGGTTGCAAAGTTAAATACGCCACTAAACACAAACGGACTTGTCGGATCTGTGTAAAACATATTTGCTGTCCATCCTGATATAGCCTCGTGCTTCACAGGTGCGGTTCCTTTTGTGCCGAGTAAGGTAATGTCCATAGAATCAGATGCCCCAAATAGATTATTCAACTCGGTTGCCATTATACTATTTGCGGTTGTACTATCGCCTATCATTAAAAGTTTAGGATTAGTGCCTGTGCCATTGGCCGAAGATACCACCTTTACTAAAATATCTGTTTTTGTTAAATAAACACCGTCTTTATAAATTTCAATAGTTAACCAAATGTCTCCGGCTGACACATCCCCGATGACAGGTATATACGTCCACCGCTCACTTTGTTGTATACCTTTTGCACAAATACAATTAAATTGATAATTGTTTATATTCCCGACATTACAAATATTATCAAAGTAAACGTTCACCTCTAATCCTACAACCGCAGGAATGATTGATGGAAGAACGAAATTGATAGGGTCAACAGCACTAACAAGTTCATTATTTTTAATAAATTTATATCTATACCCCTCGAAAACGGTTGAAATTGTACCCAGCTCAATCTGTTCTGTGTTTAAAAGTGCATTGTGAACTGAAACTCTTATAAACGCACAATTTGCAGGCGTAGTGAAGGTCAATCCGCTAAGAGTTAATCCAGAAATGTAAACTTTTAAAGAATTATAAAATGCAATGTGTGTTGACTCTGTTCGTGCGTAAGCTGTCAAAGCTGACGCTGGCATATAACCACTAGCAAAATAACTGGCAGAAGTTTCCAAAACGCCATTTGTATAATTTATAAAGCCTGCAACGGCAACGGCTTTATCAAATAAATTTTTACCTAGAGTGACAAATGTCGTTTGATAAATGCTGTCAACGCTTCCAATCCCTATCGGTGGTATATAGGACGCATCAAATGTTTCTTTTGGCAGATATGTTTTATACGCTTCATATGTTGTTGCCAGAGCCCCTAGTTCGATTTGGAGCACTGCCATTTGCGAAACGGATATGGCAGCGAGTATGTATGCACAATTTACAGGTGTGGTAAAAGTTGCAGTAGTAACCCCTGAAATAAATACTTTATCAGCAGTAAAAAAACATAAGGCGTATGCCCCCCCATTTCTTACATAATTAGTGCTTGCCGATACGGGGATATAGCTACTCGCATTAAATAACGCATCAGCGGTCAATATTCCAGTTCCAACGGCCGGACGATAGCCGAGTGTAACATAATTTTTATCAAATAAATTTTTACCAACCCTCATGAAGCTAGTGTTTTCGGGATTGATGGTTCTATCCCCTATTTTTAACGCATTCCCAATATCAACCCATGATGCACCATTCCACGCCTTGTTGGTGTTTAAATCGCTGACAAACCAATAGTCTTCATTGGTGGTCGGTATTACAGGCAAAGCTGAATTTAAACAAGAACCTTTAAATATTCGATTGCTCCCCAGTGTGCCGATTTTAGAATCTATTTGCGACGGAATTTCTGCCAATTCCGCATCAGACGAATTCAACCGTTGGTAAAGCGCACCGAATCCACCCCGGGCTGTTTCTATTTCCACGGATGAGGGATCCGTTTCTGTAGCTCCCTGAATTACCTGGACGAACTGATCTTCCAGGGCTGTCTGTTTTCCTGTTGTACTAACAACCTCTTCATTGATCGCTTCAATCCCAGCCGCTATTGTTTCGCGAACAGTCTTACCTACGCTTGCTGCCCTTATGTTTGCGACGTTTTGTATTATGTTTGCCATATGTTCCCTCCTTTACTTAATCTGTATAAATGCCTGGGTTGAACACCAAACATTAACCCGGCCGTTTTGACTGCTTGTTATTTCTAAATCGTATGTTGCGCCTGGCGTTTGAATGTACGATGAAATGTCCATATCCAAACTTCCTCCCCCGGATAAACTTACCCCAGGGATCGCCACACCATTTATTTTTATAGTCACATCAGCCGGATAGGTATCTTCAAATATCCCATATTGAATGTCGTGGGTGTGGGCTGGGATCGTTACGTCATGGGTGTGGGATGGTATGTCAACCGAGTGTGAATGTGCCGGTATGTCAACATTGTGCGAATGCGCTGGAAAAGATACGGAATGAGAGTGATCTGAAACAGTATGATCATGGCGGGTGTCTACAACGTGATCGTGGCCCTGTATTTTTACGCCATTAAAATCTAAATGTGTAGGGCTTTCAAAAAATATACGAGTACTGGTGTCATCGTCAGGTATCGAAAATGTTGGTTTTTCGTATGATGACCGTTTTTCGCTCCCACCGGAGGAGGTTGTCTGACCGCCGCCGGCACTGCTGGTTGAAGAACCGCCACCACCTGAAGAGCTTGTCGCAGTACTACCACCACCTGAAGAGCTTGTCGCTGTACTGCCGCCTCCTCCAGCACTTGTCGCTGTCACTGCGGCAGCGGATGCAATTCCCTTTTCATAGGCTCTGTATTTTTGGCTATCAATGTGTAATCTCACTCGGTTTACATACAAAATATCAGGGCTTAGCCATACAGGTAAAACAAACGGATGTGTTGCATCGATGTTTTCCGCGTATCCAATAGTATCTATATAAGTCGACCCTTGGGGACAATTCTCTAAATTCATATTCCGTTGTTTTAACTCCCCGATTTGTGTGCTTAAAGTGATTGGTCGTGTGCTGATAATTAATTTAGGATCCCATGGGCTGTTTATTAAATCTCTGTTTCGTTCAATCACTCGTGCATAAACATCAATACTCAAAAATGGTGCAATCGTATGGATAGTATCCCCCAGGTTGTATTTTTCCAGGGCATATTCCGCTAAAACACTACGATCTATCATAGCCGTATCAATGATTAGTTTCGGTTGTTTTTTCTCATCTAAAACCGTTTGCCCATAAATCTTTAACGTATTTGCACTTTGGATATCTTTGTTGGTCACGAGTCCTTCGATGACCCCATAAACCGCAATTGCTGGGATATCTTCCAAATATTCCACATTCCCATTGACTGTGGTAATATCGAGCTGGTTAATCCCCTGGCCGAACCCTAAGATTATCACTCGGGTTATTAAATCTGCTGAGTCGTACTCCCGGATCAACTGTTTCGCATTGATGCCGATTCGTATTTCTACACCATTATTCTCTCCAAGATCAGTTAAATAATCCAGATACAATAAACCAGCTGTTTCTCTTACTCTTAAATCACCGCCTAAAATGTTATGGAGCTTGGTGATGATTGCATTCAGTGTTGTTTCATAGTTGGTGTCCACGCTAATGCTTTGTGTTATCTCAACAACCCCTAGATGGATTTCCTTACTCGGTTCGACCTTTATATTGTGTTGCTCTAATAAATATGTCAATATTTGTGTCGGTGTTTGATTAATAAACTGCCATCTCCTCGTCTGACTGTCACACAAATAATTCAATGCTCCTTCACAAGTGACCTGGTTGATAAACTTGCTATCGGCTCCCATGCCATCTTTTGGATTGAGCACACGTCCCGAAAACACCACCGAATTATCACGGGTATCAAACACCTTGACTTTCGTAATTAACCCTTGAATCAAACCATACCCAGGGTTACCATAGGGTACATCAAAAGAGAGCTGCTCCGCCTGGGATAAGCTCTCTTTTAGTGGCAAATTTAAAAGATGCGGTGTGTCCGCATCGGCGCTGGGATAATGAATCACCGTTTCGACTCCATTGTTAAAAATACTGACCTTATACAACTACAACACAACCTTTCTAAATGAAAATTCAATGCGCCCCGTGCCATTAACGGTTAGGGTGTTTATGCCATTTAATAATTTTAATCCATAGGGAATATTATTTCCTATTGCCATGGGGTAAGTCACCCCAGCGAAAACAATAGACATTGCAGCGCTACAATGGATAAGAGGCATAACAGGCCGTCCCGGATTGTAAAGCGGTATCGTCCGGGTGGTTACGACGTCGTAACCACCGTCTTGCAAGTAATCTGTTTCAAAATTGAATGTATCCCATAATTGATCAACTGCAAAATCTATGCCTGTTTTGAATGGTTCGGCTGTAAAGGTCACGGACAAATCTGCTGTACCATGTTTTTCTGCAATATCAATTGTTCCTTCCACCTCGGCCATGAAATAAAAATCACTGATATCGTCAAATATTAAAGGTTTTTGCCCGACGTCTTGGATCCATCTAATAACACTATCTAACTTTATTTGCATCTGATCTTTAGTTGTTGCCATCAGTACAAAATTTACAACTAATGTTCGTTGATTGTAGACAATCTCCCCATCACTCGCGACGGTTGAGAAGTCATAATAACTGCTCATCCCCGGAACCGCTTCCTTTATTTTTTTTTTACCCGGTGTACTAATTTTCTTACTGATCAATATTAAACCATGATCATTAAAGGAGTGTTCATTATTAAATGTTATGCCCGTCATATTCCTTCACTCCTTCCAATGATTTGATTTTTACTGCCTATTAATTTGTCAAGATCATCAATCAGATATTCCGCTAAAACTTTCCCGCTTTGTAAAATAAGTTGTAAAATTATGGGCTGCTTGCTATCTGATCCGGCTATGCTTAAATTGCTACTCCCGGCATCAACTCCTGTAGATCCATCTGTTTTTACGCCTATTGACATTTCTCCAGATAATTCAGAGATCGCCTTTGTAACTAATCCTTTATTTTTTTCAATTCCGCTTGCTAATCCCCCCATAAAATCAGGCATCCACTCTTCGTATTCCCTAAGTGGTCCAACATCTGGCCGAGAAAAGTGGAGGAATGATGTTATCGTTGATGCGACATTTGATACTGCACCCGTAATACCACCGATCATGCTCCATATTCCATCGATCATTCCTTGTATCATGTCGGATCCCCAAGACAAGAATTGCCCAGGCAAACTGGAAACGTAAGATACCGCACTTTGAAATGCGCCAATTATTGCCTCCCCAACGCCTGAGAATGCCGAACCGATACCTGAAGCAATCCCGCTAAACCATCCGGCCGCTGCGCTCCATACGCCTACGATTCCATTCCATGCAGCGGAATATATTTCAATGTAAAAACCGACTACCCCGCTGAATACAGCTACGATCCCAGCCCACACCGCTTGGAAGAATCCGACACACGCACTCCATACTGCTACGATTCCATTCCACTCTGCAGTATATAAATTTACGAAGAAACCGACAACGGCTTGAAAGACCATGACTATTCCATCCCATATCGTTTGAAAGAATAAAATAGCACCATTCCAAATAAACATAATGCCATTCCATTCTGCGACGAATAAATTGACAAAGAAACCAACTACGGCTTGAAAGACCATGACGATTCCATCCCATACTGCCTGGAAGAATGGAACAACCGCGGCCCATATTAATTGTATGTTTTGCCAGGCGGCTGAAAATGCCACTTTAATAGCTTCCCATATTGCGATTACTGCTATCCTGAAACCCTCATTGGTATTCCATAGCCAGATTAATCCGGCAACAAATGCTGCGATCAATACTATAATTATCCCGATCGGGTTGGCTGTAAGGGCTGCATTCAGCAACCATTGCGCTGCTGTTGCTGCTCCGGTAGCGATTGTCATGGCTCCGGTTGCTATAGCGGATGCACCTTTTGCAATAGCATCACCCGCATACATCCCCATCAAGGCAACCGTCGCCCCTATATCTTTTAATTTTGCCAAACTCAATGCTCCGGTCACGCCTGTTAACATTGTAGTCGCTGCCGATAATGTATTTATTATTGTCACTACTCCGGAGATTACTTTGAATGATACAAATAATCCGAATAATGTTGCCAGGACCGGTATTATTATATTTGCATTGGTTGTCACAAATGAAATTGCAGTCGCTATTTTTTCTAAACCATTTGAGACAAAACTTTGAATAGCGGGTAAATTCGACATAAACCAGTCTATTAATTCTGTTAATTTGGGAATTAATTCAACACCAACTTTATTTTTGGCACCCTCAAAGGCAATTCCTAATTCATCGACTTTATCGCCGTATGCCTCGGCGGCAACAACTGAATCGGCGCTCATTACAATTCCTAATTCTTCAGCACGTTTTTTGAATGCTTCCATACCTGCAGAGCCTTCATCCAATAACGGTTTTAACTCGGTATAGCTTTTTCCTAGTAATTTACTTCCTAGTACATTCTTTTCGACTGAATCTGGCATGTCCGCCAAAGCATTCATCGTTGCGTCAAAGGCTTGTTCAGGCGTCATTGTTGCTAATTGTTCCATGGATATACCCAGGGTTTCAAAACCGTCTCTGGCATCGCCCGATCCGTCTTTTGCAGCGACAATTGCAGTTGACAAGGTTTTCATACCCATCTTTAATTTTTCAATATCCACGCCCGTCATATCAGCGGCAAATCCCCACTTTTGCAACGATTCAATGCCAATATCCGTTCTTTGGGATAGTTCCAACCATTTAGCCGCGGTTTCGGCGGTACCGTTTGCAATTGCCATCAACCCGCCAACTGCTACGGTTGCACCGGCGACTATTGCAGTCCCAACGGCTAATCCTGTGTTTGCTAATTTATCCAATTTTGATGTGGTTTCGTTTCCTTTTCCGTCAATTCCCTTTAATTTATTAATTGTATCTTGATCGTCCAGCATGATTGATCCAAATAATCTAAATAGTTCGATAATAAACAACCCCTTTCTTTTAGGGTATTAAAAAAACAACCCTATTGCGGTTGCTCAAATCTTCGTTGTATTATTTTTATTTCCTGCATAATTTCGTCTTTACTTCTTGTGTCTAATTCAATCTTTTTCGGTACTGCTTTTTTATAAAATTCATCAAAGGACTTAAATGTTTTCTTATCCATGTTGGGGTAAATGCTGTTATATAGTTTAAATAAGTAATCTTTGGTGTTCTGTTCGGTTGCTTTTATAATCAATCTGATTGCTGATCGATACGGCATTTTAATAATATAACTCATATCTCCGTACCTGGTTAATAGTAGATCTTCGATTTCTGTCCGGTCTACTCCCCGGCTGATGCTAAAAAATCTTTAAAATCAGGTGAATCCAGCAGCTCGGTAAAGAATTGTTTCAAATCCTTGATCCCCATTTTCTTAACTTCTTTTTCAGACAGGCCGGTCATATTGCAGATAAACTTAACTACCAGCACTCTTGCCTTCCATAAACTTTTGATAAAATCTGTTGCTAAATCTGCAATGATCGCAATAATGGCTTCTTTACCGATTGCCTTTGCATCGTCCATGTTTTCTAATTTATCTGTTTTTATTTTACTTGCCAGCTTTGCTGATTCTATTTTCAATCCCATTTTGTCCAGTATCTCAGACAAAAGAAAAACCTCTTCTAAATCAAATTCTTTAATAATTAACATACATCCTCCTTTTTAAAAAAAGGAGGGTTTCCCCTCCTATGCAATTGCTACCATTGTGATTGTATCCGCAAAATTCGCACCATCTACTTCGATTGCTCCGAAATATGTCTGGTATCCGGCTGCTTCAACCTTAAATGTATGCATGCCTTCTGGAATATTTGCTATTGTGGCGATACCACTTCCATTCGAAGTGGCTTCAACGCCGTATAATGATAAGATCGCTCCTGGGATAGCTACCGTTCCATTCGTTGTTACTGTGATGGCCACTGAGTAAGGATCGCCTTTAGCAAACTGCACGTTCCATGGTGGTGTTGTTCGCGCTGATTCCAGGTAATTCGCTGTGTACTCAAGCACTGGAATAACTTCGTTTTTATCCTCAAATGTCAACTCTAAGTTTCCGATGTTTATTGCATTTTCTACGGTAACCAATACCGCTTTTCCTTTTTTAGTATTCCCGGTCCAGGTTACCGTGTGATAATCTGTCAAAGCGATCTCTAATGTGGATCTCCACGTATCGTAAGTCGCGCCTACTGTAATCGCTGTTGCTGGGAAGTGTTTCATCATTTCCGTGGAAGTGAATAATTCAAGCGCGTTGATTACTAACTTTGCAACCTCCTTATCAATCACTTGTCGCCCCTTTATCGGTCCGTAATCTCCATCTGCTTCGATGGGCCGAACCTCACGCTCAACTGTGAATACAGATCCTCCCCTGGTTAATCCAATTGGCACACCATCAACGGCAACAACGCCATTTCCTAATAATATTTCGCCCATTATTAATTCCTTTCGATCTGTTTATTTTTTGTACGAATTATGCAAATATTTGATTTGTTCAAACTTTTTTTCGTCTCTTGTTTCCGGTTCCTGCAATAATTTGTGATACCGTTCACTTATTAAAATTTTAATTATTACTTCACGTTCCTCTTCAGTGATGCTAAATATAATCATTTTATTTACGCCCTTAGTTAAAGTACCCCCGGATCACATACCGAAGATTGACCATTTGCGCCGATGTTAATTCATCAGCGTTGACAGATTGCCGTTGCTCCAAACTAAAATGCAAACACATTGTACTGGTATTAATTACTTTTTGTTCCAGTCCTTCGTCGATATTATCAGCTAGCGTCTCAATTACCCTGACACTTGCTTCAGCTTTCTCGAATATATTAATTGTCAAATACATGTCCTTGGATGGAACCGTATCGATAACCGTATCGACTGTGAATATAATGTATGGAAAATCCGGTTTTTTCGATGACTTATTCCTGTATACGCGCGTGTGCTTAGTTAATAAATAACCAAGCACCTGGTCTGCTACATCATTCATTTTCATTCTCGTTTACCTATTTCATTGAGTGCTTCAGCAACCATATCCTGAATAAGTTGAGTGTTTTTTATTACAACCGGTTTAATCGGATCATCTTCCGCACCCGTCATCATCTTTCCAACGATGCCAGGGATGGACATTTTAAAACCAATCTGTAAATCCTTTTCTTTTTTGCGGGCCCAGTATGATAACGTCTTTTTCAGGATGGCCCGGCGCTGGTGAAATTGGCTGTTCATTGTCGTCGCTTTGACTTCTCGGACAATATTTTGTCCAACCACATTCATCACTTTTTCCGGTGTCGCCTCGATTTTCGCAATCACCTTGGGAATGTTTGACTCAAAGGTAAATGCCGTTCTCCTTGCTCTGGCCATTAGACTTCACCTCCGATCTGTGATGATACGGTTAATTCTGTTTTTTCGCCTTTTTCAAATGTTCGCAGAATTGAATATTCTTTGTTGTTATATCTCAACTTTTCGTCATTATTGAAGTCAAAGGAGTAAACCTCAAATGTGAGTTCCGGCTTCAATCCTACATTCTTTGCGTCATAAAATTCCGACGAACGAATTGATTTCTTTTTAGCAAAGATTGTTCGCCATGCTATGGTTTGAATAGGTTCCCCGTATACGACCGTTTCGATGGCATTTCCAAATTCAATACTACATTCTTGTTCAAACATCAGACAATCACCACCGATTCCGCGGTATCTCCTGTAATATAAACCGAGTCCTCAATATATGTTGTCAAATAACTTAATGTATAATCAACATCTTTATTGATCTCCCTGGTATTGTAAATTGCAACGCCTAACGAATTGGTGAGTAACGCTATATCTCCGATTTGGATAATCGCACCCTTTATTCCCAACCCGCCACCGGTTACCGTAAAAGTCAATTGATATGAATTATACTCAGCACACAAAGCCATTGAATTTTTAAGCAACGTGTAACTCAAATGATATTTTTCACTGTCCTCAGAAAATCCGAAATTTGCCTTTGCATATAAAACGATTGCCCGGACAATTAACGGGTCGTCATTCTCAGTTTTCAGGATTCCACTCGCCCACAAATCAATTTTACACGCGTCAATAATGGGGTATATTTCATCGTTGTCAAATGTCGTTACCGATAACCGTAAAGCAATTTTAACTTGTGCCAATAAAGCAATTTCGCTGGCTGTTCTAGCCATTTAATCACCCCTTTTCTAAAAACAGAGGGGTGTTAAACCCCTCTGTTCAAACAATAAAATATGCGTCAACAACATGCCCGTCAAGTGCGCTGTTTAAATCAATCGTATTGCTTTCAATCGCCGTGGCTGAAAATGCTACAGCTGGTTCAGTTCCCTCAACGACATTATTCAAAAATGTGTGTGCCGTTAAAAGTGTGTTGTGAGTTAACAGGTAAGGCAACCCTAACTTGTCACTAAATCCGATTGCGGTTGTCGCTGCCAACCCATCATGTGCGGGGATCGCGATACTCGTCACAGTTTTAAATGCTTTGCTCCCAACAACAGTGGTTTTTGAATTTACCGTAAAGATAGGCAATACTTCTGTAATCACTTCATCGGCATAATTAGTACCTGTGACGGTAACTTGTACTGCCTTGATATCTCCTGCGGTTCCGTCTGTGGTGGCTGTCAGATTACGGGGCACTGCGGGGCTTGTAATGCCTGTTATAATGGTATCAACTGCCGTGGTGCCTCCTGTGAATGGTATTGATTCGGTTTCCGCTGTTGCAATAGCTGCGGTATCCCAATTTCCGCCGGCTACACAGGTAACGGCTCCAACCGCTACCCCTCCGACGGTTGTCAATGCTCGAATGGCGACTTGAATTTTTGTGGCGGTGTTATTTGATGCTGTGGTGTTTGCTAAAGCGATATTTATTGTTTTTGTACCGTCCGTTTTTGTTACCGCAAGGGTATCATCAGCGGCGGTGGTCAATAAAATACTGAGGTCGTTAAACGATGTGCCCAAATCAACCGTAGAAGAAGTTGTGAGAATATCGGTTACCGCTGTATCGGCTGCAACCACGCATGATGCCAAGGTGTTTAGCACGGGACACGCTTTCGCAACATGCACACCATCAATATCAGCGACAATCGCATCGGCGGCTGCCACTTGAAAGTGTGTGATAAAACCACGGTCACATGCCACCCCGGCCGCATCCGTCCCAATTAACTGGCCTTTTTTAAAATTATAAGGATACATATTCTTACGCTCCTTTTTTGATTATTAATACGCCTGCTGCGTCTAACAGTTTACCATCAATAATCATAATCGCTTTATTGACATACTGGTTTAAATCTTGATCTAACCAGCGGAATGTTGCCATGCTTAAATTGGAATTGATAGCATAATCAGACAACCGCATGTAAATTGCTACAATATCGCCAACAGCTGCTGTTTCGTAATCTGCAACGATATCATCTTCAACAAGAATAACTTCTTTCCCGCCGAATCGTTCCTGTGGTCCGTCTGTGATGCCGTAATTCGTTCGCCCTATTGGTTGACCGTTCGCATCTACCATACCATCAATATAGCCATCGAATGTACCAGATGCCATGATGAAAGATCCACCAGCACGGTAAGATAATGGAATTTTTCCAAATACTTTCTTTTTCCAACCATCCCAAGATGAGAAATCAGCGGAAGAAACAGTTAAAATTTGTCCAGCTACAACACGTGGATCAATGGTCACGCCTAAGCATGAATCTGTTCCGGCTCCTGTAATGATGGATGTGTCAATTGCTTTTATCATCGCTTCTGCGATCAATGTAACCATGGTAGTTTCAAAAGATGACAGGGTTACTTCGTTTGCCAACAATGAGGTTGCAATTTTGCATTCTAATCCATAATACAGGAATGAAACTGATGTGCTGATATTTGCTTTTTTACGTTCTGAAGGAACTCCTTCTGTGATCCAAGTCGCAACAGGAACCAAGGATGAAATAGGCACTTTCACGCCGCCTTTAATGTTAAGTTTTCTGACGCGGTTATAAAGTTGGCCATATGTTTTAATTTCCTTGATAATTTCTGCTAAAATAGTGGTTGGGATCATGGCCGCTGCTTCGGTGATGGTGGTAAAGGTATCAACGTTATATTTAGTTGGAATAGGCACACCTTTTAAAACATTTTCCATGTATGCGTGGCGATATTCAACGCTTGCAAACTTATCTTCATACTTTTTTTCAACATTTTTGGGATCTTCAATTTTGTCAATAATACCGGCTCCGGCTCCCTCTGCCCCACCACTAAAATCTAATACTGGAGCGTGTACCATATGCGTATTATTGGTTAATGCATTTAAATTTGCCTGTTCTAATCCGATTAGTGCAAAGGAATCATCCAATGCTACAACTTCCACCTGTTTCCCTTTGCTTCCTTCAATGTTCCCGGCGGTTAAAAATTCCTGGGCTGAATCAATTAATTCTTTCCGCATTGCTTCATATTGTGCTCTTGTCATTTTGTTTCTCCTTTTAATTTTAATAGATTTATTTTCTGTTGTTCCAAATCTAAAGCCAACCGTTGGGAAGCTCCCTCTGATTGGCTCTTTATCACACCTTTAATTTTATTAATCATTTCCAATGGCAACAGAATATTCCCATAGGAGGCCACTAATTGTTGTTGCTCCTCAAACATGATGCCATCCGCCAGTTTCAGATCAACCGCTTTTTTAGCATCCAGCCATGTTTCTTTATCCATCATGGCAAGGGCCTCTTTTTCACTCATACCTGATTTTTGAACATACGCAGCGGCTATTGAGTTGTTAGCGGTTTTTAATATTTCACCCTGCTTATCCATTTCACGATAATCACCAACTGCAAAGCTCGAAACATTATGCACCATCATTAATGATGTAGGTGACATTAAAAGTTTACCCGCCATAGCAATAACCGATGCGGCTGATGCCGCTATTCCGACAACGTATGTATTCACACCGTTCTTATACTCTCTGAGAGCTGTGTAAATAACACTACCCGAATGAATCTCCCCACCGCCTGAATCAATATACACGTCCAGGGGTTCATTGCCGGCTTTTTCAATCGCTTCTTTTATGTCTTTTGGCGCTGTTGATTCCATCCCGAAATAATCATAGACCTCTTTGTAATCATTCGGGATAATTGTTCCTTTTATGTCAATTCTCAATTGCCCTCACCTCCTAATTCATCTGGTCTTATTGCCCTGTCATCGATATACACATCAGCGGTAATTTTCCTGGTATCGCTTCCATATTTATCTATGATTTCCTGCAGGTTTTCATTAACACTGTCAAAAACAATGCCCTGTTCTTCACACCAGTTAACAGCTTCATCCAACAGGTCATCTGATCTGCATGTCCACAAGACAATCTTGTTTCCATCATCTTGTAATTTCAAAATATGTTTAATCACATCTTCCTTTGCAAATCCAATTTGAGGATAATAATTTTCACAAAGTGTTCCGTCAAAATCAACGGCATAGACCTTGCTTTTTTGATTAACCATTTTATTTTTAAGCTGCTGTAACATTTTGTTCTCTTTCTGTTTGGTCCCCTCTGCCTGAGTGACCGTTACCGTGTCTAATCGTCTTAATGGTTCGTCTCCACCTGGTAAAGGAGGCATGTTAAACAATCCCAGCCATTGATTTGGTGTCATTGCGCCTCGATCAACCATAGCCACAAATGCTAACTTTGTGGTGATGCTTGCACTGGATAAATTACTGGCATCAAAGGTAATATAATTACCAAATCCACGCTCACGCCTTGAAAATAACTTCCTGGTATATTCACCTTTAAATTGCAATGAAATCGGCTCAATACGTGCTTCATAGTAACTATTCCAGTCATCCTCACCATAAGATGATTGAACGATTTTCAAATTTGTATTGAAAAACGAGTAGATTCTTTGGGTTGTCCTATCCATTTGGGCAGCGTTTGGAACATAATCATGGGGTTCCACTCTAATCGCATCTGCTTTGCTATCAACAGCGGCAACCCCGATCGACGTTGATTCCAAACTTAAATAATTATCCGCAAATTCTTTGGCATTTTGTTTTAAATCTTCTGGCCTCATACCGGTTGAATATTTTAACAACCATTGAATGATACTAGAATTTTTAATAGCATTTACAATACCCTTGTCAGTTGTGGATACTACATCCATTAACTGTGTAAGTGCTGGCCCTGGATCGTCACCAAATATGTCATTATTATTAAAATCTCGACGTAAATGGATGATATCCGAGTATGGAAACACTGAATTTTTGCCATTATTAAAGTAAAATTTCAACGATAATCCGGCATTTTCTCCATAAATTGCCTCTGCTGATGCGGATGGAATAGGGTAAATTTCAACAGGATAACCATAATCATCACGCATAATAAGAGCAAATGCATTGTTATTCAGGGCCAATTGTGTCGCTAATTTCTGCTGCATCACCTGACCGATCATGTGTGGGTTCGGCTCTTCAAGCAAAAAACGCATATAAGCATCCGGATTAACCTTAATATCATTGGATCCGTCTTTTCTCAGCGTTTCCCGGATATGTTTTCCTACTAATTTACCAACCGCCTCGACTTCCGGACGTATGCACGCACGAATAATGTCCGATTGGTATAATTTCCCGTCCCACCCGTAAAGCCCGTTCCCACGGTCAGTAATCATCTTGAACCGCGTCTCACTGGGACTTTTGTTAAATAATCGCCCGATACTATTAAATAATCCGATATTAACCGCCTCCTTTTTTTATTTTCAATAGTGCCTGTTTAATGTCTTCCACTTGACAAGATTATTCACCCTCTTCCGATTTTTAATAATAAAAAAACACCATCACGGTGTTGGGTTAAATCATTGACATATACTCTTCATAATTTCGCTCGTATGCAATAAAAGCATCCAGGGCACTGGCGACACCATCGATTCTTTTTCTCGATTTGCTTGTTTTGCAAAGAGAAATATTATCATTTCGATCAATGTCAATGGCCGCATTGGTGAGATTCCATTTTAAAATACTGTTGTTGTTGTAATTTATTTTTTTAGCCTTTAAGTCAGAGGCAAAAACTTTCATTGGGGCACTCATTGTCTTTTTCCCCTGGATTACTTTTTCAGTTGAGTTTTTCCCAAATAAAGATTCGAGTTCATCCACGATATACAGTGAATTCCAGTTATCATAGCCGATTTTGTAAATATAAATGTCCAACTCTTTCTGCACTTCTAAGAACCATGCGGAGATATCTTTATAATTTATTTTATTTTCGCCACTGGCCCTCATTAACCCTTTTTCAATCCATCGCGAATATGGTATCTGATCCTCTTTTTCCCTTTGTTCGATTAAATCTCCTGGAAGCCAGTACATTTGCAAGACATACAGTATTTCATTTTCAGGAACCCTGAAAATTACTGAAGCGCAGCATAAATCTGTTGTGGTGGAAAGATCAAGTCCGCCGATGCCATATCGCGGTTTTAATGCCATGATATCAAAGGTCGCTAAATTGTTAATATCGTCGAAAATCAGCCACGCCTCGGATGAAGTCTCTCTGATATTAAATTCCTTACATACCAGGTTCTTAACCAACATTGAATTGTGTTTTGCCTTTTCAACTTTGGCAGCCAATGTCTTTATATTTTTAATTGTTCCCAGTCCCGGGTTAGCTTTCTTCCAGCATTTGGGATCCTTCCACTCTTTGCGGGAATCAAGCTCATAAATAAAGGCGATAAATCGGGAATCTTTATATCCATCCGGATCAAAGTAACCATTTATAACCATTGTTGCTTCATCATATTTTTGATCGTATATATCTTCCCTAATTGTACCGGCCGTGGAAGTCATGAATATTAAGGCCTGCTCTCTGGCTGATACTCCATCAGCCATGATGTCAAATAGAGCTTTTCCATTTTTCCATTGATGAAATTCATCCATGAGGATACCGGAACAATTTAAACCATCTAAGGTGTCGACGTCGGAGGCTACTGGTTTAAATGTGCCTTCATTAAACGCGCTGACCATTTCGCCAACAAGACCTTTTATTCTTTTTCGGAGTATCGGGGATTTATTGACCATGCGTTTTGCTTCTGACCATATAATTCTTGCCTGGTCTTTTTTGGTGGCCACGGCGTATATCTCAGGACCCGCTTCACTGTCTCCGACTTGCAGATATAATCCGACGCATGATGATAAAAGAGACTTCCCATTCTTCTTACCAACGATTAAAATTACTTCCCGATATTTTCGGTTCTCTTCGATATCAATAAAACCGAATGAGGCTGCCAGCATGGCCTTTTCCCATAGTTCCAGAATGACAGGTTTCCCGCCCATCTTCCCTTTGCTGTGCCGGCAAAAATTTTCAATGAATTCGATGACATGATTTGCTCTTGCATGGCTGTAGTAAAACTCAGACGTGTTGTCGGTTAAATCAAAGACGAGTTTTTTATAAGTCTGGTATATTTTTTTACTAACGACCTCTTCACCTGATTCAATTAATCGCCAATATTCTGATATCGGATCATAATCGAGTGGATACTTAAACACCTCGGCTATTTACAAAGCCATCAAAGCAATCGTCTTTGATTTTAACCTCGGCTTTTGGCACCAGGTCGCTAAGCTGCTTAATAATGCACTGATAGTTTTTATTCATTGTGTTATAGAGGCGTGCGATCGGTCTTTCTCTTTCATATTTGTCTGTTTTTTCAGATTGAGAGAACATTTCTACATATCCTTTTTCGTCAAGATCCACCTCCATCCATTCCAGAGTGACTCTCATGTAGGCGGCTCTTTGAATCAACCCTTCGATTATGCTTTTGTTTGCTTTTGGCACATTTTTGTAAATCAAATTAAGTCGGCGCTTCTCTTTCAAAATCTGTTCATCTCTGGTCAAAACTTTTTTAATCGCCACATTTATCACTTCCTTTCCTGAACTTTTTAGGGAGGGGGGTCACACGATGGTTCTGTGCATTGCACAAAAGTTAACCGCCGGTGCTTCGACTAATAAAATACATTTTATTTTAAGGGGGCTTACTCAACACTTAGGTACTCAATTGATTTTCCATCCCATTCTTTAAATTCATTTTCTTTTATAATCCCATATTTCAATAGCCATGCAACTTTAATATTATTGTTCATCCCATTTAATTTACTTGAGAAAACTATTTTTTTATATCTATCTAAGTCTTTCGTCTCTGCTCTATGTATTAACATGCGCTTAACCAATGTAAATGGACCACTAACAGAAGGTATCATTGCAAGACACAGCGTCCCGTCATCGTACTTCTTTATTTTACTAATTACATTGTGCCAATCTGTTTGTATATCCGCGCTATTATTTGCCATTGGTGTCAATGGCTCAGGCCCGAATGGCGTACACATAAACGTCAACACAACCCTGCTCTTTAGCTGATTGCTTATACCTATCAACATCCTATACGTATCTTGTATGTCTCTTAGTACACTATCCTTAGTCTCCCATGGATACCCGACTATCTGAAATACTTTAATGGCTACGCCGCCATCAAATCCTTTATTACTTATGTTTACAATCTTATCAACAATAGCCTTATTGCTTACCGGCTTATGCACCTTTCCCCTCGTATAGTCTGACCATCCATCCCATGCCGATGTGTACAACCCTGGTTTAGTTATATTTAATCCATTCCAATCACTCTCTATGGCATTGGTATAATTACTTCCTGGATTGTATATCTCTCCATTATTTAACGGCTTTCTAATGCTCGTATATTGGCAATAAGAGCAATTGTTTCTACACCCCACCGATACCTCACCTTTAACTAAATACTTCGGCTGCCTTACTTTATATTGTCCTTTTAATTCCGGGTCTTTATCTTTTCTCCATACATTGCTATATTCATTGCCTGCTATGATCCCGTTTATTTGCCCTTCTGCTCTACCCCACACAGCAACGTCTATATATTGCGTTATCAGCTTTATATTGCACACACCAAATCCACCAATGATAATCTTTGGTTTTATGTTTTTTGGTGCAAATCGTTCAAATGTGTAAATAAGGTTTTCGATATCCATGACGCTTGTTAGCGATATAAGTATGTATGAATATTTATTAATATCCTCAATAAAGCAGTATCCATACGGGTCTATTAATTCGCCCAATACAGCCATAGCCCCAACATTCGGCAATTCTTCAAACTTTTTATTTTTTGATACTTTTCTGTCTGTGAATTTATACAACTTTAAAAACCCGATTCTTGTATTACTTTCAGGTCTTTTTAATAAATCCCCTTTTAATTCAAAGTATTCTAACAATTCATCATTTTTTTTCTTTTTGCTTTTACTTATATGATCGCGTTCTTTCTTGCATTTTTTGCAAAGACCTACTTCTCCATTTTTACTTATATTGAGTTTTGTAAACTCAGGTGTATTTTTTTCATCTTTGCATTTACCGCAAATCAAGATTCAAACTCCTTGCACCACTTCTCAGTAATCATCAAGCCCTCCATCATCCTCTATATCAAACTCCCTGAACCATTTATCAATAATTAAAAGTTGTTTATTTTTATCAACTCTTTCATCATCATTTGTAATTCTTTTTATACATTCATCTTTGCTAACGTTAATAAAAATTAAATCATCTGCCTTTACCCTACTCTTTAATTGTTCTCGTTCATAAATCTTTGGTAACCCTGCCACTATCCATACGCTCTGACACTTGATCCTTCTCTTTGCTATCAATTCATACAGATGCTCACGCATATCCAATGCCGTATCGATCAGGTTGATCGGTGTCTCTGCCTTACCTTGTAACCCTATCGCCTGTGACAATAGATCAAGGTCAACAACTACATCACCTATGCTCATGTGTTCCTTAACATACCTGCTCTTGCCACTACCTGGGCAACCATATACAATGTATACCTTAGCCTCCATTGGCTCTGCCTCCATAATCTTCTGGCACATGTTCCCATCCTCGTCAAAGTAATAGCAATCATCCACACTCTTACGGCGTATTGTATGCCTGGTATAATGACAGTCTCTGCAGAGTAACACAAGGTTGACCTCTCCATAAACCACATCCATATCATTAATGTTTGTTGGCGTTAGGAATATATTGTGATGTACCTCAACCCCTGGCTTACCACAGTCCTGGCACAACCCAAAGTATTTGTTAAAGATATAGTCCCGGCAATGCTTCCATTGTTTGGATGCGTACATTCGTCTAGCAAACGCCCTGGCCATATCTTCTTGCCTCCCATATCCATCGCATTAAAAAAGCACCTCTTCTCGAGATGCCTTATATATTCTTACAACTACACTATATCACCATTGCTTTCGGATAATTCGGACAGCTCCAAATATTTATTATGTTTTTTTCGTGGAACACTTTCGTCCCATCCGCCTATGGCAAAGGCGATCTTCTGGAAAGTGAATCCGTTTATGTATCTCAAAGACATAATCTGTCTCGTTTCGCTTTCTTCAATTGTTCCTATATATGTCATGAGCCGGTTGATCTCATTCCAACATTCTGCTTTTGTTTTTTCCAGCCTATTAATGAGATCACTAATTTTTGAAGCTCCATTCCCAACCTTATCCGGTGTTCCTGCCCCGAACGGCATCCCTGTAATCCCCCCAGATGTTTTTCCTTCTGCTTCTGCTTTAGCTTCTTTTATTCTAATATCGATCTGGCTTATTTCACTCCCTAAATATTGCAATTGTGTTAGCTCCGTTACAGTCATTTAATACCTCCTCTTTTAACTCCATGGTCTTTTCTTTTGCTTATGCTTCCAGTTATGGTCGATATTATTCTTTTTCGCTTCAAGCTTTGGCCGTTCAGCTTTTCCGATATTTGGTTTAATCTCTGCAAGGTGTGAGTAAAGAGATTCGAGCCCGGTAGTTTCTTTATATCCACGAAGAAACGCATCAAAACAATTATTACCCATCTGCATCGCGTTCCAGGACGGACTATTGACCGTACTCTTTGGGTTAATTTCCATCCAATATATTCCCAACCTATCAATAAAATTAAAAGTCCTTTTCCTTGCTCTTAATTCCTTAGCCACCCATTGTTTTTCCATGCTCAGTGATTCATGCTTTTTCTGTGCATTCTCTTGTGAATGGGCAATGTAGCTTTTAACAAACTCTTTTCGATATTGCTTTCTATCTCTTTTATTAGGATCCTGTAATCCGTAATTATCTAAACTGCTTTGCAATTGTTCTTTCGGCAAAGTTGTGAAATTTTCCCAGTATTTTATTTGTCTGACTATTCTGCTTAACTCTCGTTTGTCTAATATAAACCGCTCATATTTTGTCATTTATCCACCCCCTATTTGTTTATAATTTTCTCCCACACATTGGACAATAATTAATAGTTGCCTCATAAAACACGACCGCACCATAACTATCAAATCCTTCAAACCCTAAATAACTGTCGTTTGCGATTCGCATATATAAATTTGCGCCAGCATCGGCAGCCAACTCAATAACTGATCTTTCAGTGCAAAACTCACAGCCTGATTGCCTTGTCTCCCAACGGCTTGCTTTTCTGCATTTATCACATTGTATCTCCCTTATCTTTCGCAATGATCCTCTTTCAATTCTTGGCCCCATGTAATTGTAAGGGATGAATCCTTTTGATGGGCTATTCATCGGTTTTAACCACCTATTATAAAATTCTTTCAACCGTTGCCATACTTTCATATCAATTTACACCCCTAGATAAATAATTTCAATCGTATGCTCTTCGCAGTATCTATTTTCTTCACAACAACCGCCGCTTTTTTGCCATCCTACGGGGAATAACCCACCATCACAAGCAGACAGCAATTTAAAGCATTTAGCCATGGCCTCTGTCATTGATAGTCCATCCGGAATTAATGCAAGTGGCCTAATAATCTTAGCGTTTGGGTATTTGTCCATGATCCGGCGATAAAGATAATCTTCACGTTTTTTATTTTCAGCCATTGTTCTCCCACCGCTTGTACATGGATGCGCCAGGTAATAAAGCTTTCCATCATCAAGCTTTACCGGTGATATATACTTTCCAGGTGGTGCTTCTTTACGTATCGGCTTTACTTTTGGCATCGGTGGCATATTGAAAATTAAATCTTCCCATAATCCTGGTGCTGTTGGCTCCTGCCTTGCTCCTGATGTTTTTAAAATAGCATAAGTATCTTCCGGGAGCGCTACATTCATCGTCTTAAATGGGTTTATCCCTATTGATTTAGCTTCCTCTTCATCAATTCTTTTTAATCTGAGCGTTCGTTTAATTGCAGCAACAGTAGCTTCCAGATCCCATAACTTTTTCGTATTCATCACCACCGTTACGATTAAAGCCTCGGTGAATACACCTATCACGATTAAAACCCACATCATTATTTCTTGTGTCATTACTTTTCATCCTCCGAATAAACGCCATCTTCATCGGGGATCGGAATATCCCTGAAATCAACCTGTCCTGGTATCCTATGACTTGAAATACTGGGCCTTGTTTCGTAATTGCCATTCGGGTACTCTGCAATGTCTAATTTTATGTATCCTCCTGTGATCGGTGTCAATGTTGTTTTTATGTCATAGGCGATGATTACTGAATCTCTTTCGTCACTTGGCATCAATACCACATTTATCTGAATTTTTCTTTTTCCAGCTGAGAAAGTGCGTTTATCCATAATATTCTCAAATACCTTGTCAAACTCAATTTGGAACAAGCTCTCTAACGACTGTTGTTCCCGTTCTACTCCAATTTCTGCTAATTTCATTTAAAACACCTCCATGTTTGATAAAAAATCCAAATAGCCGTTTTTCCATTTCAGTTTTTCCGTGTCATAAAGATCCAGTATTTCATTTTCCTTGATATGTTTATGTTCCAGGTGCAACTCCATGTCTCTCCATATCTCCCAGGGCACCCTATAGCAATTTTCCAGATTAAAAGATACCAGGATAAAAACAATGGCTCCCATTCTCCGGAGACGTTCCAGATATTCACCTTGTACATCCGATACTCTGTTTTTTAGGATCCGGTCCTTCTCAGTGGCTTTAGCTTCAAAGCAAACCATGGTGCCGTTGCAGATGATCCCCTTAAAGTCTGGCTGAGCTTTTTTCTCAAAGCATGCGGTAAACCTGCCCTTTTTTAATGAGCTTAACACTCTGATCGGCTCCGGCGTTTTCTCTATTAAGGCAAAGCCCTTTATAGCATAGGCACTACAGGCCTGCTCAATGACCGTTTCAAAGCTTTTCCCGATGCACCGGCTTCTATACCCCTGCATCTTATTTCTTGTTTCACGCTCTCTGTCCACGTTATTGGCTGCGGTTCCTGCTGTTGTGTCTAAGTATTTTTCTGTATACATGGCTTCGTTATACATTGTTTTTGTCATTGCCTAAATCCTCTCCGTATATTTAGTATGATCCGCCTGGCTATATCCCATGATCTTAAGCAAGGCTGTTTTCTTAATTTTGATGATAGAGTTTGTGCCTTTAACTTTTATGGCCACGCACTCGGAGTTCTTTGATGCTTCAATTTTGACGTTCGTGAAGAACTTTGATGCATCGTCTCCACCACATAGGACTACCTCACAAATTGAGATAAGAGACTCTATATCTTTTTTTACTGGTTCAGTCATCTGCTATTCCTTAAACTCATTGATTATCTCTTCAATCTTTGCATCGCCACAATCATCACTCATTCCATACGTGGCAATTATGGATCCTATTTTCACTGCATCTTCTATGACACCTTGCATTTCAAAATAATAGCTAGTGCCCTTAGGGACAACACCTGTTGCGTCAACCCATTCATCAAAATGATTTAATGCCTTTCTTGTGGCATATTCTAGTTCTCCTTTTTTCATAAATTTCACCTCTTCATTTTTAATTATGTAGCACTTCTGTTGTCATATTCTTTTTTGCAAGGTGCAGTATTTCTGTTAGCATTTCAATAAAATCGTCATACTCCATGCCTATCTCTTTTTCATACAATTGGTTGTAAACTCCATTAACAGCTTTGGCAAGATCTATCAGTATATCTTCAGGCTTGCCTTTTATTTTTGCTTCCATGATGTTTCCATCAATTCTTATATTTATCATTCTCCTTTAGTACCTTTCTTGATAGGCTATTACAGCAACTTCGGATTTAAGTACCTTTGCTTTTTTTGAAGAGTATGAAGTTACCTTGCTGATCGTAGTAAGATCATTTGAAAAATTCATATAATCTGTAATTTCCATCTTTTCAAGTAAAAATCTAGCTCCGCTTTTAAGTATAAAAACAATATCAATCATCTTTTTTCTCCTCTTTTTGTTAATCTTTCCTGTGCCATCAGTACCTCCTGTAATTTCCTTTGTTCCCAACGCAGAACATCCGGCTTTTATAATTTCGCATGAATTCCTTTGCTTTTATGTTTTGTACTCTTTGCCAATGCCTTTCTTTTTTTATTGGGAAATTGCATTCTAAAAACATTTTATTTATCTCCTCAACCATTGGTTTTAACGCTTCCCATATCTCGTTAAGTGCTTTTGCAAAGGCTTTTGCTGTTTCTCTAAACTCTTCCAGTGTTTTTGTATTTATGCCGGTCACGGTTTCACCTTGAATTCCCCTAATTTATGCCACCACTCAAACAGGACATATGAACAATCTCCACATAGTTCAACTTCCGTTTCTCCCATATCTTCCATTCCCAATTGCCACCTTAATTTGAATTTTTCAAATGTTGACAATTTCCTTTCGGTATTTTGGATTTTTATTTTTGCAAGCCTTATGTCAGGCTTTATCTCTTTTCCACACCTGTCACAAATAAACTTTACTGTAATTTTTTTACTCATGATTGGCTTCGATCAAATTAAAAACTTCATGGGTTCCGTTCTGCATGGCCAATTCTTCATCTGACATTTCATATCCCAGCTGGCAGAGTAAATCATAGATGAAATCCAGTTCATCGTCTTTGCAATATTTATCCTTCCAGTCATTGTATTTTTTGTAGGCACTATCGATTTTAGTCATCACCGTAACAAATAATATTTTTTCAGGCATCTCACTGATTTTTTGTTTATATTTTTCAGAATTTAGGCCATCAATTTCAAGACGTTCCAAGATGTCTTTTCCTCTGTTCCAGCCGAACTCCCTTATTTCGATTTCTATTGCAGATCTCACGATAATATCACCGTGGTCTTTTGCGGCTTTTGGGGTGAAATTATTAACAAAATCAGACCTGAGCTCATACATGCCCTCATGAATTCCATTAATTTTATTCTGTAATTCTTTTCTTTTTTCTTCCCCTGGATCCATTTCCGTTAGTTCATCCTCATCACGATCGGTATATAAATTTATGTAACCGTCACGTAATGCATAATAGTATTTTCTGGTTTCGAAATCTTCTGGTTTTTTTAATTCGTTTGAGTAAAGGCAGGTTACATATTTTAAATGCGTTTTATCGTCTGATATTTCAATTTTTTCAGCGAATCCTTCCAGCTCTTGTATTATCGCTTTTAGTAATATTTTTTCTTTTTCTTCCCGAATCGCTTTCTTTAACTCCCAGTTAAAGTTCTCAGTTCCAATTGTTTCCAGGACTTTGTTTTTTACCACGCTATCTTTGATTTTATTGAGCTCCATGTAGTTCTGCAGCGTACCGCCCCGTTCATAGGACTGGTAGAGCTTATCCCGATCCAGTTCAAGCAGCTGACCTCTTCTTTTTATCGTTGCCTTTGAAAGTCCTGTCTTTTGTGAAATTTCTTCAGGGGTGCTCCCCAAGTCAAAACACATTTGCATTCCTTCCGCTTCCTCGATTATCGTCAAGTCACTGCGCTGCATGTTTTCCATGAGCATGGTGGCGACTTGTTGTTTTTCATCCATGTCTGTAATTATGCATGGTATCTTTGTCAGTCCCGCCAATTTTGCAGCGGCACGTCTTCTATGGCCAATGACTACATAATAATCTCCATCTGAACTTCCATTGTCCCCAGGCTTACCTGTGTACATGCTATACCACGGTACTACTGTTAAATTTTGCATGATTCCATTTTCCGCGATGCTTGCTTGAAGTTCATCCAATTCTTTGAGTTGTTTCCGTGGATTCTTTGGATGTGAGAATAACTTATCTATATCAATGTAAACAATACTTTGAGAAGTCTCTCCTTCAAACCCCCACATACTCTTTTCGTCACCGCAACTTTCGCACGCTTCGCCCAAGATAAGCTTTTTATTACATGTACTGCATGATTTATACATTATTCTTTACTCTCCTTTTTTTTCTTTCTGCGTATAATGTATATTATACGCAGAAACATTTTTACCCAATTCCAACTTTTACCATGCTGTAAAACTGATATGGCCACCCGGTGAAATCGTGGATCCCATACCTGGTGTAATCTATTTCCAATTGATAGCCTTTTAATGGCTCCGGTTCTTTCTTCCATTCTCTGGCAGGTACAATCTTCTTTTTGATATCCGGCTGTTTTAGGTTCTTACTGGCGTTCCATCTTTTATGTGATGGGCTTCCTGGTTCTTTAAATGTTTTGCTTGTCTCTTTTATCAGATAATGTGCCAGCTTTCTATATTGTCCGGAATCATCGAAATAAGTGAAGTGCGGTCGACCTTTTTTTTTCCCCCATATTCTAATAAATTCTTTTACCGGTATACTGTCTGGCATGTTAATTATTAAATGATGATGGATGCCCTTGTTTTTATACTCGGTTACCTTTATGTATTTAGCCTCCTCTCCATTTTTCTTAAAGAGAGCTCTTATCTTCCGGATGTACTTTTCAAAATCTTCTTTTGCTTCCTCAGGTGTTGGCCTATTATCTTTTTCGTAGGTCAGCGTAATGTGAAGATCTCCTGGTCCATAATTTGTATTTATTAGTCTTCTTAATTTTGTCTCTGCATGTCTTTCATTTATTTCTATCATTTTCTCCGGTGTTGGGTTTTCTTTTTTCCCTCTTGTGATTCCCTTATTTTTATATCGCGATGAGAATGTCTTTGATATTTCAATTGTTTCTCCAGCCCTGCAGATCTCTTTAACGTAAGGCACTTATGATCCTCCCTTTTTATCTAAAGATGTCGGTAAGATAATACTCTTATCAAGCTTTAAAGGCTTTAATAAAGCCGTTTTTCACTTGCCATCTTTATACAAAAAAGGTATAATTGAGATAGCAAGATTTTTAAAAGACCGCCGGAGCATCTTAGTAAGAAAGGCGGTCTTATTTTTTATTTAAAATGTTTGTGTTGTTGTGTTATAATGACACTAAGTTAATTATTTGATTGCTCTCCATAAAACATTCGCGTGTTTTGGAGAGTTTTTTTTATAGTCTTTTTTCATATCCCTACTGCTCCTAGCTTCCTCTTCATTTTTTTTAATTTCCTCATGGCTTTATTGTCGCTACAATTTGTTTTAGCGTTTCTGCAAAAATTACATTCATAATTTTTTTCAGGGGCCCAGTGTTTCAATTCTACGATGAAACCGCATGTTCTGCATTGTCTTTCAAATTTTGGCATAAGTTCCTCTTCCATTCGTAATTTGGTATGTGCTGATCTGTAATTTTGGCACCTTTTTGTTCTGCCGGTAATCAATTGCTTCTTCAACTGATTCAAAAGTTGTCTGGATCCCGTCTTCACTTATAATGCTTAACCCATCATGAGTAACAATGATCAGTTTGTCGTTCATCCTACGATTTTCCCAAAGGCAATACCCAGGGCCACACACATGGCTGCTATGGTCCCGATTGCAAGAGCCATACCAACGCTGGCACCGCCACTCACGATTCCGCCAATGACAATGCAGGCTGCCGTGAATACAAATGTTCCAACTGTCACGATTGCCGCTATTTTAATTTCATTATTCATTTTCTTCCTCCTAATTTATTTAATCGTTGTAATTAAATCTATCCTCTATTAATTCCATGATATTTTTTTCGTGCATTTCAATTTTTTCACTTTCTCGAATATTTTTAGGCAGGGGCCCATAAGCACCATAATAAATGCAATTAACAGCCATTTCTTTTTTAATCGATTCACTGAATATTTTATTTTCGACGGTCAATTCTTCAATTTTGTATTTTAATTTATTTATTTCTTTTTTAAATTCTTTTTCCATTAAATCTTCCATTTTCATCTTCTTCCTCCTTAAAATAAAACATCGTCCAGTGATTCTTCGATCACGTCAACAATATCTTCCTTCCTCACGTCAAATTCTTCCAGCCATTCCCCAATTTCTAAACGGCTATTGAGCCATTTAAATATTCTTTTCGCAATTGCCCGGTTGTCATAACCTTTTAGTTCGTGATCAAAGCCGATTTTCTGCATCCCGCCATCGGGGAAAATAACACAGTCATTGGAATTTACTGTTACTTTAGTCCCCTTTTTAAATGTTTTTTCATTTCCCAGTAAAGCTGTTTCAACCTTTATATCCTCGGTTAATTCCAGGATCCCGCCAATGTTTAATCTATTCATCTTTCCTCCTTAATATTTTTTTATTCCAACCCCATGTATTTATACACTCCCTTGCTTGGGATGTGGTACCTGTAAATCTTTCCGCCCTTTTTCATTATTGTTGCGCTGCCAAAAGGCAACGTTCCCCTTTGCAGGCTGATTCTTAAATACTGCTCTGTTACTCCCATTACTTCAGCGGCTTCTTTTATTGTTAATCCGGGCTTCATCCTCTTCACCTCTTTTTATTTTTATTATTCTTGTTTCTTTTTGCTCCCTCTCCTATAATTAAATTATCTATTCCCCCCAGAATTGAAATAAAAGGAAGACTGGTGTATGTATGGAATTCTACTTTGACAAACAAAGTTTCAAAATTTTAAAAACAATCTACAAAAACCCGGGCATAACGGAAGGCGAACTGAATAAGAAATTCGGTGATGATGCCACTTCAATGTTTTTAATATCACTAACTAAAAGTCTTTATCTTATTGCCGAAAAAGAAGATGGAAGCTTTGCAGATTTTAGCAAACTGCCTTATTTTACTACTTCTAATTTTCAATATTGGCCTACCCCAAAGTTAAATGTGCTAATTGAAGACCGTTTTCGTAATAGATGGCTTTTTATATTCCCTTATACCATTACAACCATAATTGCCATTACAAGTTTGTTTGTTTCGGTTGCTTCAAACTGGCAAGATATATTTGCATTTCTTCATTTTCTTTTTCCTCTTTATATCTGATCAAATGTTCGATATTGAAAAAATGTCTTCGTATGTAATTATCTTTTGTTTTACGTTTAAAAAGATGGTGGTACCAGTGGTGATTGTAAGTTGGTAGATCGTCAAACCCTTCTGGTTTTTTTCCAAGCCTTTCATCCCATTCGTACCGGCATAACTTTTTCAAAATATCTTTAAGCTCTTCTTTGTTATAAGTGGAAATCTTATGTTCTGCCATCTCTTCACCTCCTTCTTTTCTAATCTTTAGCTAAGTAATCCAATGTTACGCCAAAGTAATCTGCGACCTTTTTTAATTTATCCACAGTTGGACTTGACTTATTCCATTTATAAATACTTCCATTAGAAAATCCAAGCTCTTTTTCTAATTTTCCGACACTTATATTTTTTCTTTTACATAGTGCCTGGATATTTTTCAAATACATGATTTACCCCCCCTTTTTTTTATCGATAATATTCAGTATTTATATTGACATACCACTGAATATATTCTATTATGTAAGTACCAACAATACTTAATAGAATATTTCAGTTATAAATCATTGAGGTGCTGAATATTATCTGTGTTATATCTTTATTATACAGATAATATTCTGCATGTCAATAGTTAATGCTGATTTTTTTCTAAATAATTTAGATAAAGGGGTTCATTTATGAATTTTTTAGAAAGACTGAAACTTTTGTGTGATAAAAAGGGAGTCTCCCAGCGCAAATTGGAAAGAGATCTTGGGTTTTCAAATGGTTCCTCTTCGAAATGGAGTAAATCATCCCCAAGCGGTGACGTTCTTCAAAAAATTGCTGATTACTTTGGCGTTTCTATAGATTATCTTATGGGAAGATCCCCTGATAATGACATTCTTGGAAACGGCCCACGCGAAGAAATAAATCTGGATAATGCGTTTAAGAGCGTTGCTTCCGACGCTGGAATAAGTTCAGACGATTTAAAGCGAATTTTGGAAATTATAAAGTCAACGAAGCATAAAAATAAGTAGGTGAAATATGACCTGTAGATATCAATCAAAAAAAGACCTTTATCGGTCTATCTGGGACATACGTGATTTGTTAGGGATACCACCCTCTAAATTCCCTATAGATGCTGTTGCATTATGCGATGAAGCAAAGGATATCGATTTGGAATATAGTAAGTTTGATGATTATAGAGCAAGAGCATTTTGCATTCACGCAAACACAGATATTGGTGGAATTGTATCAGGGGAAAATAATTTAATAATTTTAAATATCGGAAGAAACCCTGCAGAACAAAACTTTGATTGTGCCCATGAGCTGATACATGCTCTTCTCCACGTGGGTGAAAAGAAAGTATTTTATTGTATTGAAGATGCCAAATCAGGACAAGATCCTGTATTGGAGTGGCAAGCAAATGAGGGAGCGGCTGAGCTATTGATTCCCTATTCTTCTTTTATAAATAATATAAAAATGAATATAAGCGCAATGTATACTGTTCAAGATTTTGCTCGATTTAAACGCGCAATGGCTAAATATTATAATGTAACAAATTCTGTGATAGAAATTAGATTAAATAGTCTGGCCTATGAAATTGATCAGCATGTTTTTAGTAATGTTTTTATCCCATTGGTTGAAATATTATCATTAAATGAAAGAGAAAAAAACGGCCTAAACATAAATATTAATGCCCGAATAGAATATGCGATAAAAACAAAGCGTTTTTATCACGATTATAAAAGTATGGATGAACTTCTTGCTGAATGCAAAACCCAGATCCACCCTATCCCATTTTATTAGAAATCAACTTCTCTTTAATGAAAATTTACCAGTTGAAATTATCGGAAATGTAATTGAGCTAAGAAGAAAGATTCGAAACTCAAGGAAGTGATTCCTTTTTATATAAAAATATTAAAGGAGGAGAGATAATGAAAAAATGTAGGTTTTGTAAATCTGAAATTGAAAACGGGGCAAAAATTTGCCCAAATTGTAACAAAAAACAAGGTGGTGGATGTTTAAATATTGTTATGATTGGGATTATTTTGGTGATTGTGTTTTCAATTATTAGTAGTTGTAGTGCTAATAACACAAAACCGCCAGCAACGGATACCCCGGCAGTTGTAGCACCAGTTGTTGATGAAAAAAGCGGGATTATCGTGGATCAATTTGAAGCTGCTGTTAATGAGTATATTAATAATGTTAACGCTGAAGATACAGGGGTTGGAGCATTAGGGGTAGAAATAATAACACAAGGCACCACAGCCATCGTTAAATTGTCTTTTTCTGATTTAACTGCTTGGTCTTATTCCACGGATATTGACAAAAAAGAGCTTATCAATGTTTTTGGTAAAAATATGAACAATTTAGCAGCTAACAATGTTTATTCTTCAAAAGATGTTATTGGGGTAAATACTATATTTTATTCTCCCAGCGGGCTTCAATTGGGCGAATATACTATCTTTGGAAATGCAAAAATAAACAATTAAAATAAAAAAACCGCCTCTTCAGCGAGAACTGAAAATGCGGCTTCGTGCATACCGGTAATTGATACACACCATATATAACCTTTGTTATTATATCAAACAACCCGGAGTTTTTCAACTGGGTATTTTTATACCCGAAATCGAAAGGAGTGTTTACAGTGAGATTACCCAATGGCTATGGAAATATCAGTAAGTTGCCAGGCAACCGGCGGAAGCCATGGCGGGTTCGTAGGACCAGCGGTTGGGAACCTTTGGAAAACGGAAAGCATAAACAAATATACCAAATCATTGGATATTATGAAACACGACCAAAAGCCTTAGCAGCTCTTGCCGAATTTAATAAAGATCCTTACAGTATTGATGGTGAAGCCTTAACCTTTTTGAATGTTTATGATCTGTGGTCTGAAGATCATTTTCAGAAACTTGTCCCCAAATCTCAAAGCCAGTGGGTAAGTATAAACAAACATTGTACCGATATTCATGATTTCAAGTTCAGAGATATCAGGGTAAATCACTTGGAACAGATAATGAAAGCCTGTCCTGCAGGTGACACAACAAAAGGCCGGATCCGTAACCTGTTTAGCATGATGTACCGATATGCGATCAAGCATGAAATTGTTGTTAAGAATTACGCTGAGATGAGCGATACGGTTAAAGAACCGAAGGCTACTATTTGCAGAACTGTATTTTCTGATGATGAACTAAAAGTGTTATGGGAAAACACCGACAATATTACTATCAAAACAATTTTAATCAGCCTTTATTCCGGATGGCGCCCCAGTGAGATTGCAGAATTAGAAATTAAGAATGTTGACCTTGAAAATAAGACTATGATGGGTGGACTAAAAACCGAAGCCGGTATCAATCGAATTGTTCCAATCCATTCAAAAATATTTTCTTTGGTTGAATCCTTATACGTTAAAAAAAATAGGTTTTTAATTACTGATAAAAAAGGACCGGTGAGTTATGACACCTATTATCACCGGTTTAAACGAGTCATGAACCTATACGGGTTTTCTCACAGTCCACATGATACCCGCCATTCATTTGTTACCTATGCTAAAAACGCCAATATGAATGAATATATCTTAAAATTAATCATTGGCCATTCAATAAACGACATAACAGAAAAGGTATATACCCATAGAACTCTTGATAATTTAAAGGAGGAGGTGGAAAAGATTACGGTGTAGTAGCCCTCCTCTGTTTTTCATATGACCCACGTATGACACAAATAGCCTTGAAAACCGCTGTATAGGTAGACACAAGATGTGGTGGTGGTGGCTGGTAAAACAGGTTAACCACTTATTGAGTTTTAATGGGACTTATCCTTTAAGGATAAGTCCTTTTTTATTATCTGCTCATTGTTATATTAATTTTATCAAAAAAATGGCATGCCTTAACGACACACCATTTATCAATTCAAAACAATGATTTTAACTTATTTTTGACATAGTTCCATTGCAATGGCAACCGCTCCGCCAGCATCCTTGGCATAGGCATCACAGCCCATGCGATCACAAAATTCCTGGGTAATGGGAGCTCCGCCTATCATGATTTTCACCTTGTCCCGGATGCCCGCATCTACAAAGGCTTTGACAACCTTAGGTGTTTCCGGCATGGTAGTGGTTAGCAATATGGAACAGGCGACAATATCAGCTTTATGCTTAATGGCTGCTTCCACAAATTTTTCAGCTGGTACATCAATCCCAATGTCAATGACTTTCAGGCCTCGGCCTTCAAACATCATTCCCACAAGGTTCTTTCCAATGTCATGCATGTCACCCTGAACACTTCCAAGAATAACGGTCCCGATGGACTTAGAATCCTCATCGGTCAGTAAAGGTTTTAATACCTTTGAACCTTCCATCATCGCATGGCAGGAGCACAGTACTTCCGGAATATAAAGTTCATCCCGGCTGAATTCATCGCCAACAATTGCCATCCCGGCCATCATCGCATCCAGGACTTCCTGGGCGCTAAATCCGTTTTCAATGGCTTCCTGAACCAATCCAGGCATGGCTTCTTCATCGCCGTCGTATAGTGTATCTGATATTTTTTTTAATATGTCCACTTTTCCCTCTTTTCTTATCATATTCTGGAACTAGTTCAAGTTAATGGGATAATTTCCAAATTCATGAACGCAGTTAACCATGTATACCAAATTTTCCGCACTCACATCTCCCTGAACATTATGGGCAGGTGCCAAAAGAAATCCGCCTCCTGGCGCCAGAGCTTTAATGGCTTCTCTTACCTCATTCTTAATGTCTTCTTTCGATCCAAAAGGAAGAACTTTTTGGATGTCAATATTGCCATGAAAAACGATGTCATTTCCAAAAGCTTCTTTTAATTCATAGCGGTTCATGTCTTTGGCCAAAGGTTGTACCGGGTCTAGAATATCTACCCCGCATTCGACTAAATCACTGATAAAGGGTCTGACTGCGCCACAGGTATGAAGCATTATTTTTGCTCCTGGATTATAGGATTGAATGGTTTTTTTGGCATGTTCCCAAAGCTCTTTTAAATGCGGTTTAACCACTTTACGAAAGGTTTTTGGTGACATTAACGGTCGATCCTGCATGCCCAGATCTTCTCCACTGAGCCTAAGAATATCAACGTATTCTCCAACTTCAGCCATAATGACTTCATTGGTTCTTTTTTGGATCTGACAAATTTTATCCATAAGGGCATGGGCAAAGACTTGATTATTAATGATATCACGGTACCATCGTTCATGACCTCGCATATAGGTAGCCAGTTCAAAAACTGCGCCTCCAAATTTTGCCAGAATGGCCAGATCGGTGGTTTCCCGTACTTCCTTCATTTCTTCCTTTAACCCTGCATAGCGTTTCGGATCTTCGGGATTCGGCCATTCATAGCTTTCCAGGTCTTCAATGGTGGCATTTGCCAGTGGGGGGGTTACCAATTCAAAATAGAAATGGCCTCCATCAATGGCTGTTTTTTTCCAGTAGCATCCCCACTCATCGGTAAAGCTTCCATCTTCAAAGTTTTTTGTATGAACGGATACCCCAGAGCGTGGCGATACGTAGTACATATCTATTCCCAGAGCATTAATCATTTCAATGGGCATTTGAACTTCGGTCCATCGTCCCATTCTAGGAGTATCTGGAAGGTAATCCATATTCAATACTTTTTTCATGTCCCTGTATACATCGATGGTTAATACCATATCAACTGGTACCCGGTCAGGTTCCCTGTGATTAATGGCGGTTATTACTCTTTCTCTTGAATTCATTTTTTCCTCTTTTCCAATGTGTTTAAATGCATTGTCTGTTGTATCTAATTTGTTAATAGTTCCAGTTCATTGAGCGTTTAATAGCTTCCTGCCATCCAGCATAGGCTTTATTGCGCTTTTCATCAGAAATTTCAGGTAAAAAAGTTTTATCAATGGTTAAAGCAGCCTCAAAGTCTTCTTCTTTCCAAAGTCCAATATAAAGGCCTGCCATTTCTGCGGCTCCCAGACTGGTAGCTTCTACAGAAAACGGACGATCAATTTGAACATCCATCATATCTGCCATTAATTGGGCTAGAAAATTATTTTTTGATGCTCCGCCATCAATACGAATGGCTTTCATTTTAACTCCAGATTCCTTTTCAACCACATCCATAATGTCTTTGAGTCTAAAGGCAATCCCTTCCAATGTGGCTCTTACCAAATGAGCCTTTTTAGTCCCTCGGGTGATCCCAAAAATGGTGCCTCGGGCATAGGGGTCATGATAAGGAGCGCTTAATCCGGCCAGGGCTGGAACAAAATAAACACCATTGGAATCTTCCACTGAACGAGCGAGGGCTTCGGTTTCTCCAGACTCGGTAATAACTTCAAGACCATCTCTGAGCCATTGGACTGCTGATCCAGTAACGGATTCAAAACCTTCCAAGGCATAGGTCATTTCATCGCCGATTTTCCAGGCAATAACGGTATTAAGCCCCTGATCGGAAATAACACATTCATTACCTACATTAATATCCAAAAAGGATCCGGTACCGTTGGTGATTTTTCCGGTCCCTTCGGTACGACATCCCTGGGCAAATAAAGCGGCGTGTTGGTCGGCAATGACGCCGGTAATCGGAATTTCAGCCCCAAAGATGTCTTTTTGAGTGACTCCGTAGTCTCCGGCATCGGTAATGATTTCCGGGAATATTGTCGTGTCAATCCCAAGAAAAGTTAAAAATTCTTCATACCATTCCCCGGTTTTCAAATCAAGGCTGCCCATAACGGAAGCGTTGGAATAGCTCACCGCATGTTTTTTTCCTCCGGTTAATTTCCAGACTAACCAGGTATCGATGGTTCCGAAGAGAGCTTCCCCTACTTCAATTTTTTCTTTAATGGTTGGAACATTTTTGATATACCAGTTAAGCATCATTGAAGAATACACTGGTGCCAATGTCCAGCCGGTGGTCTTTCTTGCTTTTTCTCCCCAGTCTCCGGCATTAAGCTCCTGACAGAATCCAGCGGTTCTGGTATCCTGCCAAACGATGGCATTATACAAAGGCTCACCTGTTTTTTTATCCCAAACCACACAGGTCGCCCGTTGGCTGGTAATCCCAATACATGCTATATCTTCTGGAGAAATCATGGCTTCTCCAATGGCTTGTTTGCACATTTTAATACTTTTATTATAAATTTCCAAGGCATCGTGCTCAACTTTGTCTTCACTTGGAGTATATTGGGTAAACTCTTCATAGCTTTGCGCTACAATCTGAAATTTTTCATTGAAAATCAGCGCTCTGGTGCCGGTAGTTCCTTCATCAATCACGAGTACAAATTTCTTCATTTTTATCTCCTTCTTCTAATTGGATTAAAAAAATGACTTCCTATTGTTGTCTGATCTTAGGTATTGTGCTGGTATCCCTTTTGGCCAAAAGCAATATCATTCGTAAATAATATATTTTTACTACTCATTCCTCTACAATATAGCACCACTGTTAATCGTTGTCAATAATTTATAGTAACTTTGTGTGCATATTATAGCAATCTTATAGTAAATACTCGTCTTTTTATAGGTGATTCAATTTAATTGGCGTTATTTTATTCTATTATTTACGAATACAAACTATATACCCGTTGATTTCCCTTTTATTCTATATTTTGAGCAAAATAAAATGCACTGAATAGTCAGTGCATTTCTTTTAATTTATAAAATTTCGATACCATTTTTTTTACAATAGTCATGATAAATTTCCGGGGTTTTATCATCTAAGATGAAGCCTGTAAAAACCGATAGGTCAACCATTTTCGTGAGTGACACTTTATCAAATTTCGAAAAATCTGCCATTAAATAGTTTTTTTGACTAATTTCATAAATCGTTTGATTAATTTCGATTTCCTCAAAAGCACCATGAGTAACGCCTTTACTCAGTGAAACAGCCATAATACCCATAAAGGCTTTATCGATATTAAAACTTTTCAAAAATTCATTGGCTTCTTTTCCGTAAAAAGCTCCTGAAAAACTTCGAAGTTTTCCGCCAGGCATATAAACAGTAATTCCTGGAATTGCAGATGCTCTTAATGCTGTGTTTAAAGATAAGGTAATTAAACTGACCTCCTTTACACCTTCAAGATAGTCAAGAACCAGTTCAACTGTGCTGCCGGCATTTAATGCAATGGTATCTCCATCATTTATGAGTTTGGCTGCCTTTTCTGCAATCATTCGTTTCTCTGCAATATTTTGGGTTCTCTTTTTGAATATGTCCATTTCCGGTGTTGTATGATAGGTGATTTTCTCCTTGGTGTAAGCACCACCATAGGTTAAGGTGATGCCATATTCCTGGGAAAGATATTTTAAGTCCCTTCGAATGGTTGCTTCTCCGACACTATATCTCTCTGAAAGTTCGGCCACCTTTACAGAACGATGAGTTAATATTAAATTTAAAATTTCTTTTCTGCGATCGATATGTTTCATTACATCCCCCTTTTCACCCTCTACAACCACCAAAAATTTAAATGAATATTTCAAATTTTTATGGCTGTCTTTTCCGAAATTAAAAGATATTTAAAATCTCATGTCCTCAAAAAACAGGAGACTTAGATATCAATCAAAATAAGTATTGATTCACCTTTTATTCAGCTGCAAATATTTTCATTTGAACAATATATACCATTTTTCAACATTTATCAACATTTATCTTTTTTTATTGTAAATAATCTTTACTTGTCAACTTCAAATAAACATTTGATATAATTTCAATATGAATTGTAATTTTTAAGTAAATTTTGATCATTAAAAAATGATTAATTATTCCATTGGCAATGAACAACGCCCTCTTTATAATCCCGAATGACTAATAGCTCAAGGGATTCGGCCACTTTAGCCAATTCATCAACACTGAGGTTTTCGCACTTAATATCAACTGCCCTTCCTAATTTATGAAAGGAATATTTCGAACCATCACAATTTATGTTTTGTTTTTCGCACCGTATACCGGATACCACAAGCACTGGATCATTTACAAGGCTCCGTAAAATACCAATTTTTTCCACAAGTTCGGTGTTCATTGAAACAGGAAATCCAGTGCAAAATTTTTCCTTGCAGTCACAAGCATATTCTAGACTATTAAAACAATTGATAACTTTCTCTTTTTCATCTTTTTCCTTCAAACTAAAATACAGATCATCATTATTGAGTTTTTGGTGGATTCGCTTTTTTCCTTTTTCCATTTCCTATCCTTCTCCTTTTATTGTTAATATTAAAAAAAATGGTATGTCTTAAAGACACACCATTTGGCCTAAGCCAATCTAATAAACAAAAACTAAGAATCCAACTTAAGGACTGCCATAAATGCTTCTTGTGGTACTTCCACATTTCCAACCTGACGCATACGTTTTTTTCCTGCTTTTTGTTTTTCTAAAAGCTTATGCTTACGGCTTATATCCCCACCATAACATTTGGCCAATACATCTTTACGCATGGCTTTAATGGTTTCTCGGGCAATCACCTTGTTTCCAATGGCGGCCTGGACAGGTATCTCAAACATTTGCCGTGGAATTTCCTGCTTTAGTTTTTTCGCAATTAATCGACCTCGACTTTCGGCTTTATCCCGATGCACAATAAATGAAAGTGCATCCACCAATTCTCCATTGAGAAGAATATCAAGCTTTACCAGGTTTGACTGGCGGTATTCTTTAATATCGTAGTCAAAGGAAGCATACCCTCGGGTTCTGGACTTAAGGGCATCGAAAAAATCATAAATGATTTCATTAAGAGGTAATTCATAATTAAGAATGACCCGTGTCTTTTCGACGTACTCCATGGTGAGATAGGTTCCTCGTCGTTCCTGACAAAGTTCCATGACGGCTCCTAAATATTCAGAAGGAACCATAATACTTGCATCCACAATGGGTTCTTCCATGATTTTTATTTCAACCGGATCTGGAAGATTGCTTGGGTTATCCACCCATAGTTCTGTGCCATCTGTTTTAATCACCTTGTAAATAACGCTGGGTGCTGTGGTTACCAGGTCAATGTTGAATTCCCTTTCAATACGCTCCTGAATAATTTCCATGTGAAGGAGTCCTAAAAATCCACATCGAAATCCAAAGCCAAGTGCCATGGAAGTTTCCGCTTCATAAAGAAGTGACGCATCATTTAACTGAAGCTTTGAAAGGGCATCCTTAAGATCCTCAAATCGGGATCCGTCGGCGGGATAAATTCCGCAGAAAACCATGGAGGTGACCTTTTTATATCCCGGCAATGCTTTGGGTGCGGGATTTTCGGTTTCTGTAATGGTATCCCCTACCCGGGTATCTTTAACGTTTTTAATACCGGCATTAATATAGCCAACATCTCCGGCGGTTAGTTCAGTAACTGGCAGTAATCCATTGGCAAAAACCCCGACCTCATCGACTTCAAAGGATTTCCCTACGGCCATCATATCGATTTTCATACCTTTTCGTATTTTGCCTTGTACAACCCTTATAGAGGCAATAACCCCACGGTATTGATCATAGTAAGAATCAAAAATTAATGCCTGCAGTGGACCATCAACATCACCTGTTGGTGCAGGAACCCTTGCAACGATGGTTTCCAAAACCTCATTGATATTTATTCCTGCCTTGGCTGAAATCAGTGGTGCATTCTGAGCTTCAATACCAATAACGTGTTCAATTTCGTCCTTTACCCGTTGGGGATCAGCACTGAGAAGATCTATTTTGTTAATAATAGGAATAACTTCCAGATTATTATCCAGGGCTAAATAGACATTGGCAATGGTTTGGGCTTCAATTCCCTGGGATCCATCAACAATGAGCAATGCACCTTCACAAGCTGCCAGGCTTCTTGATACTTCATAGGTAAAATCCACATGGCCCGGTGTATCAATGAGATTAAGAATATATTCTATTCCATCTTTAGCTGTATACAATAATCGAACCGCCTGAAGTTTAATGGTAATTCCACGTTCCCTTTCTATATCCATATTATCTAAAAACTGTGCTGACATATCTCTTTTACTTAAAAGTCCGGTGTCTTCAATGAGCCGATCTGCGAGAGTCGACTTCCCATGATCAATGTGAGCAATGATTGAAAAATTTCGTGTGCGCGATTGTTTATCTGGCAATTTTATATATCCTCTACTTTCAAATCCATACTAAAATTAATGATTTTGAATCATTTTTTCTATTAGAAGTGTATTTTATCAATAAATATTTTTTTTGTCACGTTTTTTCTTGATAATTCTTTTTAAATGTGTTAGAATTGCTATGTTATAAATAAATGAGGGGGGTGAACACATGGCTAACATTAAATCAGCTATGAAACGAGCTAAAACAAATGAAACAAGTCGTATACGTAATAAAATCGTAAAGACAAACCTAAAGACTTCTGTTAAGAAATTTGACTTTGAAGTGACTGAAGGTAACGTGGAAGCAGCACAAGAAGCATATCGTTTAACAGCAAAGAAAATTGATATGGCTGTTACAAAAGGTATTTTACATAAAAATACTGCAGCACGTAAGAAAAGTACTTTGGCAAGAATCTTAAACGGCATGACTGCTTAACTACCTCATTTATATATTCCCAAAACCCGTGTCTCTAGGGTCTATCCAAAGATGTACTTACTCAGGTACATCTTTTTTATTTGCCCAAAATAGCATGAATGATATTATGATATTTTCATTAAAAATAATTCCAGTCCAAAGTTTTGATCAATTTCTCCTTTTTTCATTTGCGCATCTAAATCCGCGCCAATTATCATAAGCTTCCAAAGATTTTCCGTAGGATAATCTTTTCCATTTTTAAGAATCTTATTGACAATAAATGGGGCCAGCTTCATTTCACTGGCAACTTCTTTTGCCGGTAATCCCCGCTGTGTATAAATCTTAACCATGAGAAGCATTCTTACCTGCCTTAATAGGAGACTGAATACACCAAATGGGGATTCACCTTCCAGATAAAACTGATTAAGCATGTTAAGTGCCTGACCTTTTTTCCCGGTCATGGCATAGTCAATCATTTTAAATACCCCATCTTCAATGGTTTGAGGCATAATGAGAAGGATATCTTCTTTTGTAATATCCCCACGATCACCAACATAGTCAATCATCTTATTTAAATCGTGATCCACCATTTCCATGTTTTTATTTTCATTGGTAAGATACAAAGAGCGTTGGATAAATAATTCCATTTCCCTTCGAGAAAGAGTTTTCTCAGCTATTTTCAATCGCCGTTTAATCCAGTTTTCCAGATCTCTGGCATCCAGCTTTTCAAAATTAACAATCTTTCCTTTTTTTTGTATGGTTTTGTAAAGTTTCTTTCGCTTATCCGGCTGTTCCCAATAAATAATCAAAAGAGTGGTTGGGCTGGGCTTGTCAAGATAGGCTGTAAAACGGTCAATTTCTTTTTTATCAGAAATCTTTCCGATTTGGGCAGGTTCCCTTATAATCACCATCCGTTTTTCACTCATTAAGGGAAGAGTTTCACAGGTTGCAAGAATTTCTGAAATATCAGGGTTTTTATCTGCGAAAATATTGAAATTCAAAACCTCTAATCCCTTTGAAACCACTTTGCTCATCAGTGTTTTTTCCATCATATGCCCAATATAATATTCCGGGCCTGTAAATAAATAGACAGGGCCAATTTCTTTATTTTTGATATCCTTATTCAGTTCTTTATAATTCATTGTATTTCTCCCAGACTGTTTCCATATGTTTTGTAACGCACCCATTCCCCATTGCTGATCATTTCAACCGCACCATTTTTATCGGTTCTTAATGTCTCTGTCCACTGAGTGTTGAGTCTGTCAAGCACCTCTTGTGTGGGATGCCCGAAAGTATTAAAGGCCCCAACGGAAATCACTGCTAATTCCGGATCAACTGTGGTTAAAAATTCCTGGGTAGAGGACGTTTTGCTGCCATGATGAGGTATCTTTATTATTTGAATGTCGCGTTTTAAATTTTCCTGGTTTAACTCGCCCACTAATTTTTCTTCAACTTCCTGTTCGATATCCCCGCAAAGCAGCAAGGTTGTTTTTCCATAGCTGAGGCGGATCACCAGGGATGCATTGTTCTGATCATCATCACCTAAAGGGTTTACTTCCCCGGACGGACTTAAAATTTCAAGTTTAACACCGTCGGTTCCTTCAATCACAGACCCTTTTTTTAAGAGGCTCACCGGAACCGCTGATTGGTTTAATAAATTTTCATTGTTGGTATTGACACTCATAAAAAGATTTTCAACTGGAAAACTGGCTTCCAGAAGTTCTTCAACTCCCTGGCTATGATCAACATGGTTATGTGTGAGGAATACGCCATTGAGCTTTTTAATATTTTTGGTGTATAACACTGGCAAAACAATGCTTTCTGAAATTTTCGTATCTTTTTCGAAAAGGTACCCTCCACCATCAATGAGGTAGTTTAAACCGCTGGGGGTTTCAATGAGAATTGAATCTCCCTGGCCGACATCCAAAAAAGTAACTGCTAAATTCTTAGGGTAAAGAGGCAAAACCATCAGAAGCAGCCCTAGAATACCTCCAATCATGATGACAGTCTTTTTCACCACAGGGTTTTTTAGATGATAATACCCTGTGATCAAAAAAGCGAGATAAATAAATAAAAGCATTTCAATGATGCTTAAACCACCCCGATTGACCCATAAAAAACTAAAAGTATTGCCGATAGCATTAATCCCAAAGAGTACCACCAAAATTGATTCTCCCAGAAAATTCAGTGGTATGGCAAGTATTGGTCCTAAAAAAGGCAAAAGTCCGGCACTAAAGAAAAAGAAAATCCCAGACAGAAGAAAACCTCCGGTTAACGGAACCACAATTGAATTTGAAAAGAAACTCAAAAGGGTGAACCCCTTAAAGTGATAAAACATCATGGGCAGTGTTCCTAGGGTGGCACAAAATGTGAGTGCCAGGCCCTCAATGATCGGGCCTGTTTTTTTCTCCAGCCTTGACATCTTTTTATTAAAATATTTTTTATATTGGAATAACAAGGACTCGTAGAAAAGAACAATTCCCAAAACAGCTCCCATGGATAATTGGAAGCCGGGTTGAAAAAGTTGACTGGGCCATAGACATAGAATTAATATTCCGGCCAGACAAAGGTTATTCAAGGTGTCTTTTTCCCGATGGATTCCCTGTCCCAAAGTAATACTTCCCAGCATAATGGATGCTCGTATCACCGGAGATTCAAAACCAGTCATGACAATATAAAATAGCAATGCTGGAATTAAGTAAAACAACCAATGTTTTTTCTTAATCTTAAGAATCGTCAGACAAAAGGAAATCAATAAAAAAACATATCCAACATGAAGGCCGGAAACCGACAACACATGAGCTACCCCAGCATTTTGGAAACTTTCTTTTATGTCCGGATTAATATCCTTGCCGCCAAACACCACCCCGTTAAGAAGATCCGACACATCTTTGGCCAGATACGTATCACTGGTGGTTTCCAGATAATTTCTAATCCCCAAAATAGGTTCAAAGGGCGATGGATCTCGGCCAATTTTTTCTGACTTCCCTGATTCAACATAAATCAGTCCTTCAATTCCCTTTGATTTAAGATAAAGTCCATAATCGTACCCACCAGGATTCCTTTGTCCCTGGGGCTTGGAAAATTCACCTTTTATCCTGAGGACATCCCCGGGAATCGGTATGGTTTGCGATTTACCTTTTTCTCCAGGTAAGGTTACCTTCACCCCTGTGGGCTTTTTAAGGGTGGCTTTATCATTACTGATGTCAAAAGTCTTTACTGTGAAAACCGCACCGTAATCCTCGATTATAGGTGAATCTGAGACAACTCCTGAAATACTCACCTCAGGCCCATAAAAATCTTCCAGTGGATCTGTCTCCGGAAAGGTTAGCACGCCTAAACCACATCCTAAAAGGTAAAGACCCAGAACAAAGGCTATCTGAGTTTTCCTAATTTCCTTGACTATTATAGGCGTAATGCCTATCAGGCAGCCAAAGAAAAGGATTCCCCAAAGAGGAACCCTGTAATAAAAAAGGGTAATGGCAAGACCAAGGGTGACGATTCCCCAAAGTAAGGGTCGTTTCATGCGAGAAAAAGGTTAGTTTTTAGAAAAAGCTTTAATATCAAAGCTTTTTCCAATTTCACTGACATAAAGTGCTCCATGAAAAAGCTTTTTCCCTTTACTTAAATAGGCTTCCGGATCTCCAAATGGGTCAAGATGGGTTAAGATCAAAGTCTTTACTCCTGCTTCATTGGCAATCTCGCAGGCTTCTTTGACTGATAAATGTTTTTCTGATACTACATCCTCTAAAAAAGCGGCATCGGATAACATCACATCAACCCCTTTTGCAAATTCTAAAAGAGCTGGGGTATAGGCCGTGTCTCCGGTATATAGAAAGGTGGTTTCACCATCCGTGATTTTTGTTCCAAAATCTAAAACAGGATGTTTCATGGCTTTAAAGGTTAAGGTGAGGCCATCTTTTTTTAGAACCAGGTCTTCAGATAGAGTTTTTATTTTATAAACATCTTTGTAATAAAGGGAGGCCAGTTCTAGTGGCGGTTCCGAGGGAACAAACAAGGCCACCTGAAGGTCATGGGCTTCAAGAGCATATCGCAAAACATAGAGATCAGAAAAATGATCCGAATGGAAATGGGAACAGATAATCCAATCTATTTCAGAAATACTCTGATACTTCTGAAGATTTGCCATGACACCACTTCCAAAATCCAGAATAATGCGAGATCCTTTTGATTCAAATAAGTATCCAGAGCATGCCCCGCCAGGTGCTGGAAAAGGTCCTGTATTACCTAATACTGTTAATTTCATATGCTTACCTCATTCCTTTTTATTCAAAGATTATTACTCAATCACCGATTCCTTTACATTATACCCTGATTGCCAGGTTTTTAGCACTTGAAATGCTGATTAATTTTTGTTATTTTGGTATAATAACAATAATCCAATCCATTATTTCATGAAGGGATTTATTATGATTGATTTTTACGAAAACAAATTGACTGCATCAGACGGTGTAAAGATCACCACCTATCAGACACCGTTACCATCGAAAGCACAAGGGATCCTACTCATTGTCCATGGTATGGCGGAGCATGCGCTTCGGTATCATGAATTCGCAAATTTTCTGTATGAACATCATTTTATGGCAGTGGCTCATGATCAGCGCGGACATGGTAAAACTGGCCTGGAATCTGGAAACCTTGGTTTTTTTGCTGAGGAAAATGGGTGGCAGCGTGTGGTTTCAGATGTTAAAGAATTATCCTTGTTAATCAAAAAAGAGCATCCTCATCTTCCTCTTTATATTCTGGGGCACAGTATGGGATCTGTGGTTACACGGTCGTGTCTTATTGAGTTTCCCAACCTTTATCAAGGTGCTGTTATTATTGGAACCACCGTTGGCATTAATGCTGTCACTCGGAAAATTGGCAACCTCATTGCCACCTATGAAATTCTCAGGCATGATTCGAAATATCCATCCGAAAGACTTTCTCATCTTTCCTTTGGAAGCTATAATAAACAGTTTGCCCCAAACCGAACCACCTATGATTGGTTATCCCTCAATGAACAGAATGTGGATGATTATATTGAGGATCCTTTGTGTGGATTTACCTGCAGTGCCGGATTTTACAAAGACTTTTTTTATGGCATTCACACCACCAGTGTTTTTGAAAACATCAATAAAATGCCCAAAGATTTCCCCATACTCTTTCTGTCAGGGAATGATGACCCAGTTAGTAATATGGGAAAAGAAGTAAAACTGGTTCACCGCCTCACTCAAAAATCAGGCATGACAAATATAGAGCTTAAGTTTTATCCCGGTCTTCGACACGAGATTTTAAATGAAGACATTCGTGAAGATATTTACGAAAAGATTCTCGATTTTATCATCAATCATTTGTAAAAATTGAGACTGTTTTTATCAAGTCGCATATTTTTCTGAAATATGATATTATTGATTCCATGGAGGTACTGTAATGATGCAAAAAATATATGTTTTTGGACACCAAAATCCGGATACCGATTCTCTGTGTTCTGCCATTGCCTATGCAAACTTAAAAAGGGAATTAGGCTTTAATAATGTATTTCCAGCCCGGCTGGGAACTGTGAATAAAGAAACACAGTTTGTTCTGGACACCTTTGCCGTAAAAGCTCCTGAATTAATCAAGGATGTTAAACCTCAGGTATCTGATCTTATTCTCACAGAGTTTTCCATGGCCCACGAAAATGATTCCATTTCAAAAACCATGGAGCAAATCATTAATCACCCTGGTCGTTCCTTGCCGGTGATCAGTGATGAAGGTAAACTTATTGGGATGGTCTCCCTTTCAGACATTATTCCTGCCTATACGGATCCCTTTTCGAAATCAATTCTACGGGATAACGCAACTCCTCTGGAAAATATCATTGAATTATTGGATGCTCAGGTTTACGGCTTTCAGAAAAGCGATACGGTTCAAGGTGATGTATACACCATTACTGAAATTGAAGAAGACCAAAAACTGGGATCCCAGGATATTCTGGTAACCGTTCAACAGCCATTTTTCTTGAAGCGGGCTTTTGAAACAAATGCCGGAATTATTATTGTGTCCAATACCTCCCCTGACATTATTTTCAATATTCCAGAGGATTATTTAGGAGCGGTTCTCCTTGCGGCATCTGGACCCTTTGAAGTCATTCGTCTTTTATGCCAGGGCATTCCCATAAAGCATTATTTTCAGAAGAATCATCTTGAATACTTTATGTCCTATGAAACCATTGATGACGTAAAAAAGAATATGCTCACTTCAGAACATGATCGATTTCCTGTGGTTAATGTGGATGGCCGAGTTCTTTCAACCATTACGCGCAGTAATCTAATCGACTTTAATCGTAAAAAAGTGATTCTTGTCGATCACAATGAACGAAGTCAATCTATTATAGGAGTGGAAGAAGCGGAGATTATTGAGGTCATTGATCATCATCGTGTGGCAGAAATACAAACCACCACACCACTTTACCTCCGCATTGAGCCGGTTGGCTGTACTGCAACCATTATTGCAAAAATGTATCAAGAACATGGGATTCCGATATCAAATAAAATGGCCGGGTTGATGCTCAGTGCCATTATTTCGGATACGCTGCTCTTTAATTCCCCGACCTGTACACCGGAAGATGAAAAAATCGCCCATCAGCTTTCAAAAATTCTGCAAATCGACCTTAAGAGTTATGGCGAAAAAATGCTGATTGCCGGCAGTAATCTTAAAGAAATGACCCCCAATGAAATTATTACCACTGATATGAAAATTTTCACCATGGGGCACTATAAAATTGCTGTGTCTCAAATTAATACCGGGGATTTCCGTGGTATTTTTGAAAAATTAAATCCTGTGCTTTTGGAAATGAACGCATTATGTGAAAGTCAGCAATTAAACCTTTCTGTGCTAATGGTAACCGATATTATTATTGGCGGCAGCGAATTAATTATTGTCGGTGATGCAAAAAAATTAGCAAGCCTAGCCTTTGGCCTCAAACCAGGTGAGTTTAGTAAATTTATGCCCGGGTTTTTCTCTCGTAAAAAACAAATTGTTCCGCCTCTAATGAATGCTTCGGCATATTAAAGGTGATGGAAACATAAGAATTGGTGAAAAAGCATGTCAAAACAAGAAATATTCCCTAAAAGTAAAAAATCATTGCCCATAGTATTGGTTCTTTTGATCCTTCTATTGGTTACACTATTAACCTCAGGCTGTGTTGATAAGAATCTGATTAATGATCCCACAACCGGAGCTATTAATCCCCCCAGTAATTTACCACCTCTCCTTGATGGAATATACACGACCTCCACCCAATTTTATGATACCCGAGGCTATGCCCAACAGCTTGACATCAACATTAAAAACGGGATTATTACCCAGGTAAATTTCACAGAAATTTCAAATAACAAACTTGACAGACTCACCCAGGAAGGGGAAGAAAAAACTTGGGAAGGTTTAGGAACCTTGACTTTGAGTTCACTTTATTATCGTTTGTACAGTGATTTACTGCTTACTCAAAACCCTGATAAAATTGAAGCCATTTCAGGAGCAACTCAAACCACAGAGCGTTTTATCGCACTGGCAAAAACTGGAATTGATCAAGCCGGTAAAGGCAACCACGAACCTGGGAAGATTGTGACTTCAGATACCTATATTATTCGAAGTCAAACTGACCCTGAAGGATACCAGGGAGTGCTGACCGCAACCTTTAAGGGTGCCAATCTTATTACTCTTTCCTATGATGAAATCCGAGTTGAAGACGGTAAATCAAAAACTAAACTCTTGGATGTTGATAAAAGCATCACTTATAAGGCTATGTTTGGAACTTTAGTCCAAGATACTCTGATCAGCCAAAACCTAAGCCCTGTTTTTCCAGAGGGTGAACTTTCACCTGAAAAAATAAAATATTATGAAACCCTGCGAATTCTTAAGGATTCCCGAAATTCATTCTTGAATTGATCAAAAATAAAAGGAATTCTATCTAAATTCAACTTTTATCTTGACATATTCCTACTACATGCTATACTGAATTATCTGGAAGTACGTTTATTTCATTGAAAAAAAAGGAGAAGGAAATATGGAAAACAATACGTTTGGTACACGATTAAAAGCTCTAAGAATTTCGAAAAGATTAACACAGGAAAATTTTGCAAATCTCTTTTTTCTAAATAAAAGCTCTATTTCTAAGTATGAAAAAGATAAAAATTTACCTGAAAACCAATTGTTAATTAAGATTGCCGATTATTTTGAGGTGTCTGTTGACTATTTACTTTGCAGAACTGACCAACCAAAACTATTACCCAGCAACCCAAAACCAACAACATGCGGTGACTTTTTAGAATCTTATGTCTTTTCCAACGAAGAGACCGATTCCTTTTCCGCTTATTTCTCTTTCCCAGAGAGTTACAAGCAAGAGGTTCTGGATTTTATTAATTTCAAAGGCACCAATACAAAACCATAATTTAAAGGAAAAACAAAAAAGAGCTTGAATAAATCAAGTTCTTTTTTTTGCATTCGTTTCCAAATCAGATCAACCCTCCTTAAAAAGGGTTGATCAATTCTTTATTTGTCTCCTGTTTTTTTTTGTAATAACCTATTCTCCTAAAAGGTAGGTAAGGGTAAATAAACTGTCCGTAATGTTGACGTTTTCCACCACCACATCATCAGGAACATCCAGATCCAATGGGCTGAAATTAAGGATTCCTTTAATGCCTAAATCGGTGATTCGAGTGGCAACTTTTTGTCCGACTTCTCTGGGAACACATAAAATACAGATGTCTATTTTACTATTGTTTACAAAATCTTCAAGTTCATCCATGTGCTTTACAACAACACTTCCAACGACTGTTCCAACTCTCAGTGGGTCAACATCAAAAACACCTTTTAGAATGACACCTTCACGTCTAAATCGTTCATAATTTGCAATGGCATGTCCCATATTCCCTGCCCCGATGATCATACAATTATAATCACTATCCAGACCCAGGATTTCTTTAATAGCTTCCCTAAGCTCTGCAACATTATATCCATAGCCTTGTTGTCCATAACCGCCAAAGGAATTTAAATCCTGACGGATTTGTGACGCAGTAAGTCCCATAAGACTGGCTAATTCTCTAGAGGATATTTTTTCAATATCATTCAGGAGCAAATCACTGAGATATTGATAGTATTTTGGTAACCGTTTTACAACGGTCATTGATACTTTTTTCGAGAAGCGATTCATGATTAACTTCTCCTTTCTTTCAATAACGCATTAATTATACCAATGTGAGCTAACTACGTCAAATTATTCATTTTAATTTTGTTGTTTTTTTGATAGAATAGGTTATACAAGCTCAAAACAACTGATGAAAAATGAAAACAGGTGAAAATATGTTAATAAATATTGAAAACTTACACTTTAGTTATGGCATCCATGAAATTTTCAAGGAACTAAACTTATCAATTAATGAAAAAGAACAAATCGGTCTTGTTGGACGCAATGGCACCGGCAAATCCACCTTTCTGAAACTTTTAACCGGTGAATTAGTCCCTGAGGATGGTCGAATCAGTAAAAAGAATGGTCTCTCCATGAGCTATCTTGCCCAGGAATCGGTGGTATCTGGGAACACCACCCTTGAAGAAATGATGACTGCAGTATTTCAACCTCTCATTGATATGGAACAAAGAATTAAATCTCTGGGTCACCTTATTTCAAAAGCACAAGGAGAAAATCTGGATAAACTCATGGCAGAATATGGGGAGCTTCAGGAATCATTTTCAGAAAACCATGGCTATGAATATCCCAGCCGGATCCGTGGTATTCTTAACGGCCTTGGTTTTGCCGAAGATTCCATTAACAAACCCTTTTCCGTTCTCAGCGGCGGGGAAAAAACCCGGGCAACCCTTGGGCAAATTCTCTTACAGGAACCTGAGCTTCTGCTTTTAGATGAACCTACCAACTACCTTGATATTAATGCACTTCAATGGTTAGAGCAGTACTTAACGAATTATTCTGGCACCTTTGTTATCATCTCGCATGACCGTTTTTTTCTTGATAAGGTTTGTACCTCAATTCTGGAGGTTTCCAAAGAAACGATTAAAACCTATAATGGTAATTATACCCAATATGCCTTAAAGAAGCGCCAGGATCTCTTGGAACAGAATCATCAGTACCAACAACAGATGAAAGAAGTTAATCGTCAAAAAGAAGTGATTAAGCGCTTTCATCAGTATAATACGGAAAAAAGCACCAAACGTGCCGCCAGCCGTGAGAAAGCCCTTGACAAAATCGACATGTTGGATAAAGCCGAAGTCGTTCATCAATCCCATTTTAATTTTACACCAAAGGTGCAAAGTGGAAAAGATGTCCTTTGTGTAGAGGGTTTAAAAAAATCCTTTGACCATCAATTACTTTTCCAAAATTTGTCCTTTGATATTCAACGAGGAGACAAAATTGGTATTATTGGACCAAACGGTGCCGGTAAAACCACGTTGTTTCGAATCCTACAGGGAATCATTTCCGCTGATGCCGGTGAAATACGACTTGGACATAAAGTGCATATCGGCTACTTTGATCAGGAGCATGATGACCTTAAAAGCTTTTATAAAGAAAATTTGCTGGAAGCCTTATGGGATATTGATAAGCGATTGACCGAGGGTTCACTGAGAAGCCATTTGGCAGCCTTTTTATTCGTTGGCGATGAAGTTTTCAAGCCCATTGAAACCCTTTCCGGCGGCGAAAAAGCCCGTTTATTACTGGCCCGCCTGATGATTTCGCAATCCAATTTTTTAATGATGGATGAGCCTACCAATCATATTGATATGGACACCAAGGAAATCTTGGAAAATGCCCTTTCCAGCTATGAGGGAACCCTTCTTTTTATCTCACATGATCGTTATTTTATTAATCGTATTGCTAATAAAATTTATCTTTTCACTCCGGAAGGGGTTGAAGTTCATTTAGGAAACTATGATGATTATCTCAGACATAAAAGCGAAGCTGAAGAACGTGATGGCCTTATTGCTGAGGAAAACCGAGTGGTGGTCACAAAAACCCAACAAAAAACCGATCGTAAAAAGATTAAGGAAGAAGAAATAAGAATCCGTGGTTTAAAACGCCAGGTCAAGGAAATTGAAGATGCAATCCTTGATGAGGAAATGAGCATAAAAAACATTGAACAGGAAATGTGTAATTCTGATTTTTATAATAATTTGGATCATGCCTCAACCATTAATAATGCTTATGAAGATCACAAATTACACCTCATCGAGTTAACCGATCAATGGGAAAAAGCATTAATGTTTCTTGAAACCTTATAAACCTGTGAACCATTAAATTTATATATACATGGAGGAAAAAATGGAACTTAAAAATGATGAAAAACGAATTCTCAATGGTCTTTTTAAAGACGTTAAAGGAACTACCCGAAATAACATGCTCATAGCTATCTATGCGGCAAAACCAGCGGATGATGGGTCCCCGGATGCAAAGGCGATGATTGCCTTGCTTAATGGTTTAATATTTAAGCTTTCTAAAGCTACGCCTGAAGAGATGGAAATCCTGTTTGACGGCATCCCCTATTCTGTTGAATAAGCTATATTTGGACACTCAACAGGATTCTTAGTACAATAATTTTAAGGACAACTGGCAAGGACCAATCTTTGATAAAAAAAGAAGCCCCATTATTGGGACTTCTTTTTTGTTTAGGTGTGAGTTTACATCATTGGCATTCCGCCGCCGCCCATACCACCTGGCATGCCGCCCATATCTTCACTTGGAAGATCTGCAACTGCTACTTCGGTTGTAAGGAACATTGCTGAAACGCTGGCCGCGTTTTGAATGGCTGAACGTGTTACCTTGGTTGGATCAATGATTCCAGCCTTAAACATATTCACAAATTCGCCTTTGACTACGTCAAAACCAACACCTTTTGGTTTGTCCTGCATTTGCGATACAATAACAGAGCCTTCTAATCCGGCATTTTCGGCAATTTGTCTCATCGGTTCTTCGATGGCTCTTCGTATAATGAAAGCGCCTGTTTTTTCATCGCCTTCAAGTTTTTCAATGAGTTCATCTACTTTTCCGATGGCATTAATATAAGCAGTACCACCGCCAGAAACAACGCCTTCTTCAACAGCCGCTCTGGTCGCATTTAAAGCATCTTCAATTCTATATTTTCTTTCTTTTAATTCGGTTTCAGTGGCTGCTCCAACTTGAATCACAGCAACACCGCCAGCTAATTTAGCAAGACGCTCTTGTAATTTTTCACGATCATAATCTGAATCTGTTTCTGGAATTTGAGCTTTAATTTGACGAATTCTTTCGTCAATAGCGACCTTATTTCCTTCACCTTCAACAATGATGGTGTTTTCTTTGTCAACTTTAATTTGACGAGCTTTTCCTAGTTGTTCAATGGTCACTGTTTTAAGATCAAGACCTAATTCGTCAGAAATCACTTCGCCACCGGTTAAAGTTGCGATATCAGCCAGCATTGCTTTTCTTCGATCCCCGAAACCAGGTGCCTTAACGGCGATACAATTAAAGGTTCCTCGAAGTTTATTAACAACTAATGTTGCCAATGCTTCCCCTTCAACATCTTCAGCAATGATCAAAAGTTTTGATCCTGTTTGGACGATTTGTTCTAGAATCGGTAAAATTTCCTGGATATTAGATATTTTTTTGTCGGTAATTAAAATGTAGGCATTGTCTAAAACTGCGACCATTTTTTCTGTATCCGTAACCATGTAGGCTGATAAGTAACCACGATCGAATTGCATACCTTCAGTAAATTCTAATTCGGTACCCATGCCTTTGCCTTCTTCAACAGTGATAACACCATCGTCGCCAACTTTGTCCATTGCTTCAGAAATCATTAATCCGATTTCAGTATCAGCAGCAGAAATAGAAGCAACCTGAGCTTTGGCTTCTTTGCTCTCAACCGGTTTGCTGTTGGCTTTTAATTCTTCAACAACCACAGCCACTGCTTTTTCAATACCTTTTTTAAGAACCATTGGGTTCGCTCCGGCAACAACGTTACGGTTTCCTTCACGAACAATAGCTTGAGCTAATAATGTTGCGGTAGTAGTACCATCGCCGGCAACATCGTTGGTTTTGGTAGCAACTTCTTTTACAAGCTGTGCTCCCATATTTTCAAATGCATCTTCTAATTCAATTTCTTTTGCAATGGTAACACCATCATTGGTAATGGTTGGTGAACCATAGGATTTACTTAGGATAACATTTCTTCCTTTTGGTCCTAATGTTACCTTTACTGTGTTTGCCAATTTATCTACGCCAGCAATTAATGCTTCTCTGGCATCTGTTCGAAATCTAATCTCTTTAGCCATGTTATTTTCCTCCTAAATTTTAATTATTCAACAATTGCTAAAATATCGGCCTGACGAATAATTAAATATTCTTCTTCCCCAATTTTAACTTCACTACCTGAGTACTTAGAATAAATGACTTCATCATCTACTTTAACGTCCAATGGCACTTTTTTGCCATCAATTATTTCTCCAGATCCAACAGCAATAACTTTCCCTTGCTGTGGTTTTTCCTGTGCTGAACCCGGTAGAACAATTCCACCAAGGGTTGTTACTTCTTCTGCTTTAACCTTAATAACTACTTTGTCACCTAATGGTCTTAAACTCATTTCTTTCCTCCATTTGATTATCTTGGGTACAGTGTACCTTTTTGTTCCGTTTATTAGCACTCAATCAACTTGAGTGCTAATAGCATTTTAAATGATTTATCGGATGATTGCAAGCTGTTTTTTAATTTTTCTCCATCTTAACATTTTTTAAGATTGCTTTAATCTTATATTCTGCTTCCAATTTCCAATCCTGGCATGGCGTTGAGATTAAGATCACTGGCCCCGCCATTAATGTAATTATAATAGGCCATGGATCCTATCATTGCGGCATTATCAGTGCATAGAATGGGATCGGGATAGTAAAGGGATAACCCTTCTTCTTTTGCTGCATCTGTCATTTTCTGCCTTAACAGGCTATTGGAAGAAACCCCACCAGCAATGCAGATGACTTTCATATTAATGGATCTGGCACAGGCAATGGTTTTTGCTACTAAAACATCCACAACCGCCATTTGGAAAGATGCCGCTACATCATTGACCTCAATGGGTTCGTTTTTCATTTTTTTTCGGTTAATATAATTTAGAACAGCTGACTTTAATCCACTAAAACTAAAATCAAAACGATCCTTATCTAAAAAAGCCCTGGGAAAATCTATGGCCGAAGGATTTCCTTTGGTAGCTGCTTCATCAATGGCAGGACCGCCAGGATAACCAAGACCTAAAACCCGGGATACCTTGTCAAAGGCCTCCCCGGCTGCATCATCTCTTGTTTTTCCCAGGACCTCAAAGGTTTGATAATCCTTTACCAGAACAAGATGACTGTGTCCTCCTGAGACAACTAACGTTAAAAAGGGCGGTTCCAATTCAGGGTATTGTAAAAAATTGGCGGCTATATGCCCTTCGATATGATGAACCCCAATTAATGGTATATCCAGGCTATAGGCCATGGCTTTGGCGGTGGATAAGCCAATTAATAAGGCTCCCACCAAACCAGGACCATTGGCAACGCCGATGGCATCCATGTCACCAAGGGTCAGACCGCTTTCTGCCAAGGCTTCCTCAATAATATAGGGAAGCTTGATTACATGGTTTCGTGATGCAATTTCGGGAACCACTCCTCCATATTTTTGATGAATATCGATTTGAGAATAAATGCGATTCGTTATTATTTTTCGTCCGTCTTCAACAATCGCCACTGATGTTTCATCACAGGATGTCTCGATACTTAGTATTTTCATGTTTACCTCAGTTTATTTTTAATTTTCTTTTTTTGAATAATAGAATTCCGGTTCCAATGCCTGTAAGCGCTAAGGGTATCACCGCATAAAGCACCATTCGCTCAATGAGATTAAAGAAGAAGGGACCTGGTACAATCCAAATGAGCAAATCAGTTTCTGGGTTCATAAGCCATAAATCATTTAAAAAAAACAATTGATGAAAGAGTGTAAAAGCGCCATCAAAGTTTACCGTAAAAATCACTCCGATGAGTAGAATAAACACCAGGGCGATGGCAGATCCATAAAAAAGACCTTTGATTAATGCCATTTGATTATTTTTCAATAAATACACAAGTGTAATCAAAAAGAATATCATGGCAATATTTCGAAGGGTTAACGCCTGATTGAGCAGTGCCTTAACATCATTCATATGAACCATTTCCTGTTCGTTAAAAATTGAAACAGGTATGTCAGAGGTAATACCCTTCACAGTGATTCGAGCTTGAATGTCAAAATTAGACCGTGTTCCCTGAAGATAGGCTAAGATCTCAGTTACCACTGATTCCATGTCGGTCTCAGCAATTCCGGTATTTTTTACCACGTTGTTGTCTTTGACTTGATTCATGAAAAAAGTCTTGTCAAAGGATGCCGTTTCAATGGCAGTAATGAGAATAATCAACGGAAAGAGTATTCCAATGATAATGGAAAAGAAACGCATTTTATTCCCCAAGATTATACCTCCACATAATAATTCCATCAATTTTATTGTCGTAATAATTACTTCGGACCCCTGACTTTTCAAATCCATTGGCTTCATAAAGAGCAATAGCGGGTTTATTATCGACCCGGACTTCAAGTGTCATTGAAAGGCAACCCTTCATAAATGCCTGATTCACCATTTCATTTAAAAGATTCTGAGCGACGCCGCAACGACGGTAATTTTCTAAAACGCCTATGTTTGTAATCTGAGCTTCATCAATCACAGCCCAGAAACCTCCAAATCCTATGATTTCGCCATTAATTTCTGCCACAAGATAATTTGCCAGCATGTTATTAACTTCACTTTCATATGATTCTATGGTCCAGTTATACTCGAAACACTGTTGATCAACCAAAAAGACACTGTGTATGTCGTTTGACTTCATCGGACGGACATTTATTTTCATTTAAGATGTTCTTCAGCGTAGGAAGGTCGAATGTAAACCGGCTCAATGTCCCGATAATGACTGAGTTCTCCTTTTAACGCCCGCTCCAATACAAGCGCTGCCGCCGAGGAAGCTCGGTTCATGTTCAGATAATTAGGAACGGCTTTTCCCTGAGGGCATCCTTCTAAAAGAACTTCTTTAAATCGGGGCAATCCATCACCTAGAAAGTAAATATCCCCTGAGTAGTTTTGAAGATTTTTAATAAGATCATCAATTTCCATCACCGCATCAGGCATATCCCTAACCAGGTGTCCGTGATCAAAATGGAAAATCCCGGTATAAGTTTGATTGCGTTGGGCATCCAGCACTGGACAAATCATTCCAGCGGAACAGGGAATGTTCATGGCAAGACTTTCAAGCGTTGATACTGCAATGGCAGGTTTATTAAGTGCCTGGGCAAAGCCTTTGATTGTTGCCATGCCGATACGGAGGCCGGTAAAGGACCCAGGACCGGCAACAACTCCAAAAACATCAATATCTTTAATGGATAGACCCCCATCGGATAAAAGGTGGTCTATGGCCACCATGAGCTTTTCCGAATGTTTTTTCTGATGATTGATAATCACTTCGCCAACTAATTTCTCTTCATTGAGAATAGCGGCGGAAGCAACGATTGTGGATGTATCAATGGTGAGTATATTCATATTTCATTCCTTTATTATTTTTTTTAACCAGTCATTAGTTAATGGGAAGCGAATGCTTCCCATTAATGTTTCTGGCAAATAGGTCATTCTTCTATTTTTTATTTTTTGCAAGCTCTTTGAAGTCCTCATCGATTTTAGTCAGCATTCCATCTGAGAAAATGTGGTCCGGCAATAATTTGTGAGCCTTATCCAAACAAACCCCCATTTTTATGGCAATTTCCAGATATTCACTTTCAAAGACATCTTCATCAAAATAATTACGAATAATATTCATAGCCTCTTCATTATTAATAATATCCCTAATTCGGGATTGGATGCAAATACATTCATTTTTATTTCCACTAAAAAAGCTGCTTATAAATCCTTTTTTCTTTTCTTTGGTGATAATGAGATCCTCAAAGGAAAGATTGTCTAAAGAACTTTTTCCGTTGACCAACTCCAGTATCTTCTGAATACTTTCTTCTGTAAAGATTCCCTTGGAAACTTCGATGAGTTTTCTAAGGGGGGATCCCTTAATAATGGCCATAAAAAACGCATCATTTTCATCGAAATTCAGTCCCATTGCCTCTTCAAAGCCAGAAAACAACACTTTCGCAATGATTCGACCCCGTTCACTTTCTTCAAAATCTCCTAAATAGGAGTATTGAGTTAACGGTCGCCAAGTCCCTTCTTTTATGTTTATTTTTTCAACAATCGGTAAATCCCGGCTGGAGGTTCCCAAATAAATTTCATGGTCGCCTCCTTCATACTCCCATTGTTTTACTGTTGGATTATAGTAGGTGAAATCATCTAAGTTAAGTTCGAAACTCACCTCAACCGACTCTCCAGAAGGAACAAAGATTTTTTTAAATCGACGCAACTCTCGTAAGGGTCGGGTGATTTGGGTATCTTTCTTTCCGGTATAAAGTTGAACGATTTCTTTTCCACCCCTGATTCCGGTATTCAAGATCCGGCATTTAACCTCAATTGTTTTTTCCGGTTCAAGCGTCAGGTGTTTGGTTTCAATATTTTCATATTTAAAGGTAGTGTAGCTAAGACCATAACCAAAGGGATATCGCACCTTCTTTTTTGTAAAATCATAATATCGGTATCCCACAAATATACTTTCCCCATAAATAACTTCATCCTGTAACCCAGGGAAATTAATATAGGCAGGGGTATCTTCAAGTTTCATGGGAATGGTTTCTGCCAATTTTCCTGAAAAATTAGATTTTCCAAAAAGTAGATCCGCAATGGCTCCGCCTCCGGCCTGACCGCCAAGAAACATTTCTACAATGGCTTTTGGCCTGTGTTCCCAGCTCATATCCACCACACCGCCATTTGATAAAACCACCACGGTATTTGGCTGAACATTACAAATTTTATGGATCAATGAAATCTGTTTAACCGGAAGCTCCAGACTTGTTCGATCATAACCCTCAGATTCGTAGTTATCCGGAAGTCCCATAAACAAAAGAGCCATATCCGAGTTCTTTGCCAATTCAACGGCTTCATCTTCCAAATGGACCTGTTTTACCACTTCGTCATGAACATAACCCTGATGGGGCAATATTTTTATGTTGGGTTCGGCCAACTCTTTAATCCGGTCATAGGCTTCATCAATGCGATAGGGATTGATTTTCGAACTGCCACTGCCCTGATAACGCGGATCGAAAGCCATACAGCCAATCACAGCCAGTTTCTTTATTTTTTCCGGATTAATCGGAAGGATTTTATCCTCGTTCTTTAAAAGCACCATGCTTTCGACAGCTGCTTTTTTAGCAATTTCATGATGCTTTTTAATATCAATCACAAGCAATTCTGAATTTTGCATTCGATTTTCTTTTGCCTTAAAGGAAAAATCAATGAGACGTTCAACCATCTCATTTAATGCGGTAACTCTTAATCGTCCTTCCTTAATGCGATCAAAAATCTTTGTATTATTAACGCCATCATTTCCAGGCATTTCCAAATCAAGACCTGCCGTTACCCCTTTAACTCGGTCATATACTGCACCCCAATCTGAAACCACAATGCCATCATAGTGCCACTCATCCCTTAGAATCTTTTTTAAAAAATGACTATTTTGAGATATGAACTTTCCATTGACACTATTATAAGAACACATAACCGCCATGGGTTCACCACCTTTAATGGCAATCTCAAAAGCTTTTAAATAAATTTCACGTAACGCTCTATCATCAATTCTTTCATTAACGGTCATACGATGGGTTTCCTGATTGTTGGCAATAAAATGCTTAACCGTTGAGCCAACACCCATGCCTTTAGCCCCAAGAATAAAGCTTTTTCCTAAGGTTCCGGATAATAGCGGGTCTTCAGAAAAGTATTCAAAATTTCGTCCGCATAGTGGGGAACGTTTAATATTAATCCCAGGACCAAGAATAAGGTCAATCCCTTCTGCTCGCGCTTCCAAGGCAATAGTTTCTGCAATTTCGACCAAAAGATCCTTGTCCCATGAGCATGCTGTTAAAACCGCCGGTGGAAAACAAGTGGCTGGCTTCGCCCCTGGAATTCCCAAAATATCATCATCTTCTTCGACACGCAAGCCATGAGGACCATCTGCCATTACCACCGATTCAATGCCATATTGTGGGTAACTCATAGTTTCCCAGGCTGTTTTTCCAGAACAAAGAGATGTCATTTCTTCAAGACTCATATTTCTTCTGATTTTTGTTATTAATCCTTTATCCATTGTAATCCACTCCTTTACGGATTAATTAAAATGTTTTTTTAATTTGATTGTCAAAAATTTGAAGCTGCGTATTTTTCTGCGCTATTTTTTTCCCATTGCTATTGATTTTTTTGCACAGGCATCCACTGCGGAAATAACCGCATCTCGAAACCCTTTGGCTTCCAAAACCCTAACGCCTTCAATGGTAGTTCCACCCGGTGTACAAATTTGATCTTTTAACTTTCCTGGGTGTTCTCCTGATTCAAGAACCAGCTTGGCAGCACCTAAAACTGCCTGAGCTGATAATCGGTAGGCCTGATCTCTTGGAAAACCATGGAGAACTCCGCCATCCGCCATGGCTTCAATCAGAAGCATGGCATAGGCTGGCGCTGAACTGGCAATTCCGGGAACAACTTCCATTAATTTTTCACTGATGATTTCTACGGTACCAAAGCTTTTGAAAATCGCCACAATATCCAGAACATCCTCTTGGGTCATTTGATCATCCGGACAAATAGTGGAGTCTGATTCTCCTACAAAGGCTGGAGTACTGGGTTGAGTTCGAATTACTTTTATCTGTTCTCCCAGAATACCCTTAATATCATTAAAACTAACGCCCACTGCAATAGAAATGATAATCACCGTTGATTTAATGCTTTCAACAATTTCCTGTAAAACTTTATCATAAAGGTATGGTTTAACAGCCAGTACTAAATAATCAGACTTCATTGCCACTTCTTTATTTGAACTAAGAACATTAACCCCATATTTCTGCGCCAGCATTCCTCTGGAACCTTCCATGGGATCATAACAGAGAATATTTTCCGGTAAAAATAAATCACTTTTGATTAATCCGCCAATCATTGCACTTGCCATATTTCCACAACCAATAAATCCAATGGTATTTTTCATTTTCGCTCCTTAGATGATGCTATTTTCAGATTATTTTATGTATCTTTTTATTATTATTTTAATCCTTAATTTAGTTGAGTGCAAATTTTAAATGAAAAAACCCACTAATTCTTAAAACATTAATGGGTCAGAATATTGAAACTTGAATCTCCGGTTAAAGTTTTTTATAGTTCCGGTTCAGGAGGTTCCGCTTTGCCGGATTTTACTTTTGAATATGAAAAAATGAGAAGAGCCACCCAAATAAAACTAAATCCCAATAAATCTGTTATGTTAAAGGCTTCCTTATATAAAAACACGCCCAAAAAAAGCATCATGGTTGGAGTAATATATTGAAAAAACCCCAGTAAAGAAAATGAAATTTCTTGAATCCCCTTGGCGTAAAGAAGCAGCGGAATGGCGGTCACCACTCCTGCCAGAATTGCCAGGGTTGTCACGACTGGATCACCCAGAGCGATAACACCCTGACCCTGGCTTTCTAAATAGACCATGGCTCCAAAGGCAAAGGGTGTCACCACCGCGGTTTCCAGGATCAAAGAAACAATGGGACTGGCATTGAGTTTTTTCTTGAAAACCCCGTAAAGTGCAAAAGAAATCGCCAATACCAATGCAATCACCGGAAACTTCCCAAGTTGAAGAGCAATAAACAGGACTCCGATTAATGCCAGAGCAATGGAAGCCATTTCCAATCGATTGAATTTTTCTCCAAAAAAAAGAAAACTAAAGAGAACGACCACCAGGGGGTTAATATAATAACCCAGGCTAGCATCAACAATATAGTTAGCGTTAACCGCCCAAATAAAGGTGTACCAATTGAGCGAGACCAACAATCCGCAAAGAATCGAATAGCCCAGTCGTTTTCTATCCCTAATAATGATTTTGATTTCAGGCCATTTATGGGTAAATCCCACAAAAATCATGCAGAAAATAAACGACCAAAAAATACGTGATGCTAAAATATATAAAGGTGACACCGGGCCCAGTGCTTTCCAGTAAATTGGGAGGATTCCCCATAAAACATATGCCATCATGGCGCTGATCATACTCTTTTGCAATGGGAGACCTCCTTATGATTTTATTCGTTGTGATTTCAAAAGTCAAGTGAGCTTGTCAATCTATTTATATGAAACAATTTTTCCACTATACAGCGAACAGTCTATCAACTATTCGCCTATACGTTACAAAATTGTTTATATAAACTGACAGCCAAGCAATTAAGTTTTGGTTTTGAATTATCACTTTAATTTAATTAAATTTTGCTATATCCGTCCGATACTGGGCTCCCTCAAAGCGAATTTTATCAATATTGTCATAGACAGTTTTTCGAGCTGCTTCACGGGTTTCCCCAAGGGCTGTTACGCAAAGCACCCGGCCGCCGTTGGTTTGAAGCTCGCCGTTTACCAGTTTTGTACCGGCGTGGAAAACAACACAGTCTTTCACATCTTCAATGCCTGTGATCACTTTTCCCTTTTCATAGACCCCAGGGTATCCTCCTGATGCAATGACTACACAAACCGCTTCCTGTGGTTTCCACTGAATTTCACATTCTGCCAGTTTGCCTTCAATGACTGCTTCCATTATATCAACTAAATCAGAATCCATACGCATGAGCACACTTTGAGCTTCAGGATCGCCAAACCGAACGTTGAATTCAAGCACCTTAGGAATGCCATTCTCAATCATTAAACCAATGAAAAGAATGCCTTTGAAGTTCATGTTATCAGCAATTAAGCCATTGATAATGGGATTCAGAATTGTTTCTTTGATGCGTTTATTCAAAGTGGCATCATCAAACAGAACATTGGGAGAATAGGTTCCCATACCACCAGTATTCAGTCCTTTATCCCCATCATAGGCGCGTTTATAATCCTGGGCACTTTCCATTGGGACAATTGTTTTTCCATCCACAAAGCACAGCATTGAGGCTTCCTGTCCGGTAAGAAATTCTTCAATGACTACCTTATCTCCGGCTTCACCAAACTCACGTTTTTCCATAATCATCTCAATGCCATCTTCTGCATCTCGTTGATTTTCAACAATGAGAACCCCTTTACCTGCGGCCAAACCATCAGCCTTAATGACCATCGGATAGCCATAGATACCAAGGTCTTTGAGGATTTCATGAATATCCGTATATTCTTTATAGGCGGCTGTTGGAATGTGATGTCGAAAAAGGAATTCTTTGGTAAATGCCTTGCTTCCTTCGAACTGGGCGCATTGCTGATTCGGTCCGAAAACCCTGAGGCCCTGGGCCTCAAAGGCATCCACCATACCCAATACCAAAGGAACTTCCGGTCCCACAACCGTTAAATCAATGGCATTTTTTTTTGCAAAAGCCAGGCATCCAGGAATATCTGTCGGCGACAAATCCACACATTCTGCCAGGTTAGCCATTCCCCCGTTGCCTGGAGCAGCATATATTTTTTCAACACGAGGGCTTTGAGCTAATTTCCAGGTAAGAACATGTTCACGTCCACCGGAACCAATTATTAAAATTTTCATATATATATCTCCTTGTTCGTTTGATCTGGAATCATGTTATATATTACTGATGCTGTAATTTGAAATCTGTAGGGACGATTAAGAATCACCTGCAAATGTTGTGGTTAAATATTGATGTTGGATTTTCCATTACGTTTCGGGCGGGTACTACTCGCCCCTACAGTACCTTTAATGGGCAATTGCCAAAGCAATTTAGTGTTTAAAGTGACGCATACCGGTAAAGATCATTACCATTCCCGCTTCATCACAGGCTTTAATGGAGTCTGCATCCCGACCTGCCCCACCGGGTTGGATAATGGCAGTGATGCCTGCTGCGTCAGCAGCCTTGACACAATCGTCAAAGGGGAAAAAAGCATCTGAAGCCAATACGGAACCTTTTACCGATTCACCGCCTTGACGAATGGCATTTTCGAGGGCCCAGATACGGTTTACCTGACCAGGGCCATTAGCAATCAAACATTTGTTTTTAGTTAGACTAATGGCATTGGATTTTGTATTTTTTACAGCCTTCCAGGCAAAGAGAAGTTCTGCCATTTCTGCTTCTGTTGGCTGACGCTTGGTTACAACTTTCAATTCATCAAATAATAAAGAATCCCGTTCTTGTACAAGAAGCCCACCCATGACCTTTTTCACTTCATATCCAGGCTCATTGTAGGTAATGTCTTCTAACGCAAGCAATCTCAGGTTTGGTTTCGCAGACAAGATTTCCAGGGCTTCTTTGGTAAAGTCTGGAGCTACAATCACTTCTAAAAATGTTTCAATCATGAGTTTAGCAGCTGATTCATCAATTTCACGGTTTGCAGCAATAATCCCGCCGAAAATCGATACCGGGTCGCTGTCATAGGCTTTTTTATAGGCCACCGCAATGTGATTATCACTGGCAATCCCACAGGGGTTTGCGTGTTTAACAGCAACAATGGTAGGTTCATCGCCATATTCTTTGAGAATTTCCAAAGCTCCATTGGTATCATTAATATTATTGTATGATAATTCTTTACCCTGGAGCTGTTTCGCTGAGGTTAAAGCACCCTTAACCGGCACAACTTCACCATAGAAGGCGGCCTTTTGATGAGGGTTTTCACCATATCTCAGATCTTGAAGCTTTTCAAAGGTCAAGGTAATGGTATCTTTTAAAACTTCACCATTCGCTTTTTTTCTTAAATAGTCCGCAATCATGGTGTCGTAATGTGAAGTAGTTTCAAATACCTTGAGTGCCAGACGATAGCGCGTTTCAAGATGAGTTTTTCCCTGGGCTTGAAGCTCAGATAAAACAATTGCATAATCATCAGGGTCCACAACTACTGTGACATCATTAAAGTTTTTCGCAGCTGAACGAAGCATGGTAGGACCGCCAATATCAATATTTTCAATGGCATCTTCAAAAATAACACCTTCTTTTAAAATGGTATTTTTAAAAGGATATAAATTAATGACGACTAAATCAATGGGAGTAATATCTAAGTCTGCCATTTGTTTTTGATGATCTGCATTGTTTCGGATGCCTAAAATGCCACCATGAATTTTAGGGTGCAGTGTTTTAACACGGCCATCTAAACATTCTGGAAATTCGGTGACGTCTGAAACACTGATAATAGTCAGGCCCGCTGCTCTTAAAGCTTTAGCCGTACCACCCGTCGAAAGGATTTCCCAACCCATTTCTTCCAGTTCTTTGGCAAATTCAACAATTCCACTTTTATCGGATACACTTAACAACGCTCTCATTTTTTTCCTCCAAATTTGAATTACAAGTTAACATTTCATCAAAATATTTATCATCTTTTTCGTTTTTTTACAAGCCGGCCATGAATCTCAAATTCATGGAGACAAATTTCTCTGACGACTGTCGGCAATAATTGATGTTCGATTTTCAAAACTTTTTTCTGAATCGACTCCGGGGTATCATCATCGGCCACCTTCACTGTTTCCTGAGCAATGATTGGGCCGCCATCAGCCACCTCGTTAACGAAATGAACCGTAGCTCCTGTGACTTTCACCCCATAATTGATCACAGCCCGATGAACATGCATGCCATAAAACCCTTCCCCGCAAAATGAGGGAATCAAAGCTGGATGGACATTCACTATAGCATTGGGGTAGGCGTCAATGAAATTCGGGGTAATGATCTTCATATAACCGGCCAAAACCACCAGCTCAACATCTTTAGCTTTCAATATTTCAATGATCTTTTTGTTGTATTCTTCGTCACTGGTATAGTTTTTCGGATCCAAAAAAACGGCTTCGATTCCGGCGGTTTCACCACGTGTCAGTCCCAAGGCATCCGACTTATTTGAAAATACCAGGACAATTTCCCCAAAGACTCCATGGATCTGATCAATGAGTTGTTGAAAATTACTACCGCTGCCTGAGACTAATACCGCAATTTTTTTTAAAGACATAGGTTGATTTTTTCCTCACCTTTAACAATGGACCCCAGGATCACCGGTTTTTCGCTTTTTTCTTCTAAACCCTTAATAAAGCTATTCACTTGCTCTGGAGGTAAAACAGCCACTAAACCAATGCCCATATTAAATGTTGAGTACATCCCCTGGGACGAAATTTTTCCGGCTTCCTGAATAAATTTAAATATCGGTAAGGCTTCAATAACCTTGGTATCGACAACAGCACAAAGTCCATCCGGCATCATCCGGGGAATATTTTCATAAAATCCGCCACCGGTAACATGGCTCATGCCCTTAACGCCGCAGGGCTTAATCAGATCAGCCAAGGCTTTAACATAAATCCTGGTTGGAGTCAGCAGGGCTTCTCCCAAAGTCATTCCCAAATCCTCAACATAGGTTTGAACGTCCATGGAATGATCTTTAAAGAGGACTTTTCGAATCAGTGAAAAGCCATTGGAATGAACTCCTGAAGAGGGCAAACCCACAAGGACATCCCCTTCCCCAATATTTGCACCCGTGACAATATCTTCTTTTTCAACAACCCCGACAGCAAAACCGGCCAGGTCATATTCATCAAGGGAATACATATCCGGCATTTCAGCAGTTTCTCCGCCAATGAGCGCCATGTTCCCCTGGATACAGCCTTCGCTGATACCTTTAACAATTGTGGCAACTTTTTCAGGATAATTTTTTCCACAGGCAATATAGTCCAAAAAGAACATTGGTTGCGCACCCTGACATAAAATATCATTGACACACATGGCCACGCAATCAATCCCAATGGTGTCGTGCTTATCCATCATAAACGCCAGCTTTAGCTTTGTTCCGACACCGTCGGTGCCAGAAACAAGCACTGGTTTTTGATAGCCTTCCGGGAGTTCAAATAATCCCCCAAAGCCGCCTAAATGTGAAAGCACCTGGGAATTAAATGTTCTTTGTACATCTGCCTTCATGAGCTTTACGGATTTATAACCGGCTTCAACATCGACGCCGGATTCACGATATGCATCCGCCTTTATTTGATTATCTGACATATTTCCTCCATCTATTTTAATATTTTAGGCAATTACGAAAATGCCCTGTGCTTTGCTGTCTGTATTTTTGAATTTCGCTATTACCAATTTAAATTATTCATTACAATTCCAAAATGCAAAAAACAAAACCTTGATACCTTACTGTTAGTTTATACAAAGAATTTTGTAACGTCTTAGGCGGACATCTCGAAGAGTGTCCGACGTAGAGTGGAAAAATTGTTTAGTATAAACAAACAGCAAGGATTGCAGACCTTTCGCTATAAACTATTCGTTGGCACTGAGAACAGGAACTTCCATTGGGTATTCTCCGTCAAAACAGGCACGACAGAAGTGGGTTTTTCCTCCCACGGATTCGGTGAGCCCATCAAGAGAAATATAAGCCAGGCTATCGGCGCCAAGAATTTCCCGGATTTCATCAACGGATTTCCGGGAACCAATAAGGTATTTTCGACGTGGAGTATCAATTCCAAAATAACAGCTATACGCAACCGGTGGGCTGGTCACTCGAAAGTGGACTTCCTTGGCTCCGGCTTTTTTCAATATTTCCACCAAACGTTTTGATGTGGTTCCACGAACAATGGAATCATCAATAATCACAACCCGTTTGTCTTTGATGGTTTCTTTTAATGGGTTTAATTTAATACGAACCCCTTCTTCTCGCAGCTTTTGATTGGGTTGAATGAAGGTACGTCCGATGTATTTATTTTTAATGAGTCCAACTCCATAAGGAATCCCCGAAGCCTCAGCATAACCGATGGCAGCGGCGATTCCGGAATCTGGAACACCGATGACAACATCCGCATCCACAGGGCTTTCTTTTGCAAGAATTTCTCCGGCTTTATGACGTGCCGTATAAACTGAAATTTCGTCCATTATCGAATCCGGTCGGGCAAAATAAATAATCTCGAAAATACAGGATTTCTTTTTAACCCAATTGTTTTGTCCATAGCTAGTAAGGCCATTTTCATCAATAACAACAATTTCCCCAGGTTCAACATCTCTCACAAGTTCGGCTCCAGCAGCATCTAAAGCACAGCTTTCAGAAGCTAAGAAATAATCATCATCTTTTTTTCCAATACACAGGGGTCTTAAACCATAGGGATCTCGAACCCCCACCAGTTTATCGCCAATGGTAATTACCAGGGCATAGGCGCCTTTAATGATTTCCACCATGCGCTGGATGGCTTCGATCATGCCGTGGCGAAGGCCCCGTGCAAGAATGTTTACCATAACTTCGGTGTCAATGGTGGTCTGAAAAACCACTCCCGAATCCTCAAGCATGTTACGCAGTGCTTTATCATTAACCAGGTTGCCGTTATGGGCTAACGCGATTTGACCGGTGCTGTGGTTAACGGTTAAGGGCTGGGCATTAGTGACACCATCCTCACCTGAGGTGGAATATCGCACATGGCCGATGCCAATATTTCCCTTGAGCTGTTTTAAAACATTTCCTTTGAAAGCATCACTCACAAGACCGACTTCTTTGTGAGTCGTGATTTTCCCCTCTTTATTAACAGCAATGCCAGCACTTTCCTGACCTCTGTGTTGAAGTGCAAAGAGACCATAATAAATATATGAAGCACAATTATTTTCTAAAGCTTTTCGGTAAACCCCCATTATTCCACATTCATCACGAAATTTGTCATTCATCATCGGTGTGTTTTTCCTCCAGGTTTTTTCTTAATTTTTCGATCATTTCTTTTCTTAATTTTCTTTTTATGCTTTAACGCGCTTTAACATTTCTACGTAAGCTTCTTCAACATTTCCAAGATTTCTTCTAAATCGGTCTTTATCCAGCTTTTCATTGGTTTTCACATCCCAGAAACGACAGGTGTCCGGTGAAATTTCATCAGCCAGAACAATTTGTCCATCGGCTGTTTTTCCAAATTCAATTTTAAAATCAACAAGATTAATGCCCTTTTCAAGAAAAAACTCTTTTAAAATATCATTTATTTTAAAAGTCATTTCTCTTATGGTTTCAATTTCTTCTTTCGTTGCTAATTTCATAGCGATGGCGTGATAATCATTGATTAAAGGATCCCCAAAAGCATCGTTTTTATAGGAAAATTCGAAAATCGGAGTGTCTAACTTTAAGCCTTCTTCTAAACCAACACGCTTACAAATTGAACCTGCTGCGGTGTTCCGAATAATGACTTCCAGTGGGAAAATAGTAACCGCTTTAACCAATTGTTCTGAATCAGATAACAGTTTAATAAAATGGGTTGGAATTCCTTTTTCCTCAAGCATGGTGTAAATCAGTTCCGTCATTTTATTATTGATCACACCTTTACCACCGATGCTCCCTTTTTTCTCACCATTAAAAGCGGTGGCATCATCCTTATATTCAATAATAAACTCATTGGGATTATCTGTTTTAAAAACCTTTTTTGCTTTGCCTTCGTAGAGCTGTTCTAATTTTTCCATCTTAATCTCCTTGTTATTTGTATTAAATATTTATAGTATTTTCTGTACCTTCTCGTTTTTAGCAACAACCTCATCATTTAACAAAATCTTATAGGCTTTCATTTTCTTCCGGATTTCCGGATATTTTATGGAAAGCATTTGGGCAGCTAATATACCGGCATTCTCTGAGCCATTCACTGCCACCGTGGCCACCGGTACACCAGAAGGCATTTGTACAATGGATAAGAGCGAATCCAGTCCTCCCTGAAAGGAGGTTTCGATAGGAATGCCAATCACCGGTAATGGTGTAATTCCGGCAATGACTCCAGGTAAATGAGCCGCTTTTCCAGCCGCTCCGATAATGACTTCGATACCACGTTCTTCGGCAGTAGCAGCATACTCAAAGATTTTTTGGGGATTTCGATGGGCTGAAATAACCTGCACATCATACTCAATTCCAAATCTTTCAAGTGCTATTAAACATTTTTTGACAATATCAAAATCGGAATCGCTTCCCATAATGACGGCGACTTTTGGTGTATCACCCATGTTAACTCCTTTATTCTGATCCTATTTTATTCATTTTTATTTGAAATATTCCACTCCGGCTTTAAATATTTGCTGGTCCATTTTTCCGGGAATGTTTCGATATAATCCATTTCCGACACGCTCTGAATGTCCCATTTTTCCAAAAACACGACCATCCAAACTGGTAATGCCTTCTACCGCAAAAACTGATCCGTTAGGGTTAAAGGTGCCATCCAAGGTAGCTTCCCCATCGAAATCAACATATTGGGTCGCAATTTGTCCATTTTCAATAAGGGCTGTCATCACCTCATCATTGGCTACAAAACGGCCTTCTCCATGAGACATGGGAATGCGATAGACCTCACCAACCTCGGTTTTTACCAACCATGGTGAAAGTTTTGATGCAATCCGGGTCATTGGAATGTTGGAAATATGCCGACCTATACTATTAAAGGTTAAGGTTGGCATAGCCTCATCAATGTCACATATTTCTCCGTTAGGTACCAGGCCAAGCTTAATCAGAGCCTGGAAGCCGTTGCAAATGCCAAGTATTAAACCCTCACGATTGTTAAGCAGATCCATAACAGCGTCAGTCATTTTAGGGTTTCTAAAAACCGCGGCTATGAATTTGCCAGAACCATCCGGCTGATCTCCGGCACTGAAACCGCCTGGAATCATAATAATCTGAGATTCTCGAATATGTCTGACCATTTCATCAATGGACTCCGTAATGGCTTTAGCCGATTGATTCCTAAAAATAGTGGTCACTGGTTTTCCTCCAGCATTCTCAAAGGCTTTGGCCGAGTCATATTCACAATTTGTTCCCGGGAAAACAGGAATGAAGATTTGCGGTTTCCGAAATATTGGCGAAGATTTAAGCTCTGTTATTTTAGAATAGCTCAGGGTTTCAACTTTTCCAAAACCATCAATTTTTTCCGGGTAAACTTCTCGAAGTGGAGATTCCCATGCCTCAGTTAGTTCGGCTAAATCCAACGCTTCATTTTGATAAATAATTTTGCTGTCACTATTGGTATGACCAACTATGATTCCATCGCCAAGTCTTTCCTTGGATTCAACAAGAATACTTCCGAATAAGGGTGCAAAAAGTTGATTCTGCGTAAAATCAGAAGTGACATTAATCCCTATCCCATTGCCAAATGCCATTTTCATCATAGCCTCGGCAATACCGCCCAGGCCAATGGTTTTAGCACTGAGAATATTTCCGGCCTTGGCATGGGTTTGAACTATTTCGAAAATATCTTTAATGCCATCCAAATCAGGAATGCCCTTTTCCTTCATTGGCAGCTCAAAGAGTTGCAGAATGGATTTGGTTGATTTAAGATCACTGGTTAAAATATCATCGATATGGGCAGTGGTCACTCCAAAAGAAATCAAGGTTGGGGGAACTGTTAGTTCTTCAAAGGTTCCAGACATACTGTCTTTCCCGCCGATAGCAGGTGTTCCCATCACTTTTTGAACCCGATGGGCTCCTAAAAGCGCAGCAAAAGGACGCCCCCATTTTAATGGATCTTTTCCCAAACGCTCAAAATATTCCTGGAAACTAAGTCGGGCTTTTTTATAATCTCCTCCCAAAACAACGATCTTGGAAAGACTTTCTATAACCCCCATCATCCCTCCTAAAAACGGGCTTTTTTTGGCAATGAACGGGTTATAGCCATAGGTCATGATGCTGCAGGTGGTGGTATCCCCCTGGATCATGGGAATTTTGGCAACCATCCCATCCATCGGTGATAATGCATTTTTTCCACCATAGGGCATCGTAACAGTACCAGCGCCAATGGTGGAATCAAACATTTCCACCAGTCCGCGCTGGCTGGCGATATTAAGGTCCTGAAGGGTTTCGACCAGCTTATCTTTAAATGAAATTTCCAGGGTCTCTAAAGCTTGTTCGGATTTAGGAGGTCCTTCAATCACAATGTCAGTAAACTGAGGGGCTCCGTTGGTTTCTAAAAAGCTTCGTGATAAATTAAGGATTTCAGCCCCACGCCATTTCATGATTAATCGGCCGGTGTCGGTAACCAAAGCTACTGGAGTCACCTCGAGGTTTTCTTCATTCCCCATTTTTATAAAGGTTTCTACATCCTTGGGTTCAACCACCACTGCCATTCGTTCCTGAGATTCTGAAATAGCCAGTTCTGTCCCATCAAGGCCTTCATATTTTTTTGGCACTTTATCTAAATCAATTTCCAGGCTATCGGCTAATTCACCAATGGCAACTGAAACGCCGCCTGCCCCAAAATCATTGCACCGTTTAATAAGAGTGGCTAATTTCTTATTTCTAAAAAGCCGTTGGATTTTCCGTTCTTCAACCGGATTCCCCTTTTGAACTTCCGCACCGCATTCCTGAATGGATTCCTCGGTATGAGCCTTTGAAGACCCGGTTGCGCCACCGCAGCCATCTCGTCCGGTACGTCCCCCGACTAAAAGAACCACATCGCCCGGGGTTGGCCGTTCACGAATGATATTTTCTTTGGGCGCCGCGCCGATAACCGCACCAACTTCCATGCGTTTTGCCAGAAAACCAGGATCATAGACTTCGACAACCTGTCCGGTTGCCAATCCAATCTGGTTTCCATAGGAACTATAGCCATGGGCCGCTTCTTTGGAAATTTTTCTTTGCGGTAACTTTCCGGGTATCGTATCTTCAATGGGTGTTCTGGGATCCCAGGCTCCGGTTACCCGCATGGCCTGGTAAACATAACTTCGTCCTGAAAGAGGATCTCGAATGGCGCCTCCTAAACAAGTGGCAGCACCACCAAAAGGTTCTATTTCAGTGGGATGATTATGGGTTTCATTTTTAAACATTAAAAGCCATTCTTCATCCACGCCATCATGATCCACTTTTATTTTAATGCTGCAGGCATTGATTTCTTCGGATTCATCTAAATCTTCAATGAGATCCCGTTTTTTAAGAACTTTAGTCCCAATCACTGCCAAATCCATTAACGTCACTGGGCGATCGGTATTTTCTCCATAGACTTCCAAGCGGGAATCAAGGTATTCTTCAAGGGCTAATCCAATTTCTTTAGAAATCGGATCCTCTCCATTAAATGAAACATCCATTATTTGCGTTTGAAAGGTTGTATGACGGCAATGATCGGACCAATAGGTGTCAATGACTTTTAATTCGGTAATGGTGGGATTTCGCCCTTCATCCGCCTTGAAATACTGCTGAACAAAAACAATGTCTTCCGGTGCCATGGCAAAGCCATGTTCCAATCTTAATTTCTCCAGGTCTGAATGATTCAACTCAATAAAGGATTCCAGTATTTTTATATCTGCCGGTTCCTGAACTTCATCAACCAGGACCTTAAAATTCTCCATGGTTGTTTCTTTAGAATCAACCGGGTTGATCATGAATTTTTTAATTCGATTAAATTCTTCCAGATTGATATCACCTTGAAGAACAACAATTTTTCCAACCTTAATCAAAGGACGATCTCCTGAAAGGATTTGAACACACTGTACTGCTGAATCCGCGTGTTGATCATATTGACCAGGCAAATATGATATTCCAAAGATTTTATCTTTTACGCCAATAGTAATGTTATCGTAATATACCCTATCTACATTGGGTTCAGATAGAATCGTGTTAATGACCTGCTCCAAAACATCCTCGATCACATCTTCCATATCATAACGATAGAGGATCCGAACATCATTAAGACCTTGAATTTTCAATATTTTTTGAAATGACTGAACGAGGGACTGGGCTTCAACATCAAACCCCTGTTTCTTTTCTACAAATATTCGTTTAATCAATATAATTCCACCTTTTTTTTAATGATGATACTATTTTACTATTTCCGAACGATTATTTCAATAGAATTTGAAACGTTCGGATTATTTTTTTATTTTTCTTAAACTATCTTTATAATTCGTGAGTAATTCAAGGAAAAAAAGGTATGATATTAAAATAAGAATTTAACGAGAGGTGTATCATGAAAATTTTCCATTTACATCACAGTGGTTTTTTGATCCAATTCGAAGACAAAACACTGATCTTTGATTGTTTTACAAAAATTCCAAACAACTTTATGCGAAAAGGGTTACCCCATTATTTTTTCGTAACCCATGGCCACAGCGACCATTATTCCAAAGATATATTGAATGTTGGAAGCGAGTTTCAGCCAACCTATATTTTCAGCGATGACATTCCGGAAATGACGACTCCCCGAAACTATCGAATGGCACCATACCAACACATGTCATTCGGTGGCATGGACATTAGAACCTTTGGTTCCACTGATCTTGGTGTCTCTTTTTACATTGCCACCAATAATCACCGGATCTTCCATGCCGGAGATCTTAATTGGTGGGATTGGGATCCCACCCTAAGACCCGATATTGATCCCGTCCAGGAAGAAGAAGATTTTAAAGCAGAGCTCGTAAAAATGAAAGGACTTCCCATGGAATTTGCCTTTATTTGTGTGGATCCTCGGTTAGGAGATTCTTTTTACAAAGCCGGAAAATATTTTATCGAAGAATTCCATCCAAAAGTGTTGATTCCCATGCATTTTCGGGACGATTTTGCCATTATTAAAAAGTTTAAAGCAATGGTCGAACCCACTGACACCTTTATTCCCGATTTTAAAGGCCGTAATATCACCCTAAAGACCAGTAGTTAAAATAATTTAGACTAGTTTGGTGTCAGGTTATCATTGCCAACCCGTTTTGGGTATTCAATAAAAATGCACCCCAAATATTGGATTTATTATCCATCATTTGGGGTGCACTTTAAATTTCTCGGCTTTGTCAATGTTGTCACTATTTATTCAAGTTTTGAAAAGATTGTTCAAGTACCAATTCAAAAATATGTTATGTATGGTTTTTGTTTATTTCATCAACATCGCAATAATCTTGCTGCTGTTTCTTAAGATATTTATCAAAACCGTAAAATTGAGTTTGACTATAGGAAACGAGTTTTCCCGCTAATTCACTGTGTGACGGCAAAAACCAATCTACAAATAAATGTTCACCACTGTGCCTGGTTGCTGCATTAAGTTGCTTGTATTCGCCATAATTAACGGATGCTGAAATTTTTATTTTTTTACAGATGCTTGACATAATACTCTCATCTTGATAATGGGCAAATAAAGCGACATTAACACTCACCGGCTTCGCCCAATTATCATTTTTTAATTGAGTTTTAAGTTGCTTTGTCAAATAGATAACACCATCTAATTTTGAATCTCTTACAACCAGCATGATTAACTGAGATATGATATATTCAGAACGAAATGTTCTTCCTGTTTCTTCAATTGAAAATGAAGCAGAAATAGATAATAGCCATAATGACATTAATGTTTGGATCGCCTGATCATAGTTAATGTTATATCGATCTTTATTCTCTTCAGTTAAAGTACTAAATTCCGAAATATCATATACATTTACCGCGGTATTAAAAACCTTTATGGTGTCATCAAATTTCGCGTGAGAAACATTAAAAATATTATCAGGGGGTTTACCCATTTCTATCCAGCAATCATAGGATGATGTTCCAAAATAAAGACAGGGCAGGCCAGGGATACTAAAACGTTGTGTAGCAATGGTGCCTCTATCATCAAAACCAATATGAAGCATTTTTTCTGGTTTAAAGCCACTTATTTCATCACTCAATCTTGAACGAAATAGATCCACTTCTGAAAAAAGGGATTGATCAACATCATCAATATTATTTCTGAAAATCTTAAGACCTTTTAATGCCAAGCTGTTCTTTAAATTTGAAACAACTAAAGGATTATGCGTTAAGGGTTTTAAAACAACATCAAGACCTTTCAAAGCGCCTCGTATATTCCCGGAATAATATCTTTGTATAATTTCCAGCACCATATTACCAGTTTTTCTTACTGCCTCTTGTATTTCATGGGGTACATGATTTTCTTCAAGAATCTCATAAATCTTGTTATATTTTTCTTTTAACGCAGGATAATAATCTTTATCTTTTAAAACCAAAGCCGGTGTAGTAAATTCATCTTGTTCAAACTTTAATGTCCATTCATACATTCGAACCACCAATCACCTTCCCAAGCGAATCTTAAAATAAATTAATATTCATGCTTTTTAAACATTTTACACCTGATTAACCATTTCTGCTATGATATTTTTATTATTTAATAATAAAGTGCAGTTACCCTATTAATTACCTAAACCATCACTTTGTGAGTGAATATACACAAAAAATGCTAAAGCCGATTCCACATTTTTATTTGCAGAACCGGCTTTAGTTTAAAATCTCAACTATCATATTTCGCGACTCACCCCTTTCATCTTACCAATTACCAAAAATCGACTTTTTCACTTTTCTACATAAACATTAAACTTAACTTTTGGAGATTATCTTACTCTTAAACTGGGATTCTTATCATACTAACTCTTTCGAAATTATCTTTAGATAATCCGGGGAATCATTTTCTAATCCAAGACGTTAATTTTCAATTTCAGTGATGGCTTTTCTACCATACTGGGAAACACAATTCTTTGATTTTTCAAACTTACCTTTTAAATTGATCTTCTGTCAAATATTCTGTCGAGTTTTAATCCCAATTTTGTTAATTTCAGAGAAATCTGTTCTTTCGTCCAAATCTTTCTCCTGATATCATTTAATTCATCAAATCGGCATTGCGTTAAAAATTCTTTTTAATCAATTGCCATTTTCCTTAAATTTTATCATCCGTTAAGGGTCTGTTTACTTTTCAATGATCGAGATCATTTAATTTAGAAAATGATTGTATTGATCTTTGATATAATTTAAGTATAACACACATTTACACAATGTCCACTGTTTTTTGTAAACGTTTGTAATTTTTTTTTCATAAAAGCATATTTTTCCATTGACAAACTATTTTATTTGTGGCAACTTGAAAATACAGGAAAACCATCTATTATTATTCTATCATATCGTTATTTTCTATTGACACTATTAAATTTCAGCGATATATCGATATCTGGCAAACTTATCGAAAGGTAAGGTCGCAAAACTATAGGGTCTTCGTAATTTTATATTACATGACTGCCAGTTGCAAGTTTTTAAGCATTATAAACAAATGTTTTTTTATGCAACGCTATCGTTATAGTGTTGCATTTTTTTCGTCACATTAGAAAACGTTTGCATCAAATCGGAAATCGCCTTAATCATTAATTAAGATTCCTGGATGTTACCAGTTGAGAATTGAGATGAGTGAATAATATAATGAAAGCGTTCAATAAGATTCGATGGATTCCATTTGTGCTGGCAATGTTTTTGGCAGCAATGATGGCACTACCGGCAAAAGCAGCCGAAACCATGGTGAATCTGGGAAATGCGGCCAGTTTCGAGGTTTTGGCTGGCACTGAAATTAATAACACCGGAACCACAAAAATAAACGGAAATGTCGGTGTTTCCCCGGGAGCAATTGTCACCGGGTTAACATCTGAGATGATTTCCGAAGGGGCCATCCATTGCAGTGATGCTGTGGCTGACCTTGCCCAGAAAGATCTGGTCTTAGCCAGCAGGGATGCCATGGGAAGAACGAATGTTAAAACCATTACCACTGATATAGGGGGACAGACACTTACTCCCGGTGTATATTTTTTAGGTTTGCCGGCGACATTGACCGGTACCCTTAAACTTGATGCCCAGGGCGACCCCGAAGCCGTTTTTATTTTCCAAATGGCTTCCACCCTTACCACCCAGGCAAACAGCAAAATTGAACTGATTAACGGCGCCCGATTCAGCCGAATTTTTTGGCAGGTCGGCACCCATGCAACCCTGGGAGCATCTTCCACTTTTAAAGGAAGTATTCTGGCAGACAACGCCATTTCAGCCGGACCGGGAACAATGGTCCAGGGGCAGTTATTGGCTATCGCCGGAGGTGTTGCCCTTAACAGCAATCAGCTGGATGCCGTTGAAATCATTGGGGAAATCCCCAAAAACAAAAATACGATTGATCCTACCGAATCGATCCCGACTATAGAGACACCCAGCAAAGAGTCTCTAAATCCAGTGCCAGAAGTTTTTGCAAAGAATGATCCAATCACTTTAAACGGCGAAGGCGAAGGTGACACCTACAAAGTCACTATTGAGTGGGGCACCATGACCTTTAACTATAATTTGGGGACCTGGAATCCGGAGTTTCACTCCTGGGTTGGCGGCGGCTGGGATGATGGAAATTTTGATGGTGTCAATGATCAAATAAAAATAACCAATGAATCGACCCAACCCGTTGATGCAACTTTTGCCTACACCGCCTTTTCCCCGAGTGGCGGCGATACCACCGGAACATTTACACCAGTATCGGGAAATTCAAAAGGTACCTAAACCGGTATTATGACATTGGCAGAATTGAATGGAACAGCTAAAACCTACTTGAATCTCCAGGGTTCACCGGTTAAAATCGGCTCGACCCCGGTAAAAATCGGGTCACTCAGTGTGAC
>Ga0209125_1000239_pt1 | contig 83678 bp, 54 predicted proteins | sample BarGraIncub1131A_FD_184503 | JGI IMG/M metagenome (GOLD analysis project Ga0209125, IMG submission 184503) | Arctic peat soil microbial communities from Barrow, Alaska - Barrow Graham LP Incubations 11-31A (SPAdes) (version 2) | ecosystem: Environmental > Terrestrial > Soil > Wetlands > Peat...
CAAAGATCGTTTGCGCTGCCACAAAGAGGGATTCGATGACCTGATCATGGAACTCGCCTGTGGTTTACACAATTTTAGAATTACACTGAAAAATAACACATTATAAAATTAATCTATATAAAGTCTATTGAGTAGTAACTATAAAATTTTAATCTATGAAAAAAGTAAATCAAATTATATGGCTTGTTTATATGGTTCTTTTTGTTAGTTGTAATTCAGGTTCAAAAAAAGCTAATAACAATCTAGCAAGTGTTCCTATAGATCAAAATACAAAAACTGAACTAATTATTTCCAAAGATTCAATAGTTCCAGAAAAGAAGCCTACTTATCAGGATATATATTCAGGAGATTGGAAACGGTCGGAAATTATAGGTAATCTAAAACATGATCCCTCAACCAATAAGAAAGATTATAATTACAAGTTAAAAAATGATGGCAATGAAGTAAGAATTTCTTATTATTCCGTAAAAGATCGCATTATCAGAATTGAGAAACGCACATATGATAAAACAGACAATGAATTAAGTTTCAGCATGTTTGATTTCGATGAGAACAATCTTTGCATTTCTAATACACAGTGGAACAATGTAGAAAAAATGTCTTATACCTACTCAATGTATTGGGATTCACTCATAAAATACGATGTTAATTGTAAACAAATTGAACTTGACGCTTCACAAAAGCAACAAATCATTCAATCGACCAAAGCATCGCTTGATTCCATTATGACTCATTTCCCAGAATTTAAATATTCGTTTAACTGGAAATAAAAGAATGTTTTTGTACACCATTTTCTCATGAAGCATTTGAAAGAATATTTCTGGTGAGAAGTAAAAAAGAGGTATTAAACCATTCATTCAAAACCTCTTCAGCAAAAAATCCTGGTTAAACAGCAAATAAAATCCGTAGCTGTACGAAAGATCGCCTGTTGGAACATCGAGGAAAGTCTCGACCTGGAAAGCGGCCCTGGCACCTTTGGTAATTTCTTTTTGCCAGAAGTATTTGGCCGATAATACAGAGCGATCGGCTTGTTGAAAGGTAGGATCATGATCGGAAACCGACTGATAAAGCAAACGGCCTTTGGGTGCAATGAACTGAAAAGCATTCCAGTAGCTTAGTGATATTCGCGAATTTCGGGTTTGTGTGCTAGTCTCCAACAAATAAGCGTGTCCATTATTGAATGGCAAAGTATTGGAATCCTTGGTGATGGCGCTATAGCCTAGCCAATAACCGTTTAAATTTACCGTTTTAACCTTTTCACCAACATTGAAAGCCATCTCCCACCCTGCGGCAAAATTGTTGTGAGTCTGAACCCGTGGCCTATCTCCGCCCGGATTATAATTAATCTCACCTCCCTGGTGGTAAAACAAAACCTGAACAGGAAACTTGACTGAAAGCACTGAATTTTGATAGACAGCATATTTGCCAGTCAACCCAAAAGTAAAATGCTCCTGAAACTGATCGTTTTTTTGAAGGAACTTTTCCCAGTTAACCCAGGTCTGCCAATTGAGTTTTGTTCCTGAATAAAGGAATTGAAGTCCGGATTCGGGTCTGTCAGTGTAAGCCCGCTCTGGTTCCCAAAGTTGTTCCAACAAGTCGTGACGGTTGTTTTGATCCAGGTTCCCGGTTACAACCGAAAATTGCTTGGTGAATCGGTATCGTGCAGAAAACCACGGAACAAAATTAACCGGCTTGTCCAATCCGCTGTATTTTACCAAATGACCACCCACTTCAATGTAAAGATCATCAGTTGGCGAATAAGTAAGTTTTGGCCTGATCATTACGCCCGGCAAGGTGTATCCGTCAACAAAATTTCCAAGATATTCGTTGTTCTGGAAAAATCCCAGGCTTTCGAACCTCAAATTGAGCTGTCCGGCTTTGACATCTTCAGGTTGCTTGTAAAAGGAAGCGAATTGCTGGAAGCTCTGAGCCCGACTATTGACTGAAAAGACAATCAGGATAAGAAAAACAGAGGAAATTATTTTTCGACACATACCAAAGTTATTCAGGTTCATGGAGTAAAGTTATTTCTTTGGAAGGATAAAACGATCGTAAATGAACAGAAAAATGGTTGCAGAAACAGCTATTCCGGCAAATAACACCCAAATTTGACTGGGATGGTAGTTGGTCCAGAGAAATTCTTTCAATTGCCCTTCGCTCAGGTTCATTTGTCGTGCCGCTTCCTGGAAATAGTCGTTCTTCGAAAACTGATCTGTAATTTCAGGAATTGACAAACCTCTTTTGACGACTTCTTCCTTCAGCAAATAAATTTTATCAGCAATTTTCTCGTACGGGCTTCCTGAAATCCAACCGGCAAGCTGGTGGCTCGCAGCAATTGGCAGAAAGGAAGTTCCCATGTAAAGTGCTTTTTTGTCTTCAGGAGCAATACGGCCGATGTATTCGGTAAATTTTGGTGAACTGGCCATTTCGCCAAGGCTAAAAACCAGCAATCCGAACAAAATCAGCCAACCGCTTTGCATCGAAAACATCAATCCAAGACCACCGGCAACCACCAGAATACCACCCATCATGGCACTCAACGGGCGGAAACGCATTACAAATGCCGAGACCATCAATTGAAAAGCAATGATAAAAAAGGAATCCATGCTTGACAAAGTCACCGCCGAAATGGTTCCTTGCGGGGTTCCGATTGCTTCGGCGAAAGAAGGAAATACAGAATGAAGTGAGTTGTAAAGATCTGACGTATTTACCCAGTCTTCGACGAAAACAGGGAAAGAATAATACAGTTGATTAAAGGCAGTCCAGAAAAGCACCATGATAATCAGAAACATCAGGTAACGCCAATTAATCAACGTAATATAAATGTTCCGGAATGCCTGCAAAATGGTTCTACCAAGTGAAGATCCAATCTCTTTGATGATCGGCTCTTTAAAAAAGAAAAGTGTAATAAGAAAATTCATGGCAATGGCCGACATCGACAGATAGAAAACGTAATTCCAGCTTTTACCAAGCACAATTCCGGCAATGAATGGGCCGATAAACCCGCCAATGTTGACCATCATATAAAATATGCCAAAGCCGATAGATGATGTTTCAGCATTAGTAGTTCGGGCAACAACTGCAGAAATGATAGGTTTAAAAAATGCTCCGCCGACACAAATCCAGATAAACGAGAAAAACACCATCTCGTAGCTATCGAAGCTGATGATCATGTAAAACCCGGTGATGTAAATCAGGAATGCAAGAAACAGAACTCGTTTATACCCGATTTTATCAGCGATTGAACCTGTGATGATGGGTAGCAAATAAAGCAACATCGAACCAGTCCCCATGATCATCCCTTTCTGAACCTGTGTAAAACCCAAGGCTCCAGTATCTTTCGAATTCACGAGGAATAAGGCAAATCCCATATAAAACCCATACCACGCCCAACGTTCAAATAGTTCAATCAGATTTGAAATCCAAAACAGAGAAGGATATCTTTTCAGAATTTGTATCAATTTCATTACTTCAAGTTTTTCGGAGACGCCGAATTTAATAAAAAACCTTCACCAATTTTGAATTAAGAATAATTAACGAATTTGACTAAATGTCAAGCCGATAAAAACAAAGAGTTTACTATTTTTGTTCCTTTTGTATCAAAATCGGAGCCATGAAACAAATTGCATTTTAATATCGGCATTTTATTACCGCTTTTATCTTCAATCTTTCTGACTTCATATCTGAAAATATTAATTAACAACACGTTATAAATGAAACTTTCGAAAACAAAAAAAGCAGTGATTGTCATTGTTGGAGTATGCTTTTTTGCCATCAGCTTTTACAGCTTTAAACAAGACGATAAGAATTTCCAGATAGCCAAGAATCTTGATATTTATTACACTCTTTTTCGTGAATTAAACTTGTTTTATGTGGATGATGTTGATCCGACAAAACTTGTGAAAACCAGTATTGACAAAATGCTTGAATCGCTTGATCCATACACCAATTTTATTCCTGAAGACGATGTTGAAGATTTCAAATTCATGACTACAGGCGAGTATGCCGGAATCGGAGCGCTGATCAGCAAGCAAAAAGGCAAAATTGTGATTGCCGAACCGTATGAAGGATTTCCGGCGCAAAAAGCCGGATTAAAAGCCGGTGATGTTTTAATTGAAGTTGCTGGAAAATCAACTGAAAAATTTTCGACTGAAGATGTCAGCAACCTTTTGAAAGGGCCAGCTGGTAAGGCAGTGGTTTTAAAAGTCGAGCGTTATGGACAGAAAAAGCCAATGGATATTGAAATTATCCGTGAAAAAATTCAGATCGATCCCGTGCCATATTACGGAATGCTTGATAAGGAAACCGGATACATTCGGTTGTCAAGTTTTACTGCCGATTGCACCGAGCGGGTGAAAATGGCTTTCATCGAACTGAAAGAAAAGCAAGGAGCAAAAACATTTGTGCTTGATTTACGCTCAAATCCGGGAGGTTTGTTGGTCGAAGCTGTCAGGATTGCGAACCTATTCGTTCCAAAGGGTCAGGAAATAGTAAGTACCAGAGGAAAAGTAAAACAATGGGACAAAGTATATAATGCCACCGAAGACCCGCTTGATACAATAATGCCAATAGCAGTGCTGGTTAACCGTGGATCAGCTTCTGCTTCTGAAATTGTAGCTGGTGCCATTCAGGATCTGGATCGTGGAATGATTATCGGAACACGTACTTTTGGGAAAGGGTTGGTACAGACAACACGTGATTTGAGTTATAACGCAAAATTAAAAGTTACTACAGCCAAATATTATATTCCCAGCGGACGTTGCATTCAGGCACTTGATTATTCGCACCGCAACGAAGACGGCAGTGTGGGTGTGGTTCCTGATTCGCTCATTTCGAAATATAACACTAAAAAGGGACGTATCGTGTTCGACGGAGGTGGTGTAGCACCTGATGTTGCCGTTGCAGACGAAACGTTGAGCAATTTGTCAGCTAATTTGGTAACACAATCGCTTGTATTTGACTTTGCCACTTATTTTAGCAGTAAAACCGATAAAATCGCAATTCCTGAAGAGTTTACAATTACTCCTGAAATATACGCTGATTTCACACAATTTATTAAAAATCAGAATTTTAAATACGAATCAAAAACAGAAGAACAACTGGACAAACTGCTGGAAGTTGCCAAACACGAGAAATATTACGATCTCTCGAAAAGCGAATTTGAAACCTTGAAAGTTAAGTTAGGACATAACCTTGATCAGGATTTAGAACATTTCAAACCAGAAATTTCGGAATTGATGGCTGATGAAATCATTTCAAGATACTACTATCAAAAAGGAGCAATTAAGGCTGCACTTAAAGACGACCATGATGTCGAAAAAGCATTGGAGATTCTTCACAAACCCGATGGATATGCTGCTATATTTGATGCAGGTCGAATCATCAAATCCAATTAAAAAACAAAACCCGGGCAGGAAACTGCACCGGGTTCATTTTTATATTTTGATCAGATATTTACAATCCGAAGGTTTGCGGGAACTTGATTGCAATAAAAATGGTAATAAGAATCAACACACCAAGTCCCACGAAGAACAAAATAACTCCAATTTTGAACTTCTTTTTCGTTTCCACAAGCTTAGAAACAGAATTGATCTTCTGGATTTTTTCAACCAATTTTTGAAGAGCCATCTGATCCTTCACTATATAGTTGTAAGCACCGTATTTCATGCTGTTAATAGCAATATCAATACTATCGTTACCTGATAAAAAGATGAACTCAACGTTTGGAGAGATTTTTTTGGCCTTGATCAAGACTTCAATACCAGTCATCCCATCAAGAAGGTAATCCTGAATAACGATATCAGGATTTCTATTCATATTTTTCAGAACCTCTTCTCCAGTATAGAAAGATTCAACATTGGTAAATTTGTTGGTCTTCAGATAACTTACAACCAATTTATTATACATCTGGTTGTCTTCAACGACGAATATTAACGGATTGTTTGTGTTTTGCATGCTAATTTATATTGTTTTTAACATTCTCACCGGATATAGTTTGATCTTAATCCAATCTCAATTTTTGCATCAATATCTAACATGATTATCGAGTTACCAAATTTAGGAAAAAAAATCGATATAATCAATAATTCTTATTACAAAACGTTTGTTTTTTATTTTTGGTACTTTTTGCCCTGCAAGTTGACAGACTGAAAGATCATATTTTTCTATTTCAATGGGTTACTTTGGAGGCCAGAAAATCGAATTTACTGATTTTACAACAACAGTCATTGCAGCCATTGTGCCTGTATTAATACATTTGTGCAGATACTTTGCTGGAAAACTTTATCCGACTGGTTTTACAAATATCTTTCCACCCAATTTCCCAATCAATGTATCGCTTCATAGACAAATTTTATTCAATCAGTGTGGAAATAAAATATGCAGTTTGTTTTTATTGACTAAATTCAATATTTCAGGTTAATGCCAAAACTTGTAAGATTATCATCATTCAATTTTGATTGTTTTGAATTTTGAAACTTTCCCACCAGGGTGACAACTAATGCAACTGACTGAGTGGATGTTGTTTGGGCTTTTAATATCAGCAAAAGTTGTGTTCATGGTTGTCACATCGATTTTGCAGTTTGAAATAGCCGGATGACAGTTCCTGCAAGAGTTTCGTGCATCATTTGAATGCGGCGAATGACAGGCCATACAACTCAATCCTTCGTGAACCCCTGTTGGTGTCCTGTCGTCTTCTGATCCTGTCTTATGTGCAAAATTTGGCGAATGACATTGCTGACAAAGTTTTTGAACCGGATCATCAGAAACTTTGACTTGTTTTCCATTGTTGAACATTTCAATCTTTTTCAACTTATCGGCCAGCTGATGTCTCTTGTCCGTCCTGATATACCAGCTGACGGATGGATTGCGCAGTGGTCTTTCATAGAATATTTCCTGTGGAAAGTCAAGTCTTGTGGTCCTGACAAATGGTTCATTTTCTATATGTATCTGATGACATGTCAGGCATGGAACAGTTGGCTCGATGGCTTTTTTAGAATCATTTAATTTCCATACTCCGTCTGCCTCTTGAGGTTTTTGCATCAATGTTTTAATATTTCCATCGTAAAACATGCCATGGCAACGTAAACATCCCCAATAGGGAGCTTCATCAAGGTTGTGTTTTCCATTCATGAAAATATCTCCATAATTGGCCGAATGTCCTCCTGACTTCCATTTCGCGTATTCAGACTGATGACATTTGGTGCATCTGTCCGAAAGTTCAAGCACTTGTTTCTCATTCATCCGAATATTTTCATGCTCCGGATTATCACCTACATGGGTAAAAACCATGTTTGCTTTTTCTTTCAGGCTGTGATAACCATTACTCAAAGCAGTTCCATGGCAATCGTAACATTTTGTATTGCGGTGACCTGAGTGTTGCCATTGATTTACCGAAGGACTGATTTCATGGCAGCTGGCGCATGTTTTTTCAGGATTGGACGAATTCCAGGACGAATACCCGCCAAATAGAAGCGCTAGTCCAATGAAGGAAAAAAATAAAAGGATTGATAATCTTTTCAGGTTCATAAAGGTTAAGTTTCAAGTTACAAATTCCGGAGTGCGCCTATGATATTATTCGCTGCCAACTAGTTTTTCTGGCAACAGCGACCAGTCACTTTTTCACTTTTTGCCAAAGTTTTTCACAATATGCCCACCTACCCAATAGCCAAGGGCCATGATGGTAAGTGCCGGATTGAATCCTCCGCCATTCAACATGATGCTTCCATCAGCAATAAACAGATTGTCAATTTCATGCACCTGTCCGTATTTATTCACTACTGAAGTTTTTTTGTCATTGCCCATTCTTGTCGTTCCGTTCTGGTGCTGACCGCCACTTGGTCCACCTTGTCCGCCAATGCTTTGCCATGTTTTGAAGGCTCCTGCCTCCTTCAGAATGGCTTCAGCTTTTGACGACAAAAATTTACAATGCTCATAATCGAGTGGATGTCGTTCACCTGACAAGGAAGCTACCGGAATGCCCCAGAAGTCTTTTACCTCTGATGTAGTAGTAACTCTTGATTCGAACACAGGTAATTCCTGAATTGGCCCAACCACTTGAGCCGTCCGGTGATACATGTTGCGCTGAAATTCCTTGTGATCTTTACCCCAGCGAGGAGAATCGGGAGGCCGTATTCCGGTGTACAAATAGGGCAACCGGTTAAACTCATTGGCAAGCAATCCGCCACCGATAATTCCGGGGTTATGATGATTGAAATCGCACCATGCCACAGAAGCTCCCGGTCCGGAAAAATCGAGAATATCGTAATCAAATAACCCGTATGCACCGGTATAGGCGTGCCCCATCAAATTGCGGCCAACCCAGTCCGAATTATTTCCGGCGCCATTTGGAAAAAGTTTCGATTTCGAATTGAGCAGTAAACGTGCGGTTTCGACTGCAGCTCCTGATATCACCACAAGGTCAGCCGTTTGCACCTGTGCTTTGTTGTTCCTGTCGAAATATTTTATTCCAGTGGCTTTCCCAGTGTCGTTAACCATGATCTCAGCCACCATGCACCCGGTTCTGAGTTCGCAATTTCCTGATTTTATGGCAACAGGAATTACCGTATTTTGCGATCCGTTTTTGGCATCTACCGGACAAGCAAATCCGCAACACGTGCGGTTTCGGATGCAACCAGCACGGTTGTTGTAGGGTATTGAATTCCGAAGCATTGGAATTGGAAATGGGTGCAATCCAATTCGTTTGGAGGCATCGTATAAAACCTTTGCTTCCTGATTGTATTCAAACGGAGGCATCGGCTGTTTTTTCTTCCGAGGAGGAGCAAACGGATTTTGAGCATCATCTCCCGAGACACCTATTTCCCATTCTGCTTTTTCATAACAAGGTTCAATATCATCGTAGGTAATCGGCCAATCTTCGAGTGTTGAGCCTTTAACCGCACCATACAAAGTTTTCAGCTTGAAATCTTCTTCCATAAAACGCCAGGCCATGGCTCCGTAACTTACCGTTCCTGATCCAACGCAAGCGGCATTGTTACCGTAACCACCTCTGATAGGAGTCACAACCTGCGGGTTTCCACCTTTATAGGTTATCACCCTTGGGTTTTTGAGATGGTCAGGTCCAAAAGGCGAACCTAGAATTTCAGTACGTTGCGAAATCAATTCATCGTTCGGATGTTCGTCGTAATCGGGCCATTCGCCGCGTTCAAAAAGCACCACCGAATAGCCGTTCACTGCCAGTTCTTTGGCGACGATTCCACCACCGGCACCTGCGCCCACCACTATTGCATTTACATGTTTATTCGTCATAACTTTAAAGTTAACGTGAAGCTTTGCTTCCGCCAAATCCCAAACTACCTACTCCAATCAAGAATCCAAAAGTGTACCATCCTCCATTGTTATTCACTGCCCAAACGGCTACCGTATCACTGAACAAACTTACGACGAATGAAACAGGCGCAATAATGCCATGCTACAATCCTCCAAAGAAACCATAAGTATGTCCAACTTTACAAGCCTCAATGTTCTGGACTTCGGCACAAGAGGAAAAAAGCAACAATGCAAACAGTACAAAAACTGTTAATGTCAGCAGATTCTTTGGGTTCATAGTGATTTTGGTTTATTGTAATAAATGATTGAATTTCAAGATCATAATAATAGGGTAAACTGGCCGACCCGTATTTACTTAAGCTTATTCTCTGAGTTTAGGAGCGGTATCGATTTTGGCCGATTACCAGTGGATAGTCGATTTTCAGCATTTCGAAACTCATATAATCCTTGTTCCCGCCATGAATAGGCGAACCGTAAAATCCCTGCATCGTGTGCGACAAAACCAGGTTAAAGAAGTTGGCTGATTTACCTTTTGGCCATTCGGTTTCTTTCAGCTGATCGGATTCCAGCATTTTCATGACCTTGATCTGGTCTTCCTGAATAAGGGATTCAAAAGTCTTTCGGTATTTGTTGGTACAATATGCCTGAAGGTTTTTAATACCGTTTCGGTAGGTTGGCTGATCGTAATGAAACACACCCGAAAGTTGCCTGTCGATATAAAAAATGACACCGGCATCGGTTGCCCCGGGCGATGAGTCTTTCGGTATGATTTGCTCACATAAGGCAATCATACAAACAGATTCTTCAGTTGTAAAAAAGCGGTAGATATTACGTTGTTTCAGGCAGGATGGGAAAAGCAAGACACTTCCAAATGCCAGACTGGCTGATTTGATGAAGTCACGTCGGTTTGGTTTAGTCATAACATACAAGAATAACGGGTAGTTAGCGGATAATTTGAAGTTTTAAAGATATAAATATCCTTTGTCTTATCAAATGGAGCAAGGATTTAACCGAAAATTGCTAAATCTTCCTGATAATACAATTCTACTTTATTTATCATTTTCAGTTTCTCTTCTTCTTCCAGGAAGCTTGCTGCAAAAGAATTTTTGGCCAGACGGACGATTTGTTCCTTCGTTAAATTCAACGAATCGGCAACTGCCATGTAGTTTTCGTTTATATAACCACCAAAATATGCCGGATCGTCAGAATTAACCGTCGCCATTATTCCTTTGTCCAACATTTCGGCGAGTGGATGTTTATTCATATCCACCACAACTTTCAGTTTTAGATTTGAAAGAGGACAAATTGTCAACGGCATTTTCCTTTTTACAAGCTCAATAACCAACAATGGATCTTCTAAAGAGCGATTCCCATGATCAATGCGGGAAACATTTAATAAATTCAATGCTTCCCACACATATTGCGGTGGACCTTCTTCGCCGGCATGAGCTACAATCTGAAAACCTTCGGCTTTGACTTTTTCAAAAAAAAGCTGAAACTTGGATGGCGGATGCCCATTTTCAGAAGAATCCAATCCGACAGCGATGATCCATTCTTTGTATTCAAGTGCATCACTCAGTGTTTGGAAAGCAGACTCCTGGCTGAGATGGCGAAGAATTGAAAGAATGAGTCTTGAAGTAATCCCAAGTTCATTATGTCCGTCTTCCAATGCACGGTGAATACCTCTAATAACTTTACTGAATGGAACTCCCCTCGAAGCGTGTGTCTGAGGATCAAAAAAAATCTCGGTATGAACCACATTCTGTGAATGAATTTTTTTCAGGTAAGCCCAGGTAAGGTCATAAAAATCCTGTTCTTCAAGTAACACATTGGCTCCGTTGTAATAAATATCCAAAAATTCCTGAAGGTTATTGAAGTTGTAGGCCGCGATTAATTCGTCCACCGAATTGTATTTTAGCTTCAGGTTATTCCGGATGGCAATTTCGAACATCAATTCAGGCTCAAAAGTTCCCTCAATATGCAAATGAAGTTCAGCTTTCGGAATTCCGGCAATAAATTTATTAATCGCAGTCGATGTCATATCATTCAGCCATTTTTATTTTGCCTTCATTAACAGAAAATCAACCAAATTGTTGGCAGCTTTCAAATTTTCGAAACTTTCGGGTAACATATTGTGATCGATGTATTCATTGTAAAGCCATGGATCGCCGATGGCTAAAACATAGCCTTTACCGTAGTTGGTTTCAGCAATAAAAATAGCTTTTCCATCACCATCTTTCAGAACTGGTTTTGCATCCTTACTCAAGAAAATTGGCCCAACTTCCTTCATATAGATTTTGTTCACACCTTTAAAAAGCGGATGATTGGGCAAATTAACTTCGGCAGCCATGTCCCACTGCCGGTTAATGACAGGATTCAACGTCAGAGGCTGAAAATGGAACCCAAAAGATTCAGCCAGATTATTGAAATGGGTAAATTCACAGTTGGGACCATCGTTGGCCATCAACATTAACACACCTCCGTTGCTGACCCATTTTTTCAGAAATTTTATATCATTGGCATTCACATAATTGGGAGTTGGATTTTCACTGGTGGTATCCGGATCAACAATAATGTATATTGCTACTCCTTTCATTGACTTGCTGTTGGGACCCGAAGTGATGGTTTTCAGTTTTGCATTGCGGCTAACAAACAAATCGCCCAATTGTGAGAATCCACTATTGGCCTTATCGTCCCAGGTATAATGATAAATTTTGCCGGTTTTGGCATTTGTTTCGTGGTTAAACCAGTTGTCAAGACCAACGGTTTTCTGGGCAAAGCTTCCTGAAACCATTGAACAAAGAATAAAGGCAAGAAATAATATTCGTTTCATTGGTAGTAAAATTGAGTGGTTAATATATTTTTTAAGAATAATTATTTCAGGTAAAAGTAGGCAACGAAGCCGACATTAACAAAAATGTTTTGTTGCACCCCATATAAACATAGGTCTAACGTTCTTTCAGCAAAACGTATATCTTTGCGCCTTCAAAAAAAACAGGATAGAATGATTTCAGTTGACGGACTTACGGTGGAGTTTGGCGGATCGGCCCTTTTTTCGGATATCTCATTTGTGATCAACGATAAAGACAGGATTGCATTGATGGGAAAAAACGGAGCAGGAAAATCGACACTGCTGAAAGTTATTGCTGGTGAACGATCGGCCAACAAAGGCCGGGTTTCGACTCCGAAAGATGCTGTAATTGCCTATCTTCCGCAGCATTTATTGACTGAAGATAACCGTTCTGTTTTTGAAGAAGCTTCGCAGGCATTTTCGCGCATTTTTGAAATGGAACGAGAAATTGCAGCGATGAACGAAGAGCTTGCAACCCGCACTGACTATGAATCAGACAGCTACTACAACCTTATTGATCGTGTTTCGACACTGAGCGAAAAATACTATTCCATCGAGGAAATTAATTTTGATGCTGAAGTTGAGAAAATTTTGTTCGGACTGGGTTTTATGCGCGAAGATTTTATACGCCCTACCAGCGAATTCAGTGGTGGATGGCGTATGCGCATTGAACTGGCTAAAATTCTGTTGCAGAAACCTGACTTGATATTGCTGGATGAGCCAACCAATCACATGGATATTGAGTCAATTCAATGGCTCGAAGATTTCCTGATCAATAGTGCCAAAGCTGTGATTGTTATTTCGCATGACCGTGCATTTATCGATAACATTACCACACGAACCATTGAGGTTACAATGGGCCGCATTTACGACTACAAGGTTAATTACTCCCATTACCTTGAATTGCGTAAAGAACGTCGCGAACAGCAACAAAAGGCTTTCGACGAGCAACAAAAAATGATTGCTGAAACAACTGAATTTATTGAGCGATTCAAGGGGACTTATTCAAAAACACTTCAGGTTGGGTCGCGTGTGAAAATGCTCGAAAAACTCGAAATAGTTGAAATCGACGAAGAAGATACCTCATCCTTGCGGCTCAAATTTCCACCTTCTCCCCGTTCCGGAAACTACCCTGTGATTGTCGAGGAATTGAGTAAATCGTACGACGATCATCTTGTATTTAAAAATGCCTCGTTAACCATCTCAAGAGGTGAAAAAGTAGCATTCGTTGGTAAAAATGGCGAAGGTAAATCAACGCTCGTAAAAGCCATGATGAACGAAATTGATTACGACGGGAAATTGACACTGGGACACAATACCATGATTGGCTATTTTGCTCAGAATCAGGCTTCGCTACTGAATGAAGATCTGACTGTCTTTCAAACCATTGACGATGTGGCAGTGGGCGATATCCGCACCAAAATAAAAGACCTGCTTGGAGCTTTTATGTTCGGTGGTGACAACATTACAAAAAAAGTAAAAGTACTTTCAGGAGGTGAAAGAACACGTCTGGCTATGATCAAATTATTACTGGAACCAGTGAACCTGTTAATTCTGGATGAGCCTACCAACCACCTCGATATGCGTACCAAAGACATTTTGAAAAGTGCGCTAAAAGATTTCGACGGAACGCTTATCCTGGTATCACATGACCGCGATTTCCTCGATGGTCTGGCCGAAAAAGTATTCGAATTCGGGAACAAACAGGTGAAAGAGCATTTGTACGACATTAAAGGATTCCTTCAGAAGAAAAAGCTCGACAACCTAAGGGAAATAGAGCGAAAAAACACCAAATAACATACCCGGCTTTCTCCATAATTTCAATTTTCATATCCGGCCAATTAGATGGTCTGGTTGCTGTATCCTTGCGATATTTCAAGAATAACAGACAACTTTTCACCAATATTTCAATATCCATCCATCTGAATATTAAATTACTTATCGGTAATTTGAGTACACTGCTTTATCCTACTATTTTCATCCTTACCGACGAAAACCCGTCATTCAACGAAAAAATTAGTTTTTTGTGAATCTCACTGCATAATTTTGGTAACGAAATTGAAAACTAAGCGTCTATACAATCATAAAAACTAAAACTAATGAAAACGAAACAAATTCAATTTTACGGAATCCTTGCAGTAATTAGTATGCTGCTTTCGTCCTGCTGGTTTTTGGGTCCTTCGATCAAAGGAAACGGCAATGTAACCGAGGAAGTCAGGCAAGTGAAAGAATTCGACCAGATCGAAGTTAGCCGGGGAATGAATGTTTACATCGCACAAGGTAGTCCGGCTAAAGTTGTGGTAGTTGCTGACAATAATTTGCACGAAGTGATCGAAACCAAGGTTGAAGGCGGAATTCTAAAGGTATTTGTCAATGAGAATATCCGCTGGGCAAAAGAAAAAAAGGTAATGGTTACAGTTGAAAAACTGACGAAAGTAGAAACCACCTCGGGATCAAATGTTTACTCACAAAATCAATTCATGTCGGAAAATTTGGAATTATCAGCCAGTTCAGGAGCAAACCTGACCATGGAAGTCAATGCCAAAATATTGAAAGCCAATTGTTCTTCGGGAGCAAACATTCACTTGTCAGGCATGGCAAAGGATGCAGAATTGGAAGGTTCATCAGGCGCCAATCTGAAAGGACAGGAACTGAAGACCGATAACTGCAAAATGCGTGCATCAAGCGGTGCAAATGTATATGCTTCGGTTGCTGTACGACTTGAGGCAAAAGCTTCCAGCGGTGGAAACGTCAATTATTACGGGGAACCCACTTCAACCGAAGTTGACTGTTCTTCAGGAGGAAATGTTAACCGAAAGTAGGAATGAAATAGTTGGTAGTCGCAGTCTCAATGTTCAGTGAACAGAAAAAAACCAGCAAACATCGATCTAAAACCCATTTAAAACAATAATTATCAATACATAAGCCATGAAAACGATTAGACTATTCACACTTATTTTTATTTCTTCAATTGTATTACAGACCTCGATGGTTAATGCTGCAGAGTCAGGAAACAGCAAGCAAACGAGAGCTGTTTCGGAATTTCACGGGGTTTCGGTATCCGCCGGAATCGACCTTTACCTGGCACAAAAAAACGTTGAAGAAGTTGTAGTTGAAGCCAATGATGAGGATCTCAGGAATCTTGTCACCGAAGTTGAAGGTGGAATCCTGAAAATTTACATGAAAGAAAAATCCTGGTTTAAACTTAACTTCAACAACGATTCCAGAAAAGTTTACGTTTCGTTCAAAACCCTCGATAAAATTGAGGCTTCGGCAGGTTCGGATGTTAACTCCCAATCGATTTTAAATCTTGACAAACTTGATTTGGATGCCAGCAGCGGATCGGATATAAAACTGGAATTGAATGCCACTGAAGTCAGCGCTGAATCGAGCAGTGGCTCAGATATCACACTCAAGGGTAAAGGCAATTCTATTCAGGCCAATGCTTCGAGTGGTAGCGATATCAATGCAGCCGAATTTCAGACAAAAAAATGCATTGCCAGTGTTTCGAGCGGTGCCGATGTCAGAGTGTATGCAACCGAACAACTTGATGCCAATGCCAGCAGTGGCGGAGACATTGGTTATTATGGAAATCCTGCAAAAAAAGACATCAATGAATCAAGCGGCGGTGATGTTCATGGAAGATAACTGAGTTTAATCTTCTTCTCCTTTCAAACAGAAAACAATCTCCAAATTTCAGATCAATTCTAATTATACCGCCAGTTTATTACTGACACAGAATTCGTTACGCATAATTAAAAAAAAAGACCTGACGCCATGCAGGTTAAATTACCAAATAATCATAAACAAAAAAAACAATTTTAAAACAGAAAACAATGAAAACAATTTTAAAAGTCATGATGATGTTTGCATTCGTAGCATTTGCAAACACCTTATTTGCAAGTGGTAATCTAAAAGTAAATATCGTTCCGGTGTCGTCAGAAAAGGCGATTGTAATCATCACAAGCCTAAAAGACAGCAATCTGAAAATTTCGGTAAAAGATGATAAAGGAATGATCGTTTATTACAAGGAAGCAACAAATTCCGACAACAATTACCAGAAGGTATATGATTTTTCAGACCTTGAAGATGGTTCATACAATCTTACGGTAGTTAGTAATGATCTTACGGTAGAACGCTCATTTCAGAAAAAGCATGGCAAAATTAAAGTCGGAGAAGAAAAAACTACACTTCAGCCTTTCTTTGGATATAAAGATGGTTTCCTTAAATGTACCTATTTGAATTATTCAAAAGAAAACCTGACTTTGAATATATATGACGGTAATCAACTGATTTACAATAAGAACATTGGATGCCATTTCAATGTTTTGGAAGCTTTAAACCTTTCAAAACTTTACAAGGGAAACTATGTTGCCGTTCTAACTACCAGAGATAAAGAGTATTCATACAATATAAATATCGACTAAGAGATTTCTGTAAAATCTCGTGAGTTGGTTTTGTTTAAGTTAGTTAGTTTAAACCTTTCAGGGAATTTTTTCTGAAAGGTTTTTTACATTTCCCAGCTCACAATATTATATTTTCTGGCCATCCAGTCTTATTTCTCAAAAAAATCAATTTTTGGATACAAAGTTTCAATTTTATTATCTTTGGAACCTACAAAACTAACATTACCTTACAAAAAGTGGGAATCTTACAAGAAAAACTATCAAAGTATGATGCGCCTCAGAAGTTTATGAAGTCGGGCATCTATCCATATTTCAGAATGGTCCAATCCGATCAGGATACAGAAGTTTTAATTGACGGTAAAAAGGTATTGATGTTTGGATCGAACAGTTACCTTGGACTTACAAACCACCCGCTGATAAAAGAGGCGGCTAAAAAAGCAATCGACAAGTATGGAACAGGATGTGCAGGTTCTCGATTTTTAAATGGAACTCTGGATATTCACGTTGAGTTAGAGGAAAAACTTGCCCGATTGGTAGGAAAAGAAGGTGCTCTTTGTTATAGCACCGGATTCCAGGTTAATCTTGGAGTCGTGTCGGTACTGACTGGAAGAAATGACCACCTTTTGCTCGATGAACTTGATCACGCATCAATAATTGAAGGTAGCAGGCTTTCATTTTCAAAAGTGCTGAAGTTTGCACATAACGACATGAAAGCGCTCGAAAAAAAGCTTAAACATTGTGCACCAGACAGCATTAAACTTATTGTGGTTGACGGAATCTTCTCGATGGAAGGCGATATTGTCAAATTGCCTGAAATAGTTGCACTTGCCGAAAAATACAATGCAACAATAATGGTTGACGATGCGCACTCAATCGGAGTTATTGGCGTTAACGGATCAGGAACAGCTTCACATTTTGGTCTCACTGATAAAGTTGACCTCATCATGGGAACATTTTCCAAATCATTTGCTTCACTGGGAGGTTTTATCGCATCTGATAATGACACCATCAATTTCATCAAGCACAATTCCCGCTCGCTGATTTTCAGCGCCAGCATGACTCCGGCATCTGCAGCTACAGTTCTGACTGCTATTGATATCATGAAAAATGAACCTGAAAGGATCGCACATCTTTGGGAGATGACAAATCATGCACTGAACGGGTTTAAATCAATGGGGTTTGATACCGGAAAATCAGAATCGCCAATCATTCCTCTGTTTATACGCGATGATTACAAAGCACTTAAGCTCACACAAATGCTTCTTGAGGATGGCGTTTTCGTGAATCCTGTTGTTTCTCCTGGTGTACCAAAAGAAGATAGCCTGATCAGGTACTCGCTCATGGCCACACATACGAAAGAACAAGTGGATATTTCGATAGAAAAGATTACAAAGGCAGCTAAAATGCTGGGGATCCTGGGTTCGACAAACATGTCATATAAACAACATAAGGAAGAAATCCCAGGTCATTTAAATAATAAGAAGACTGTAACTGTCTTACCCTGAATTAAAAATAGTCTTAAGGAGAAACAAACAAAATGGGGAAAGTAATTCTTATCACTGGTATTTCATCGGGTTTTGGGCAACATACCGCCACATTACTGGCAAAAGAGGGCCATAAGGTGTACGGCACTATTCGTAGAGCAGTTGAAACAGATCCGCTTGTGCACATATTGCAAATGGATCTCACAAAAATCGAGTCAATTACCAGGGTGGTTAATGAAATCGTGCTGAATGAAGGCCGGATTGATGTTCTGATTAATAATGCCGGTATGCATTCAGGCGGTCCGGTTGAGACACTACCTTTTGAGACCATAAAACTTCAGATGGATACCAATTTCCTTGGAATGGTACAACTCACTCAAGCTGTTTTACCCGTAATGAGAAAGCAGGGCGGTGGAACGATCATCAACTTTGGCTCAATCGGAGGATTGATGGGTTTACCATTTCAGGCATTCTATTCGGCCAGCAAGTTTGCAATTGAAGGCTTCAGCGAAGCTTTACGAATGGAGGTTAAGCAATTCAATATTAATATTATAGTAATTAATCCCGGCGATTTTCATACCAGCAACAGTGCAAACCGCCGAGGGTTCTTGGCACCGTCGGGTGAAAACGATCCCTACAAGGCTCAATTTACCAAGACTCTTTCCATCATTGAAAATGACGAATCGAAAGGTTGGGCACCCGAAACACTGGCAAAAAAATTGATAAAGATTGTTGAATGCAGAAAGCCCAAACAGCGATATATTATCTCCTCATTTGAACAAAAGCTGGCTGTGACGTTAAAACACATTCTTCCCTCGAAAATCTTCAGCAAAATTCTTGAAGATCATTATGGTATAAAATAGCATCATTAAAGGCCAAAGTGCTCTGTATCGAATTTTGCCAGGCATAGAATCCCAACTTTTGATTGACTGTTAAAAATAGTTTGGTCTTGAATATTTCCTTTTGGTTATATTGAAGTCATATCCAATTAGAATCTCGTAAGTCCCTATCTGGTATTTACGGATATCAGAAATTACCGCATAATCTGAGGCATAACCAATTCTAATTCTATTTTTGAAAGTATATTGGGCAGACAAGCAGATAGTACCAGTACTTCGTAAATTAACACCCAGTTGAAGATTAGAAGGTAAATAAACCAATCCGGCCAAATCAACATAAACTGGTTGTCCTATCGTTCCTGCCAAAAGCAGATTTGGACGAAAACGAACATTTCTGCGTAGATTGAAAACATAACCGGCGCTCAGATAAACAGTCCTGAATGACTGTAAAGATGAAAAAATGGCCCTATTAACCTGAAAAGTGTTGTTAATAATCTGAGGCATTGAAAGACTTATATAGTAATCCTGTGTGAAAAAAACAGTTCCAATTCCCAAAGTGGTCATATTATAGAGCCTTACATCAGTAGTAAATTCTGAATCGGGAATACGATCAGGATAAAGTTTATATTTAGTCAGGTCATTGTCGAAATTTACAATTCCGGCCCTCAGTCCGAAGCGCAAATAATGATACATATCCATACGCAGTTGATAGGAATAATCTCCAGTTATGGAAAGTCGTTTTTCAAGTCCAATATTGGTACGCTGAATGCTTATTCCAACACCACTTTTCTGATCTTTAATTGGTGTAAAATATCCAATATACTGAGAGATTGGTGCACCACCGATCCCTACCCAGGTGGTTTTGGTTGAAACCATCAACCCTGCCCTATCCCATATACCGACATAAGCAGGATTAATAGTATGCATGTTCGTTACGTACTGCAATGACCATGGATAATCCTGCCCAATGGCTTTCTTTCCTATGGCTGAGCAAAAGAGCAACAGCAAAACCATCCTAAATATTAGTCTCCGAATCATCCGTTCAATCTTTCATTTCCTAATACGATACAAACACAAAGCTCTTCTTTACTTCACCATTCCCCAAATCAAGTACATAATAGTAGGTTCCGGGAGGGACCATTTCATTTATGGCATTTGCCGAACCAACATTTGGTTTTCCGTCCCACCATGCATTTCCAGGAGTCTTCCATACAGTAAGGTTGCCGTATTGTGTCTTTTCATATAACTTATTACCTAACTGATCAAAAATATATATTTTGGCATTTGGGTAAGATTCGATACAATAAATCTGGAAGTAATCGTGAATATTGTCACCATTCGGTGAGAAAGCATTCGGAATAAACAATTCACATGCATTAATTTCCGGATCCAGATATTCCGGATGGCCATCCCCATCAAGGTCGTCATTGGACCAATCCCCATCACCATTCAAATCTTCGAACCTGGTCAAAATCTTATCATTGTCATCATCAGGGTCACGCCAATCCTTAATGCCATCCCCGTCGAAATCCTGTAACGGGGCATTGCTCCCGAGCATGTTTGCAATAGCATTACAGTCATTAAAAACAGTATCATAAGCATCATCGAGGCCATCGTTATCCGAGTCTTTCCCAACAAGGAACCGATCTGGGTGACCATCGGAGTTGGCATCGTTGCCTTCAATGTAATCGGGTACACCATCGTTATCCGAATCAGGGTCAAGATAATCAGGGATCCCATCGCCATCGGTATCAACCGGAATGATTGTAGTTCCGCCCGAAAGTGGATCATAGGCATCATCAACACCATTGCCATTCGAATCTTTAAACAATGGAGGGATATACCCAGCGGTACTTTGTGCCTCAATGTTATCAACAATACCGTCATTGTCTGAATCTATGTCCAAATAATCCGGAATTCCATCGCCATCAGTATCCCTGTTCGGGTAACCTTCGTTGACATTCAAAATTCCATCACCGTCAGCATCGGCATCAACTACATCAGCAACTCCGTCATGATCAGTATCCAGCACGATATAGATATATACAGTAGCCGTATCACCCTGATAATGTTTTGAATCGTAAATCGCATATCGTAACGAGTCTGTACCATCAAAGCGTGGGTTAACCACATATTCGAAAGTACCATCAGTATTGATTGTTACGGTACCATGTAACGGATTAACAATCGGAACTACTTCTATAAAGAGCGGATCACCTTCCGGATCTGAGTCATTTGCCACCAGGTTACCGGTGATCACATTACAACTTGAAGTGAAATTATCGGCAACCGCAATGGGTGGAAAGTTTGGCATGGGTATAGTGATTATTTTATTAAGCGGACAACCATTCTGGTCAGTCACGGTCACTGTATAAGCTCCTTCATTCAGGTTTTTGATATTTTTGGTAGTCTCGCTGGTACTCCATTTAAAACTGTAAGTTCCAGTTCCACCACTCACTTGCAGATCGATAGCACCTTTTTGTCCTGACTTTAAATCAATTTCAGTAATTGTTTCATTAATCACGATCTGAGTAGGCTGGGTGATAGTGACGTTTATCAATTTCAGCGGATCGTAAGAATTACAGCCAGTTGCTTCATTGGTAATGTTCAGGTTATTATAAACTCCGGCACTTGCGGCAACTTTAGCTACACTACTAATAATACCAACATTACTAAACTCGCCACCATCATATTTTATAGTATAGATTCCATCTTTTGCATTGGTAATTTTGAAACTGATGCTGCCTTTTCCTTCGTAACACAAACAATTTTCAGATGCGGTTACCACAATAACAGGAGCCGGAGGAATGGCCGGAACAATAATTCCAACCGTATCCGACACGCAACCAGTCGTGGTATTTCTAACCTTAATATTATAATGGTTCGTTTTCAGGTTAACGAAGTTTGCCGATGTTTGATAGGTACCATTATTGAGACTATATTCAAAACCAGTACCAATTGGACTTGTTACCACCACAGTACCATCCATATTATTACATGTAGGTGGAACAGATACTATGGCTTTCGGGGTTGCAGGTAGTGAATTAATGGTGAGAGTAACAGGTGTACGTGTTTTGCTTATACAAACACCATTTGAAGCCTGCGCATAATAAGTAAGGTTTCCGACCGTGCTGAGTGTTGGAGTAACAATGCTACCGCCAGTTGCCATGTTGTACCAGGCAATATTGATACCAGTTTGAGGTACAATGGCATTTTGGGCATTCAGAATTACAGCCAGAATGGTTTTGCATACAGCCAGATTACCTGTACTGACCGGAGCTTGTGGAACGATTGGTGCCGGATTAACTATTTTTAATGCAGTTGGATTTGATACGCATTTAGTGGCTATCACTTTTACCACTACTGAATAATTGCCGGGAGCAAGACCTGCAAATATCGGACTGGACTGGAAAATAGTTCCGTCAAGACTATATTCATAAGCTGCGCCAAGTGGACTGCTCACACTGATAGTTCCGGTACTCACATTACAATTCGGTTGGACACTCACACTGGCAATTGGTGCTGCCGGAGGTGTCGGAACTGCATTAACTACCTGAACCGTTGATGGTAATGATACGCAAGTAGTGGCTGTCTCTTTTACTTTTATGGTATAATTTCCCGGAGTACGACCTGCAAATTCAGGACTGAACTGGTAAACGATCCCGTCAAGGCTGTATTCATAGCCTGCACCTAATGGTGAGATCACTTTAATTGTACCTGTTTGTTCAATACAATTTGGTTGAACAGTTACGCTCGCCACAGGAGCAAGAGGACCAACTGGAATTGAATTGACGGTTTGAACTGCTGACGGTAATGATACGCAACCAGTAGCCGTTTCTTTTATTTTCACTGTATAATTTCCCGGAGCAAGATTTGCAAATACAGGACTGTCCTGGTAAGCACCTCCATTAATGCTGTATTGATAAATTGTTCCCAAAGGAGTTGTCACAACAATAGTTCCTGAGGGTAATACACAGGTCGGCTGCGCTGTCACACTTGCAACTGGGGCAATTGGATTTGCAGGAATCGGATTGACAATTAAGGTTGTCGCCCCTGTCGTCTCGCAACTTGTAGCCATTTCTTTAACTTTCACTGTATAATTGCCCGGAGCAAGACCTGTAAATTCAGGACTAACCTGATAAGGCTTTCCATTCAGGCTGTATTGATAAGCAGTTCCAATTGGATTGGTTACTGTTATGGTTCCTGTATTCACAACACAATTTGGTTGAGTCACGCTGGCAACTGGTGGCACCTGAGGTACAGGAACCGGATTAACTGTCAAAGTGGTAACCGCTGATTCGCACTGAGTAGCCGTCTCTTTTACACTTACAGTATAATTGCCCGGATCAACACCAGTAAATACAGGACTAATCTGATAAGGCTTTCCATTCAGGCTGTATTGATAAGCAGTTCCAATTGGATTGGTTACTGTTATGGTTCCTGTATTCACAACACAATTTGGTTGAGTCACGCTGGCAATTGGTGGCACCGGAGGTACAGGAACCGGATCAACTGTCAAAGTGGTAACCGCTGATTCGCACTGAGTAGCTGTATCTTTAACTTTTACTGAATAAATGTCCGGAACCAAGCTGGTAAATACCGGGCTGTACTGCCAGGTTATTCCGTCAATACTATATTCATAAGTTGTTCCAAGCGGGGCAGTCACTTCAATGATCCCGGTATCCACCAAACAATTTGGATGGGTTACGCTGGCAATTGCTATAATTTCAGCCGATGGCTCTACTGTTCCATTAACGGCTATTGAAGGACAACCATTTTTATCGGTAATCGTTACAGCGTAGTTTCCCGGCGCCAATCCGGTTGCTGTCTGGGTGGTTTGTTTCGCCGGGTCGTCCCATAAATAAGTATAAGATCCTGATCCGCCAATGGCTGTAACTTTTAACGAACCTGTTGAGCCAAAACACAATAAGTTGGCCGGAGCAACACTTGCCTCCAATTTTGGAGAAGTCACATTCATAATACCGCTGATCATGTTGGAGAGACATCCGTTGCTATCGGTAACGATGAAGTTGTAATTTCTCCCGCCTTTAACCGGGAAGGTACCTGTTCCGTTTAAAGCTCCGGTGCCGCCAGTTGCCGAAATAGTAACTGTTCCATCAACACCAAAACATTTTGACTGAATTACGACTGCTTTGGCTACAATTTTTTGAGGAGTCGGCATGGTGTAGCTGGCAAAATCGGTACATCCGTTCTCATCTTTTACCATAAAATTTCTCGTTTCTCCGGCAGCCATCACAAATTTCCCTGTTCCAACAATGGTTCCGGTTCCTCCCCTGGCGAACACTGTTACTGTGCCTGTTGTTCCGGCGCAAAGTGGAAGGGTAGGCGAAAGCAAAGCCTCGAGTTCCTTTGGTTCGGTAATGATAATTACATCCAGTGCAACCTTGTTAAGAGGATTCGCTTTATCACGCAACATCGTTGTATAGGTTTTTGCTGCCAAATTTGGAAAATCACCCAATAGCTGCCATGTTGTACCGTCATTACTGTATTCATAATCCGTAGCACCCGAAGCACTGTTGATATTGATATTTCCATTATTTGTTCCGCCATTCTTTACGTTACAGGTAATATTGGCCGATATTACATCGGCTGCAAGGGCATCGGCAACATGTATGATTTTTTGTATGGATATTTTACAATCTGCATTTTTATCCTTTATCCATACAGTATAAGTTTTTGAGGTCAAGTTGGGGTAAGTCATTGCAGAACTCCAGATTGTACCGTCAATACTGTATTCATACACTCCTGAACCTCCTGTAGGTGCACTAATCGTAATGACTCCGTCGGCTGAACCGGCAAATGTTTCGCTCGAAGCGGTGATGACTGCATTAAGAACGGCAGGCTGTTTAAGCTGAATATTCCCGAGATCAGCTCTATTTGACGGTATCAATGCATCGTGTACCGTCAAAAGGTAGTTTTGGGCTGTCAGTCCGGCGAAATTTGGTGACGTTTGCCAGGTATCACCACCGTCGATGCTGTATTCAAAACTGGTAGCTCCGGAAGCTTCGCTAAAGGTGATAGTCCCATCATTGCCATTGTAACAGGTAACTGGCGTAGAACTAAACTTGGCCGAAATGGCACCTGCCGGCAATATGATTACAGTGCGGGTGATTTTACAATCTAAAGTGCTGGCATCCCGTATCAAAACATTATACGTATCAGGTTTCAGGCCAACGAAGACTGGTATAACCTGCCAGTCGGCACCGTTGATACTGTAATCGTAATTTCCCGATCCGCCATCTACACCAATGATGGTAATAGTACCGTCGATGGCACCAGTAACGGTTTCGTTGGTTTGTGTTGCAATGGCAACAAGCTGATCCGGCTGATTGATTTCTACTGATGCCATAGTTGCTATACAATTATTGGCATCCTGAACCATCATCATTGGATAAACCCCGGCTTTTAATCCGGTGAAAATGCCACTCTTCTGCCATTTTATACCTCCATCCACGCTGTATTGAAATGGTCCTGTTCCATTTATCGGATTAGTGATAGTAATCGTACCATCGCTTCCACCAAAGCAGGTTACATTCGAAGGTTCAACCATCGCGGTGAGTTGTTTGGGTTGTTTAATTTCAACCTGCCCGAGCGTTACCATACAGGTATGAACATCTGCATCGCGCATCTGAACAGTATAGAATCCGGCAATCAGAATATCAATTTTACTGGCTACCCAAACTATTCCGTTCATTGAATATTCATAGTTTCCGGAGCCTCCCTTTTGATTTGCAAATGTAATCGCACCATTATTTCCGCCAAAACAACTTACATGCTTTGGAATGGCCGTTGCACTTAGCTGGCCAGGTTCAGTAATTATGTAAGTGCCAATAGTAATCAAACATTCATTTGCCTTGGCATCGCGCATTTGTATGGTATAACTTTCAGCAACAAGCCCGGTAAACACTGGTTGGTTCACCCAGTTAAACCCATCTTTCGAGTACTGATAAACCGTTGATCCGCCTGATTGGCCTGAAACTGTAATCGTTCCATCGTTTCCGCCAAAACATTTGACATTGGTTTTTGCGGCAGTTGCCAACATCGGTTCAGGTACGGTAATCATGATGGTATCAATAATCTGCTCACAGGTAATTAATAAGGAATCGCGGATCTGAACATAGTATGTTTTCGGAACCAGATCGGTAAATGAACCATTTGAAGTCCATTTTATGCCGTCGATGGAATATTCGTAAAATCCCGAAACACTGTTTTCAGGATTGGAAATGGTAATTGTACCATCATTGCCTAAACAGGTAGCGTTGGTCGAATCCACCACCGCGGTAAGTGGTTTGGGCTCGAAAATCACAATTGTTTCGAGGTCCTGGATACAACCATTGGCATCGCGCATTCTGACCAGATAAGTATTTGGCCCCAATCCGGAAAATAAACTGTTGTCTTTCCAGGTTCCATCAATGCTGTATTGGTAAGCTGGCACACCGTTTTTCGCATCAGTAATCGTGATACTTCCATCTTTCGAGCCGTAACAGCTTATATCTTTAGCAGCAACAGAAGCCATGAGCTGCAAAGGTTCTGTTATTTCATACTCACCGATCAGCATAGTACAGGCAGGCGTTTCGAAATCGCGCATTTGTAAATTATACTTACCTGCAATCAATCCGGTAAATGAACCGTTCGTTGTCCAGCTTTTGCCTTCAATGATGTATTCAAAACTTCCGGAACCACCTGAAGAATTGGAAACAATGAGGCTGCCATCGTTTCCTCCGAAACAAGTCACATTGGTTTTTGCAGCAGTTGCAATAAGTTTTGCAGGTTGGGTTATCGTAATACTGGCTATGGTTTCAACGCAGGTTATTGCACTTATATCAAGCATTTGAACAATGTAATTGCCGGCAATAAGATTACCAAACACCATTCCTGAATTCCAATTCACTCCATCGATACTGAATTTATAATCTCCTGAAATACCATTCTTCGGATCAGAAATGGTAATATTTCCGTCATTTCCTTCAAAACAACTTACATTGGTTTGCACAACGGTTGCTGTAACAGGTGGAGGTTTGGAAATGATAATCGTATCAACAATTGCACTACAATCAGATACATTGGCATCGCTGATATGTATAATGTAGGTATCGGGCTTCAATTCGGTAAAATAGCCTGCAGATTGCCAGCCAATTCCGTTTAATGCGAATTCATAGGCTCCTGAACCTCCATGCGGAAAAACCGAAATGGTTCCATCGTCGCCTAAACAACTTGCATTCTTGAATTCAGTGGTTGCCGTCAGTGGATCGGGTTCTGTAATCAGGATGGTATCAATGGTTGTAATACACGAAGGTGGAAGGACATCGCGCATCTGAACGATATACTCACCAGGTGCACGGTCCGTATATTCCGTTGAACCCGACCAGTCAGTTCCATTCACTGTAAATTCGTAATTTCCGGAGCCACCTAAACTGTTCTCGATGGAAATGATTCCGTTATTGGCACCAAAACAAGTTACATCTGTATAGCTTACAGTTGACTGATACCGAATAATGTTCAGTTCAATTGTCGATACTGCCGGACTACAGGTCAAACCGTCACCGAGCCCTTCAGCAGTGATCGTTAACACGACTTTCCCTGCTAATAAGTCGTTCGGACCAAGGTTGTAAACGGGCCGTAAAATGGCAGCATTATCGAAAGAACCATCGCCACTGCTGGTCCAGAGCAATTTACTGAAATTTTGAGCGGTTGCCTCCGAAAGAGTGAATGCATTCCCATAACAGATGGTTGACAGGTTTCCGGCAAAAGCTATTGGCAAATCAACAACTTTAATCAGACCCGTTTGTATTTCACCACTGCAATTTTCCTGATGTTCCTGAACTTCAATATTAAATAGTCCTGAAATATCCCAGATGACGTCGATAAAATCGGTAGTAGAACCTTTAATGGCTCCATTAATTTTCCATGTATAAGTTGAGCCTGATGTGCCAACAACCCAGTAATGCCGGGTGGTCCCAACACATACACTGTCGGGCATAACAATCTGTGCAAGTACCGGTAAGGCACCTGAAATCAGAATGATCAGCATCAAAATATGTCGAACCCTTTTATACATGCAATTCTATTTTTTCAAAATGGTTAATAAAAACCTACTAATTATACTATTTCTAAATTCAAACCTTAACTCACACCGAGGTCAGCAAGCTGACCTCCCCCCTCTCTTTTTGAAAGAGAGGGGGAAGCACACCGCAGGTGGGCAGGGGGTGAGTTTTTAAACGATTATTCATCCTATAAACTTTTTCTTTCTTATCTCACCCCGACCCCGAAGGTGCGGGGGGTGAGTTTAGGTTTTTTATCTTTCATTATTATTGTCCATACTCAAAACAAACCCCTTGATATTTTCCTTAACCTTATGCATATCATCTACTTCCTCATTCTTAATTCTTAAAATATTCAATTTCAGACTCTTTAGAATATCTTCTCTATGGAGATCTTCTTCTACCTGAAAATCATGAATCTTTCCGTCTACTTCGATCACCAACTTTTTCTCGGCACAATAAAAATCTGCGATGAAATAAAGTGGCCTATTTTGAAACACCTGGTAAATAATCGGATGTTGCCGCAGAAACTTCAAATTGAGAAATCTGCGGTTTCTAAGATTTAACCACAAAAGATTTTCTGCTTCGGTCGAATTCTGACGAAGCTTTCTTGCTCTCTTAACTGGTGTTGATCCGTTGCTCATTGTCTCATTTTTAAGTCTTGATTAACTTTATTTTCATTTTTCACTTTCTTAACTCACCCCGACCCCGAAGTCTCGGGGTTCCCCCTCTCTTTCAAAAAGAGAGGGGGAAGCACCGAAGGTGCGGGGGGTGAGTTAAGGTCTTTTATCTTTCTATATTTTTCTGAAACTCATTTTTTAGTTTTTAAATTAGTTGTGATAAATTCCGGAAGTTACAACTGCCGGATATACGGTTACCGTGATAGTAAATTCGGCACCCTTACATGAGTTGGCATAAGGTGTGACGTGATAAACAACTGTCAGAGAAGCCGCGGTTGAATTGATGTACTTATCGCTAAAAATCGTGTTGACATTGGTTAAACCATTACCTGTAGTAGCAGTACCAGTCAGTTCTGGATCAACAACGGCAGTAATATCATAACTTGTCAGGGCGAGCAAATTTTTGTCAGTTGATGAAAGTACGACATTAATATCGGTTCCGGAACATGCAGTAACTGTCCTCGCATCAACCACCGGAGCCGAATTGATTGTTACCGTGATGGTGAACGGTGCTCCTACACAGGAACCCGCGTAGGGCGTAACAGTATAAACAACAGTCAGCGGGCTTCCTGTAATATTGGTGAATTTATCGGCTGCAATCGCGTTGATATTGGTCAAACCAATACCAGTAGCAGCAGTACCAGTTAGTGCAGGATCAACAGAAGCTATAATATCGTACTTGGTCAGTGCGAGCGAATTCTTGTCGGTCGATGGAAGTTGAACATTGGTAAGATCATCAGAACATACACTGGCGGCTATAATAGGTTCAACTATAGGAGCAGAATTAATTGTAACCGTGATGGTGTACTGGGCGCCTTTACATGATCCGGAATAAGGTGTTACAGTATAAACAACTGCCAGCGGACTTTCTGTTAAATTGGTGAATTTATCGCCCCCTATCGCGTTTACATTGGTTAACCCATTGCCGGTTGTTGGCGTACCTGTCAGACCAGTGGCAACATTGGCAGTAATATCATACTTTGACAATGCAAGAGAATTCTTATCGGCTGATGGAAGTACCTCATTGTTAGTTTCCCCTGAACAGACAGCAGTTGTTACAGGATCGACTACAGGGGCCGAATTGATAGTAACCGTGATGGTGAACGAAGCGCCCACGCAGGTTCCGGCATAAGGAACGACTGTATAAACAACAGTCAGCGGACTACCTGTAACATTGGTGAATTTATCGGCAGCAATCGCGTTGATATCTGTTAAACCATTGCCGGTTGTTGCAGAACCGGTTAAGCCAGTGGCAACATTAGCGGTAATATCATACTTTGATAATGAAAGAGAATTCTTAGCGGTTGATGGAAGTATGATGCCAGTGGGTTCATCGGAACATACATTACCAGCTGTTACAGGATCAACTACCGGAGCAGAATTGATAGTTACCGTGATGGTGAACGAAGCGCCCACACACGAACCTGCGTAGGGCGTAACAGTATAAACAACGGTCAGCGGGCCACCCGTAATATTGGTGAATTTATCGGCAGCAATCGCGTTGACATCGGTGACACCTGTACCGCTTGTTGGCGGACCGGTTAATCCGGCCGCAACTGACGCTGCAACATCATACCTGACTAACGCAAGACCATTCTTATCGATCGCAGGAAGAACAGCATTAATAGTTTCTCCTGAACAGGCAGTAATTAACACGGGATCAACAACCGGTAACGGATTAACAATTACTTTAATCGATTGAACAGGCCCAAGACACGATTCCACGGTGGTTTCCTGAACTGTAAGTACATAATTTCCTACTTTACCCCAATGTACCGAAATTGTGTTGTGACCGGTTGAAGTGATTGTCCAATCAAGTGAAGTGGTAGCCCCATCAATTTTCCAGGTATAGGTTGACGTAGGTGTATCAACCACGCCATAAGGCTCTGTCGAGTTCAAACAAACAGTCATGTCGCCGGTGTTGTCCAAACCGTCAACCTGTGCCATTGCCCCAGTTGTTCCAACCATCATCAGAAACAGGATGGCCAGCCATTTTAGAATTTGAGTTTGAGTTTTCATTTGATTTTTATTTTTATGTTGTTTTATTTTTTTCTCTTTTTTATTCATCAAACCGACAATTGAAGGCTCAGGCGACAAATGCCCAATATCAAATTCCCTCTCCGTCCCTCCCAACGGTTTCAGATGCGTTAACCAAAGCAGCATTGGGGTTAGCGCTGGAGACGAATTTCTATTTATATCTGATATTGGTTGATTATTTTTCATGATCTTCTGATTTTTATCTGTGATATATTATTACTGGCGCTGGCATAGGGTTAATCGTTAAGGTCACCGGGACTCTTGTCAGACTTTTACAACCGGTGGCTATCACTTCTGATTCAGCATAGTAAGTTATGGTTCCAACAGAATAAAGTATTGCATTTACCACAGGATCTCCGTCGGCAGTGTACCAATTAATCTTAGAACCGGGAGGTGGAGTTGCTGTGGCTGTTAATGTTTGGATGGATGCTTGTTCGCATTCTATTTGATTAGTGCCAGCTGTTGGCGCTTCAGGTACAGGATTAACAGTCACCTTTACAATTTTTTCGTCAAGACATAACGAAATTGGGTCTATTTCCTTGAACGATACTGTATATATATGAGTAGTAGTAGGAATCGTCCAGATAATGTTTGTAATGGTGTCGGTAGGGTTAGTTATTGTCCATTCTACTCCGTTTGTTCCTTCTGAAACGCTCCAAATAAACATATTTGATTTAATGCTTGGATGAGTGTAATATGGCTCCGTCCCAGGACACACCGACTGCTCCAGGCTAGTGCTAGTTTGGCCCATAGCACCAGTAACACTGGCAATAAGCAGTAGCAACAAGGTCAGCAATTTCAATATGTGATTCTTTAAACTCATTTCAGGCACTTATACAAGTTGACTTTTTAATGTTTTTTCTTTCGATGACGTTTCAATACTCATTACATTTCTTCTTTTACTCACCCCGAAGTCCGCATGCGGCCTTCCCCCCTCTCTTTCCCAAAGAGAGGGGAAAGCACACCGAAGGAGGGCTTGGGGTGAGTTCTGTTTGATATTTCTTTTTCATTATTTACTTTCTTTCTTTTACTCACCCCGAAGTCCGCAAGCGGCCTTCCCCCCTCTCTTTTTTAAAGAGAGGGGCAAGCACACCGCAGGTGGGCGGGGGTGAGTCAATACATATTTATTGTTTTCATCATACTCTTCAATTTTATCTGTGAATTATATTTGATGGATCAGGCAATGGGTTAATTCTTTGAGTAACCTTTTCGCTTGGTTCCGTATTGGTTCCGAATTTATCTGATACTGTACTTATCCAGTATTGAGTTGTTGTTGCTGGAGTTGGATCAATGGTAATCGTATATGGACTTGTCATCACGTTGGTGACAGACCATGAACTTACACCATCGGTATAAGTGAAACTCCATGGGGCAGTTCCTGTTAAATTCACTTCAAGTAAAACAGGTTTGTCTAAACATACACCAGCCGTATCAGGAGGAGTAATCTCGGCCTTTACACCAATTTTCACTTCAATTATCCCAACTTTAAAATTGCTGGTACAACCTGTTATATTGGAGGCTGTAACCTTAAAGAAATAAATACCCGCTTTCATCCATTTTACATCAACGCTTGGCCCAATATTGGTATTTACTCCAACAAAATCGGCACTCGTAGCTGGACAATAGTCTATTTTTGTTGCAAAGTTGCCAATTCCGTTATCGTACAGATTCCATTGGTATAATTCGCCATCATGTTGTTCAACCGCTAAAGTGGTGGTCTGACCAGTAAACACGACGTTCTGGGCCTTGGCAGGAACCAAAGCCATCAGCAACAGCAGCAGAACTGCAAGTGAAAGGTAACGTGATATGTACAAGATTCTTTTCAAAATCGTTATTCGTTAATTGTTATTCTCTAATCGTTATTCGTTAATGCTCCTAAGCCCGTCATTGCGAGGCGTTGCGAGGAACGAAGCAAAGCAATCTATTCATCTATACGGATTGCTTCTCTTCGTTCGCAATGACGCTCCGATGTTGCGTCCGTCATTGCGAGGCCGACGAAGGAGGACGAAGCAATCAACCCGCACACATTGTCCGTCATTGCGAGGCGTTGCGAGGAACGAAGCAAAGCAATCTATTCATCTATACGGATTGCTTCTCTTCGTTCGCAATGACGCTCCGATGTTGCGTCCGTCATTGCGAGGCCGACGAAGGAGGACGAAGCAATCAACCCGCACACATTGTCCGTCATTGCGAGGCGTTGCGAGGAACGAAGCAAAGCAATCTATTCATCTATACGGATTGCTTCTCTTCGTTCGCAATGACGCTCCGATGTTGCGTCCGTCATTGCGAGGCCGACGAAGGAGGACGAAGCAATCAACCCGCACATATTGTCCGTCATTGCGAGGCACGAAGCAATCTATTCATCTATACGGATTGCTTCTCTTCGTTCGCAATGACGCTGCTATTTTGATCGTCATTGCGAGGCCGACGAAGGAGGACGAAGCAATCAACCCGCACATATTCCTTCTTCATCTTATTATTATTGGTTCCCATATTGCCAACAGATTGCTTCCCCTTTCGTGCCTCAGGGTCGCAATGACGCTGCTATTTTGATCGTCATTGCGAGGCCGACGAAGGAGGACGAAGCAATCCACTCGCACACAGTCCTTCTTCATCTTATTATTGGTTCCCATATTGCCAACAGATTGCTTCCCCTTTCGTGCCTCAGGGTCGCAATGACGCTGTCGTTGTTTGATCGTCATTGCGAGGCCGACGAAGGAGGACGAAGCAATCCACCCGCACACTATCATTCTGACAGATTGCCGCACTCCCTACGGTCGCTCGCAATGACGCAGTTCTCATCATCTCCGGTGCACGGTGGAACCCTTCTCTACCTCTGCTTACTCCTTCACATCTGAAATCAGCCAAAGATACTTCAGGACTATCATCCAACCGCACACAATCCTTCTTCATCTTATTATTATTATTTCCAATTGGTCGACAGATTGCCGCACTCCCTACGGTCGCTCGCAATGACGCTAAGGCAGACAGCCTGTCCCGATTTTTTATCGGGAGCAAAGGATAGCGCTTTGGCATCGCAAGGCGCGTCACCCCGTCCCGGTGAAATCGGGATCGGGGTCTGTCAGTCAAAGAGTTGTGATCCTGAAATGAATTCAGGATGACTGGATCAATGACTTTTGAAGGCTTAGACAAAGCATTGCTCACCATCGTTGGTGCGCGTTTCCCCCCTGAGGAAGGATCGCCGCGAGCGCCAAACAACCTGGGCGGGTCGCCCCGGTTATTGGCTACTCCATCAGGCGAAACTTTCATCTGATCATGTTTGAATCGTATTTCTACCATTGTGCATGTTTAGTAATTTAAATTATCATTCATATTAACATTCAGTCTTCGAAAGTCCTTTTTTAATGTCCCAAAGACTTGAATAACTATTCTGAAAACTCAGAGACTTGTTTGAAAATTATTTTTTTGCCCATCGGGCATCAATATCAATAGAAAAAAGAACAAAAAAACATATTGTCCGCCAGGACATTAACATATAATAGATTAATTCCCTACGGGAAATCTGGTATAATGATATGCCCTTTCTATTGACATTTATCTCCTACGGAGAAAATTTAAACAGTTCCTTCAGTAATCATCCTGAAAGCTTCGAAAGACATTAATCTATTTTAATCAATCGTTCGGTTGACTTAAATGTAACCCGCAACTCGCAACAGATTGCTTTGCTTCGTTCCTCGCAACGCCTCGCAATGACGCTTCGCATCCCGCAACTCGTAACCCGCAACTCGCAACAGATTGCTTTGCTTCGTTCCTCGCAACGCCTCGCAATGACGCTTCGCATCCCGCAATTTGTATTTGAACCACAACTTGTCCCGATATCAATCGGGATAGCCACAACTTGTCCCGATTTTTCGGGATAGGTCACATAGATGAAATTTTCACTTTGCCTTTTGTTCTCCTTCTTTTTAACCCAACCCACATCATCAAAGCGTGGGGTTAATCCTTCCCCTGGTTGGTGAGTTCCATCGAACCATAGGGGGAATTACCTGCCTGCCGCAGGCAGGGAAGGGGGCTGTTATTTTTTTGTCTTCGTACCGGCATCTTCAATGGATTTGGATGTTGAATATCCGGGCATCCGACCTTTATTCATATAAGAGCCTCCCCTAGCCCCTCCGAAGGAGGGGAACTTAGACCACACATTACTATGTTCGGTTTCATTTTTTTGTTAAACATTTCAAATAATTTATCTCACATATTTCTCCCACTTCTTTCTCCCCTCTTTCGGTGGGGTTAATCCTTCCCCCTCGGGGGAATTAGAAGGGGGCTTCCTTCATTTTTTCCAAACCCTCTTCCTCGAAGCATAAGCTTTCCCCCGTTTGGGGGAACGGGAAGGGGGCTTTTCTTTCTTCTCCAATCTTTCGGTGGTTCGAAACCCCGAAAGGATTTTGGGAAGTATAAACCCATTTCCTTTTTGTTTTTCCTTTCATGATTTCCCATTTGATTGGCCCTTCTTTGAAGCGAGTTTTGTCGAAGGACCTTCGAAGGCACTTCGAACCCATCCTACTCCCATTCCAGTCCTTTCCGCGGCCATCCGCCAACTGACGGACGACCGGAGAAAGTATAGGACTTCATGAAAAAACAAAACCATTACTAATCAATTATGAGATTAGATTATGGGTTCTTTGTAATGAATGAAGTAACTGTCTCTGTAACAGTTGGTCTTGGTGTAACTGTATAGAGAACATTCTTTGCAAATGGACCAGCTGAAGTAGGATCTGTAAGACTCACAGCATCGCTCAATACATGATCAGTTCCTATTAAACCATCAATACTAAGTGTTATTGTTTGGTTTGCCAGAGTTTCATAACCGTTATTGGTAATTGTTACTTCAACTAAATAATAAGAACCAGCCAAAGTTACAGCAACATCCGATCCTGTTGAAACATTTCCTATTGTAGCAAAAGTTGCAAGAGTTGACGGAGCAGTTATCGCGAAATCAGCAAAACCACCTACTGCTGGTGTTATTGGATCATAGGTAGACCATTTAACAGATGTAATAACCTGACCATTAGCCATCGCAGGAGCGAAATCTAATTTAATTGCCGGATTCCAAACCCCAAGCATACCTTCTGCCTTAATTTTGTAATATAATGTAGTTACTCCAAAGCTATACGCAACTGTTGGTGCAGTCGCCCCAACTCTTGCTGTTACTGTTGCACCTGAAACATCTTTAGCACATAATTCAGCATTTGTGTTAACTGAACCATTAGCATTAGCCAAAGAAGCGGTCAAAACGAATCTGTTTGTTACTTGGATTTCATATGACTTATAGTTATCCACAGTACAAGCGACGGTATTTGATACACCTTGAGCGGTAACTTTTGCAACTAAATAAAATGTTTTACCTGCTGCGGTATTCAACCATGTTACTTTTATCGTACTTGAGGTTGTACCACCGGCTACAGTATAAAAAGGAGCGGCAGCCAGATCTTTTGTACGATCTAACAGATTTAGATCCTGAGTTATATACCAGTTATAGGTATCCGTAGCAGTTGTAGTTACACCAGATAATGTCACTCCATAAGTGTATTCAACTGCAGGTGTTGGAACTAACTCATTTTGCCCATAGGACTTAGTAACACTGGCAAAAGTTGCCAAAACTAAAAACACGAGAATTAAAATTTGCTTTTTCATGATTTTAAAAATTAATAGTTAAAAAATTGGTTGTAAAAATTTGGTATTTGTTATTTATTAAAGTATTGATTTTCATTATTGTATATATTTTTATTGATAAAATTTGCCTTTCGACAAGCTCAAGGAACTCAAGCTCAGGGAACGGTGACCTTAAGGCTGATTTGGGCGCAGGAGGATGTCCTCTTGCTGCTCCCGGACTACGAGCCCGGCCCGGCGGCCCTTCACGACCATAACCCACTCTCAAGCCTCCCTTTTGACTCCACACGTTTGCGGATGTCGTGATTGGGCATATCACGAAATCAGGAAGCAGTTGATTTGTTGATAGATTGATTCCGGCTGTAGCACTATCAGCGCTTACCCGGTTTTGGCTGTTTGCCTTTGTTTTAAAGTCGATGTTTTGTTTCATATTGTTATTATTAGTTTTTATTCTTCATTTTTTTCATCATTAAAAAGTCTTTGTTAATGTTGGCCGTGGCGTAACCACTAAATCAACATACTGTACCGTTTTATTTCCGGCTAAATCGGTTACCGTGTAGGTAATCCGGTTGGTACCAACCGGGAATTTAATGCCCAGCTCTAGTGCAGGATCATAATCTTTAAGCTGACCGGTTCCTGATAAATCAATTGATCCATTGTTGCCAAAATCAATCGTCCATGAAATTGGATTGGCAGGCAATCCGCAGTTATCTAAAATATTGGTCAGGTTGAGCATCGTAAATCCTTTTGCAAACAGGTAATAATCTGGACGTAAATAAGTTAAATCATCATCATTCGGAACATCAGGTACAACAGGATCATGCTTGTACACCGCCTCATAAATGTTCTCCACACAATAACCAGCGTCAAGTATAGGCGTGGTAAAGGTTGGTGGTGTATCCTTATGATCTAACACAACAGTTGCAGTGTTATTAAGCAAATCCGGGTCGGTGAGCGGTGCAGCCAATGTTACAGTTGCTATGTTGGTAATTTTTGGATTCACTGCTGGTGGTGGAGGTGGGCAACCTGCCAATCCCCGGATATAAATGGTTTGCGAGCCAACAGCCAAAGGAGCATAGGTTTTACTACCTGTCCAATCATCTAGAAAGGTAACTCCATCAAGTGAGTATTTCATGTTTGATAGTCCACTTGGCGTCGGGTCAGCAAGGGTAACCGACTGGGCAATGGCAGGGCCAGCGTTTGTAACTGTAATTTTATAGGTAATGGTTGCACCTTCAGCTATCTCAGTCACACCAATTGGCCATGTTGTTTTGGTCACCGAAATATCTGCCTGACCGATTACTTCCACACTTGTTGTGGTTGCACTACAACCATTGGTATTTGTAAATGTAAAAGTTACGGATCCTTGAGCGACACCAGTTACAACACCCGCATTTGTAACGGTGGCCAATGAATTATCGCTGCTAGTCCATGTACCGCCCGTTGTTGGCGATAAGGTAATAGTACTACCTACATTCACTGAAGAGCCGGCTGTTACAACGGGTAAAGGGTTAACGGTGATTGTAGTTGTTGCTGATTTGGGGCAAGAATTCTCGGTATAGGTGTATGTAAGGGTTTGTGTACCAGCGGATGGATCGAAAACATAAGGACCTTCACCGCTTACCCCTGTGCCTGTCCATACACCTCCTGCTGGTGTTCCACCTAAAGTTATGTCGGCATCATTGCTGCAATATGGCCCGTAAGTGCCTGGAACGGGATCTGGTGCGGTAACAGTAGTTGTAGCCGGTAGTGATGTATAAGTTCCTGCCTCAGAGTTATTAGGATTATAAAGCACTGCAGTTGCCGTATTCGAAATAGTTGCCGGCGAATTACAAGCCACAGTGCCAGTAATCAAAACATGCAAAGATCTTACTGGTAGGTTATTAATCGTTATCTGATTGACCAGTGGATCTACTGGTGGCCATGTTAACGATGGACCTGCATCCACTGTATATGTTATTGGCGCTACAATGTCTGATGGTAAAATGTCGGTCAAAACTATTTTTGACGCAACCGCAGGACCTTTATTTTCTACAGTTATGTTGTATAAAATTGTTTGACCAGGAGCAAGGTTTGTACTCGCAGTTTTTGTAAGCTCAATTACTGAATTTCCTTCTACAGTTACCGTTGCAGTAGTGATACAGCCATTCGTATTCATGTAGGTAATTACACTGGTTCCGGCAGATTGACCTGTTACCACTCCTGAATTGTCGATTGTGGCCACTGCTGTTGTTTCCGAGACCCATGCTATTGTTGCTGGCGCGGTTGTAGCTGTTAAGGGAATGGTTGCTCCAACACCAACGGTTAAGGGGCCGGAAATGGTAGGTGAAGGGTTAACTGTAACCCTTCGGGGGAGTCCGCTGGTAATAGTACAAGTGCCCGATGTTCCACCAATAAAAACTACACGCACTTGATATGAATCGGATACTGCTGGTGCGGCATTTGTGACGGTTAGTGTTGGAGAATTAGCTCCTGAAATATTTTCGCCTAAGAATGTTCCGTCATTTAAATCCGTGGAATTTCTTCTCCACTTGTAGCTTTGGACTGAACCCGCAGTTGATACCGTAAACCAGAAACTACCACCTTTACAAATGGTTGTTTGACCAGCGCTTATTGTACCATCCGAGATGTCGGTAATTTCATTTACGGTTAAGGTAGCAGCATTCGAAATAACAACACACCCCGTTGAACCAGTAATCTCCAACCTATATTGTGTACCGTTTAAGTTTATGCCATTTGCGCCAATATTGCTAACATTCAAATCAATAGGCGATGAGCTGGAAGTTCCCGCAGATCCATAAGGACTCCAGCTTGAACCACCATCGGTAATCGAATACCATTGGTAGTTAACGGTCCCAGTTGCAGTGTATGAAGTACTAAATTTAACTAAATTACCATAACAGTCAGCTTGCGATTGTGGGTCAGCGGTAATAACAGGAAATGCATTAACCGTGACTACCGTTGCTGCCGAGGGTGCACTTTGGCATCCTGCAGCATTGGTTACTTGTACTGTATAGCTTCCAGCCGTTGTAGCTGATATGCTTGGAGTAGTTGCTCCTGTTGACCACAGGTAGCTTGTTTCAGCACTTGAGGTTAAGGTTACACTACCCCCGGCACAGAAAGTTGTTGGTCCGCCTGCTGTAATTGTTGGTGTGGTTGGGGTCGCAGGTTGCGCATTGACAGTGACCGCTGTTGCCGGTGAAATACAGGTTGGTGAAGCAATTAGTCTTGCGGTAACGGTATGGTTGCCTACCGATACCAGTGTAAATGTAACACCTGCCTGAGCTGTTCCGCCGTCAAGCTGGTATTCATACTGAGCTCCGGTTGGAGCGGTGATCACGATAGTTCCGGTTGGTACGGCACACGTTGGCTGTACGGTCACGCTCGCTGTTGGAGTGGCAGGTACTGTTGGTACGGCGTTAACCGTCATCGCTGTACTGGCTGATGAGATACAGGTTATTGAAGCTGCAAGTCTGGCCGTAACCGTATGTCCACCGCCTACCGATACCAGTGTAAATGTAACACCTGCCTGATACGTTCCGCCGTCAAGGCTGTATTCATAAGTTGCACCCAGAGGAGCTGATACAACGATAGTTCCGGTTGGTACGGCACACGTTGGCTGTACGGTCACGCTCGCTGTTGGAGTGGCAGGTACTGTTGGTACGGCGTTAACCGTCATCGCTGTACTGGCTGATGAGATACAGGTTATTGAAGCTGCAAGTCTGGCTGTAACCGTATGTCCACCGCCTACTGATACCAAGGCAAAGGTAACTCCCGACTGATACGTTCCGCCGTCAAGGCTGTATTCATAAGTTGCACCCAGAGGAGCTGATACAACGATCGTTCCGGTTGGTACGGCACACGTTGGCTGTACGGTCACGCTCGCTGTTGGAGTGGCAGGTACTGTTGGTACGGCATTGACAGTCATCGACGGACTGGCCGGAGAAATACAGGTTGGTGAAGCGATTAGTCTGGCGGTAACCGTATGTCCACCGCCTACTGATACCAAGGCAAAGGTAACTCCTGACTGATACGTTCCGCCGTCAAGGCTGTATTCATAAGTTGCACCCAGAGGAGCTGATACAACGATCGTTCCGGTTGGTACGGCACACGTTGGCTGTACGGTCACGCTCGCTGTTGGAGTGGCAGGTACTGTTGGTACGGCATTGACAGTCATCGACGGACTGGCCGGAGAAATACAGGTTGGTGAAGCGATTAGTCTGGCGGTAACCGTATGTCCACCGCCTACTGATACCAAGGCAAAGGTAACTCCTGACTGATACGTTCCGCCGTCAAGGCTATATTCATAAGTTGCACCCAGAGGAGCTGATACAACGATAGTTCCGGTGGCCAAAGCGCAGGTCGGCTGGATGGTTGTACTGGCCGTCGGTGCAGCTGGAGGTGATGGCTGCGCATTGACAGTTACGGATGCCGAAGCTACCGAGGTACAGCCTACAAGGGTAGCGGTTAGTGTGTAGGAGCCTGCAGGTGCGGTTACGCCACTGCCTGTAATCGTCACTCCTGCTGATGGTGTGGCTGCATAAGCGTAAGTTGCATTGTAGTTCGTAATGGTAAAACTGCCCGTGGCTGAGGCACAGGTCGGTTGAGTTACAACACCCAGCGTTGGTGCTCCCGGTATGACATTCACCGTTACAGTTGCCGATCCTGTAATATTGTTTGAGCAAGCCAAACCGGTTTGATAAACAACACTTACTAAATTATAAACGAATATTCCTCCGTTTGTTGTTAGAACGGGAACTGTTGTTGTAGTATGTGCTCCAACATTTACTGTCGCATTGTCTCCACCACTATTATAGGTAACTATTACTGCCGCTGCCAGATTATTCGTAAAGGTAATATCCGGTTCAGGAGCGTTTTGACAAACTGTGGTAGTGCCACTGATCGATGCTGTTGGAGTTTCCAGAATCGTTACAGACTGTTTTGCGGATGGTGTTCCATTACAACCTCCACTATTAATGGTGTAGATAATATCACAGGTTCCTGCCGCTTCGCCTTTTACTGCACCAGTTAATGAATTTACAGTGGCTACTAAGGGGTTGTTACTGCTCCATTCACCGGTTCCTCCACTCAGGAATACTGTATTGGCTATGTATGTAGTTGTTCCACCTTTACATAGAGGGCTCGTGCCTGTTACTGATGCAACGCTCGCATCCGGGTAAACAGTAATTGCTTGCTCTGCTGATGTATAGCTTCCACAAGCAACCAACCCCGTAACGGTAAATGCAATGTTACAGGTTCCAGCTGACACGCCAGTTACTCTACCATCCGAACCTACAGTGGCAACTGAAGGATTGGAACTGCTCCAGCTACCGACAAGTGTAGTTCCAGGGTGGTCGAAGGCAGGTGTTGTTCCCCCGATACATACGGTACTCGCACCTGACACTGTAAATTGACTCACATCCGGGTTAACCGTTAATGAAAATGGCACTGATGTCTTTGGGCTGGCACAACCGCTGGTTACGGTGTATGTGATATCGGTCGTTCCGGCAGTAGCCATTGATGCAGTAACAACTCCTGTGGTAGCATTAACCGTGGCAACTGCCGGTTTGCTACTGCTCCATGTTCCACCTGTTGTTCCTGTGGAATTAGTGAAAGTTGAAGTTGCATTCAAACAAAGCGAACTTACTCCGCCAATTGTACCGGCAGTTACATCGGGGTTGATAGTAACTGTTTTAAATTTTGATACCGATCCTCCACATCCATCCGGAATGGTATAGGTAATATCGCTGGTTCCTGCCGCTATGCCTGTTACTAAACCTGCCGCACTAACAGTCGCTATTTCGGGGTGGATACTATTCCATACGCCGGTCCCACCACCAGTAACTACCCCATCCGCAGCATAGGTGGTTGATCCACCAATACACAGTGTATTTGTTCCTGTAACTGAACTTATGCTCGCAGGTGGACTTACAGTGAGCGTTTTGAATGCCGTTACCGGTTTGCCGCAACCGCTGTTGACCGTATAAGTAATGTCTGAAGTTCCTGAACTAACTGCTGTTACCACCCCTGTAACTTCAATTACTGTGGCAACTGCCGTATTGGTGCTGCTCCAGGTTCCACCTGTAGCACCACCAATACTTGTGTAGGTAGGTTTTTCTCCAATACATACAGTGCTTGTTCCGCTTATTGTACCTGCAATAACATTCGGTGTTACCGTTAAATAACCTTCTTTTGTTATGTCGGAGCCACATCCGGATAAAACGATCGTGTATTTAGTTCGGGGAATAGAGACTGTTGGAATCCCACTAATGGTTAGAACATTGGATGCCATTGCCCAAGTTACACCTGTAGGCAAACCAGTTACAGTGGCAGTTGTAGCAAGCTCAGTTGAATATCTGATATTTATAATCGGTGTGTTGATACATACAGTCTGATCATCGGACCCCGTCAACAAGGTTGATGGAGGAGGTGTAAGAGTACCAAAAGAAATATCGTCAATTCCAAAATCGTTTCCGGAAGCAACTGTTATCAAATCGACAATTGAAACATTTACAGATGTTACGCCAGCAGGAGCGGTCCAGTTTCCATAAAACCTTGTCCATGGCGCAGCATTATTGTCTCGCGGTCTTAGCGGTAATTCACCGGTAGATGTTTGTGACATTCCAGTATATACATATCCATCTGAAGGTCTTGTAATACTGAACTGCAGATTAGCATAATTTCCGGCACTGTTTAAGCTAATCGCGTAGGCAGAAAAATAATACTTTGTGCCTGGGACAACTGTAAATGGGCCTTCTTGCCAAACTTTAATTGATCCATGCCCATTAACCAACATGAAATTTCTATTTCCTGATGCATTATTGGTATGATCAGTCCCCCAAAAGTCATTGTGATAATTTTGACCGTTTGTCCCCACTCCATAACCATCTGTACCTGTATCAGGAACTAATTCATTATTACGAGCCGGATCATCCGCGTAGTATGTATAACCACTAATAAACGAACCATCATTCCCATTTGAGAAATTTCCATTAACGACCATTTCATTCGACACTGCTGAATATACTGTTTGAACACATCCATTATTGGTAACTTCCACACCATAGATACCTACAACATCAACATCTATACTTTGAGTTGTTACTCCCACAGAAGGAGCTGTAATCCAACGATAAGTACCACCTCCGCTTGCAGTCAGTCGGATTTTAGGCGAAATGGATGGCGTAACACAATATTCTACGCTTATTGCTGGTCTGACACCTATCGTTATTGCTTCGGCGGGGGTCAAGGTATATTCTACTATTCCACATCCGCCAGTTGCCGCGATGGAATTTTTTACAGTATATGTACCGGCAGTACTTGCTGCTATATTGATTTCGCCCGTGGCGCTATTTATAACCAACCCGGCATTAGATGCAGTAAATGTACCTGCTATGCCACCAGCGCTAAATACCGGCAATTGGTTTGCTTGACCAGAACAATACTGAGTACCATTGTATTTGAATTGAGCTATCGGTAAAGCAGTTATTGTAACCTGGCTTGTTGCTTCTACCTGAGGGCAACCGCCAGTGGAAAAAAATGTATTTTTGACGGTATAAGTACCTGGTGTACTTGCAGAAAGATTAATCTGCCCGTTTGCTGTACTTACAAATACTAAACCTCCTGTTGATGAAAACGTTCCTGCCCATCCACCACCAGTAAATGTGGGCGATGGATTTGCAGCGTTTTTGCAATAGGGGCTACCTGTATAACTAAAAGTAGCAATAGGATACTTTGTAATGGTTACCCTAAATGGCGCTGATGTTACCTGCGCACATCCACCTGATGCGGCTATTGTATTTATAACATCATAAGTGCCTGGTATGCTCGATGCTAAGTCTATCACACCCGTTGCGGTGCTGATAAATTCTAAACCTGCTGTTGTTGATGAAAAAATTCCGGCAGAGGCACCAACACTAAACGTTGGTGATGGATTTACGCTATTCGAACAATAAGTAGCCGACGGATAACTAAATGTTGCATCTGGTAAGGCGGTTATCGTTATACTTGTTGTTACCGGAACGGCAGCACAGCCTCCCGATGGTGGTGTCGAATAAGTTACCGTATAGTTTCCCGCAGTACTAGTAGATGGCGTTATAGCTCCAGAAGAAGCATCAATGCTTAATCCTACAGTAGAACCATAAGTGCCTCCGCTGTATGCTCCGGTACCATTTAATGTAACAGGCTGAGCAGCAACAATAGTTTTACAGAAAGGAGTACCACCATAACTAATCGTTGCAGTAGGTACAGCAGTTATTGTTACATTAGTAGTTTTTGTTACTACTCCGCAACCACCTGCCGCAGCTATCGTGTAGGTAACCGTGTAAAATCCCGGGGTACTTGCACTTGGGGTAATAGCGCCTGTAGTAGTATTCATTGCTAAACCAGCGGGCAAAGCAGAGTAAGTACCTCCGGTATAAGCGCCTGTGCCGGTTAAGGTGACAGGTTGTGCCGTACTTAATGATTTACAAAAGGGTGTGCCAGCATAGCTGATCGTTGTATTTGGCAATTGGGTGATATTTACCGTTCTAGTTACAGGCGGAGAGGATGGCCCATTACAACCGTTTGCTGTTACCTGGATATCTACAGTGCCTGAGAAGTCGGGGGCCCAGGTCATCAAACCATTGCCATTAACATCGGCAACTATTGAACCTGCTGCAGTAGCAGGGTTTAAACTCCAGTTAAAACTGGTACTGTTTGTTGCTGTTGTCGCATAGGTAGTCGTAGTTCCGTTCCACTGGCAGGTAGGTTCGGTTCCGGCTGAAATTGTAATGCCGGTTGGTGTGCCTACTGTCGGAGTGATCGTTATGGTTTGCCGGGCTGATACTGTACCACAACCACCGGTAATGGTGTAAATAATATCGCAGGTTCCTCCAGCGATGCCAGTTACCAATCCTGATGTATTTACCGTGGCCACCGCTATGTTGCTACTGCTCCAGGTTCCTGAGCCGCCGCCCAATACTACTCCTGTTGCAGTGTAGCTGGTAGTTGCGCTGGTACACAGTGGTGTAGAGCCACTAACCGAGGTGATGGCCGCATCCGGGGAGATCGTGATGGATTGCTGTGCCGATGGAGTTGCGTTACATCCGCCGGTTATCGTGTAGATGATATTACAGTTGCCTGCCCCAATACCTTTGACTACACCTGTTAAGGCGTTAACGATAGCTATCGCATCGTTACTGCTGCTCCATGTGCCTGTGCCGCCGCCAGGCACTGCGCCGGTTGTTGTGTAGGTAGTTGTTGCTCCAATACATAACGGTGTTGTGCCACTAACTGAGGTGATACTTGCATCAGGGTTGATCGTGATGGATTGTTGTGCCGTTGGGGTTCCGTTACATCCGCCGGTTATGGTGTAGATGATGTCGCAGGTTCCGGCTCCAATAGCTCTGACTAAGCCTGATGAAGCATCAACGGTAGCTACTGCGGTATTACTGCTGCTCCATGCTCCGGTTCCGCCGCCAGAAACAACTCCTGTTGTTGTATAAGTTGCTGTTCCACTTATACACAATGGGGTTGCGCCACTCACCGAGGTGATGGCAGCATTCGGGGTGATCGTGATAGATTGCTGTGCTGATTTTGTTCCGTCACAACCAAGGGTTATTTCGTAGATGATGTGGCAGGTTCCGGTTCCAACAGCTGTGACTATTCCTGTTGAAGCGTTAACAGTAGCTATCGCTAAGTCATCGCTGCGCCATGCTCCCATGCCGCCGCCAAGTACTACGCCTGTTTTTGTGTAGGTTGCTGTTCCACCTATACACAGTGGTGTAGTGCCATTTACCGAGGTGATAGCCGCATTCGGGGTAATCGTGATGGATTGCAGTGCCGATGGGGTTCCGTTACATCCGCCGGTTATGGTGTAGATAATGTCGCAGGTTCCGGCTCCAATAGCTCTGACTAAGCCTGATGAAGCATCAACGGTAGCTACTGCGGTATTACTGCTGCTCCATGCTCCGGTTCCGCCGCCAGAAACAACTCCTGTTGTTGTATAAGTTGCTGTTCCACTTATACACAATGGGGTTGCGCCACTCACCGAGGTGATGGCTGCATTCGGGGTGATCGTGATAGATTGCTGTGCTGATTTTGTTCCGTCACAACCAAGGGTTATTTCGTAGATGATGTGGCAGGTTCCGGCTCCAACCGCTGTGACTACACCCGTTGAAACGTTAACAGTAGCTACCGCTAAGTCGTCGCTCTTCCATGCTCCCGTGCCGCCGCCAAGTACTACGCCAGTTGCCGTGTAGGTTGCTGTTGCACCTATACACAATGACGATGTGCCACTTACCGAGGTGATACCCGCATTCGGTGTGATCGTTACAGATTGCTGTGCCGATGGGCTTCCGTTACATCCACCTGTTATGGTGTAGATAATGTTGCAGGTACCTGCCCCAATGCCTCTGACCATGCCAGTTAAAGGGTCAACGGTAGCAACTGCATCGTTGCTGCTGCTCCATGCTCCAGTGCCACCGCCCATTACTACTCCTGTTGTTGTGTAAGTTGCAGTTGCCCCAATACACAGTGGTGTGGTACCTGTTACCGATGTGACAGCCGCATTCGGTGTAATCGTTACAGTTCGCAGCGCTGATTTTGTTCCGCCACAGCCAAGGGTTATTTCGTAGATGATGTCGCAGGTGCCTCCCGATATACCTGTTACCAAACCTGCCGCACTAACAGTAGCTATTCCAGGGATGCTACTGCGCCATGCGCCGGTTCCTCCGCCTAATACAACCGAATTGGCAGAGTATGTCACTGGCGCTCCAATACACAACGGACTGGTGCCAGTTACAGAAGCAATGCTTGCTAAAGGAGTGATAGTTACCGAGAAAGAACAGTTAGAAGAATTGTTGCTGGCATCTTTTGCGGTCCATTGGATGGTTGTCATTCCCGGGTTAAAAGCTACTCCATTGAGTGTAGTTCCGGTTCCGGTGGTAGCTCCTGATAAGGTATAGGTCAATGAAGTAACTCCGCAAATATCGGTTGCCGTTGCATTCCAACTGTTGTCACCAACAATATATGTTCCACTAGCACCTGCGCAAACAGGAGTGGCGGGTGCAGGACAAGTGATAACCGGAGCAATATTGTCAATAACCGTAATCGCAGTGTTGCAGGTTGCTGGATTTCCTGATGCATCGGTTACCCTGAGATAAGCTGTTGGGGTGCCAATATCCAAACAGGTATAGGTAACAGAGGCTGCCCAGGTTCCGGCGCCACCGGTTTTTGATATTTCATACAAGGTAATTCCGCAATTATCAGAGCTACCATCATTGATCATGGTCGGAGTTACTGTGGCAAACCCTGTAGCATCAAGATTTACCGAAGTAGTTTTGCATACTGCTACCGGAGAAACAGCTTCAGTAACCGGGATTGTGACAGTGGCTGTGTTGTTCGATGCATTGGCATTCGCTGGGGTGCTTATCACCGAAGCCGTATTGGTGACTGAAGTAACTGAATTACAGGAAGGGCGAACGGTAATTGTCTTAACATCGGCCGATTTGGCGCCACCGATCTCCGTTAATGTCCCAATAGCCCAGGTAATGGTATTTCCGTTTTGTGTACCCCCTCCGGCATCAACAATAGTAAGTGATGCGGGAACCTGGTCGGTAAGGAAGACATTGGTGGCAGCTATAGTAGAATTATTCACTACGGTTATTTTATACTTAAAATCTGTTCCAAAAGTAGCAGTGGTAATGTCAGTTTCAGTGATATTGTCAACTGCCACTTTAGATATCATTAGATAGGCATCTGTTGGGTTTGGTATGGTTCCATCAAACTCGTATGTGTAAATATTTGCTGAGGCATTTGAAATAGGGCATAAACGACTGGTGGCGGTTATCTGGGTATGATTAAGAACGTTGGTGGTATTAGCCAGAACGGTAAGTTCTACTTGAATGGTTCGAGATTCTCCTGCTGGGATAGAGGGTGTTTCAGTAATTGCCGCTCCCCCTGTATCGAGAAACCTCGCATCCATATCATAATAACCAGTACCCGTAATATTACTGGAAGTCAGGTCAAAAATATCAGCCACCGTGCCGGTGTTTTTAAGGGTGAATTCATAGAAAACTTTTTTTCCGGCAACATTCTCTACAAAACCTGTTGCGGTTGTAGGAATAATACTAACATTGGGAACCCTGTTTACAATGTGATTAACAGTTGTAGTTGCTGAACAACTATTGGCATCTGTTACGGTCAGCGTATAAGTACCGGTTGAATTGGTCGTCGCATTTGGAATAGCCGGGTTCTGCGAACTCGACGAAAAAGAATTTGGCCCGGTCCAGCTATAAGTATAGGCTCCGTTACCTCCACTGGCGCTTCCAGCCAAAGTTAAGGTCGATCCGGCGCAAATGACCTGTGGGGTACCTGCATTAGGAGATACCGTAGCCGCTGGTTGGGTGATGGTTACATCTTTAGTTGCAGTGCATCCGTTTGCATCTTTAACAGTTACTACTTTAGCCCCAACAGTTAGCCCTGAGAAAGTTCCGCTTGCCTGATAAGATCCTCCATCAAGGCTGTACTGGTAAGGTGGAGTTCCATCAGCGCCAGCTACAGTTACCGAACCAGTGGCATTACCATTACAAAGAACGTTGGTCTGGGAGGAAATGCCTAATGATGGTTTCGAATTTACGGTTACCGTAGCAGTACCAAACCCACTATTCGAACAGTTTTTGGCATCAGTAACAGAAGTCACTGTCCATGTTTTGGTTAGCGTAGGGCTGACCGAAAAAATATACGGAGTTGAATTGATGCCATTTACAGTTACTGGGGTCGTCCCATCAGTATAGGTGATGCTCCAGGGTTGTGTTCCGGTCAATGCCACACTTATACTGGCGCTTGCTTCATTACAAATACTGGTGGTACCGCTAATCGCTGCGGTAGGTTTCGGGTTAACAGTTATGGTAGTGGAGACTGTAGCCGATGGCCCGTTGCATCCGTTGGCCGCTACACTAACTATTGCTGTACCGGCAAACCCAGCAGCCCATGTTACAGTTCCTGTTGTACCTGTTCCTAAAATACTGTTTCCAGCTCCTGAAACAGTCCAGTTAAAACTGGTGGCATTGGTGGCAGATGTGGTATAGACATCTGTTCCTGCACCCTGACAACGGACCGTTGTTCCTGAAGGACTTGAAGCTATGCCAACTGTTGGTGTTACGCTGACTGCCCATACTCCCGTGGAAGAATTAAAAGTTGTATTGCAGGCATTGTCTTTTGCCTGACGGCGATAATACGTGGTAACAGTCAGACCGGTTGGCGGATCGTAGCTTGCTGAATTACTGCCCGCTATCGTTGTTGGGAAAGTTGTACCATCCGTTCCACTTTGCCATTGGTAGGTAATCACGCCGCCACCACCGCTTGCATTAGTCGAACTGCCAATAACTGAAGGATCGCCATTGTAACAAATGGTTTGGCCGGTAGTTTGAATGGCTCCGGCAGTGAAATCGGAATTTACAGTGACCTTCCATACACCGGTACAAGTTGCAAAAGTTATATTACATGTGCCGTCTTTTGCCTGACGGCGATAATATGTTGTGATTGTCAGACCCGTTGGTGGATCATAGCTTGCTGTATTACTGCTTGCTATCGTTGTAGGAAACGAAGTACCATCAGTTCCGCTTTGCCATTGGTAGGTAATCACGCCGCCACCACCGCTTGCATCGGTTGTACTTCCGATAACCGAAGGATCGCCATTGTAACAAATGGTTTGACCGCTTGTCTGGATAGCTCCAACAATGAAATTGGCATCTACTGTTATCTTCCATGCCCCCGTAGAAGTTACAAAACTTGTATTACAGGTGTTGTCTTTTGCTTGTCGGCGATACCAGGTGGTAACAGTCAGTCCGGCTGGCGGATAATAAGTGGATGAGTTACTACCTGCAATCGTTGTTGGTACACTGAAACCTGCATCTGTACTACTTTGCCATTGGTAGGTAATGTTAGCATCACCTCCGCTTGCATCGGTTGAACTGCCAATAACCGAAGGATCTCCATTGTAGCAAATGGTTTGGCCGGTCGTCTGAATGGTTCCGGCTGTGAAATTGGGACGTACTGTTACTTGCCATACCCCGGTTGAAGATGTAAAACTTGTATTGCAGGAGTTATCTTTTACCTGACGGCGGTACCAGGTGCTTACCGTCAAATTTGCTGGCGGATCATAAGATGCTGTATTAATTGAAATAGTTACTGGCGAAGTGAATCCGACATCTGTGCTGCTCTGCCATTGGTAGGTAATCGATAGGTCACCTCCGCTTGCATCGGTTAAACTGCCTATGACAGATGGATCGCCATTGTAGCAAATGGTTTGGCCGGTTGTCTGAATTGTTCCAACAGTGAAATTTGGACGTACAGTGACTTGCCAAACCCCGGAAGAAGTCGCAAAAGTGGTGCTACAGGTGTTATCCTTTGCCTGACGGCGATACCAGGTGGTTATGGTCAATCCGCTTGGCGGATCGTAAGTTGAGGTATTACTAACGATAGTTGTTGGTGCACTAAAACCTGCATCTGTACTGCTTTGCCACTGGTAGGTAATCGATTCGTCACCACCGCTTGCATTGGTTGAATTGCCGATAACAGATGGATCTCCATTGTAGCAAATAGTTTGGCCATCAGTCTGAATAGCTCCGGTGATGAAATTGGGACGTACGGTGACTTGCCATACCCCGGTTGAAGAAGTAAAACTGGTATTGCAGGTGTTATCTTTTGCCATTCGGCGATACCAGGTGGTTGCTTGCAAACCTACAGGCGGATTGTAGGTTGTTGCATTACTTGCTATTGTTGTAGGGAAAGTAGAACCATCTGTTCCACTTTGCCACTGGTAGGTAATCGTGCCGTCGCCACCACTAGCATCGGTTATAGTGCCTATGACAGAGGGATCACCATTGTAGCAAATGATTTGGCCTGTTGTAAGAATAGCTCCGGTAGTGAAATTGGGAAGAACTGTTACTGCCTGAGTACTTGCTGCACCAGTACCACAAGAGTTTTCCGCCTTTACGGTGATGTTACCGTTTTGTCCGGATGTGCCTGTCGTAACTGTAATCAAATTAGTTCCTGAACCTGCGGTAATTAACCAACCTGTTGGTACCGTCCAGGTGTAGGAGTTGGCGTTGGCAACTGCCGTTATGCTGTAAGTTTGACCTGTTGATGCAGGACACTGAGCTACTGTTCCGGTAATTGTCCCGGCTACAGCTGGCAATGGATTGACTGCTATGGCATAAGTTGCTGATACCGTTCCATTGCCACAAGTATTTGTACCCTTAACAGTAAGGTTTCCGGCAGTTGCAGTTGTAGAAAATGATATTGTAACATTGTTTGTTGTTCCTGTAATAGTTGCACCTGTTCCTGAGTACGCCCAGATGTAACTGGTTGCATTTGTAATGGCTGGTACAGAATAAGGCACCGCATTTTGTCCCTGACATACCGTGGCTAATCCAGTAATTGTCCCGGCTGCAACTGGCAGCGGATTGACTGATATGGCATAATTTGCTGATAAAGTGCCATTTCCACAAGTGTTTACTCCATAAACAGTAAGGTTTCCGGCAGTTGCGGTTGTAGAAAATGATATTGTAACGCTATTTGTTGTTCCTGTAATAGTTGCACCTGTTCCTGAATATGCCCAGGTGTAACTCGTCGCATTTGTAATGGCTGGTACACTGTAAGCTATTGAAGCAGCTCCCTGACAGACCGTTGCAGTACCTGTAATTGTCCCGGCTGCAACTGGCAGCGGATTGACTGTAATGGCATAATTTGCCGATACCGTTCCATTTCCACAAGCATTTGTACCCCTAACAGTAAGATTTCCTGCAGTTGCATTTGTAGAAAATGATATTGTAACATTGCTTGTTGTTCCTGTAATAGTTGCACCTGTTCCTGAGTACGCCCAGGTATAACTCGTTGCATTGGTAATGTTTGGTACAGAATAAGGCACCGCATTTTGTCCCTGGCAAACGGTTGTCGTTCCCGTGATTGTCCCGGCTGCAACTGGCAGCGGATTTGTTGTCCCAATAGTTGTTGGTGCGCTTTTCGAACATCCACTCGCAGCAGTATAATTCAGCGTGTACGTACCGGCATCCAGACCTGTCCTGTTAAGCGTTGTCCCACTATCCGACCAGGTTAGATCAATTACATTTTCGGTAATATTGTATGGCCCATTAACATTCCCCCATAAATTGACAAACTTTGAATAAACAAGATTGCTCGAGCCATCAAAAAGCTCCAGTAACATATTTCTTGATCTATCCCAACAGCAATCCGCACGGTTGAAGATCGTCAAATAGTCAATATTTTTTGCAGCGCCCAAATCAACCTTTACCCATTCTCCAATGGTATTCGTGTTACTGTGCCAAAAATTAGATCCCGTAGTAATCCCATCAATTACTTTAGCTGGTCCATAAGTCGCCGCATCATTTGAATATATAGACGAGGCGGTTGCTGTAGCTCCGTTGGCGGCAAGTGCAACATTGGTACCTGTAAATACCTCAAACGCCTGAATTTCTTCCAGATGTTGCCAATCTGCGTACTGTTGGGTAATCTTAATATAACGGATGTTAGTAAGTCCTCCCGTGAGAGTTGGAGTAATTGTCCCATCATTACTTGCAGGGCAGGTTTCGTCAGTTTTACTTAAAGTGATGGTTGGCAAAGCATCTACGGTCATGGTCACCGCATTGGAAGTGGCCGGATTGCCGGTAGGACAGGTCGCATTTGAGGTCATTACACAAGTTACACTCGCTCCGTTTGATAGTGCAGCGTTGGTATATGTTGCACTATTTCCACCAACATTTGTACCATTTAATTTCCATTGGTAAACAGGTACTGCTCCTCCGTTGGTTTGTGTTGCTGTAAAGGTGGCCGATGTCCCGGCACAGATTGTTATTGCTGGTGTCGAAATGCTAACACTGACCGGGAACAGTGGATTTACCGTTACCAAAGCGGTAGCAGTTCGTGTTGTACTTATGCATCCTGCGGCTGTCCGTGCTTCAGCATAATAGGTAGTATTACTTGCCGGGGATGCTGGAAAATTTACACCGCTTACCGATGTCCCAATATTTGCACCACCAGTGGCTACAGTGTACCAATAAATGGTATTGCCCGCCGAAGTTGCATTCAGGTTGGTACTTGCACCATTACAAATCGTTACTCCGCTGCTGGGTGTAACCAAGGTTGGAGCTGCAGGCAAAGGATTAATAGTTACAACCGCACTCCCTGTCATATTTGCAGTACAACCACCACTCGTGGGTGTTGCCACTACCGTATATGTTCCGGCAGCAGTCTGGTTGCCAAAGTTGATTGCAGAACCGGTTCCGGGAACTGAAGAGCCTATCGAAGCTCCATCCTTGTATAATTGATAGTTCACTCCACTTTGTGAATTGGCAAGACCGACAGCCACCCCTGTTCCTCCTGAGCAATAGCTTCCCCCTCCGGTAACGGCATAAGCAGTTGGATTAACACATGCTTTTAAAGCTAATAATATACCGCCGTTTCTCTCAGCTATACTTAGTGTTGCTTTTCCTGTACCAGTTGCTCCCGGAGTAGCCTTTATTGCCCAAGCAGCACCAACTGAAGCATTGCCGCTCTGATTATCATATAATTCTTGTAGCGCACCAGGTGAAGTAGTTGTCCATCCAGTCCAAGTAGGTCCAGTATTTGCAGCCATTCCAAACATAATTACAGCTGCATTGGGTGTCACTGTAGTTATTGATGTTGCAGAAACTGGAGTAACTGAACTTGTTGTAATTAAAATAGATCCAGGAGTTACATCAAAAGGAGTTGTACTGTTTACCCCTGAAAAAGCTACAATAGAACCTACAGAATTAGTTGTAGTTGCATCTAGTGCGAATGTGTAGGAAGCCGGTTCAGAAGAAGTGGCAAGTTTATATAAAATCGTACCCCAACGACCAGAAAGACCAGCAATATTAACTTCTATTTTTGTCCAACCTGTAAATGTAGGGTTTGTTAGTATACCGCTAGTAGTTCTATATTGGGCAATATTAACAATAATTACATCCCCGGCTACAACCCCAGTTGGTTTATTTATAGTCAAAGAATTAGTTCCAGTACTAGTTGTAGCAGTACCACGTTGTGTAATTTGTCCATAAGCACCATTCGTAAAAAGCAAATTCGCAATTACAAATACCAAAGCAAAAACTGCTATCCGTGCTGCACTCCAATTTCGGGGCCTGGCAACTATAGACCTTGATTTTCTATTAACCCATCCACACCCTAACAGGCTAACAACCTTAAAGTTGAAAGAAATACCGATAACCAAAATGAAGGGTAGTTGAAAGAAAACTCGAATGAAAAGAAGTAAAAATCTTTTCATAGGCTTCGGGTTTTGGAGGTGAACTGAAGCGATTTGAATAAACCCGAAGCCTGCCATTGGGAATGGAAGGTGTTTGCTGAGCAGTGTCGAAGCAAGTTTGCTGAGCGGCCATTTATGGCCAGTCGAAGTAAGGAGCGCGTAGTATGCGTTGCTACCCATGCTTGGGGAGTGGGTGCAACGTTGATACCATGGTTTTGCAGAAACTGGTTTGATGTTGCTACCTGCGCTTGGGGCACAGGTGCATTTGGATTATATTGGATATTTGATTTCAGAAAAAAGCTTGCCAATGCAACAAAAGCGCTGGTATTTTTGTTATATGCCGTGGAAACGTTAGTAAACGGATAAAAAACTGCCCAATCAAGTGGTAGAAAAGATTGATTTTCAGCAGAAATAGATGCAATGTTATTGGATGAATGACAGTTGGGTTTGGATAAAACAAGAGGTATGTCATTCCTTTTCGTAGCCGGCACAATACCGCAAACAACGATTGAAACAAAACAGAAGATGAATACCCCAAGTATTTTCCTGCCCAACGAGTTCTTCATTTCAAAACCAATCAATCCAAATCCACATTTACAGCAACCCACTGCTCTACTAAGCCGTGTTTCTACTTTTTCCCGGAAATATTTTTGCGATTTATGAACTGTAGAAAAATAGTCCTAAATAATCTGAAATACCTCCTTATGTTGCCGAAAAATATCGGCTTTTCCTTCCCCCTCTTCAGACTAATAATTAGCGTAGATTGGTGTAAATCGTTTTAAACCTATACAAAATATAAATTCCAGAAAAATATCCCATTAAAAACGACGAACGACAAAATCATTGTGAAGAACATAACATTCCCCTCATGTCTGAACAGATGGACAAAAACAGGAATATTATATATTTACTATTTTTTTTTATCCTGATTTACTGACACTTAACAAACACAATTAGAATTTAATAGCATTCTCCGGCTACTTATTTTTACTATTTATATTGATTATAAATTAGGCCTCCGCCTGCTTTTTATTTTATCCTTTGAACAATATATCCAAAAACTCCCCAAAAATCGTCGAATAAAGGAATTTGAAGAACAAATAAAAACCATCAATTTTAAAATTCATTTCACCTGTTTTAGACCATCCAGAATGGAGGATTTTTATTTTCATTTATTATGATGTTTTTTGGGTTAAGATTTTAAAAACGACAGCTTTTTGCATGATCGTGCCTGATTTATTTTATCAACAAATTAGTTAAAAATACAAAATTTTATGTTGGTTTAAACCGGCCTGATTTTTAACTAAAATTAGCGATCATGCTCACCTAATTAATGAACATTTGTGCATAATAAATTCGTCTGTTGAAGGGTTCGTTTGATCCTGTTGAAGGAGGAATTAAGTATCTATACAAAAATTTAACATTCAAAAAAAAATACAATTTCATTATTAACTTTTTAAGCTTCCGCGCCAAACAAATTCAACATTTAATTATCTGAATATTAGATGTATGCATTGATGTTTAAGATTGATTAGTCCACGACCTTATTACCTTATTAAGGATTGATTGTCTTTTAATAGAATTCGATAAACGCCTCAAATTCTTCCATATAACTAACCTTTCGATGATGCTCTGGCTGATTTTATAAATAAGGTAATAAGGTTTGATCGTATTGGTGGTTTACTTTCTACTGAGGTTTTTTTCCTTTAAAAATAAGGTTTTTTTAAACATTGGATTTGGGTTAACCCAAATTGATGTTAATCTCCTTTGTTTAATCCATGTTTAGCGAAACGTATTTTAAAACCAGAGATTTTAGCATATCCATACTTGTGTCTAAAGAGTAGCTACATGTAGAGAGGGGCAGGGTAAGCGAAGCGCATCCGCCCGCCTACCGGACGAGGCAGGGGGTGAGTCAAGGAATAAAAACAAATATTGGAATTTTGTTGTGTACCCCGTTGATTGGGCCTGAAAAGATGTACCATTAAAATCATATATTTGTAAACTCAAAAACTGATCGTATGAGGTATTTGTGTAGTGTCATTTTCTTCCTTGGATTGTTGAGCTCGTCGGTTTTTGCTCAAACCGATACTCTTGGCGTAAATCCGGGTATCTCTAATCAAACGGCCAAAATGGAGGAACTCCTCGAAAAACTACCCATCAGGCAAGACCCCCGAATTACCGATTTACTAATCAGACATACCCAAATCAACCAAAAGCGCCGTGGAACCAATGGTTACAGGCTGGAAATATTTTTCAGTTCCGGAAATACCGCCAGAGAACAGGCTGAACGAGTAAAAAATGATTTCAACCTCACTTTTCCGGAAATTCCAGCTTATATGTCATTTCAGACTCCCAACTTTAAAATACGGATTGGCGATTTCAGGAATAAAAGTGAGGCCCTGAAAGCCAAAGCAGCTATTGAATTAAGATACCCGAATGCATTTATTGTAAAAGATATTATCAGATTTCCTGAATTAGTAATAGAAACTATATAATGTCGTATTTTATAAATAACTCACCCCGAAGTCCGCAGGCGGCCTTCCCCCCTCTCTTCATGAAGAGAGGGGAAAAGCATCGCAGATGCGACGGGGTGAGTCAAGATATAAGTCCAATGAAAATGCGACATTGTTTCATTCTTATTACTTAGTTACCCAAAGCGTAGAACAAAGCAAAGAACAATGAGCGAATTGATAAAACATGAGTGTGGAATTGCATTGATACGGTTACGTAAGCCGCTTGAGTATTACAAGGAAAAATATGGTACCTGGCAATATGGTCTGAATAAACTGTATTTGCTGATGGAGAAGCAGCACAACCGTGGACAAGATGGTGCCGGAATTGTGAACGTAAAAATGGAACTAAGTCCAGGTCAGGAATACATCAACCGGCACCGGTCAATCGAGGCAAATCCGATTAAAAATATCTTCGAAAAAGTTGCCAAAGGAATTAAAAAGGCAGAAAAAAACAAGCCCAAAGATGCCGATATACGGTGGGTCTATGAAAACGTACCATTTTCGGGCGAAGTTTATCTTGGGCATTTACGCTACGGAACTTTTGGCCGAAACAGCATCGAATTTGTGCATCCTGTAATGCGCCAAAACAATTGGAAATCAAGAACATTGGTAATGGCAGGCAACTTTAACCTGACCAATACTGACGAGCTTTTCGACCGGTTGATTGCCCTGGGACAACATCCAAAAGCCTATACCGATACAGTAACGGTCCTCGAAAAAGTTGGACATTTTTTGGACGAAGAAAACCAGTTGCATTTCAGACAATACAAGAACGAAGGATATTCGAACCGCGAGATTTCGCCGCTGATTGAGAAAAATCTTGACGTGCAGAAAGTACTGGAAAACGCCAGCAAAGATTGGGATGGAGGATATGCTATCGCCGGGATGTTCGGTCATGGCGATGCTTTTGTGATGCGCGATCCATCAGGGATAAGGCCAGCGTTTTATTATTATGACGATGAAATTGTGGTGGTCGCTTCAGAACGTCCTGTCATTCAAACGGTGATGAACGTGAAGGCCAGCAGCGTAATAGAAATAAAACCGGGCGATGCCTTGATCATTAAGAAAGATGGTTCGGTCTCAAATAAGATGATCAGAGTGCCCCAAAAGCGCCGGTCTTGTTCGTTTGAGCGTATCTATTTTTCACGAGGTAGCGACAAAGATATTTATCAGGAACGCAAAATGTTAGGTCAGCTTCTTTCGCCTGCGATACTGAAATCGATTAACTACGACATTGAAAATACCGTTTTTTCTTATATACCGAATACGGCGGAAACGGCTTTCTACGGGCTTGTTCAGGGGGTAAGGCAATATTGCGTCGATTGGAAAATCAAGCAGTTGAAAGAGCGCAACGGCAGCATCACCAACGACGAAATGGAAGCGGTTTTGTCGGTTGAACCAAGAGTCGAGAAACTTGCCATCAAAGATGTTAAACTGCGTACTTTTATCGCTGATGATGCCAGTCGTGACGATCTGGTGGCGCACGTTTATGATGTGACATACGGAATCATCAAGGAAGGTACTGATACACTGGTAATCATCGACGATTCAATTGTCAGGGGAACGACACTAAAGAAAAGCATTCTGAAAATTTTGGATCGCCTGAACCCGAAAAAGATCATTGTGGTTTCGTCGGCACCGCAGATTCGTTATCCCGATTGTTATGGCATTGACATGGCTGTGCTCGATAAATTCATCGCTTTTAACGCTACCATCGAACTATTGAAAGATACCGACCAACAAAGCGTAATCGATGACGTTTACCGCAAATGCAAAGAGCAGGAAAACCTGCCCAAGGAAGAAATTGTGAATTACGTTAAGGAAATATACAAACCTTTTAAGGCAGAAGAAGTGTCGGCCAAGATTGCTGAACTGCTGAAACCTGACGATTGCAAAGCAGAAGTTGAAATCATTTACCAGACCATCGAAAACCTGCATCTGGCTTGTCCCAACGATACCGGCGACTGGTATTTTACCGGAAACTATCCAACTCCGGGAGGGAACAAGGTAGTAAATACATCTTTTATCAATTACATTGAAGGAATTGAAGGAAGAGCGTATTAAAAAGTTCCAGGTTTCGGACGCGAAAATTAACGCCTGAACAAAGAACCAAATCTCACATAAGGACAGTGCAGAAAGGGATTTCATTCTTAAAAGGAAATGAAATCCCTTTCTATTTTTGAGTGTACAACAAAAATCCCTTTTTTGTGTTTCTTTGTGATTTTGTGATCTGGAGGCAAAAATTTTAAAGACACAAAAATTAAGGTATTGATGTTTTTGATCCAAACAGAAGATGGAATTTTTACCAATAATATTCAACCCGTTTCGGGTTGAGACTTTTGTTGCTCATTAACCTCCAATTTCATTGGAGGTCATTAACATTTAACCCATACGGGTTTACTACCGCAACTCTTTTGATTAACTGGCTTTTCCATAACTCCGAAGGAGTTTAATGTTAATCACCCCCAGTTGCAACTGGGGGAAAAGATACTTATCGCAGAACGCAACCCGCAACGGGTTGAATATTCATACATTTACCACCAATCTAGTAAACACAAAAACACTAAGGTTTAACAAATCAATAGATTAAAATAGGATAGTTTTTCCGTTTTTAGGAATTTTGTCGTACACCCCTTTCTATTTTTAAGTGCAACGAGTTATCAAAATTTCTAGATTTGTACCATCGGAATAAAGCCAATCCGAATCTGATTTTTGACGAGTTTTCAACCTATATATCCAAACAACCTAAATCTATTTATAATGAAAAAAATTCTTTTACTATTCTCATTACTTCTTTCTTTATTAAGTAGTTATGCAAAATCTGACATCTATAATATTCTGGATTTCGGGGCAACTGCAGATGGCAAAACTCTGACAACTGCTCCCATTCAAAAAGCGATTGATGCTTGTGCCGCTAATGGCGGAGGTATGGTGTATGTTCCAAAAGGAGATTTTCTAATTGGCACGCTTAATCTTGCCTCGAATGTCGATTTTCACATGGAAACGGGTGCAACGCTGATTGCCACCACCGATTTGACCCAATACCAGAAACACAATGAGCAGCCAGCCGGAGTTTTCTATACTGAAAAAGCCCACAATCTGTCAATCACCGGCTTCGGTACTATTTTCGGACAAGGTATGAAAATGATGTACATCGACAGTGCCAAAAGAATTGGAGGTAAAGAGTTCACAAGACAAAAAGATAACTTCCGCAAATTGGAATCTGGCATTGGCGATGGTCCGTTTTATCCGAAAGACCGTTACCATCAAATGATCATTTTCAGCGAATGTACCAAGCTGACATTGAAAGACTTTACCGTTATTGATGCACCTTACTGGACTTTCCTGATCGTGCATAGCGAAGATGTTTTGTGCGATGGTTTGCGCATCGATAACAACCTGGTCATTCCCAACAGCGATGGGTTGGATGTGATTTCGTGCAGTAACGTAACCATCTCGAACTGTAACTTTTCTTGTGGCGACGATGCAATAGTTCTGGCTGGTTATGCACATCATTATGGAGATCCGGGGTTCAAAGGCATTTTGAAGCCTTCAAAAAATATAAATGTTAACAACTGCATCCTTCGTTCGCGTTCAAGCGGTATCCGGATTGGTGGTTGGGATCAGAACAATATGTCCAACTACAATTTCAGCAACATTGTGATTTACGACTCGAACCGTGGTATTAACATCGGCATTGGTGATTCGGGTTCTGTTCAAAATGTAAATTTCACCAACATTCGCATCGAAACCCGTTTGCACACCGGCGACTGGTGGGGACAAGGCGATCCGATCAAAATAACTGCCATGCGGGGAGTTCCAAATAGTCCTCACATCAGGATTATCAAAAATGTGACTTTTACCAATGTGACTTGCCGAAGTGAAAACTGCATCAATCTCTATGCTTCAGATGAAACCCGTTTGCAAAACATCTTTTTCAACAACTTACAGATGGAATTTGTGAAAAGTAAACTAGAAGAAACTTGCGGCGGCAACCTCGATCTACGCCCGAATACAGTTCCCGGGAAAGAGCTTTTTGCACGCAATATTCCGGCGGTTTATGTCGAAAACGCAGACAATGTATTTTCAATCAGGTGGTAATTTCGTGGGATAAAAACATCGATAAAAAGCACTATACCAATGCTTTCGAAGCGGTTGGTGTAAACGGATTCCGGCTGACCAATATAAAAGCCACCGCTTCACCTTCGAATCCGGGAATGAGCGAAGTATTGCTTAATAACTGTCGCGATTTCTATACCGACTCAAAATTAAGCGTGAAGCAAATTAATGACCCTCAGACACAAGTAAAGCTAAAATAAATTTATACTTACTATACTTTGTTTAGCAAGTGATCGGATGAGTTCGGGTCATCCGATCACTTGACTCTTATTTCAATCCTGCAATCTGTTCTTCCAACACTTTTATCTTTGCTTCGGCATCGGCCTGTTTGGCGCGTTCGATGGCAACAATAGCTTCGGGAGCGCTGCCTACAAAACGTTCATTGCTTAGTTTTTTCAATACCGAATTCAGGAACCCTTTGGTATAATCCAACTCGGCCTGAAGTTTTTTCAGTTCTTCCTCCACGTCGATTGTTCCACCCATGGGAACAAAGAAAGTAGTTGATTTTACCAGGAACGAGGCAGCTAATTTTACTTCTTCAGTAACCAGATTCAATGCCGAAAGGTTGCCCATTTTTACCAATACACTGTTGAATTCAGGAGCAAAACCTTTGTCACCAAGCATTACAGCCAGTTCGATTTGATCTTTATTTGGAATGTTATTTTTGGTGCGGATAGTCCGTAATCCAGCGATTGCTTCTTTCACATCTTCAAACTGTGCAATCATTGTTTCGTCGTAACCGGTTGATTTTGGCCATGAACTGATCATGATACTTTCGCCCTTTTGACGCTCAGTAATCAACTGCCAGATTTCTTCGCTCACAAACGGCATAAATGGATGCAGGAAGCGCAAAACTTCGTCAAAAATGTCAATCAATTCCTGATAAGTTTTACCGTCAATCGGCTGCTGATAGGCGGGTTTCACCATTTCGAGCAACCATCCGGAAAACTCGTCGCGAACCGTGGTATAAACGTTCATCAAGGCATCTGAAATGCGAAATTTATCGAAATGATCGTCGGTTTGCTCCACAATCTGGCTGAACTTTTCGTGGAACCAGCTGATAGCAAGCTTTGAATGCTCCGGCTGCGGAATCTTGTTATCAACTTCCCAGCCATTTACCAAACGGAATGAATTCCAGATTTTGGTCACAAAACCAGCGCCTTGTTGAGGAAGGATTTCGTCGAACAGCAAATCGCCACCAGCAGGTGAGCAAAGCAACATTCCAACTCGAACTCCATCAGCACCGTATGTTGCAATCAGGTCAAGCGGATCGGGTGAATTACCCAGCGATTTCGACATTTTGCGGCGCTGTTTATCGCGCACCATCCCGGTGAAATATACATTTTTGAATGGGAACTGCTGACGATATTCGTATCCGGTAATAATCATTCGGGCCACCCAGAAGAAAATAATATCAGGAGCAGTTACCAGATCGTTGGTTGGGTAATAGTAGTTGATCTCTTTGTTATCAGGATTACAGATTCCATCGAAAACCGAGATTGGCCATAACCAGCTGGAAAACCAGGTGTCGAGCACATCTTCATCCTGATGCAAAGAAAAGCCTCCCCCAACCCCTCCGAGGGAGGGGTGTTTGGCCAATGCAAGTTCCCGGGCTTTTTCTTCATTCTCAGCAACCACATAACCCCAATCTCCCCCCTTGGGGGGACTAAGGGGGGCTTTAATGTAATACACCGGGATGCGATGGCCCCACCACAACTGACGGCTAATACACCAGTCCTTGATGTTTTCCATCCAGTGGCGGTATGTATTTTTGAATTTCGGCGGATAAAACTCAATGGTATCGTTCATTACATTTTCGAGCGCTGGTTTTACCAATTCTTCCATTTTCAGGAACCACTGAGCCGACAATTTTGGTTCAATCGGCACATGCGTACGCTCCGAGTATCCTACTTTATTGTTGTAATCCTCCACTTTGGCAACATTTCCAGCAGCTTCCAAATCGACCATGATTTTGTCGCGAACGGCAAAACGATCTTCGCCCACAAACATTCCGGCAGCTTCGCTCATGGTGCCATCTTCGTTGAAAATATCAATGCTTGGCAGGTTGAAACGAAGTCCGATTTCATAGTCGTTTACATCGTGTGCCGGGGTGATTTTCAGGCAACCGGTCCCAAATTCCATATCAACATATTCGTCTTCGATAATCGGAATGGAACGGTTGATCAGCGGAACCAGCACACGTTTGCCTTTCAGGTGAGTGAAACGTGGGTCGTTCGGATTCACACAAACAGCCGTATCGCCCAAAATCGTTTCAGGACGGGTGGTTGCGATGGTGATGAAAGCCCCCTCAACTCCCCCGGAGGGGGAGCTTTTTAGTGCATCTTGGATGGACTGTACAACTGAATCGGTGGCTCCTAATACTTCTTCATTTGTAAAGCGAATAACTTTAAAACCTAAGTCATTTAGAATGTCAGTTTTAATTTTATCCAATTCCTGAATTTCAGGTTCTAGGTGGTATCCTCCGTCAACTTCAACTACAAGATTTTTTGAAAGGCAAACAAAATCAACTATTATATCATTAATAATGTGTTGTCTTCTAAATTTCTCACCTAATTTATTTGCACGCAGCATTTCCCACAAAGCACTTTCGGCCTCGGTTGAAAAACGACGTAAATCTTTTGCATTCTTTTTCAGTAATTCATATTCCGATTTACGTGCAGTCTTGTATTGGGGATTCTTTTCTCCCCCCTCGGGGGGACTAAGGGGGGCTCCCTCAATTTTATATTTCAGGTAGTACAATTTTGACTGCATTTCGCGGAAAATCACTTCCTCATCGGAAAGGGCGGTTTTTGCAGCCGGGTCCCAGTTTACCATGCGAACACCTCGATAGATCAAACCTTTTTGGTGCAGATCGACAAATGTTTTGATGACCGATTCGCTACGGACTTCGTCCATGGTGAACGCGGTACGATCCCAGTCGCACGAAGCGCCCAATTTTTTCAGCTGTTCCAGAATGATGCCGCCATGTTTGTTGGTCCATTCCCATGCATGTTCCAGAAATTCCTCGCGACTCAGATCGAATTTCGAAATTCCTTCATTTTTCAGTTTGTTCACCACTCTCGCTTCGGTAGCAATCGAGGCATGGTCGGTTCCGGGAACCCAGCAGGCATTTTTACCCAGCATCCGGGCACGGCGGGTCAGGATATCCTGAATGGTATTGTTGAGCATGTGCCCCATGTGCAAAACACCTGTGACATTTGGCGGTGGAATGACAATCGTATAAGGTTCACGCTCGTCGGGTTCGGAGTGAAAAAATTTGTTTTCCATCCAATACTGGTACCATTTGTCTTCTACTTCGGCGGGATTGTACTTACTGGGGATTTCCATTTCTTTGTATTTTATTGAATATATTCTGTTTGTCTTTTAAAACGAAGGTGCAAAAATAGAAAAATTAGTTCGTTGGGCGAACAAAATGGGTTGGAAGGTTTCAAACTTCATATAAGGATTATTGACAGACAGATACAGAAAATTTCATTTAGTTTTCATCACTTTGAGTGATTCTTTGAAATCAATGCTTCTCCAATATGTTGGTTATTATCATCAAATTCACCGCTTTTGTGGAAAATAATCACCAACAGATCAAAATAACTTCAAACACAACCTAGCCCGTTGAGTGTACTAAACAAAAAACCACGGATTACTCAGATAGACACAGATTTTAAATCTGTGATAATTTGAGTAATCTGTGGTAAAAACCTATAAAAAACAAAACCCCGTTTTACCGGGGTTTCTTCAGGATTACAAAACTGTCTGTACGTCTTGGTATGGAAGTCCGAAGGCTTCAGCAACTCCTTCGTAAACGACTTTTCCTTTTACAACATTCAACCCTTTTCTTAATGGTTCACTTTCTTTACATGCTTTCTTCCAGCCTTTGTTTGCTATTTGAATGGCATAAGGCAAAGTAGCATTGGTCAAGGCCAGTGTTGATGTACGTGGCACAGCGCCCGGCATGTTCGCTACACAATAATGGATCACATGATCGATCACAAATGTCGGATGATCGTGTGTGGTCGGTATTGTCGTTTCGAAACAACCACCCTGATCAACAGCCACATCAACCAAAACAGTTCCCGGTTTCATGGTTGGGATCATATCACGTTTGATCAGCTTAGGTGCAACTGCTCCTGGAATCAGCACAGCACCAATAATTACATCGGAATTACGTACCATCTCACGGATGTTGTATTCGTTACTCATCAAGGTTTTCACGTTGGCGGGCATGATATCGTCGAGGTAACGAAGGCGTTTCAGACTAACATCTATAATTGTTACATCAGCGCCCAATCCACCGGCCATCTTTGCAGCTTCGGTTCCAACAATTCCACCACCGATAATCAACACTTTTGCAGGTGGCACTCCGGGAACTCCGCCCAACAATACACCATATCCGCCAAAAGTCTTCTCAAGGTATTTGGCACCTTCCTGAATCGACATGCGGCCTGCTACTTCAGACATCGGAACCAGCAAAGGCAGCGAACGGTCAGGCATCTCAACAGTTTCGTAGGCCAGACAAATCGAACCGTTTCCGATCATCGCATTTGTCAATGGCTCGTTGGAAGCAAAATGGAAGTATGTAAATAAAATCTGCCCTTCTTTGATCAGTTTGTATTCCGACTCGATCGGCTCTTTCACTTTGATGATCATTTCGGCAATGGCATACACCTCTTCGATGGTAGAAAGAATGGTTGCACCTGCATGAACGTAATCCTGGTCAATAAATCCACTTCCCATACCAGCAGTTGCCTGAACAAAAACAGTATGGCCATTCTTAATCATTTCGGCTACGCCTGCCGGGGTTAAAGCAACTCTGTTCTCGTTGTTTTTAATTTCTTTTGGAACTCCTATTATCATCGTCGTAATATTTAAATGTTTTCGAAAGCCTCAAAATTAGGCGATACGAATATCGGAAAACATGATAAAAAACAATGAATTCAAAGGCTTCTACCGCTCTGAAATTCAGGTTTAAAACATATTGCATATTATACTTCCGGAAACTATTAAATTGAAAGTTATTGTGCTGTTAAGATTTCACATTAAACCAAAACCTAAAATTTTTATTTAAAATTGATAATCGTATATTTGCCGCCTTATCTGATAATATTTACGAAAAAATGCCAAATACATCGGAACGCGGTAATTTGATGCCGGATTCTCCCATCCGGAAGTTGGTTCCTTTGGCTGATAAAGCAAAGGAAAAAGGCAGAAAGGTGTTTCATCTGAACATCGGGCAACCTGATTTACCAACTCCTGAAAATGCGCTGCAAGCCATCAGGAACATCGACAGGAAGATACTGGAGTACTCTCCAAGCGAGGGAATCAAGTCATTCCGTGAAAAGCTGGCGGCGTACTATCACACTTTCAAAATTGACGTTACTGCCGACGATATTATCATTACCACAGGAGGTTCCGAAGCGGTTACCTTCGCGTTTCTTGCGTGTTTGGATCCGGGCGACGAAATTATTGTTCCTGAACCAGCTTACGCCAATTACACTGCTTTTGCAATTTTGGCCGGAGCGGTAATTAAATCCATTCCATCAAAGATCGAAGAAGGATTTGCCTTGCCTCCGATTGAAGAATTCGAAAAGCTAATTACCCCGCGCACCAAAGGAATCATGATCTGCAACCCGAATAATCCAACCGGTTATTTATATACCCGCAGCGAAATGAACCAGATTCGCGACATGGTGAAAAAATACGATTTGTATTTGTTCTCCGACGAAGTTTATCGTGAATTCTGTTACACCGGCGCTCCGTATATTTCTGCTTTTCACCTCGAAGGGATAGAACAGAACGTGGTTCTGATCGACTCTGTATCAAAACGTTACAGCGAATGCGGCTTGCGTATTGGCGCATTGATCACAAAAAATAAAGCCCTGAAAAAGAATGTGATGAAGTTTTGCCAGGCAAGGTTAAGTCCACCATTGATCGGACAAATAGCCGCTGAAGCATCGCTCGAAAATAATCAGGAATACATGCTCGACACTTACAACGAATACGTAGAGCGCCGTAAATTTCTCATCGACGGACTGAACCGTATCAACGGGGTTTATTCACCGATTCCGATGGGAGCATTTTACACCGTTGCCCGCATTCCGGTTGACGATGCCGATGTATTCTGCGCATGGTTGCTAAGCGATTTTGAGTATGAAAACCAAACCATTTTCATGGCTCCGGCTTCAGGATTTTACACCACACCCGGATACGGCAAAGATGAAGTTCGAATAGCTTATGTGTTGAAAAAAGAAGATTTGGCTATTGCGCTGAAAATTCTGGAAGAAGCTTTGAAAGTTTACCCCGGAAGTAAGGTGAGACAGATTGCGGCAGTGGCACAAGAATAAACAAAGTAAATATACATAATTATTACAAAAGCGTTGGAGAACTTATCCTGGCGCTTTTTTGTTTTAACCCATTAAATTAAAATATCGCGCAATGGCTGAAGAGAAAAAGGAAAATTGGATGAATTATCTGGCAATGACCACGGTTATATTTGCCGTTTGTGCCACTTTATCAACATTTAAAGGCGGTGGATATGGAAGCCGTGCATTATTAAACCAGACGAATGCTTCTGATCAATGGGCATTTTATCAGTCGAAAAGTATTAAAAGTGCACTCACCAGCAATCAAAAGGATAATTTGGAACTTCAAAAAGAATTATTAGCCATTGAATCACATTCCAAAGAAAATTTGGCAAAGTATGATGATAAAATTTCTCTTTATAATCAAGAAATCAAACGCTACGACGAAGAAAAAGCAGGAATAAAGGCCAAAGCCGAAGCTTTTGAAAAGGACCGCGATGAATGCCAGAAGCATGGCGGGCAGTTTGGGATTGCCGTAATCTTTCTTCAGGTTACAATACTTTTATCGTCAATAGCTGGGCTCCTGAAAAAGAAACCGGTATGGTATCTCAGTCTTGGGATTGGAGTTGTCGGATTAGTATTTTTTATGGATGGATTCTTTTTGTTCATGAATACCCTTTTGGCTCATTAACAAATTACCTGCAAAAAAAATTTAAAGAAAAATCAGATTCTGTCAACCTAAATATTTCTGAAATATTTCTTCTACTTTTTGACCCGGTCCGAGCCAGTAGCCTTTTAATCCACAGGCAATTGCACCTTGCACGTTTTCAAGCGAATCGTCCATAAATAACGACTCTTCCGGAATCATTCCCGAAAGTCGGATGATCTCCAGAAACGATTCAGGCGAGGGTTTGCGGTAACCAATTTCGTTGGAATGAAATACTTTATCGAAAATTGAGGTAACCTCAAATCCATGTTTATTCCTGAAATTGGCTTGATAATAGTTTACATGAATTGCATTGGTGTTACTGAAAAGATAAATACCAAATTCATCATGAAGTTTTTTGATCAACCTAACCCTTATTTCAGGAAAATCGAGCAACATAGCATTCCATGCGTTATCAATCTGATCATCGGTAGCCTCTCCCAGCAGCAATTTCCGGACTCCATTTCTAAATTCCGCCGGTGTTACTTTGCCCTGTTCCATCAGGTAAAAAATATCGTGATCGTAGGAAAGACCTTTGTCGCCAATTAACTGTTCCATACCAAGTTGACTGAATGCATCAATTGTTTTTTTCGGATTTAGATTATTTAAAACACCACCCAGGTCAAACACAATATTCCTGATTCCTTTTAAAATTTCCACTTGCTCGTTTTTAGAGATCACAAAAGTCTGAAAATTTATGGAAATAAAAAGGCATATTTGAAGAGCAAAAAAAATTGAATCATGGGAAATCCGCAGACAATCTGGTATAACCGCCACAAACAACTGGTCGAAACAATTGATCAGCGAACGCTTCCGTTTCAAAACCAAACTGTCGAAATAGGCACGGTTGAAGAGGCTAGAAACGCTATCAGCGAGATGGTTGTAAGAGGCGCACCGCTTATTGGAGTAACCGCTGCTTACGGAATGTACTTCGCAGCCCGAAACTATTCAGGAAATAATCTTCAGGCTGAAATGGCATGGGCCGCTGAATGGCTGAAATCATCGAGGCCAACAGCTGTCAATCTGGCTTTTGCGGTTGATCAGGCGCTTTCAGTAATTTCTGATCAGCGTACTGATCCAAAAAATGTACACTTGCTGTTCGAATACGCCGAAAACCTGAAGCAACGCGAAATTGATTTCAGCAAAAAAATTGGAATGTTTGGGCTGGAAGTGATAAAAGCAATTAGTGAAACGAAAAATGGCGAACCTGTGCAAATCCTGACTCACTGCAATGCCGGACGATTGGCTTGTGTAGAACTGGGAACCGCCACGGCACCAATTTATCTGGCCCACGAGGCCGGTATTCCAGTTCATGTTTGGGTGGATGAAACTCGGCCACGCAACCAGGGAGCCCGTTTAACTGCCTGGGAATTGGGCGAAGCCGGCATTCCGCATACCATTATTCCTGACAATGCAGGTGGCCACCTCATGCAGCACGGCATGGTTGACATGTCAATTGTTGGCAGCGACCGAACCACTTTAAACGGCGATGTTGCCAATAAAATTGGTACTTACCTGAAAGCGCTGGCCGCATTCGATAACAGAATTCCGTTTTATGTAGCACTTCCATCGACCACAATCGACTGGAACCTGAATGATGGAGTTCTTGAAATTCCGATTGAACAGCGCGATGGAACCGAGGTTTCGATGATGGAGGGAATGATCGGTGATGAAATTCATCAGTTCCGAATTACACCTGAGAAAAGTGCAGTGGCAAATTACGGGTTCGATGTGACACCAGCCAGGCTGGTAACCGGTTTAATCACTGAGCGAGGCATTTGCAAAGCAACCCGAGAAGGAATTTCAAGCTTATTTCCTGAAAAGGTTCTAACCAATGACTGAAGGATACATCAAATTTAACTGCATCTGGGAACAAAGAGAAATCAAATTTCAAGATGAATTATACGCCCAACTCGAAACAGCCCGAACCCAACTTTACGCTTTGGGATTGGTTGGAATGTATCCCGATGGAATTGGCTTTGGAAACATTTCCGTCAGGAGTAATGAGGACGAATCTTTTATCATCAGCGGCAGTGCTACCGGCGGATTTGCGAACTTGAAGCAATCGGATTATGCACTGGTGACCAAATACAACATCAGCGAAAACACTATCTTTTGCTCCGGATTAACCAAAGCTTCGTCCGAAAGCCTTACCCACGCAGCAGTTTACAAATCACTTCCTGAAGCAGGTGCAGTTATTCATGTCCATTGCCTGTGGCTGTGGAAAAAACTATTGAACCACTACCCCACTACTTCGTCCGAAATTGAATATGGAACTCCTGAAATGGCTGATGCTGTTGGAAAACTTGCTTCAGAAATAAATAAAAAAGAAGAAAAAATCATTGTAATGGGTGGACATCAGGAAGGAATTTTAGTATTTGGCAGCAACCTGACTGATGCTACTGCACAAATTATCAACATTTATAACCAATACAAACATGACTAAAATTGCCATCATCGGTGGTTCCGGACTCGAAAACCCGGACATCCTGAAAAATGCAACCGATCTGAAAATTGATACACCTTATGGACCAACAACTTCCGATTTTAAATGCGGCATCATTAATGGGCGCGAAGTGGCTATTCTTTCCAGACATGGCCGACAGCATACCATTCCGCCAACACAGGTAAACAATCGGGCCAACATTTGGGCCATCCGCGAAATGGATTGCACACACATTTTGGCAACCACGGCCTGTGGAAGTCTGCGCCAGGAAATTGGTCGGGGCGATTTTGTTGTACTCGATCAATTCATCGATTTCACGAGGCACCGGCCAGTGACTTTTTTCGAGTCGTTCGAGCCGCGTGAGATGAAACACACTCCGATGGCCGATCCTTTTGACGGCTTTCTACGCTCAAAAATCATTGAAACGGCACATGAATTAAAGATGAACCTGCATGAAACTGGAACCGTGGTAACCATTGAAGGACCACGCTTTTCAACCAGAGCCGAATCAAATATGTTCCGGTTGTGGGGAGCCGATGTAATCAACATGTCAACTGCTCCTGAAGCGATTTTGGCCAACGAGCTGGGAATTCCATACGCAGCCATTGCCATGAGCACCGACTACGACTGCTGGAAAACTGACGAAGCTCCGGTAACCTGGGGCGAAGTGCTGAAAGTCTTCAATCAAAATGTCAGCTACGTGATTGATTTGCTGATCAATGTGATTGGAAAGATTTAAATAGCGACTTCAGGAGGCATGCGTGTACGACAATTTTCCTTTTTCGTATCTAATCTTGATTTTTGATCGAAATAGGTGGTGTTTTAAAATTTCCCCACTCACCCCAAAGCCCCGCAAGCTGGGCTTTTCCCCTCTCTACGCATAGAGAGGGGCGAGGTAAGCGAAGCTCACCGGGGGTGAGTAAAATGAATGAAGGGAGTTTTGTCGTACACCCGTAGATATTAAAATTTGATTTTTCTGAAAATTTGACCGCAAATTGGAAATTGTTGGCATAAGTTTTGTAAAAACAAAAAAAGATAAGTAGTCTCAAAGCCATGAACACTTTCCGATCGGTCAAATTATAGGTTAAAAGAGAAAAGGTTTATAATTTTAGTGCATCGATTGAAAACATCAACAATAAAAGCCATTTCGGAATTTCCGGAGTGGCTTTTTAAATGAATTGATGTTAACTAAAACAAAAAAGCCCCTTCCGGAGCTTTAAATATTATTTGTTGGCTGCTATCCAAACACCCGACTTGGGGTTTTGATAAAGCAATGTATTCAATTCTTTCTGTGCTTCCTCCATTGATGAAAATCCCTTCATCGCAATCCGGTGAAGACCGTTAAAGATTCCAAGGTTTTGTCCGTTGTAACCTTGTTCTTTTAATTGCTGAATGTAATTATTGGCATTTTCTTCACTTTTGAAACTTCCGCCGATGATAAAATACCGAAATTGCTCAGTTGAGGTCGCAGCAACGTTTGCAGTGTATTCAGCGGTAGTGGTGGTTTCTTCCGGAGTTTGAACAGGAACTGCAGGTGTGCTTTGAAGCAGCATTTCCCACATTCCCAGATCCGATTTTGAAACATATTCCTTGTTGTTTTTCAATGGGATGAGTGCCATTGCTATCAATAATGGAATTACCACAATCAACTTTTTCAACTTGCGTTTTTGAAAAATGATCGGGATTGGTTCCTGATGTTCAATTTTAAAGGCTGGCTTTGGCATTTGCCGCTGGTAAAGCTTTTCGTACGAAAAGTTCTGAAGTCCGTAGCTTTCAACCAATAAATTTTGTTGCAACTGAGGTTCGAAAAGCAGGTTTTCGCGCGAATCGTAGTGCAGATAACCTACACCTTCGAAATATACATTCCTGTTCCGTTCGAGGTTGAGGTTGGTTTCTTCAACAAAATTGTCGAGTTTTTGCTTGGCGCTGAAATAATCGATGCCTTCAGTTTCAGAAATGAAGTTGATAAGCAAACCGTCGTTGGAATTCAACTTGTTGTTGAAAGCAACTTCTTTGGTTGGTGGAAAAAACCGATTGTTTTCGTTGGATGCCGGTTTGTAATTGGCAACAAATCCACCGAATTCAGGAATGATTACACAATCATTCAGTAACAACAGCTCTTTTATGTATTGATTAATTTCCACGATTCTCCTGTTTTTATGAGTCAAAAATAAGAAAAATAACCAATGCCTCAAGGCAAAGTTTTCAACAACCTTAATTTTTTATGAAAAATAAACTTAGCTCAACATGAAGTGCAAAGAAAACCAGATTATTCCTAAATTTACCGCTCAACATAAACACATGTTTAAACATGAAGCAAATATTGGTTACCGGAGGCACCGGATACATCGGTTCGCACACTGCAGTTGAGTTGCAAAATGCGGGTTATGAAGTGATTATTGTTGATAACCTTTCGAATTCGAGCATGAATGTTCTTGACGGGATCGAAAAAATTACTGGAATCCGTCCGGTTTTCGAACAGTTCGATTTGACTGAAAAAGATAAAGTCGATGGCTTTTTTGCCAAATATCCAAAAATCGAAGCAATCATTCACTTTGCAGCTTTCAAAGCAGTTGGCGAATCGGTTGAAAAACCATTGTTGTATTACCGCAATAATCTGGTTTCGCTGATTAATATTCTGGAATGCCAATTGAAATATGGGGTTTCGAACATTGTATTTTCATCATCGTGCACCGTTTACGGGCAACCTGATCGTTTACCGGTTACTGAAAATACTCCGAGAAAAGATGCTGAATCGCCTTACGGAAATACCAAACGGGTGAATGAAGATATTTTGCAGGATGCCATCGCAGCAAATCCTCAGATTAAAGGGATTGCGCTAAGGTATTTCAATCCTGTTGGAGCTCATCCATCAGCGCTGATTGGTGAACTTCCGTTGGGAGTTCCGGCTAATCTGATTCCGTTTGTCACCCAGACTGCTGCCGGGTTACGAAGCGAGATAAAAGTTTTTGGAGATGATTACGACACGATTGATGGCTCGGCCGTGCGCGATTACATCAATGTAGTCGATTTGGCAAAAGCGCATGTTGTTGCTGTAAAACGTTTGCTTGAGAATAAAAATAAATCCGGATACGAAATTTTCAACCTAGGAACTGGAAATGGAGTTTCAGTTTTGGAAATAATTAAAGCTTTTGAGAAAGCAACCGGAGTGAAACTGAATTACGAAATCGTGGGCCGCAGGGCTGGCGACATCGAAAAAATATGGGCCGACACCACTTTCGCCAACGAAGAACTTGGATGGAAAGCGGAAACAGGTCTGGAAGAAACACTGGCTTCGGCCTGGAAATGGGAAAAGAAAGTTCGTGGAATAAACTAAATATTCACTAAAATGAAAACGATTCTAATTACCGGCGGTGCCGGATTTATTGGTTCACACCTGGTACGTTTGTTTGTTAGCAAATATCCTGAATATAAGATTGTTAATCTGGATAAATTAACCTACGCCGGAAATCTTGCCAATCTGACCGATGTTGAAGGAATGTCGAATTACGAATTTGTGAAAGGCGATATCGTTGATGCCGATTTTATTCTGAAGCTCTTTATCGAAAGGCAGTTCGACGGAATAATCCATCTGGCCGCAGAATCGCATGTCGATCGTTCGATTACCAATCCAACCGAATTCGTATTTACAAACGTGATAGGAACTGTGAATCTGCTGAATGCCGCTCGCCATATCTGGAAAGAAAATACGGCAGGCAAGCGTTTTTACCATATCTCGACCGACGAAGTTTACGGAAGTTTGGGCACCGAAGGAATGTTTACCGAAGAAACCGGCTACGACCCTCACAGTCCGTACTCGGCATCAAAAGCCAGTTCCGACCATTTTGTTCGTGCCTACCACGACACTTTTGGATTACCGGCAGTCGTTTCAAACTGTTCGAATAACTACGGTTCATTCCAGTTTCCGGAAAAGCTGATACCGCTGTTCATCAACAACATAAAGCACAACAAGGCATTACCTGTTTATGGCGAAGGCCTCAATATTCGCGATTGGTTGTGGGTCGAAGATCATGCACGGGCCATTGATGTTATTTTCCATCAGGGGAAAGATGGCGACACTTATAATATTGGTGGTCACAACGAATGGACAAACATAGATCTGATTAAGGTGATGTGTCGCATCATGGACAAAAAGCTCAGGCGTGAACCCGGAACTTCCGAAAAGCTGATCACCTACGTGAAAGACCGCGCCGGACATGATTTACGTTATGCGATTGACTCCACCAAACTGAAAAAAGAGCTGAATTGGGTGCCTAGTCTTCAGTTTGAAGAAGGAATTGAAAAAACGATCGACTGGTACCTTGAAAATACCGAATGGATGGAAAACGTAACCAGCGGCGACTACCAAAGCTATTACGATAAACAGTATCAGAATAGGTAGAATCAAGGAAAAAGGCTTGTCCTGAGTTTCATCGAAGGGAAATAAGGAAAAGGGAAATGTTCCGGAAATTAGTCAGGGTTTCACTCCAAGTGAAGCCCTGACTTTTTTCATAAGTCGTTTGGAAACAAATCTGGAGCGAAAAAAACTTCAACAAAGATTCAGTTGCAATATCTGGAAACTTCGGTTATCTTCGCCTGAGAGAGTAGAACAAATGGCAAATTCAGAAATGAAAACCTATACGCTGGCCGAGATGAAAGATAGATACATCGGTAAAGTTGGCACAACCGAGAGAGACGAATACGAGGATGAACTCCGCTTGGACATTTTTGGTAGAATGATAAAAAAGGCAAGACAAGAACGTAACCTGCTTAATTCTCAATTATGGAATTTGAATTCTCGAAACATGCCTTAGAACAGATGATTCGACTAGGTTTACAAAACATCAAAAACTAAAAAGTATGTTAATAAAATATGACAAAGAAGTTGATATAGTTTACATTCAGTTTTCGGAAGGAAGGGTTGCCGAAAGTGATGAAGACAAGTCAGGGATCATTTTAGATTATGATGACATGGGAAATATTGTTGGCATTGAAGTTTTGGAGGCTTCGAAAAAGATGATTCAACCCAATGGCATTATTTATGAAGTTGCCTGATCTGCTTTAGGCACAATAAAAAAGTCGCTTTGGAAAAATCCGGAGCGACTTTTCTTTTGTTCACGTTAACAAGGCTTCTGATATTTGAGTAGCTCATTCGATTTTCCTTTTCTTACGATACCCTATCCACCAAATAAAAAATCCACTGATCAATACAATCAAAATGCAGATTCCGGCCAGTGGAACATAAAGAATGTAAAACATTCCCAAAATTGGCTCGAAGATGCGCCCAGTATGAACTTCAAGCGAAAGATTCCACAACGATATCGGGCTTTTGCTGATGATTTCAGGGTTCATTTTTCCAAATTGAATATTGCTTTGGATGGGTAAAACCCCATGATTGTAATCAAAATAGAATTTATTTCCTGAATTGTCGGCAAACCAACCGTCAATCATATCTTTTGAGATGGGTGGTCCAGCAACTTGTGGTGCCTGATAAGGATTTCCGGAGAGGTAATCAAGAACTTGTCCTGTGAATGGATTCCAAAGGAACAATCCGGTGAATGAGCCGACCAGATAAGTGTTTTCAGCTTTTTTCTCCAACACGTTGCAGCCCATTATGCTCACTGGAGGTTGATTCAAGGGTTGCCGCATCGGCTCTTTAAAGTTTTCATCACAAAAATAGAATCCGTCATTGGTTGAGAAAAGAAAAATATGTTGTTGCTCGTCGTATAAAACGCGGCGAAGCATGTCGTACCAAGGATTTGGCGAACTCAGAACAGTTCCTGGAATGGGAGAAACCACCGAATTGGCAATGGCAATCAGCAATGGCGGACGCAAAAACATTCCGGTGATAGTTACGAAAATCAGGAAAGGAATAAAAATCCATCCCAAACGATTGTGCCAACGCAAATTGGCATTTCGGGCAAGCACAAAGCTTGTGTTATTCTTATGTTTCGCTTTCCGGTGCTTCAGCCATTTGGGGAAAACAAAGTGTATCAATCCAGTAAGTGAAATAATCAGGATTGCCAAACCAAACAAATCGACCACCAATATTCCGATTGGCCCCCACAATTCGCCACTGTGCAACAGCCATAAGGTTTTAAACAGACTGGCTTTTCCATTGTAACCTTCAGGAGCAGGTAATGTGATGAGTTGAAAGTTTTTTCCGTCGGATGATTTCAGCAAAAAAGAACGGGTTTGCACCAGCATTTCATCCTTTTTCATAATCAAATCAGTAATCCTTTCTTCTGAAACAGGAAGCTGAATTTTTTGCCATTTATGCTGAGTAACCGAATATTGGTACAATCCAAAATAAGTTCCGGCAAACAGCTTTCCATCGGGAGTTTTCAGCATTTTGCTGATTTTCCGGTTGTCGATACCTTTTGGAAAACCAGCATTCCAATCCTGAAATGTTTTGAAATGATCGGTGCTGAGCCAGATGCCAATATTTCCATAAACCAACGCTGAATCAGCACTTATCTGGCAGACCGATTTTACGGCTGCTTTGTTCCAGTTTTGATAACTGTAGTCTTCAGGCAACCATGAACGATTGAGGTCAACTCCCGAAATCAAGCTTCGGTGATTCATGAAAATACCTGAAACAGTGAATAGTATCACGAAAAGCGTTATTACTATTCCAGGCCATTTGTGGAATTTCCGAAGTTTTCCAAGTATTCTATTTTTTGTCATTGAGTCAGCATGATGGTGTTGCAAAAGTAAAAGTATTGACGGCTCAATATTGTCACACTTGTTACAATGAAGCGTATTTTCAATCGAATTTGTTATTTCAAGTTTTTACCTTTTTACTTTTGAATTGATGACATTTGACTGGTTCATTTTTCTATTTTTGTTTGTCAAAATTAATCTACAGCGATTATGAAAGTTTTCAAATTTGGAGGTGCCTCCGTTAGCTCTGCCGATGCAGTCCGTAATTCAGTCAATATTCTCAAAATGTATCCCGGCAACAAGGTATTGGTCATTTCAGCAATGGGAAAAACTACCAATGCACTTGAAATTGTAGCCCGAAAATACTTTAATCAAGACCCTGATGTGTGGACCATTTTTCAGGAAATAAAGGCTTATCACGATGGAATAGTAGCCGAACTTTGGGGCGAACCAACAGAACTACAGGATCTTGAAAAGCTTTTCACCCTGTTAAGTAACCGCATCAAAGGCGAACGTTCGATGAATTTTGATTATGAGTACGATCAGATCGTCGCTTTTGGAGAGTTGATTTCAACTCAGATTATCAGTTTGTATTTCAATAAAATAGGTCTAAAAAACCGTTGGGTGGACGTTCGGAATTGCCTGAAAACCGACGATCAGTTTCGCGAAGCAAACATCAATTGGGAACTTTCGGTTCGACTGGCAAAGCGGATATTTACCTTTGAATCAGATGATTTGTACATCACACAGGGTTTTATTGGCGGAACTTTGACCAACCAGACCACCACGCTTGGACGCGAAGGTTCTGACTACACTGCCGCAATACTTGCCAACTTGCTCGATGCCGAAGAAGTGAGCATCTGGAAAAATGTGCCGGGAATACTGAATGCCGATCCTGACTTTTTCTCCAACACACAGAAACTCGACGAACTGTCGTACAAAGAAGCCATTGAATTGTCGTATTCAGGAGCAAAAGTAATCCATCCAAAAACGATCAAACCACTGCAAAACAAGAACATACCGCTGTTTGTAAAGTCGTTCCTCGAACCCGAAAAACCAGGCACCATTATTCATGCCGTTGAACATCCGTTAGAACTTGTTCCCGTGATCATTGTAAAAAAGAACATGGCTTTGATCACTTTAACACCCAATGATTTCTCGTTTATCAGTATCAACAGCGTTTCGGATGTGTTCGGCTTGTTTGCTAAATACCGACTTCGGGTTGGATTGATTCAGCAGTCAGCACTCGACTTTTCGCTGGCTTTTGATGAACCCGAGCAAGGAATTGACAACCTAATAGTTCAGTTGCAACAACGGTTTGAAGTGAAATACAATACCGACCTCGACTTAGTAACCATCCGCTATTACACTCCTGAATCGGTTGCCGAAATCACCTCAGGACGCAAAGTTTACATCGAACAGAAAAGCCGGAGAACGGCCAGGATGTTGCTGAAATAGAATTTTTAACCTTTACGAAATATCTATCTAAATGAATAACAAGGGACTGGAAAACAGTGGAATCGGCAAAACAATTTTAAATCTGAATGAAAGCCGCCGGTCATTCCTGAAAAAAACTGCTGCCGCATCGGTACTTCTTGCTTCAGCCGATCTGACTTTCGGAGCAATTAACCCTTTCAGCAAAAAAGAAACTACTGCCGAAATTCCATGGTACCGTCGCGTAACCCGATGGGGTCAAACCAATATTACTGAAAAAGATCCTGTTCATTATGATATTGCATGGTGGCGCAAACATTGGAAAGACACTCAGACACAAGGGATCATTGTCAATGCGGGCGGTATAGTTGCTTATTACCCTAGTAAGATACCTCTTCACCGGCAGGCGCAATTTCTGGAAGGCCGCGACCTTTTTGGCGATTTATGCCGTGCTGCCCATGAAGATGGGTTGGTGGTGTTTGCCCGAATGGATTCAAACCGCGCGCACGAAGAATTTTACAAGGCTCATCCCGACTGGTTCGCCATCGATGCTGCCGGAAAACCTTATAAGGCAGGCGATTTGTTCATTACCTGTGTCAATAGCCCGTACTATAACGAACATATCCCATCAATCCTGACCGAAGTTTCCAATATTTATCATCCGGAAGGGTTTACGGACAATAGCTGGAGCGGACTGGGCCGCGATTCGATCTGTTACTGTGAAAATTGCAGGAAGAGTTTTCGTGAAAAAACTGGTGGTGAAATTCCCACGGTCAAAAACTGGGACGATCAGGTTTATCGGGATTGGATCAGGTGGAATTACGACCGAAGGCTTGAAATCTGGGATTTGAACAACCGTACCACGAAATATGCCGGAGGACCAAACTGCATCTGGTCGGGCATGAACGGCAGTTCCATCAGCGGACAATCCAGAAGTTTTCGCGACTACAAAGAAATTTGCAAACGTGCCGACATCATCATGCTGGACTCACAAGCCCGTAGCGATGCGGATGGGTTCCAGCAAAATGCGGATAGCGGCAAACTCATTCATGGGATGCTGGGATGGGATAAACTCATTCCCGAAAGCATGGCCCAGTATCAAATGGGAAGGCCAACATTCCGGCTGGCAAGTAAACCCGTTGCCGAAGCCCGGATGTGGATGATCGAAGGGATAGCCGGTGGCATTCAGCCATGGTGGCATTATGTGGGCGCTTCGCATGAAGATCGCCGTATTTACAATACTCCCGGACCGATATTCCGGTGGCATAAAACGAATGAAGAATTCCTGATTAACCGCAAACCTGTAGCAACAGTTGGTGTGGTGTGGTCGCAGCAAAACATGGATTTTTACGGGCGCGACGAAACCGAACTGATGGTTGAACTTCCCTGGCGCGGCATTACACAGGCGCTTATCCGTGCCCGGATACCTTACCTGCCGATCCATGCCGACCAAATTGACCGCGACGCTAAAAACCTGGCCGCGTTAGTACTTCCCAATCTGGGTCTTATGACGGATAGCCAGGTTGCTTCTGTAAACCATTTTGTTGCAGGTGGTGGAGGTTTGCTGGCTACCGGTGAAAGCAGTTTGTACAACGAATGGGGTGACCGCCGGTCAGATTATGCTTTGAGTGATCTGTTTGGTGCCCATTTGGAAGATCGGCAGTCTGGCAATTCAATTGCATCACTCCGGAAAAGAGCCGTTGACACTTATCACACCTACCTTCGGCTCACTCCTGAATTACGCGTAAACGTGGATGGGCCGCAAACCGGTCTGGAACCGCCGGTAAGCGGTGTTCGCCATCCGGTTTTGAAAGGATTCGATGAAACGGATATAATTTCATTTGGCGGCTTACTGGAGAATCTGAGAATCGACACCGGCGCAGAAGTGCTGATGACATTTATTCCACAATTTCCGATTTTTCCTCCCGAAACAGCCTGGATGCGGGAACCGAAAACGAATATCCCGGGGTTGATCCTGAACACAAGTACCGGTGGCGGCCGCATCGCTTATCTGCCAGCGGATCTCGACAGGCAGTTTGGCCGTTACAATCTCCCTGATCATGGCAACCTGTTGGCAAACCTCATTCGCTGGGCAGCAAAAGACGACATCCCGCTGGCTGTTGAATGTGCAGGATTGATTGACTGCAATCTATACCGGCAACCCGGTCGACTGATTTTGCATTTGGTTAATTTAACCAGTGCCGGAACCTGGCGGCAGCCGGTGGACGAATATATTCCAATTGGTCCGGTAAAAGTCCGGGTCAAATTACCGGAAGATGTGCGTGGCAGAAATGTGCAGTTGCTGGTGTCGGATCAGAAAGTTTCAGGTAAGGTAGAGAAAGGATGGATCCAGTTCGCGGTAAATTCAATTTTGGATCATGAGGTTGTGGTAATCAGTTAATGAAGGGATTACATGTTTTTAATTATTTTAGGATTGCGTCTGCAATCGAATACCTTCATTATAAAAACTTTTTTTTCAATAATTTTGTAAATTACCTTATAATTTCCAGTTAGCAGATATCTGAATTCTTCATTTTTATGAACCAGCAATTCCTCTAACTGTCCTTTTCTTGCTTGCTTATTTAAAGTCCTAGCTAAAGAAAGTATTTGACTTTTAATGTTTTCAGCTACTTTAATCGAAACGCTAAACTTATAATAGTTGTAAATTAACTTTGTTTCCTGAAGAGCCTCTTTTGTCCAGATAACTTTCATAACCCTATTACCAAATTTCGGATTCTTTTTCTACTTCTTCCTGAGTATAAATTCTTCCTGATTTTATGTCTTCTTCTGCTCTTTCAATACTTGCATAAAATTCTTTAACAGTCATCGGTTTAATGTTCTCGTTTGACATAGTTAAATAAGTCCTACGAATTTTGTCCATTTTACTTATAATATTAATATCACTTATTTGAGCAATCCACTCAATTAGTTCTAATTTTTTTACCTGTATGTCCATGTTAATGGTTTTTAAGACTTCTATTACAAAGAAACAAAATTATCCTGATTTTCTTAAATTTTGTTGTCGCTTTCAACCGATATGCTACCAACAAATCCACCGAAGTTTCATTTGTTACTGATAGCCAACCCAGTCGCCTGATTTTGCATTTGGTCAACCGGACCAGTGCCGGAACCTGGCGACAGCCTGTTGACGAATATATTCCAATCGGTCCGGTTAAGGTCCGGGTCAAATTGCCGGATGATGTAAGGGGCAGAGGACTGAAATTGCTGGTGTCGGATCAGAAAGTCTCAGGTAAGGTAGAAAAAGGATGGGTTCAGTTCGCGATCAGTTCAATTTTGGATCATGAGGTTGTGGTTGTCAACTAAATATATGGCCTTTCCACTACGTCTCGTTTGCAACGAGGGACAAGCGGTCTATCGTTTCTAACGAAAAATACATCAATCATTAGCATCAGAAAACAATAAGATTATGCCTATAATACCTTCTTTTGTTTTAATTTTGGAAAATACCACCATAACCATTTGACCTCTATTTATGATTCCTAAAGAAATAGCTTTTCAATTAGTCCAGTTAAAAGAGAAAGTCAAAACTTATTCTTCTATACAACGATCATTGGATGTCGCTGAAAGGCGGGATGAAGTGGATGAAATTAAGGAAGCAGTTGAGAATGTCAATATCGAGATTGCTGATTTAACCAAGAAAGTGAACAACATCTTGGTGGATGGATTGATTTCTGAATTTAATAGTGAACATTGGTTTGAAGACCGGAAGGATAAAACTGTATTTTCTGAACCCAATCCAAGGTTGGTTTACGAAGAAGAGCAACGCGAACTCGAAAGACAAAGAAAAATAAAGGAAAATAAGGAAAAACAGGAAATTGAAAGGCAAAAAAAGGTAGCAGAAGAAAAAGCCAGGCAAGAGCGAGTCGAATATCTGAAACATTTAAAGACAAAGAGAATAGAAGAATATCAGAATTTGTGTTATTATGGACCGGATGATTTTGATAAAGTACAACAATTAATAAAGGATGGATTTGATATAAAACAAGATGGTAAAATTTATGATCTGTCAACGCTCATAAATCTAGGCAGAAGTTTGAAATTCATCGAGTTTCTAATTGAAGCTGGTATGAAAGTCAATGAAGATGAACTGCAAGAGCTTGAACGACAAAGAAAAATAGCAGAGGAAAAGGTAAAACAGAAACTTGAAGATATTGAAAGACAAAGACAAATTGAGGAGGAAAAGATAAGACAGAAACTTGAAGATATTGAAAGACTAAAACAGATTGAAGAAGAAAATACAAAAAAGCAACTTGAAGAATCTAAGAAGAAATTAAAGGCAAAAGGAATTGAGGAGTTTCTTAACTTATGCAATTATGGACCAGATGATATCGATAAAGTTCAAAGACTTATAATTAATGGTTTAGATTTTACTCAATCAAATGTATGCCCATCCATACCAAAACTTCTTGCCAAAGGCAGAAGTATGAAATTTATTAAATATTTGGTAGCTGAGGGTATGAAAATAACAACTTCTGATATTATATACTGTATTTACAGTAAATCAAATTATAATTCCGAAGAATTTTTGAATGTTCTAATCTCTGCTAAGAACATTGATCAAGAAGCTGCTGAAATGGCAAAAGCATCATTAAAGCAAAGAGCAGAGGAACAAAGATTAATTTTAGAGCAGTTAGAAAAACAATTAAAACAGAAAGCAGAAGATCAAAGATTAATATTAGAACAAGAAAATAAACTCGCTAAACTTAAAGCAATAACTAACGGCAAGTTTGATTCTTTTTATAACCTATTAAAAGAAGGTGATTTAGATGATCCTTAAATCCGCAATAAAAAAATTAGGTTTTGAAAAATAGTCATTTTTTAGGTTTGTTGTCTTAAAATTTGACATTCTTCGTTCAATGTCTGCTTTATGGTTGCACTTTCTACTTTATTCGGCTCTA
>Ga0209125_1000241_pt1 | contig 83418 bp, 58 predicted proteins | sample BarGraIncub1131A_FD_184503 | JGI IMG/M metagenome (GOLD analysis project Ga0209125, IMG submission 184503) | Arctic peat soil microbial communities from Barrow, Alaska - Barrow Graham LP Incubations 11-31A (SPAdes) (version 2) | ecosystem: Environmental > Terrestrial > Soil > Wetlands > Peat...
TGTCACTAAATCGACGTTGCCTACGTTCAGCAGTACTTAATTTTAGTTGATCTAATCGTGCCATGTTGTTTCACTTTTTAGTTGTTTTTGTTACTTTAAAGTGGTCAACGTATTTCAGGCATTGACAGGTAGTTGGTAGTGGGTAGTTGGTAGTGGGTAGAGGGTAGTAGTACAGAGAGTTGTAGTATTAATATTAACTTTTATAAAATTCATGATATGCAAAATCAGGGTTTTAAAGAATTAATGGCTTATAAGAAAGCATTCCAACTTGCAAATGATATTTATTATGTTTCATTAAAATTTCCAAAAGAGGAAAAGTATTCATTGACAGATCAAATTCGAAGATCATCACGTTCAGTTTGTGCAAACTTAGCTGAAGCATATCGTAAAAGAGATTACCCAAAACATTTCTTCCTTAAACTAACCGATTGCCAGGGAGAGAATAGCGAAACATTAGTTTGGCTTGATTTTGCTTTGCAATATAATTACAATACTCCTGAAGAATATAACAGGTTGATAGAATTAAATAATGAAGTTGGCAGGTTATTAACATACATGATGAATAATCCGGATAGATTTGGTGTAGCCCCTTTTTAATATCCATTTTTATATCCTAAACAGAATGAAATAAAAAAGATTATGAACAAAGTCAGAATAAGAAAAATATTAGTATCTTGCAATTTACAATGTCAGATTAATTTATCATTGTTTAAAAATATATACTTTTCCCTAACTAACTAACTAACTAACTAACTAACTAACTAACTACTACTTACTACCTACTACCTACTACCTACTACCTACTACCTACTACCTACTACCTACTACCTACTACCTACTACCTACTACCTACTACCTACTAGCAACTACCGACTAATGAGCAATCCGGCCACTATTACCAACATCCTTGGAACAGAAAAGATAGGGAAACTTATCTGGAATTATTCTGTTCCAGCCATTGTAGGGACGGTAGTTATGGCGCTTTATAATATTGTCGACCGGATATTCATTGGTCAGGGTGTGGGTCCGCTAGCCATCTCGGGACTGGCACTCACGTTTCCCTTTATGATCGTGCTGATGGCATTTGGCATGCTTATAGGGGCGGGGTCGGCTGCACGCATTTCTATTACCCTGGGTGAAAACAACCGGGAGAAAGCGGAAAAGATCTTAGCGAACGCTTTTACCCTTACCCTGATCATCTCGGGTACGGTGGTGATCCTTTCGTATATCTTTATGAGCGACCTGCTCAGGCTGTTTGGCGGAACCGAAAAGACAATCCGTTACGCGGAAGATTTCATGAAAGTCATTATCCCGGGCGGCATATTTTCGGCACTCAGTTTTGGTTTCAACAACATCATGCGGGCATCAGGCTATCCCCGGAAAGCTATGTACACGATGATTATCTGCGCCTTGCTGAATGCAGTGCTGGACCCGATATTTATCTTTGGGTTTCACTGGGGGATCCAGGGTGCTGCATTTGCCACCAACATTTCCTACCTGGTCGGAACTGGATGGGTACTCTCCCATTTCATGAAAAAAGACTCGAATTTACGGTTTAAGCGTAAAAACTTCAGGTTGCAAAAAGACATTGTCATTTCGATCATTAGCATTGGCCTGTCGCCCTTCAGCATGCAACTGGCTACCTGTGTAGTCATCATACTGGTCAATTCGACCCTGATTCATTATGGAGGGGATTTAGCCATCGGTGCCTTTGGGATTATCAACAGCATAAACACCCTGATTGTCATGGTCATTATCGGTCTCAACCAGGGCACTCAACCGATTATTGGTTACAATTACGGAGCTAAAATGTATGACCGGATGTTCAAAACATTAAAATATGCTGTCGTACTTGCAACCATCATCACTACCGGGGGTTTTATCATTGGCACATTTATGCCATCCATGATTGCGTCGCTTTTCACAAAGGATGTGGAACTGCAGGCCATAGCAACAAAGGCGCTTCGCATATCGGTGACCATGTTTCCAATCATCGGTTTCCAGATTGTGGTTACCAATTTCTTTCAGTCAATCGGGAAAGCTAAAATATCGATCTTCCTGAGCTTAACACGTCAGTTCGTATTTCTGGTTCCCTGTTTACTGATACTACCTCCTTTTTACGGGCTGACAGGTGCCTGGTCGGCCATGCCGGTATCGGATGGGTTATCTACCATTGTCTCGACAGTGACCATCATCTTTTTTATACGGAGATTTAACCGAAGGAAGTTTTGCTAGAAGACAGGAATGAGGAATGAGGAGTGAGGAATGAGTGGGTAGTAGGTAGCAGTAGTAGGTAGTGGGATTAAAAAAAACGTGGAGAACATTTAGTTTCCACGTTTCTTTTAAGAGATAAATTCTTGAATTATTTTTGAACCAGTACCCATGCATCAGGGAAACGGGAAGCAATTGATCTGATACGGGCATGTGCCAGGTTGTAATCATTAAAGGATGAGATCAATACGCGATACATTCCTTTTTCATTGACCACGATGATGGCTTTGTTACCTTCGGTGATCAGTGAACTTTGTAATCCTTTGGCATTCGTTTGTTTGGTAAAGCTACCAACAACCACATAATATTTATATTTCAGGGCATCTTTATCGCCATCCACCAGGCTGAAATTTTCATTACGGGTCACTTCAGCTTCTTTGACTTCTTCGTTGGCGACTTTCGAATTATCATTGTAAGTCACCGGAGGGGTTACTGTTGATTTGGGTGTAGTAGCTTCAATATTGGCACCTGCAGGTATTTCAGCAATTTTTTGTTTTGTTTTACAGGCAGAAGTTGCTAACATTACAACAGCTAAAGCAAGGGTTAATCTGATTGTTTTGTTCATGTTTTTTTTTATTTGTAAATTTAATAATTAGGACAAATTTATTCTCTTTAAAGCAAAGGCCGTGGGTGTGTGTGATTTGCATCCGGGCTGTTGACCGTTGTCTTTCTCTTAGGCACTACAAAGATGATAAGAAAAATGCAGCTATACAAATAGTGATGATAAATTTTATATAAAATATGCTGATTTGTTCAAACAATATGCCTGTTGCAGACGTTTTATCATTATGAAAGTAAAATTCAACCAAATTATTAACGAATAAAACAGTAAAATTATGAAATTTACATTGCCTGAATTACCTTATGCACACAATGCATTGGAACCAATTATCAGTGAAAGAACTATTAGTTTTCATTATGGTAAACATCATCAAACGTATGTAAATAATTTAAACGGATTAGTGGTGGGTACTGAGTTTGAAAACTCTGATCTGGAAGCGATTGTAAAAAAATCAGAAGGCCCCATATTTAACAATGCAGCCCAAATCTGGAATCACACATTTTATTTCTTATCACTGACACCTGATAAAGGAAGTGTTCCAAACGATAAGTTACTCAAAGCAATAAATATTGGTTGGGATTCACTTGAAAACTTTAAAGTTGAATTTAACAAAGCTGCAGTTTCTGTATTTGGGTCAGGATGGGCCTGGCTGGTTAAAGATGGGGAAGGCAAACTTTCCATTGTCAAAGAAAGCAATGCCGGAAATCCGCTGACACGTGGATTAACTCCTTTACTGACTTTCGATGTTTGGGAACATGCCTATTACCTGGATTATCAAAATCGTCGTGCCGACTATGTGGCAGCGTTATGGGAGTTAGTGGACTGGAAATTAGTTTCCGATCGTTACTAAGCAACCCTACGAAAGTATATAAGCCGGATTGAACCAAAAATTCAATCCGGCTTTTTCAGTGTAATGATTAAAAGATTTACACAGATTAAAGAAAGTTTTACACAGATAAGATAGATTGATTATCTTACATGTCCATGATTAATTAGATTATATGTTGTAAAGTGATAGAAGGAGCGTTTGGTACTTTCCGTTCTTTCGGATGATACATTCTGACATTTTGGTAGAAAGAGTGTATTTAGACATATAGTCTTTCCTGAAGTACCAAAATCTAATTTTGAAGGTTTAGGACGTTTTGTGGATAATCATATTATACTAATTCCTATAAGGCTTGTTAAAAAACACAATGAAACATTCATTTTCCTAAAAATTGAGTGGCCTTTGTATTGAAGTCTTCTAAAAAAATTATCTTTGCACTCACTTTGTAAAAGTTTTTCCGAACAACGGGAGAATAATTACTATAAAAAATTAAAGAAACTAAGCGAATGAAAAATTTATCACTCATTTTTAATGCCATTCTGGCGATTGCGGTAGTAGTTCTATTTGTACTGGTATTGGGAAATAAAAGCGTTATTTCACCCAGACAACAGGTTAAAGGCAGCGAGACCGTTACAAAAGGGAAGTTACCAATCGCTTACATTAATATTGATTCCCTGCTACTTCATTATCAATTCGCTAAAGCAGCCAATGAATCATTAATCAAAAAACAGGAAGATTCACGTTTAACCATCAATACCAAAGCACGTCAATTGCAAACGGAAATGGGAGAATTCCAACACAAGCTTGAAAATAATGCATTCTTAAGTCGTGAACGGGCTGAACAGGAACAAGCCAGGTTACAAAAGAAACAACAGGACTTACAGGTACTGGATGGTGATCTGAGTAAACAGTTGGTACAGGTTCAACAAAAAATGAGTGAACAATTGCGTGATACGATCAATTCATTTATGAAAGAATACAACAAAGATCATAAATATCAGCTGATCATCAGCAACACTTCCAGCGATAATATCCTGTATGCTGATAAATCATACGATATCACAGCTGAAGTGACAAAATTACTGAACGAACGCTATGAAGCTAAGAAATAAGTTTTGTTCCTGAAAAAGGACACAAAAAAAGCACAACGAATTGGTTGTGCTTTTTTTTGTGTCCTTAATTTACAGTACAATGCGTTAATCCTGGTTATTTCCTCTGAATGACAGGAAAAAGGAAGATAAGGCATAAATCAATATCGGTATAACCCAGGAATTAGAGTTGGTAAACATCAAGTAGGCTGCCAATCCAAGCATCAGGCTGGTCAGAAAGCCATTGCGTGTCAGGCGAAGCAATCGTTTATCGGTGGTCTGACTGTAGAAAGCATTTTTCCCCTGAATGAAAATCAATAGTGCGGCACCTACTGAAAAAATATAAGGAGCATAGAATACATCAAAGAGTTTTGCAAAAGCGCCTAAAATAGTAATGGTTCCTGCTATAATAAATAAAATCTGAGCGTGTTGTTTTTCTTTCATTCTTTAATAATAAAAATATCTTCGTTTTCCTTTTTCATGAGGTAATGCTCACGCGCAAATTTCTCAAGATTCTGATTGCTTGACTGAAGTTCGAATTTCTTTTGTTTGTTTGATTTTATTTCATCCTGATAGAACTGATATTCTTTTTCCAGTTCATGAATCTTCTGGTCGGTCTGCCAACGATGGATCAAATTATGCTGGTCGAAGAAGGTGACAAAAACAGTGTATGCTATAAATACAATCAGATACTTATTCAACAGTATCTTTCCGAGCTTCTTCCCGTTACTATTAAAAAATGCCATGATAGTGATGTTACAGGTTCCTGGATTAAAAAATGATAGGCACTATGACAAGTGATTCGTAAAAAAAAGAATCTGCTTTTCGGGACAAAGGTAAGCAATTTTTAGGTTCATTCTTTTTTTTGAGAAAAATTATTTTTTGGTGAACTGTACCTGAAATTTTCAGTATATTTGCAGACAAAAGCAGAAAAAGTTTTCAATTTATGGATAATTTCATTGTTTCGGCCCGCAAATACCGTCCTTCGTCATTCAATTCGGTTGTAGGTCAGCTGGCACTCACAACAACACTTAAAAATGCCATCAAAAGCAATCATTTGGCCCATGCCTATTTGTTCTGCGGACCAAGGGGTGTTGGTAAAACAACCTGTGCCCGTATTTTTGCAAAAACAATCAACTGTCAAAACCTGAGTCCGGAAGCTGAAGCCTGCAATACGTGTGAATCGTGTGTCTCGTTTAACGAACAACGGTCGTATAATATTCACGAACTGGATGCTGCTTCCAACAACGGGGTGGATGATATCCGGTCACTGACCGATCAGGTGCGCATACCGCCACAGATTGGCAAATACAGCGTATACATCATTGATGAAGTACACATGCTCTCCCAGGGTGCTTTTAATGCATTTTTGAAGACATTGGAAGAGCCACCTGCCCATGCCATTTTCATTCTGGCTACCACCGAAAAACATAAGATTATACCCACCATACTTTCCCGTTGCCAGATTTACGATTTTAACCGGATAACCGTATCGGATACTGTAAAACATTTGCAGTATGTCGCCAGCCAGGAAGGTGTGACAGCCGATATCAACGGGTTGAATATCGTGGCTCAGAAAAGTGAAGGCGGAATGCGGGATGCCTTGTCCATATTCGACCAGCTTGTAAGTTTCTGTGGGAATAACATTACCTACCAGGGAGTGATTGAAAACCTGAATGTACTCGATTACGAGTATTATTTCCGGTTAGTAGATGGCTTTTTAAAAGGAGATGTACAGCAATCCCTGCTTATTTTTAATGACATTCTGAACAATGGTTTCGATGGACATCATTTTATAACAGGGCTTAGCTCCCACCTGCGTGATGTGCTGGTCAGCAAGGATCCATCGACCATATCACTGTTGGAAGTGGGTGCCGATATCGGCGAACGGTATAAAGTACAGGCACAATTGTGTACTCCCGAATTTCTGTTCCAGGGGTTGAAAATCAGTAACGACTGCGATATCGATTACCGGCTTAGTAAGAATAAGCGGTTGCTGGTTGAACTGGCTTTAATTCGTCTGTGCCAACTGACGGATGAAAAAAAAAAATCCATACTGATTGATAATGCACCCCCACCCATTCAAAAAATAGCGGTTGTTGCTCCTGCAACAACCGGAGATACCGGGATAACAGTCACACCATCAATAGAAAAGGTAAAACAGACAGAACAATCGGCAGAAATCAAAAAAGACAATCCTGTCGATCCGAAACCTGTATTTAAAAGACCCGGAAGTATCTCTATTTCCACTTCAAACACAGTAGCTACACCTCAAGCCAACTACAACGAAGAGAAGGTGGTAGAAAAAGTCATTCAACATACTCCTTTTACCATCGAAGATCTTGAAAAAGCCTGGCAACAATACGGGAAAACCATTCCTGAACAGGGAAGGATCACGAGCTTTATACTCAACACCAGGCCAGTACTTATTTCGGATACCACCTTTGAATTAACGGTCAGTAATATTTTACAGGAAAAGGAATTAATACGCCTGCAACCGGATATCGTAAATTTTATACAATTAAAACTTCGTAATTCAGGAATCAAAATGACCCTGAAAATTGCCGCGGAATCGGAAGTTCAACGTGCGAATACTCCGGAAGACCGTTACCGCATTATGGCAGATCAGAATCCGGCACTTGATAAGCTTAAAAATGCATTGGGACTGGAGATTGATTAGCAGATAAGGAAGAAGAGGTGAGAGGTAAGAGGTGAGGAATGAGGAATGAAAATTCGGTGGTGGGAATTATGGTTGTATAATTTGAGTATTTACTTTCGGTAAAATTAATTCATGTTTAAAAAAATAACCCGTGTTGTCTGGATATTGTCGGTAGTGAGTTTATTCACGGATGTGGCGAGTGAAATGCTTTATCCGGTTATGCCGATTTACCTCAAGAGCATTGGGTTCTCCATTCTGATTATTGGTATCCTGGAAGGAATGGCAGAAGCAACAGCCGGATTAAGCAAAGGATATTTCGGCAAACTATCCGATGCAACCGGCAGAAGACTACCCTTTGTACAGGCAGGCTATATTCTGAGCGCCATTTCAAAGCCCATAACAGCGTTTTTCACCTACCCCCTGTGGATTTTCTTTGTCCGCACAACCGACCGCTTTGCCAAAGGGATACGCACTGGAGCACGTGATGCCATTCTCTCGGATGAAGCAACGCCCGCAACAAAAGGTGCCGTATTTGGATTTCACCGCGGGATGGATACTGTGGGTGCTGCCATTGGCCCGTCATTAGCACTGGTATATTTATATTTTCACCCGAAAGATTATATCACACTTTTCTACATTGCATTTATCCCGGGAGTAATAGCTATCATCACCACCCTGTTCCTGAAAGAAAAGAAAACAGTCATCGCCCCCACCCATGAAAAAGTATCCTTCTTTTCATTTTTCAGTTACTGGAAAGAAAGTCCGGCTGCTTATCGTCAGCTTCTCATCGGATTACTTGCCTTTACCCTGTTCAACAGTTCGGATGTATTTTTGTTGCTCAAAGCGAAAGATGCAGGTCTGAATGACACCCACGTTATCGGGATTTATATTTTTTACAACCTGGTTTATGCTCTGTTTGCCTTTCCGGTGGGCACACTGGCAGACAAAATAGGACTAAAACGCATGTTCCTGATAGGTTTGGGGTTGTTTTCAGTGGTGTATCTCGGGTTCTCCATCAATACGAATCTCTATGTCTTCCTGGGATTGTTTTTTATGTACGGATTGTATGCTTCTGCTACAGAAGGAGTATCAAAAGCCTGGATCAGTAACATTTCCAACCCGGAAGATACGGCAACTGCCATTGGAACTTACTCGGCCTTTCAAAGCATTTGTACCATGGTGGCAAGTTCCCTGGCAGGAATCATCTGGTACACCATTGGTGCTCAGGCACTTTTCATCATGAGCGGGATCATGACCCTGGTCGTGATGGGCTACTTGTGGAAAATGAAGGAGAAAAAATAAATCCACGGTTTTAAAACAATTGATTTCCTGTACTTGTTTGATTTAAAAATAATTATACGTGTTATGTTGTTCAATCCTTAACAATATATACTCATGAGAACATCTACATTTTTTTTAATAATCACTCTACTCATTTTTCAAAGTACTGTATTATTTTCCCAACATACAGGAATATCCAACGGAAACCCGGACCTGTTGAAGACTGATAAACCGGTATCTCTCATTCCGAACAGATTGCCTCAGCAACTAAACGCAACGAATTACGATCTGAAATACCACCGTTTTTACTGGAACATCGACCCTGCACAACGATTTATATCCGGATCGGTCACATCCTATTTTGTGGCTCTCAACAACCCGGCATCAGTTATTCAGTTTCAATTGAATGCAGTTATGTCGGCTGATTCGGCCCTATATGAGGGTAAAATAGCACCAATTGACCATACCGGAGATGTGCTTACCATAACGTTGAACCCGGCTGTTCCGGCAGGAGAGCTGGATTCATTGACAGTCTATTACCACGGAGTACCCGGGGTAAGTGGTCTTGGATCTTTCGGAAATTACGTTCACAATGGAGCACCCAGTATGTGGACACTCTCAGAGCCTTACGGAGCGTCCGACTGGTGGCCATCCAAGAATGATTTGACGGATAAAATTGATTCGATCGATGTATATGTCAACATGCCAAAAGGAAATCACGCCGCCAGCAACGGCATTCTGGTGAGTGAAACATCCATTGATTCACATTCGACTCTTGCACACTGGAAGCACCGCTATCCGATTGCCGATTATCTGATCGCTGTTGCAGTGACTAATTATGCCAGGTATTCTGATTATTACCGGTCGGGCAACGATTCAATTGAGATTTTGAACTACGTTTATCCGGAAGATTCAGCCGCAATAAGGGCAACGACTTCTGATGTAATAAAAAGCATGGAATTGTATGAAAAACTCTTTACTCCCTATCCCTTTCGAAAAGAAAAATACGGTCATGCACAGTGCAATATTGGCGGTGGCATGGAACACCAGACCATGACATTTCTGGGCAAGACTTCCTTTAATCATTACATTCTGAGTCATGAACTGGCTCATTCGTGGTTTGGCGATATGGTAACGTGCGGATCCTGGCAGGATATCTGGTTAAACGAAGGATTTGCCTCGTATTGTTATCTGTTATCACTAGAATATTTATATACCGACAATTCCTTCAAGGATAATATAAATTCATTCCGTGGTTATGTCAATTCAAATCAGCAAGGATCGGTATTCTGCACGGACACAACAAGCGTCCCCCGTATTTTCAGCAGTCCACTTTCATACTTTAAAGGTGCATTACTGGTTCGCATTCTACGTTGGATAGTAGGTGACAAAGATTTCTACCAGGGATTAAAAAATTACCTGAACGATCCTTCCTTAAAATACAGTTTTGCCCGCACGGTAGATTTAAAAAGACATCTGGAAACTCAATCGGGTAAGGATTTAACCGGGTTTTTTACGGAATGGTTCTATGGTACCGGAGTACCTGACTATCAGATTCAGGTAAATCAGCAAGTTAATTTAAATACTTCGGTCATTATAAATCAAACGCCCTATAACAGCGATGTTAGTTTTTTCAGTATGATACTTCCCATTAAATTCAAAGGTGGGAATAAAGATACAACTATCATTTTTAACCACACTTATTCCGGTGAAGCATTCAATATCAATACCGGTTTCAGAATTGACAGTGTGTTTTTTGATCCGGATCATTTGATATTATGGCATCAATCAACGGTAACTATCCAGCAAACAGTCGCTGGTGTTGGAAAAATTAATGCAGGGTCAGATTTAGTAATAATGCCTAACCCTGCCTACAGATACCTGGAGGTTCACCATAAGCCGGGAGTGATTGATTACTTCCAGGTTTTCAATTTGGATGGGGTACCCGAAATAACCATCCCGGCAAAACAGGGAAATACGCTCCTGGAGATAGACATCAGGAACCTGAAACCCGGTATGTATATCCTCAAAGCAGGCAATTCAGCAGGAATGGAAACCCGAAAGTTTATTGTATCGAAAGAATAGGTTTAGTAACGATTTATTCATTGCAACTCTATAATTTGCAGATGTGATCAGAAAAGCTAATAGTACAACAAGAGCTGTCTCCAACCGGAAACAGCTCTTGTTTATACAATTAGTACTTGAAAAATTCTATTCAACCACTTTCTTCATGGCAGTCATGGCAGCACGCAGTTCAGCCCCACAGATTTCAATGGAGTGATTGCGAATAGCCGCATTGATTTTTACCAGTTCGAAATTATCAACATGACCGTTACCTGCTGCATTGAAATTTTTACCAATCAGGTTCGTATCAACCTTTTTCATGAAACCGGCCAACAGCGGTTTACAGGCGTGATCGAACAAATAGCAACCGTATTCTGCAGTATCGGAAATGACACGGTTCATTTCGAACAGTTTTTTACGGGCAATCGTATTGGCAATAAGCGGCGTTTCATGCAATGATTCGTAATAGGCCGATTCGGGTTTGATACCTGAACAGGTCATGGTTTCATAGGCTGATTCAACACCTGCTTTGATAAAAGCAACCATCAACGTGGTATTGTCGAAATATTCCTGTTCCGTTATTTCCATGTCACCGGCAGGAGTTTTTTCAAAGGCTGTTTCACCAGTTTCGGCACGCCAGGTCAATAAATTTTTGTCACCATTAGCCCAGTCTTCCATCATCGTTTTAGAGAAATCTCCCGAGAGGATATCATCCATGTGCTTGATAAACAACGGACGCATGATAACTTTCAGTTCATCTGCCAGTTTGTAGGCTTCTATTTTAGCCGGATTCGACAAACGGTCCATCATATTGGTGATACCACCAATCTTAAGTGCTTCGGTAATCGTTTCCCAACCATATTGAACCAGTTTAGAGGCATATCCTTTATCTATTCCTTTTTCAACCATTTTGTTGAAACTAAGTATGGAACCGGTTTGCAACAACCCACATAAAATGGTTTGCTCACCCATTAAATCCGATTTCACTTCCGCCACAAAAGAAGACAGCAGTACACCAGCTTTATGACCTCCGGTACCAACGCAATAGGCTTTTGCTATTTCAAGGCCATCACCATTCGGATCGTTATCCGCATGAACTGCGATCAGGGTAGGGACTCCGAATCCACGTAAGTATTCAGCACGAACTTCTGAGGCAGGCGACTTGGGTGCAATCATAACCACCGTAATGTCTTTACGGATTTGGGTTCCTTCTTCCACGATATTGAAACCATGCGAATAGGATAAACAGGACCCTTTTTTCATTAATGGGATAATCCTGTTAATAACCGGAGTATGTTGTTTATCGGGAGCCAGGTTGGATACTAAATCGGCAGTTGGAACCATTTGTTCAAAAGTGCCGACTTCAAAACCATTTTCTACAGCATTCTGATAGGATGCTCTTTTTTGATCAATAGCTTCCTGACGCAAAGCGTAAGCTACATGAAGTCCACTGTCGCGCATATTTTGACCCTGAGCTAACCCCTGGGCACCGCAACCAATGATGACGATTTTCTTACCAATAAGTTTCTTGACACCATCAGCGAATTCGCTGCTTTGCATAAAATCACATTTTCCTAATTCCTGAACTTTCAGGCGATGTGGTAGTGAGCTAAAATAATTTGCCATTTTTTTTAATTTTTAAAGGTTCAACAATACATAATTCTCCGGTTAATCGGGAACTATCACGTTGATTTGTATGAATTAAACTATTTATTAGTAAACTTTTCCATTGTTTGCGACATTGGAAAAGTGTGTATTCAGAAAACCATTCTTGCCCGGCATGATGTTTTAGCATCATTACGTATTTCAAACCTGAAATCTCCGGGTTCAATTTGATGACCTACAATATCCACAAATTCGTCATAGAGCATTTCATTCATGTAATTTATTTCGAAGCGTTTCACCTGGCATTTGCGATAACAATCCAATGAAAAGCAATCGCTGATCCATTGTATGTATCGTATGCTGTTGACATGCCCGTTAATGTCAATATCACTGTATTTCACTTTAAATCCATCATAATCTTCGCCTTCCACCGACCCTAACCTGATGGGCTTATCAATCAGTCCTGTTTCATTTGTTGCAAAATCGTGAATGCCATCCAGGGTTTGTAAATCTTTTGCCCGGCGTGTTTTCATATCAAACATGACCCATATGGAGCAGGCATTTCCGATGATTTCATTTTTCTCATCACGGATACAAAAATTACGTGTTGTGTTGGCCCTTCCCACTTCTTCCACCCAGGTCTCTACGTGAATCGTTTCATATTGATCCGGATACCGTTTCATTTCAATAGCCAGACGTGAAAGTACCCACGCACATTCCATTTCATGAAGGCGCCTTAATCCGAAACCATTATCGTCGGCATTAAATCCTGCCGTTGTCAGTAAAATATCACCCAGGGATGCCATAGTCACCCGGAATTGAAAATCGACGTTTTGAGGCTGTATTTGAAAAGAATAACTTCGTTTTTTCAACATGGTGAATATTTATTTTGTGGGTATTGTTTGAGAGTCTATTAATTAATTTATTTTTTATTTCAACATGTCAAATACTTAAGTGTTTTGTTCGAACTTTCGCATACTTTCAAGCATATCGCTTAATCGTTCTACTTTTGATTTGGTAATGGCCACCCGACCCGAACGGATAAACTGGAGCACTCCCACCGATTCGCTTAATTCGTCAAAGAGTTGTTGAGTTTCTTCATAATGTCCTGTTTTTTCAAAGACAACAAAGTTTTCATTCATCTCCAGTATATGAATGTGATGATTGCGTATCAGTTTTTCAATGCTTCCCAAACCCAGCAATTTTTCCGTTGCCACTTTATACAACGCGATTTCCTGAAAAACAAGTCCTTCGTCGGTATTGTAATACGATTTCAAAATATCCACCCTTTTATCGATTTGCTGAACCACTTTAATAACCATATCCTCTGTCGTATACAAGGTGATCGTAAATTTATGAATGCCTTTCAGGGCAGATGGTGAAACTGAAAGCGTTTCGATATTCAATGCCCTGCGGGTGAAAATAATGGTGATTTGATTCAGCAAACCAACCGTATTTTCCGAAAAAACTGTTATTGTATATAATGTATTCTCCATAAAACTCAAATTAGTTAAATCTTCAATTGAAACAATCCTTTTGTTCGTTCATTTGTAAACTGTTATTCCTGTAAAAATAGAAACCTTGTCAGGCTATTGACGAATAAATTAATCTCCAAAGAGTATGTTATTTACAGAAGCACCGGTAGGAATCATCGGGTATACCATGCCGTTCATTTCAACATTGACAACCAGTAAAAAGGGTTTATCGTCCTTCAACATATCCGCAATTGCATCGTCCAGTTCTTCCCTGACGTGCACTTCCTTTCCATCAATCCGGTATGCTTTGGCTATGGCAATGAAATCGGGATTTTGCATCTTGGTAAATGAATAGCGTTCTTCAAAAAACATTTCCTGCCACTGACGAACCATTCCCAGGAAGTGGTTGTTCAGAATAATCATTTTTACACCTATTTGTTCCTGCATAATCGTTCCCAGTTCCTGTATGGTCATCTGGAATCCACCATCACCACAAAAGGTACAAACCACCCGGTCGGGCGCTCCCATTTTGGCTCCAATGGCAGCCGGCAATCCGAATCCCATAGTTCCCAAACCACCCGAAGTAACCATACTGCGGGTTTGTGAATAATTAAAATAACGTGCTGCCATCATTTGATTCTGACCTACATCGGTAACCAGTATGGCATTGTTATGAGTTGCCTCCGATACTTTATGGATAACTTCCCCCATGGTAATTTCACCGGTAGTGGGATGCACTTCACGTTGAATGACCTTGTCAAATTCAAGTATTTCGAATTCCTTAAACGATTCAATCCACTCTGTATGGGTTGTTCTGTTCAGTAATTTTGTAATGGCGGGAATTGTTTCAATAGCAGAGCCTAATACAGGTGCATCAGGTTTTACGTTTTTACCAATTTCGGAAGGATCAATATCCAGGTGAATGATTTTGGCCTGTTTGGCATATGTTTTCAAATCACCGGTCACACGGTCATCGAAACGCATGCCAATAGCAATGAGCACATCGCATTCGTTTGTTTTCATGTTGGGAGCTACATTCCCGTGCATTCCCAAAAACCCTTTGTTTAATCTAAAAGCTGAAGGCATTGCTGATGCTCCTAACAATGTCCAGGCAGCCGGGATATCAGCTTTTTCCAAAAATTCAAGTAATTCTTTCTCGGCATTTGAAAGGATTACCCCCTGTCCGACTAAAGCGAAAGGCTTTTTTGCTTCATTAATCAGTTTTGCAGCCAGTTCAATCTGTTCTGGGTTAACTTCAGGAATTGGATTATAACTCCGAATATACGTACAAGGTTTGTATTCATATTCTACTTCGGCCAGCTGCGCACTCTTTGCAAAATCAAGTACAACCGGACCCGGCCTGCCACTGCGGGCAATATAGAAGGCCCGTGCTACCGCCCAGGCAATGTCTTCAGCCCGACGTATCTGATAGGCCCATTTGGTAATCGGCTGGGTGATACCCACCACATCAATTTCCTGAAAAGCATCGGTTCCCAACAATACGGCACTCACCTGTCCGGTGATAACCACTAACGGAGTGCTGTCCATCAACGCATCACCAATGCCCGTAATGGCATTCGTAGCTGCCGGTCCGGAAGTAACCAGGCATACACCTACTTTACCCGAAACACGTGCGTATCCTTGGGCAGCGTGTGTTGCCCCTTGTTCGTGCCGGGTCAGGATATGGTTTATTTGCTTGTCAAAATCGTATAACGCATCGAAAACAGGCATAATGGCCCCACCCGGATATCCGAAAATGGTATCAACACCTTCATTTACTATCGAGTGCATAAATGCCTGGGCACCTGTCATTTTAGTTTTTGTTTCCATATATTTTTATAACCCCTAAATCCCCTAAAGGAGGACTTAAGAAAGTAAAACGAATAAGATATTTACAAAATTCTCAAAAACAAACCATTCCAAAACCCACTTTAGGGTGTAGGGGTCATTTTTAATCAATCATTCTTACGGCCCCTTTATCAGCCGAGCTAACCATACTGGCATACGCTCTTAGTGCTTTTGAGACGACCCTGTTTCTGTCTTTCGGTTTAAAGGCATCTTTTCCACGGGCTTCCTCTTCATGCCGGCGTTTCAATAACTCTTCCTCAGGAACCAGTACATTAATTGACCTGTTTGGAATATCTATGTCAATAATATCACCGTCCTGTATTAATCCGATAGTACCTCCGGCAGCAGCTTCGGGAGATATATGTCCGATCGATAAGCCTGATGTTCCACCCGAAAAACGACCATCAGTTATCAGGGCACATGCTGCTCCAAGATGTTTTGATTTAATATATGAAGTAGGGTATAACATTTCCTGCATACCCGGCCCACCTTTGGGACCTTCGTAGGTAATCACCACTACATCACCTGAAACAACTTTTCCGCTTAAAATTCCTATACAGGCTGTATCCTGTGAGGTGAAAACTTTAGCCGGACCTTTGAATTTCCAGATACTTTCATCTACACCGGCGGTTTTAATAACACATCCGTCCTGTGCAATGTTCCCTTTCAGGATTCCAAGCCCACCATCTTTTGTATAGGCATGTTCTACATCCCGTATGCAGCCTTCAGCGCGGTCGGTATCAAGCTTCTCATATTGTGTATGTTGCGAACCCATAATCCTGTTAAAAGTATGCGCCGGGGCACTTTTATATTTATCAACCGCTTCGGCTGTAACAGAAGGACTTGTGATATCAAACTGATCAATCGCTTCACCCAACGTCAGGCCATCAGCACGGAATACCGTTTTATCAAGCAATCCGCCTTTACTGAGTTCTGCCAGTATTCCCATAATTCCACCGGCACGGTTGACATCCTGAATATGGTATTTTTGCGAATTGGGTGCCACCTTACACAAGCAGGGCGTATGGCGTGAAAGTGCGTCGATATCATCCATGGTGAAATCAACTTCCGCTTCATGGGCAATCGCTAAAATATGAAGAACGGTATTGGTCGACCCGCCCATGGCAATGTCGAGTATCATGGCATTATTGAATGCTTCACGGGTAGCTATTGAACGTGGCAATACTTTTTCGTCGCCTTCAAAATAATATTTGTTGGCATTATCCACAATCATTTTGGCAGCATCAATAAAGAGTTGTTCCCTGTTAACATGTGTGGCTACAATGGTTCCATTTCCCGGCAGTGCCAATCCGATCGCTTCATTCAGGCAATTCATCGAGTTGGCTGTAAACATGCCTGAACACGACCCGCACGTTGGGCATGCAGCATTTTCAATCCGTTTTACCTGGACATCGGATACACTTTCATCCGCCGACTGTACCATAGCATCCACCAGATCCAGCTGTTTACCGTCCAGTTCGCCGGCCTCCATGGGACCACCTGAAACAAAAATGGTGGGTATGTTTAACCTCATGGCAGCCATAAGCATACCTGGAGTTATTTTATCGCAATTGCTGATACAAATCATGGCATCAGCCCGGTGTGCATTCACCATATATTCCACACTGTCGGCAATGATATCCCTCGAAGGTAGTGAATAAAGCATCCCTTCATGTCCCATGGCGATACCATCATCGATGGCAATGGTATTGAATTCAGCGGCAAAACATCCGAGTTTTTCAATTTCAGCTTTTACTTTCTGACCGATCTCATGCAAATGCACATGTCCCGGTACAAACTGAGTAAACGAATTGACAATGGCAATAATCGGCTTCCCCATTTGACTGTCGGTCATCCCATTGGCACGCCAAAGCGAACGTGCTCCTGCCATCTTCCTTCCGGCAGTAGTGGTATTACTTCTTAATTCGTGTATCATATCATTTGTTTTAATTTCAATTTCTTATTTCTTATCTATTACCAACTTCCCTGATTCTTATACTCACCTCTCATTCCTCACCTCTCATTCCTCACCTCTCATTCCTCATCTCTCGCTCCTCACCTCTCGCTCCTAAATAAAAAAACCTTTCTCCGTTATGGTGAGAAAGGTTTTCTGTATATCAAATACAATTATACACGTTGCCATCTCACCTCTGATTTTTGACCAAAAGAAGCACGACGAGCACCAGAATACTATAATTGCGTTGAAAAGTCATAATGTTATTATTTTTCGGTTGCAAAGATACAGCAAGAAATTGTAATTTCAAATAGTTTGGAAGAATAAATTGTTTTTTTTATCCAAATTGATAGAAATTAGGTTGATTTTATGCGAGAAAATCATAATTCACCCTTATTTGAGCATTTTCCATTCATAAGTGTTATATAAAAAACAAAAACAGTTTTAAGATAAGCCGTATAAAATGAATAATGACGGTAAAATTGTATTATTTTTGCAAGCTATTTGGAGAATATCATGGAAAAAAGAACCTATCACTATCTCAATAAAATCAACTCACCGATTGACTTAAAAGCAGTTAATAAAAATAATCTTCCGGAAGTTTGTAATGAATTAAGGCAATTTATCATCGATGAAGTATCAAAAAACCCGGGCCATTTAGGGTCCAGTCTGGGGGTTGTTGAACTGACAGTCGCATTACATTATGTTTTCAATACTCCTTACGACAGGATTGTATGGGATGTGGGTCATCAGGCATACGGTCATAAAATTCTGACAGGCAGGCGTGATCGGTTTCATACCAACAGACAGTTTAAAGGATTATGTGGCTTTCCTTCACCCAAAGAAAGTGAATATGATGCTTTTGGAGTTGGCCATTCATCCACATCCATATCGGCAGCCCTGGGTATGTCGGTAGCCTCCTTGCTGAAAAATGAAACCAACCGCAATGTTGTGGCGGTGATTGGCGATGGTGCCATGACCGGTGGCCTGGCATTTGAAGGCTTGAATAATACTTCGGTTGACAAAAATAACCTGTTGATTATCCTGAATGATAACCAAATGGCCATTGACCCTGTACAGGGAGGATTTACGCAGTACTTAGTGGATATCACAACCTCGCAGACTTATAACAAGATTCGGTTCAAGGCGGCTAATTTGCTGAAAAGAATGAATATCATTACCGATGACAATATCCGACGGATTACCCAGTTCAACAACAGCATTAAAGCAACCCTGACCAATCATAACAATATCTTCGAAGGATTGAATATCCGTTATTTTGGTCCGGTTGACGGACATGACGTACAGGGACTGGTCAGGATATTATCGGATATAAAAGATTTTAAAGGTCCAAAAGTACTCCATTGCATTACCAAAAAAGGAAAAGGATACGAACCTGCAGAAAAATCGGCTACCGTATGGCATGCTCCCGGCATATTTGATGTTAAAACCGGTGAACGGACTACCACTCATTCTTCTGTATCTACCCCACCCCTTTTTCAGGAAGTTTTTGGCGAGACATTGCTTGAACTGGCGTTGAAAAATGATAAAATTGTAGGAGTAACACCTGCCATGCCTTCGGGATGTTCCATGATTATTATGCAGAAAGAACTACCGACCCGTGTTTTTGACGTTGGAATTGCCGAAGGACATGCCATAACTTTCTCTGCCGGCATGGCGAAAGAGGGCCTGGTGCCGTTTTGCAACATTTATTCCTCGTTTATGCAACGGGCATATGATAATGTGATTCACGATGTGGCTCTACAACAATTGAATGTGGTGATCTGCCTGGATCGGGCAGGAATTGTCGGTTCCGATGGCGCTACGCATCATGGGCTGTTTGATCTGGCTTATATGCGATGCATTCCCCATCTGATTATTGCCGCACCCCGCAATGAAATTGAACTCCGAAACCTGATGTTTACCGGACAGCTCCCTGATATGGGACCATTTGTTATTCGTTATCCACGTGGCAAAGGAACCATTGTCGACTGGCATCAACCTATGACAGCCCTGGAAATCGGGAAAGGTGAATGTTTGAAAGAAGGAAAGGACCTGGCGGTCATAACCATTGGAACAATGGCTAAACCGGCACAAAAAGCCATTGAACAAATCGAAAGTTCATATAATGCTTCAGTGGCACATTACGATATACGTTTTCTGAAACCTTTGGATCAGGATCTGCTTCATGAAATCAGCCGTAAATTCAAACAAATCATCACCATCGAAGATGGTGTGATTCAGGGAGGATTCGGTAGCGCTGTGCTGGAATTTATGTCGGATAATAATTATTCAGTGCAGGTTAAACGGCTGGGCATACCCGATAGTTTTATCGAACACGGAACACCTGATGAACTCTATTCCATGTTAGGACTGGATGTCGATGGCATTACCCGAAGTATCGCCGAATGTATGAAAGGATTAAAAATTCTGAAGGTTGAAAAGCTGGAAGTATAATATCCAAAAGTTTCTCATAATTAAACTACCACAGGTATATCCTGTGGTTTTTTTTTCTGCAAGTTTATTTTCAATTCAGGTTCGAAGGATAACATTTTCTGCTTTTTTTAATTTAGTTTTTCTGTTTAATTATCACTTTTTGATTAATTACTCTGAATTTAGAGACAAGTTCAGTTGTTAACATGAAACTTTTTTGCAATCTTTGTAGTAAAAATTTTTAGGTTTCTTCAGAGATCTATAAAACAACAGTTGAATAAAACCATTGATGAATATTTTTTAAAGATATTCCTGGTATTTACATAATATTAATTGAGGCAAAAAGGACTGAATAGTCTATTAATAAATTACTTACATGAAATATCTGTTATTTTCCATTATGGTGTTAGTTTCTATTAGTGGTAACGCACGACCTGACATATCAGACAAAAAATCGGTGAGATTATCCATGAATGGTCATGGTAAAACGGAGTTAACCAACTTATTAACAGCAGCTAAATGGAATGAACTTTTCCCCAACCGTCACGGTCGAAGTGGAAAAAACAATAAAACAAACAAACAGGATTTCTATTCTTTTAAATCGTTGGTTGCAGCAGCCAGGTATTTTCCGGAGTTTCTTCAGGGAAGCGCAGTGACAAAGAAGCGTGAATTGGCCGCATTTTTAGCGAATATAGCACAGGAAACCAGCGGTGGCTGGGCTGAAGCACCGGGTGGATATTTTAAATGGGGATTGTATTTTGTAGAAGAAATTGATGACAGTGCAAAAAACAGGTATTCTGATTATACCAAGATAAAGTACCCACCGGTACCGGGGAGAACCTATCAGGGAAGGGGGCCAAAACAATTGACCTGGAACTATAACTACGGCCAGTTCAGTGAAGCATGGTACGGCACCCGGGATTCGCTGTTGCAGCATCCGGAAAGGTTGGCTCATAACCCGGTAGAGTCATTTGCCTCGGCCATATGGTTTTGGATGACGCCACAGTTTCCCAAACCTTCTTGCCATGAGATCATGTCAGGGACGTGGAAGCCAACTGCCAACGACCAACAAAAAGGACGGGTTCCGGGATTCGGGGCTACGGTGAATGTCATCAATGGAGGTGTGGAATGTGGAACCGGTAAAGAATTAAAAAAAACCACGTATCGGTACCAGTATTATCTGTACTTTTGTAAATATTTCAAGGTTACACCCGGAGAAAATATCAACTGTGATAATCAATTGCCTTTCGGTCAATAAAGTGATATTAGAATATTTTAGTTCATTTAATCAAATGATAAGTTTTTGATTAAAAAAATTGTATTAGATAATTTACCAATCAACTTAAATTTAAAATGTATGAAACGAACATTCTTTTTTCTGTGTGGACTGTTTATGTTCACATTTCATTCATTTTCACAGGCAACCAATATGTTGAATAGCAGTTTTAAACCATTCAGTACTCCCGTAAGCTTAACAGAATCCGACAAACGGGCGGATTCAATTTTATCGGTCATGACCCTTGACGAAAAAATCGAAATGATTGGTGGTCACAATTCATTCTTTACAAAAGGATTTGGAAAATACAAAATTCCTGCATTCTATTTATCGGATGCCACCCAAGGGGTTCATATCCGTAAGGACCTGGACAGTACAATTCAAAAATCGACTGCTTTTCCTTGCCCCCTTGCCCTTACAGCCACCTGGAATCCAACACTGGCAAACAGGTATGCTAAAAGTATCGGCGAAGAGTGCCGGGCGAACAATGTAGCGGTATTACTGGGACCGGGCATGAATATTTACCGTATTTCACAGAATGGCCGCAATTTCGAGTATTTTGGGGAAGATCCGTTCCTGGCAGCCCGCATGATTGAAAATTATGTCGTGGGTATGCAAGGTTCAGGAACCATCACCACCCTGAAACATTTTCTTTGCAACAACACGGATTTTCACCGTCGCAGGACAAATTCAGTTGTCGGCGAAAGGGCCATTCATGAAATTTACTTACCGGCATTTAAAGCGGGAGTTGAAGCCGGTGCAATGGCTGTAATGACCTCTTACAACCAGGTCAATGGCGAATGGGCAGGACAAAGCAGTTACGTGATCAATCAGTTATTGAAAAAAGAACTTGGCTTTAAAGGAATGGTGATGACCGACTGGTGGTCGGTATATGATCCTGAAAAAGTGATTAAATCGGGGATGGATCTTGAAATGCCGGGTGAAGCGAGTAAAGACATTCCTGATCTGGCCATCATTGGGGATATTTACCTGAGAACAAATACAGCCAGGCTAATAAAAGAGGGTAAAGTGACTGAAGCTGATGTGAATCGAATGGCTAAAAATACGATGCGTGCATTTATTGCCATGGGTGATTATGATCGTCCGGTCAAGGATACAACCTACCTAAAAAATTATCCTGAACACGAAAAAGTTGCCTTACAGACCGCCCGTGAGAGTATGGTGCTGTTGCGCAACGAAAGAAATATATTGCCACTTTCAGACAATTCACGGAAAAACATACTGGTTACCGGGAAATATGTTGAAAAAATAGCCCGTGGATTGGGATCGGCCGAAGTGGAAGGTTATAACAACATCACCATGCTGGAGGCGCTGCGAAATGAATTCGGGGCTTCGATCATTTATGCAAAAACGCCCACTGATGAGCAATTGAAAACAGCCAGTTGTGTTGTGGTAAGCATAGGGACAAGTGACAGTGAAGGATGGGACAAGTCCTTTGAGATTCCTGCCGAAAGCAATGCGTTGGTTGAAAAAGCAACTACATTGAACCACAATACCATTGTAGTGGTAAATGCAGGTGGCGGTTTAAAAATGACCGGTTGGAACACAAAAGTACCAGCAATCATTTATGCCTGGTACGGTGGTCAAAACGGATATACTGCATTGGCTGAAATACTATCGGGGAAAACAAATCCTTCGGGTAAATTACCCATCACCATAGAGAAAAAATTTGAAGATTCTCCCGGATACGGCTACATTCCGGCTGGAATGGATCTTTATACGGGCTGGGGTGGTGATGTGATTGCTCCAAAAATTCCCATCATCGATATTCAGTATAAAGAAGGTATCTTTGTAGGTTATCGTTGGTATGAGAATAAAAAAATCGAACCGCTTTATCCTTTCGGTTATGGGTTATCGTATACTACTTTCGAATACAGCAACTTAAAAGTCTTGGATTCAGAACATAGCAAAACAGAAGGTACAACGATAGAATTCGAACTTAGAAATACCGGAAAAAGAGAAGGTGCCGAAGTCGCACAGCTCTATATTCAATCCCTAAAATCAACGGTAGAACGTCCTGTAAAAGAATTGAAAGCTTTTGCAAAAGTCGCATTGAAAGCCGGTGAAAGCAAAAAGGTAACCTTGAAACTGAAGGACAGCGACTTTGCCTATTGGGATGTAAAATCGCATGACTGGAAAGTAGAAGTTGGAAACTATAATTTACTACTAGGATCAGCATCCAATAATATCATACTAACTGCAAAAAAAACAATCAAGTAATTGGAGGTTAAACAGAAATACTAACTTATAAAAAAAACAGAAATCATGGCAAAATCTCAAGATGCAAAGAAAACCGTAAAGAAAGATCCTCTTAAGACTCCAAAAGAAAAAAAAGAAGAAAAAAGAGAAAAGAAAATGAAGAAAGGTTGATCCTTTTTGGTTCTATGCAAGTATATATAAATGCTCCGGCATTTTCTCCAACAAGAGAAGATTCCGGGGCTTTTTGATTTTATGAGTATCCAACACCGGGCATGCATTTGGAATCATCAGCACCCTTTTTATCATGTATTACATTTATCTATAGTTAAATTAATTGTCTTTTTGGTTCATATTAAAAATATTTATATATTTGAATGATGAATTGAAATATCATTTGAACTGTTGCAATTATGGCAGAGACTTTCTATTTTGAATTAGCTATACAGGCATTTCCCAAAAATTTAGTTTAAGTGCCTATTATTTCTTTCTTTTTACAGAAAGCATTCATATCCTATTCATTCATATCAGCATCCAATCAATATTATAAACGGTATATGATAAAATCTTCCAACAAATCAATAATCACGGTTATCGGGATAACCCTGATTCTTTTAGCTGTTTTATCGAGGAGACTATTTATACGAAGTTATTCCTTGGATTCGATGATTAGTTTCATGGCCGGTTTTGCAATTATCCTTCTTTGCTTTTTGATTTTAAAAATAATTTTAAAGACTAAAAAATAAGAAGTATGTATTTGAATATTACATTTCATACAATGAATACCTGATCAGAAAATGTTTTTATCTTTAAAATACCGATCAATCAGCCTTTTATTTTTATAATTAAATGACATATTTTGCATCATCAATCGTCTGTTAATAGATTATTTGTATATTTACACCCGGAAAATCGAGTTTAAAGAGAACAGTATCAGGTAAAGTGATAGCCAAATAAGTATACCTCAATAAAATCAGGGAGAAAGTCAATCATCCGGTGATTGAAGAAGTAGAAATTTAAGACAATTGATTTTTATAATTTTCAACTGAAATAAGTATGAAAAAACAACATCTGTTATTGGTGTCGATTTGCTTCATTTTAAGCCTGAGTTCTTCCGGTCAGAAATTAGATAAATTTTTAAATGTCAGGTATAAGGGAGGATTTGCAATTTTGAATCGGGGTGATACGCTCCGGGGTGTTTTTGAATTTAATGATAGCAAGCCGAATTACGAACTTTTGGTTTATATCGATCCTGTCAGTTTAAAAAAGAGTGCGTATAAACCCAATGAAGTGACATTTTTCAAACTGGACAGTCTGTATTATCTTCCCAAGGAATTAAAAGAAGGGTGGGAATTTGTGCAACTTATCTCAAACGACAGGTTGAAAGTCTATTTACGGAAGCGGTTTTTTACAACCAACACCGGGTCGGGCAGTGAGAACCAGATCATGTACGAAAAGCCAGATGGTTCCTACCTGTTGGTATCATTTAATAATTTCTTTCCCTTTAAAGCTCGTGTTAGTGAGTTCTTCAGTGATGATCCGGAATTGAGCAAGAAGATTAATAATAATACCTATACAAAAGCCGACGTTTTAAAGATCGCACTGGAATATAATACCTGGTTGTCGAAAGAAAAAAAGTAATCTTAGATCTCAGATTTCCACAGGAATGATTGCATCGATATAATTACTTTTCAAACCGTAGAATGGTTCATTCTGCGGTTTATTATTTATAAATCCCTTGATTGACATTCCATCTTTTTTGTATCTTTGCAACTAATATAGCTACTTTATATCCATGAATCAAATCTCAGACAAAGCAATCATTATCGGAGCAGGAGTTGGTGGGATTGCTACGGCAGTTTTTCTGGCACAGCAAGGATTTGAAGTAGAAGTATATGAGAAGAATGCCAATGCAGGCGGGCGTTGTGGACAAATGATCCAGGAGGGACACCGCTTTGATCTGGGTGCTACGATATTGCTAATGCCCTCGATTTACCGGAATGTATTTGCAGGACTGGGACTTGATATGGATCAGGAACTGGAAACAACTTCTCTGGAACCTGTCTATAAATTGTTTTTTAGTGATGGTACCTGTTTTGATTTTAACCGTGATCCGGTTAAGATGAAATCACAACTCGAAGCCATAGAGCCTGGGAGTTTTGCAAACTATGAACGGTATGTGGCTGAAGGGTATGCATTTTTCAAGCTGTCAATGGCAGGATTATTAGGGAAAAACTTTTATCATTTATTTCAGTTTGTCAATTTGAAAAGCATCCTGTTGTTGATCAAACTAAAAATATGGATCAGGCATACCCATTATGTTAAACGTTTTTTCACCGACCGGCGTTTACAAATGGCCTTTACGTTTCAGAACATCTATGTAGGTCAGAATCCTTATAAACAACCTGCTTTTTTTTCGATGCTACCTGGTGCTGAGATAGTCGAAGGCGCTCTTTTCCCAAAAGGTGGAATGCACAGTGTTGTTGAAAAACTGATGTCAACGGCAATTGACCTGGGAGTTAAATTCCATTATAAGAAACCTGTTTCAACCATACTAGTCAATGGAAAAAAGGCTGAAGGTATTCAACTGGAAGATGGAAGTATCCTGAAAGCCAACCTGGTGGTTGCCAATGCCGACCTGCCTTATGTTTACAGCCATTTGTTGCCGGAGAATAAGATATCCAAAAGGTTGAAAAAGAAAGAATACTCCTGTTCAGCTATTGTATTTCACTGGGGGGTTGATAAAGTATATCCCCAACTCGAACATCACAGTATTTTCCTGAACGATCCTTACAAAATGGGAATGGAAAAGATATTTAACGATAAATCATTGTCTGATAATCCCAGTTTTTATATCCATGCACCGGTACGCACTGACACGTCGGCTGCACCCTTCAATCAGGATACCCTTTCCATCATTGTTCCTGCTCCACACCTGGATGCACCATCAGGACAGGAATGGCAGAAACTAAAACAGGTGGCACGCGAAGGAGTCATACGCCGGTTGAAAGAAGCCGGATTGACCGACATAGAAGAACACATTAAATTTGAAACCTGTTACATGCCCAAAACCTGGGAAAGCTATTGCAATGTGACCAATGGATCGGTATTCGGAAGTTTGAGCCATACAATCCTGCAAATGGGGTATTTCCGCCCTCACAACCGGCACCACAGATATAAGAATCTATATTTTACGGGAGGAAGCACGCATCCCGGAAATGGCATCCCGTTAGTATTACTATCGGCAAAACTAACGAGTGAAAGAATTATAAAAGAGAACCCCCAATCCCTAAAGGGGAGTTAAAGAGTGAAAATAAGAAGTGATTTGAAAAGTTTAATTATTCCGGATACTCCATCTTATAATCCCATGTTGGAGTAAGAGGTCAATAATAAGTATGAAATAAATATCATGGAACCAGCAATTCAACCGAAAACAAGTCAGTATCTGGAGATATTCAATGCCATAGATTTTGGCAGAATCATCGACCATCCAAATATTTTGATTGCTGCCCACTTCTGGGATACTGAACGGTATGAAGCTGCTAAAACCTGTTACAAATTTATGCGTGCTATCGATGATTTGATCGATAATTACAAATCAGGACACGTTACTATTGTTCAGGAAGAGAAAATCCGCTTAGAAGAAGATGTAAAGAACTGGATAACTATTTTTCTGAATACTACTCCGACTGACCCGGCACATACCGAACTGGTAAATACAATCAATACATTCGGTATACCTGCCTGGCCACTTGAAGCATTTGCAAAGTCAATGATTTACGATATCTACAACGATGGGTTCCCCACATTACAGGATTATCTGGACTATGCAGGTGGAGCATCAGTTGCTCCGGCATCCATTTTTGTTCATTTATGCGGTTTGACTAAGGTAAACGGAAAGTACGTCCCTCCTGCCTTTGATGTAAAAGAGGTTGCGACACCTTGTGCTATTTTTAGTTACCTGGTCCACATTATCCGCGACTTTGTGAAGGATCATTCCCACAACCTGAATTATTTTCCGGATGATCTGATGAAAAAGTACCATTTGGATCGTACCAACCTGCTTGACATGGCAACTGGCGCTGAGATTACATCCGGGTTCAGGGAGATGATCCGTGAACTGTATCTGGTGGCAAATGAATACAGGATAAAGACCTACCGGGTAATGCAGGAAATTATACCTATACTTGAACCACAAAGTCAATTGAGTCTGGCAATTATTTTTGATCTGTATCTTATGGTTTTCGAACGGATTGATATTGAAAACGGGACTTTTACAACTGAAGAATTAAATCCCACACCACAGGAAATAAAGGAAAGGGTGAGGAAAGTAATTGAAGAGTTCGGAAACTGATTTTACAAATAAATCGAATATAATCTTTATCAATAAAAATGAGTATTAAAAGGAATGAAAAAAAAAGAATATTTGACAAACTTCTATTTAATAATATCCACAAAAAGAATCATTGGGATAAAAAATCAATAATTCTCACTTCAGGTTTGGGAATTATTCTTATTTTTGTTATTATAAGTATCTGCGGAATAATTCCCTTTCATAAATTATTTTCAAATGAGTATGATCCTGACTTTAAAACAACCAAAGCAACAGTATTCTCATTCGAAAGTAAAGAAATGTACCAACAAACGAAATTAGGAAACAAAAATACAACCATAGCATACGACATAAAATATCGTTTTAAAATCAATGGAGTAATATTCGAAAATGAAGAACTAATAAGCTCAATGGCAGTACCAAAGTTTCGACTATTTATAATTCAACATATAAATCAAGAGGTTTTTTATGTACGTTATGAGATAGCCAACCCAAAGAACTGCTTATTAATTGATGATATGAATTGATCAAAATATTTTACCATAATCCCTCCCATTTTACAATTCCCTCTTTCTTTGTATCTTTGCATTCCAAAATTAGAACCAAAACAACCAAACAATGGCCGACGATAAAAAAGTTATATTCTCCATGGTGGGAGTCAGCAAGGCTTTTTCACCACAAAAAAAAGTATTAAACAATGTTTACCTTTCGTTCTTCTATGGAGCAAAGATCGGGATAATCGGGCTAAATGGGTCCGGAAAATCCACCCTGTTGAAAATCATTGCAGGGGTAGAAAAGACATATGATGGTGAAGTAGTATTTTCACCCGGTTATTCAGTCGGATACCTGGAACAGGAACCTCACCTCGACCCTACCAAGACGGTAAAAGAAATTGTTCAGGAAGGCGTTCAGGAAACAGTGGACATGCTGGCCGAATACGAACATATCAACGAACAGTTTGGAGAGCCTGATGCTGACTTCGACAAGCTAATAGCCCGTCAGGGGCAACTACAGGATTTACTGGACCATGCAGATGCATGGAACCTGGACAATAAACTGGAACGTGCCATGGACGCCTTACGTTGTCCGGCAGAAGAAGCACTGGTATCTGTCCTTTCGGGTGGTGAACGCCGCAGGGTGGCCCTTTGCAGGCTATTATTACGTCAACCGGATATCCTGTTGCTGGATGAACCGACCAATCATCTTGATGCCGAATCGGTGGAATGGTTGGAACATTACCTGCAACAATATGCCGGTACGGTAATAGCCATTACCCACGACCGGTATTTTCTGGATAATGTATCGGGATGGATTCTGGAACTTGACCGTGGTGAAGGTATTCCATGGAAAGGAAACTACACCTCCTGGCTGGAGCAGAAGACGGCCCGTATGGCAGGCGAAGAGAAACAGGCAAGCAAGCGTCGCAAGACACTGGAACGAGAGCTTGAATGGGTCCGTATGGCTCCCAAGGCACGTCATGCCAAAGGGAAGGCCCGATTGGAAGCTTACGACAAATTAATCAATGAAGATCAGAAAGAAAAAGAAGACAAACTGGAGATATTCATTCCGAATGGTCCCCGATTGGGAAATAAAGTTGTGGAAGCAGTAGGCGTATCGAAAGCTTTCGGAGAAAAGCTATTGTTTGAGAACCTGAACTTCATGCTTCCACCCAATGGTATTGTCGGAATTATTGGACCAAATGGTGCTGGTAAGACAACCCTGTTCCGGCTTATGATGGAACTCGAGAAAGCTGATAAAGGTACTTTCGAAGTAGGTGAGACTGTAAAGATTGGCTATGTGGATCAAAGTCATGCAGATATTGATCCGGACAAAACGGTTTATCAGGTAGTATCGGGCGGAACTGAATTTATCAGGGTTGGCGGCAAAGAGATCAATGCCCGGGCCTATCTTTCGCGATTCAACTTTACAGGAGGTGATCAGGAAAAGCTCTGCGGAATTCTTTCCGGTGGTGAGCGTAATCGCCTTCATTTAGCTATTACGTTGAAATCGGAAGCGAATGTATTGCTGCTGGATGAACCAACCAACGACATTGACGTGAATACCCTACGTGCTCTGGAAGAAGGTCTGGAGAGCTTTGCAGGATGCGCTGTAGTTATTTCTCATGACCGCTGGTTTTTAGATAGAATATGCACACACATTATTGCTTTTGAAGGAAATTCGGAGATCTTTGTTTTTGAAGGATCCTATTCCGAATATGAAGAAAACAAACACATGCGTTTGGGTGATGATGGACCGAAACGGATTCGATTCAAGAAATTAATCGTTTAGGCATACGAACAAGAGTTTCTTTTAAACAGCTTATAAAAAAGAAAAATGCGCTATCACGGCTTAATCCGGATAGCGCATTTTTAGTTTACAGGAAATGAATTGATTTTGAATTACATCCCGTCTTCAATGTTCCACACAAAGGCCCTGATACCCATTCTTTCGGATGTGGCATCCAGTGCACGTAAATCATCCAGTACAGGTTTTACTTTTGAATCATCCACCACCGTCAGAATGGCCGTATTGAGTGCCGGCCAGGCATGGGTTCCAATATGAGGCTCCCCGGTCACACTTCCTTTGCCGATAACCGATTCCCAACCGCTGTAACCACGTATATGATTGATGGATAAAATAGCCAGAACCTGTTCGTAATACGCCTGATCGAATGATATAAATATTGATTTCATCTTTAATGATTTTAGTTATTAGCCGGTAATTCGTTCATCTTCTTTTCAAGTGGTTACCTGGTTGATAAGAGCTATTTTTGAAGAACGTGACGATTCAAGGGCTAACTGAGCATCATATTCATTCAATTTCAATGTAGCCCATAAAGTAGGAGCGATAATAGGCAATGATGCTGAAACTCCTGCTGAGAAATTATTATCAACTCCAAACTCCAAAACTGTGGGAGTCCCGTTAAAAGAAATAACTGATTTTTGGTTTTTAAGGTTTCTGGAATATGACCCCGATCCACTTATTGTTGGGAATAAGCCTGCAAGCCTTTCTTTCTTGCTATAATCCATTCGTATAATTTCTTTGTTGGCCACTCTAATGGTTGGGCTCTTGCTCAAGGCTATTTCCAATGCTTTTGGAAGTGATACAGTTAAAGTATCCTGGGCTTTTAACCCATAAACCGGCAAGATACAAATCAGGACGGCTACCAGTACATTTCTTTTACGATTCTTTTTCACAACCTAAATACGAATTAATGATTAATTGTTGACAATTGATATAATTTTCAAACAGAAATTTACACGATTTAAACTTATACAAAAATACTCCCAAAACATTAGTTTTCACAATTAAAAATCGATGAAATAGACTTTTTATACGATGAACAAAAGAAATATCGTTTTAAAGCATTCATATATCGATAAAAAATTGTCAAAAATCCACAGGCTTTTTCTTTCAAATACAGAAACTGTTTTATCCTTCATAAAATGCAATCCTGTTTCATTAGTTATCAAATGGATTAACATGATAATTGAGAATTCTACCAGCCGGTTCTGCTACATTTTGTGGAAGAATGTTATATAAGTACAAGTGTATTTATTATTTGAAGGAAATTAAATAATGAAATTAATTCAACATTCAGTTATTCCCGGTAAAAAAACGTTGGCAATTCCCGGACACTTTTTAATTTCAAATCATTTCTTAATTCATTTATTCTTTGAAACAAGTGCTTTTATAATGCAGTAGATTAGTACTTTTCAAACACAAAAATATTGCCTTTATTACTTGTTCCGTTTTTATTAATTTATTTGATAATCAGAGTCTAAGAAACGATTGTTTTTTTTGAGGGGTAATCGAATTTTTCGCAGTTTTGTTTGTTTTGAAAAGTCAGTACAGCATCTGCCAGAACTTCTTCTTGCTTGAAATAAACATAAAATGCATTTTTTGGAAATATGCAATTCTGGACTAACGTTGTCAATTGACACATCACGCAATCCAAGTTAATCAGACAGCCAATCAGCCAAATGAAGATTGTTTTCTTGATGAGTTTCCACGAAAAGTATTTAGAAATAACGTTGTAAAATTATAAAATTAATTTTTCTTATGATAATAATTTGATACAATATTGCCAATTAATTTTTTTAATATTATGTATTTCATTGTATTTCTGAACTTTGAATTATTTAATTAGAAATTTTAGTATAAAAACTATTTCTATATTCACAACCTGACATGAAAAAACCCTGAGAATAATTCAGGGTTTTTCATGATTAAGAATTATTATTTTCGTATTTTATTAAGCAAGTTGATTTTTTTATTATAATCCTTTTTGCTTTTAGAACCCTTCCCATAGCCATAACCATAGCCATAACCCGAACTTTCATTAGTGCCATTTAACACCACCGCCATACCATTAATCCTTTTGTGTTCATAAATTTCATTGATTAAACTGCAGGCTTCGCGTGGGGTGTAATTCTGACGGGCTACATATACACAATTATCAATTAATCTGTTCAGCAAATAAGTATCCGAAACGAGTCCGATTGGAGCTGAATCTACAATGATATAATCATACATTCCGCGTAATTGCAGGAATAAATCATCCAGACGTTGGTTCATAATTAATTCTGCCGGATTTGGTGGAATAGGACCAGCCGGAATTACATCCAGGTAAGGATGTAAATTAGAAGGAATAATTATGTCATTTACGGTGTATGATTCATCAGCAATATACATGGTAATACCCCTTTCTTTTGAAAGATGCAGATAATCACCAAGCATAGGACTACGAATGTCCAACCCTACTAAGACCACTTTCTTTTTCATTAAAGCAAATGACATAGCCAGATTGATCGATGTAAATGATTTTCCTTCTCCACTAATACTGGAAGTAATCAAAATTACCGGATTTTCTTTGCCTGACAACATAAACTGCATATTGGTACGGATTATCCTGAACATTTCAACAATAGGGGTTGTCTTACCTTCGCGTACAACAACAACGTCGTTTTCCTTTTTCAATCCGATCGATCCTAAATAAGGTACGTTAACCAAACGTTTGAGTTCTTTACTGCTTAATATTTTATTATTGAGCATTTCAGACAGGTAAATATAAACCAGTGGGATTAAAAAACCGAACATAAGTGCCAGAACGAAAATCATCATTCGTTTCGGTGCAATTGGTCTTAATGTAGAATAAGCAGCATCAATCGTTTTAGCAGATGGAATGGTACTGGCCAGACTCAATGCATTTTCTTCCCTTTTTTGCAACAGGAATAAATACAATTTTGATTTAATTTCTTTTTGCCTGATGATTTCGGTCAATTCACGTTCCTGAGTCGGCACACCGTTTATTCGGGATGTAAACTGACTGGTCTTGCCAAGAACATCCCTTTTTGCTATTTTTAATCCATCTTTAATACTACTTATACTAACAATAATGCTGGAGCGTAATTCTTTTAATTGTTGTTCCATTTGTGTAAAAACAGGATTCTTTTCATTTGTTGTGCGCATCACTTTAATCCGGTCCAACAATGCTTTGTTATATTCCTGAATCAATAACAGCAAGGATTTATCTTCAATTCCTAAATTTGCAGGGACTAAATCATATTGGTGTTTGTTATCTTTAACATAAGCTTCAATGTAACTTACCAGGTTAAGTTGGGTTTCAAGTTCCGCTAACTTGGTATCATATGCACTGGCCGATTTCAAAAAAATATCCGCATCGGCTGTGATATCAGTCAGCTTATTTTTTTTCTTGTAATTTTCAACATCCAGTTCCACATCCAACAATTCTGAACCAATCAGTTTTATACGCTCCTGTACAAATAAAGCAGTACTGGTAGCTATCAGGTTTTTATCGATAACCGCATCCTGATTATACAATTCAATTATTTTATTTACAACTACTTCCGATTTTTTAGGGCAAGCTGAAATGGTGGATACGTTGATTGCATTTGACTTCTTATTGACCGAACTTACTTTTACAGCTGAACAATAATTATCGGTCAAATTACGTGTCGGATAAGTTATGATTTTAAACTCTTCACCAATTTTGATGGGTAAAATCTGTTTAAATTTAAAAACTCCGGCAGGAGTAATTATTTCTTTTGTAAGATCAGTGATTTTATACTTTTCAGTGATTTTACCGAATTTAAATTCAATTTGATACTCTTTCTCATTTCGCACAAGTTTTAAGACAACCTGCTGTTTAACGGTGTCGTTAAACATTGGTGGTGTGATTAATTTAAGTGGAGTTAACGGGTAAATTTCGTTGTACCGAAAACTTGTTTTTACGAAATATTCAGTTTCAATATTAAGTGTTTTAATAACACTGGCCATTAATGTTTTGGAGGATAAGACCTGAATTTCATCTTCCACTTCTTTGGATGTGCTTGATCCCCCACCTAATCCATCCAGCATAGATAGATCCAATAGCCCGCTGGTTGATTTATCTTTCCGGATTAAGATAGTCGATTGAACCTGAAACTGTTCATTCGTTATTTTTAAATAGAAATAAGCTATTGCAAAACAAATGACTACTGAAATCAAAAACCAGTGCCACTTCATTATGTATTTAATAATTATTTCTCTAATATTAATATTTTCTATATTAGAATTATTTAAATTGGGTAGTTTATTTTCCATGCTTAAAATGCTGTTTTATCAAAAAGGGTGGCGGTTTTTTTAGAAGCGATTAGGGCTTAACAATGGCATATATCACCGCAATCAAAGTTGCAAAAGTTGACAATGCTGACAAGTAAAGCGAGGTATTTTGGGAAGCTACTGATTTAACTGAATTTGGTTCAACATAAATCACATCATTCTGCTGGAGGTAATAATAAGGTGACCGAAAAACATCATCCGTATTTAAATCCAATCGTACGAACTCGAGTTTACCATTATTTTCACGGGTTATGAGCACGTTATTTCTTTTTCCATAGATTGTCATATCACCGGCTAATCCCAACGCATCCAACACCGTCACGCGTTCATTGCTAATAGCATATTGACCGGGACGTAATACTTCACCCAACACGGTAACTTTATAATTCATAAACTGAATTGTGACGATGGCATTTTTTAAATAAGGAGTCAATTGATCATTGATATACTTAATAGCCTGTGATTTAGAAAGTCCGGCTAACTTGATAGTACCAATTACCGGAAAGTTTATATTCCCGTTGATATCAACTAAATAGGACTGAAGAGTAGGTGCCGAATATAATTGCTCGCTGCCAGGAGTTGCATATGAAACCAATGGCAGGTTAAATGGAGCAACTGCCAATGGATCGAGGCCAGTTACTGTGATTGAAAGCATATCACCCGTACAAATGCGTGCCTCGTGTATTTTATTGAATTTTTTATTGATCGAATCGGCTGAAGTGGAATTTACACCGTAAAAATAAGCAACTTCTTTTTGTGAAGCACATCCTGCAAATATAGATACAAGAACAATTAAAGCAATAAAATTTGATTTCATCATGAAAATCATTATATTAAATAACATTGAAAACTGTTACATTTTACGAAACTAAACAATTCAACTTACAAAATTAATTAGCCCACCCTACTTTCAAAAAAGGTGCTGCAAATATACCTAAAACTCTCATATAATGCAAACAATATTAACATAATGGAAAAATGTTTTCAAACATAAATTGATAATCGTTTAATTAAGTGAACTATTTGGAATCCCTTTTTAGCTACTAAATGAAAATTATTTCTATTAATTGTTTATATAATCACGAAATCAGTATCAATTTGTGAAAATCGCTATTTTTCATTTAAACAACGTAATTAATACAGAAATAGTATTCGGGCTTATTATTTTATAGACAATTAAAATATCAAGATTGAATGTGCTACAGAACTTTTAAATTTCTTTAAAGATAAACTATTCTGATTTTCCTTTGTTTCGGAGAGTAAATAAAGATGCCTGATAGTATAAAAAACCAAAAAATATTTCCAATCCATTTTCCCAATTCATCTTTCAATGACCTTCACTTAACCTTCACTTAACATTTTCAAGAATTAAGTAACTATTAAGGTAGTAATACGGAAATGATACGGTGATATTGCGGTCTAATATTAGACCGTAATATCACCGTAATATCACCGTATTATCACCGTAATATCACCGTAATATCTCAGATAGTTAAGTGAAGGTTAAGTGAAGGTTAAGAGAATATAAATTGAAGCTCTAATGAAGCCCTCACTATGTAATTATTTATTAGAGGATAAAAAATGAATTAGATTACCATATTCTAAATATATGTGTAGTGAGGGCTTCATGAATGCGTTTTAGGACGTTATGCGGATAATCATATTTAAGAATAACAGGGGTCTTATTTTCTTAAATAATTTAATTAATTTAGTTACAGTGTGTTTTTATTAAAAGATTATGTATAAGCACATTGAAATAATTAAAATATATTTTTGTATTTTTTTTAAATAATTCTTACGAAAATATTTTGTAAATTAAAAAGAATGCTGTATGTTTATTGCACATTTAGGAAAATCAATTTTACAAACAATTCTAATACTTAATGTCATGACGAAAACGATAACATTCAACGAACTTCGAAGAGTGAAAGATGCGCTTCCAAGCGGTAGTATGACCAAGATAGCTGAAGAACTTGGTCTGGAAAAAGAAACAGTGCGTAATTATTTTGGTGGTCACGATTACAAAGATGGTAAAAGTTGTGGAGTTCACATAGAACCGGGACCTGATGGTGGATTAGTAATGCTAGATGATACAAAAATTTTAGATATGGCAAATCGTATTTTAGAAGAAAAAAAAGTATAATTGCCTGAATAGATATAGCGAAAGCAGTGATATTAATTTCTCACTGCTTTCTTTTTTTAAATTTTCAAATCAATTTTATCAGACAAACAGTAAAAATGAATTTACCTGAAACCTTTGTTAACCGTACGATAAACCTGTTGGGAGATGAATTCCGGGAGTTGGAAAAAGCACTCGAAGGCATTGCACCAACGAGTATCCGGGTAAACAGTAAAATGGATTACCAACCCTCAGAAGAAAAGGTAGCATGGTGTAATACAGGATATTATTTAAAAGATCGCCCGCTTTTTACTGCCGATCCGCTTTTTCATGCAGGAGTATATTATGTTCAGGAGGCCAGTTCCATGTTCTTGTATCAGGCAATTATTCAACATTTTCCGAATGCACGTACTGTGTTGGATCTTTGTGCAGCGCCGGGCGGTAAATCAACTCTCCTCACTCAAACCCTGACAGATAGCAGTTTACTGGTCAGCAACGAAATAGTACGATCAAGGGCATATATACTTGCAGAAAATCTCATTAAATGGGGAAATCCGAATATTATTGTCACAAATAATGATCCGAAAGATTTTGATGCGTTACCCGGATTTTTTGATGCTGTTGTTGTTGATGCCCCTTGTTCGGGAGAAGGAATGTTTCGGAAAGATCCCGGGGCCATACTGGAATGGTCGGAATATAACGTAACTTTATGCGCTGCCAGACAGAAAGAAATACTTAGATCCATGTGGGGCACTCTTAAAACAGATGGAATTTTGGTTTACAGTACCTGCACATTCAACAGGGAAGAGAATGAAGATAATGTAAAGTGGATTTGTGAAGAACTGGGTGCCGAAATACTGAAAATAGATTTAAAAGGAAATCAGGATATCCGGGTCTCTGATGTTGGATACCGGTTTTATCCTCACAAAACAAAAGGTGAAGGATTCTTTCTGTCCGTACTCAGAAAAAAAACGATGACGACCTCATCTTTTAAGAGTAAAAGAGATGATAAAAAAAATATAAAATTTGTAACAAAAAGCAATGTTTCAACGTTTTCCTTATTGAATCCGGAGTGCTGGACTATTATACAGGAAGATAACCAGATTAATGGGTATAATACTGAACGGTTTAATGATTTCATGTTAGTGAACAAATACCTGAAAATCATGCATTCAGGATTATCTCTTGGAGAAATGAAAGGAAATGATTTCATTCCATCCAGCAGCATAGCATTATCAAAAACACTAAACCTGAAGAATCTCGAAACTGTTGAAGTTGATTATAGAACCGCTATTTCATTTTTAAAAAAGGAAGCAATTATTCTACCCGATTCATCCAGGGGATATATCTTAATTTGTTACAAGGGAAAACCATTAGGTTGGGTAAAAAACCTGATTAACCGAACCAATAACCTGTATCCCCAGGAATGGAGAATCAGAATGAAGATAGAATGTGATGATGTGGTGATGTGATAATGTGGTGATGTGATAATATGATGATGGAATGATGGGATGATATGGTGATGTGATAATGGGATGATGTGGTGATGTGATGATTTGAAGTGTTTATGGAATGATGAAAAAAAATTGAATGTATTATTAATTTTAATGAATATGGATCTTCTTTTTCTGGGTACAGGAACTTCGACCGGCGTGCCACAAATTGGCTGCAAATGCAGGACTTGTAAATCATCCGATTTAAAAGATAAAAGATTAAGGGCTTCGGTTCTTATTACAGAAGGAAATACTAAAATTTTAATTGACAGTGGTCCTGATCTACGACAACAACTACTTGTAAATGATGTTGAATCCATTTCTGCAATTTTGTTGACACATGATCATTATGACCATGTTGGTGGATTGGATGATGTTCGTCCACTTGGAATGACTCAATTATTCGCCGAAAAAAGAGTACTATCTGTCATTCAACGAAACATGCCTTATTGTTTTAGCGATTTGAAATATCCGGGAGTTCCGTTAATTCAATTGCATGAAATAAATGAAAATGATTTTTTTATTGATAACTTAAGGGTTCAACCCATTCGGATCATGCATGCAAATCTCCCTATTCTGGGATTCAGGGTTGGGAAAATGGCTTATTTAACCGATATAAAGACTATAGAGGATCGATCTATAGATAAACTTCAAAACCTGGATGTTCTGGTAATGAATGCCCTGAGAATAAAAAATCATATTTCGCATCTTTCATTAAAAGAAGCCATTGAAATTGCCGGAAAGATTGGTGCACGTAAAACCTATTTTACACATATGAGCCACGACATTGGATTACACGAAGAAGTCAATAAATTATTACCCGAAAATATTCAACTTTCTTACGATGGTTTACAACTAACCATATAAAATAAAATTAGAAATATTATAAATCAAGAGGATTCCTTACTATGAAAACAAACAACCTGAAAATCTTCATGCTTGGTTTTGGAGTTATTGCCTTTACTTCCTGCACCAGTTTATTATATACCACCCTCGATGTTTTACGTCCGGCTAAAGTAGCATTTTCCACTGATGCCAACGATTTGCTTGTTGTAAACAACACCGTTGTTCAACCTGCCGAATATGGCCATACAACTGAACTGCTTTATGAGACACCAAAAAATGTATTGGTCAAAACAGATAGCCTGGCTATCTTTTGTCTGGGAGCATTGACAGAAGATCTGGAAGGGAAAGACTTTTTTTCTTCTATCCAATTGATTCCGGCTTCATTAAACAATGGAACAAAATTTTTTGGAACATCAAAACTGAATACCAGCAAAATAAAAGAATTGTGTTCTGCGAATCATGCAAATGCCATACTTTCTCTCGATAAAATAAAAGTAATTGATAAACTGACTGAAAATTATTTAAATGAGAGCAGTACCTACCTTTCAACCCTGGTATTGAATTTTGAAACCAATTGGAGCATTCATTATCTGAATAATCCGGAGGTCACAAGCGAACAATTTACAGATACAGTTTTTTGGGAATCTGAGTCGTATTATCGCAAAAAAGCCATGAGTGATCTTCCCGATAGAAATGATGCGTTGGTTGATGGAGCATTGAATATAGGCCATAAATCGGTAAACCGGTTTGTACCCTATTGGGATAAAGTAGATCGTTACTTTTTTGATCCGAATATAAAACTTATGAAGCAAGGTATGGATTCAGTTTACGTCAAAAACTGGAAATCGGCCATTCAATTATGGGAAACCGAATACAAGAAGTCCAAGAGCGCCCGTATACAGGCCCAGGCTGCCAATAATATTGCCATTGGGTATGAGATTACCGGCGACCTGGATAAAGCGCTGGATTATGCCACAAAATCATTTTATTCACTGAGTAAGATGACGATTGTAGATTACGAATCTGTTATCCGGCTATCGGAGTATATACAGGAATTATCACAACGAAAGAAAGAATTGGATATTTTAAAGAAACAATTGGGTGAATAATTGACACTCACACTATAAATTATAACTTAGAATAGAAATGATGACAACCACCGATGAAATTATCCTGAATAAGAAAGGGATTCATGCCAACCAAATTCAAGAACAACTCAAATCATTTGAAACCGGATTCCCGTACCTTGATATTCGAGGTGCTGCTGAACCAGGAAAAGGGATTGTTTTGGTTACAGAACAGGATATTCCATTTTTACTAAATCAATGGCAGGAATATCAAAAAACGGATGCTACTATACTGAAATTTGTGCCAGCATCAGGAGCTGCGAGTAGAATGTTCAAAGACCTTTTTGAATTTATAGAAAGTAAAAACAACAAACCGTCCAATTCATTTGAAACTAAATTTTTCAATGATATTGAAAAATTTGCATTTTACGATGACCTGAATAAAGTTTGTATTAAAAACGAAGGACAAACAATCGATGAATTGATTATAAATAATCAATACAATCTGATTGTTGAGAATCTACTGTTTGAAAAAGGTCTGAACTATGGTTCGCTGCCTAAAGGATTGTTGAAATTCCACTCCTACCCTGCCGAAAACCGCACACCCATGCAGGAACACATGGCAGAAGGTGCCTTGTATGCATTGAATGCTTCAGGCAAGGTAAATATTCATTTCACAGTATCGAAAGAACACAGGACTTTTTTCGAAAAACATGTTGAGGAATCATTCTCGCAGTTCGAAAATAAATACAACGTTTCATATAACATCAGTTTTTCGGAACAAAAACCCTCTACGGATACAATTGCTGCAACTGAAAAAAATGAACCTTTCCGTGACAAAGATGGAGAACTCGTTTTTCGTCCGGGAGGACATGGTGCACTCATTGAAAATCTGAATGATCTGAACGGGGATATTATTTTCATTAAAAATATCGACAATGTTGTTCCCGATCAGTTAAAGGAAAGCACTGTCAAATATAAAAAGATCATTGCGGGCATGTTGGTAAGTCTGCAACGCCAATGTTTCGGCTATTTGAATGAATTGGAAAATGATACCATTTCGAAAGCAAAATTAGCGATCATGGCACAATTTTGTGAAGTAAGATTGAACAACCATCATCCTCAGATAAACAGTTTATCAGAAATTGAATTGCGAAAATATCTCTTTAAAAAACTGAACCGACCTATTCGGGTTTGTGGAATGGTAAAAAACGTTGGAGAACCTGGCGGAGGACCTTTTCTGACTGTAAATACCGATGGAACCGTATCACCTCAAATTCTGGAAAGCTCTCAGATTGATATGTCAAATCCTGTTGATAAAACCATAATGATGAATTCAACTCATTTTAATCCGGTCGATTTAGTTTGCAGCGTAAAAGATTATCTGGGTAAAAAGTTTGATTTACTGAAATATGTTGATAAAAATACTGGTTTTATATCTCAAAAATCAAAAAACGGAAATCCATTAAAGGCACTGGAACTACCAGGATTATGGAACGGTGCCATGAGCGATTGGAACACTATATTTGTGGAAGTCCCTATCGACACATTTAATCCGGTTAAAACCGTAAATGATTTGCTCAGGCCGCAACATCAACAATAGACATCATCAACTATAAGAAATGCGTCACTATTGACGCATTTCTTATTTAAGCACTTCAGCTTTAATCACTTTAATATCTATCACTGGACGATCATTTGGCCCGGTCTTAGCTTTCGAGATTTTTGCAACAATATCCAGTCCTTCCGTAACTTCTCCAAATACAGTATAGTCACCATCCAAATGAGGAGTTCCACCTACGGTTTTATAGGTCAATCGTTGTTGATCGGTAAACTTGTAAGATGGTTTTTTTTCAATCAGTACCTTTACAACCGATAAGATTGAATCACGCAATTCATTCAGTTTAATCTGATTACGCTCTAAGCGGTATTTATTTATTTTATCCAGCTTAGTCTTTGTAATTTCCTCAAATAATCGACCTTCCAGTTTTTGTTTTTTAGACATTTCAATGCTATCAAGCCCACTATCAGAGAATATTTTTCCTTCAACTATGTAAAACTGACAGCCGGAAGATGCTTTTAACGGATTGCTGGCGTCTCCCTCACGGGCTGCTGACAATGCTCCACGTTTATGAAAATACTCAGGATATATAAATTCAGCAGGAATAGTATAACCTACATCACCTGAACCAAGAGAAGTTCCCGGCTTTGATGACTTCGAACCCGGATCACCGGCCTGTATCATAAAACCGGCAATGACACGGTGAAATAAAAGGCCATTATAAAATCCGGTATTGACCAGTTTTACAAAATTATCATGATGCTTTGGAGTCCTGGTATATAATTTTACGGTTATATCACCATAGGTTGTTTTCAGACGGACCAATGTTCCCGGGTCCTTTTGAACTGCACACGAATCTGAAATTATGAATATTGCAATTAAAATTACAAGTATACTTTTTTTCATTTTATCCAACTATTAAATTAAAATAATAAATCAATTCTACTTTAGCAGAGCAAAAGTACAAAAAAAAGTCTTCCGGTAAAAGTTTCCATGAATATAGTTAAAATTCCCATTCACACGCATTAATTTTATATATTTGCAGCTTTAAAAAAATAAATAATAAAATATGTTTGAAGCTCTAAAACAACTGGATCCTATTCGAATTAATTTCTCGGCTTCCGGCATGTATATTATCAATATAATTTTAAGTTTTATCATGTTTGGAGTGGCATTAGGGATTAAACCAACTCAATTTAAAGCATTATTCAAAGAACCTAAAACTTATTTAGTCGGGCTCTTCGGACATTTATTTGCATTGCCCCTTATGACTTTTTTACTTGTTGTAGCACTGAACGATTACATTACCCCTGCCATTGCCATGGGAATGTTTTTAGTAGCTGCGTGTCCCGGTGGGAACATATCAAACTTCATGACTTCTTATGCAAAAGGAAATACTGAATTATCTGTCGGGTTGAGTGCAAGTACAACCTTACTGGCAACCATTTCAACTCCCTTCAATTTTGCATTTTGGGGTGGATTGTATTTACAATATATCAGCGATAAAGCCGGACACCTACTACAACCGCTGCAAATTGATAATTATCAAATGTTCGAAACGGTATTTATATTACTTGGAATACCTTTAATATCCGGAATTTTATTTTCTAAATACTTTCCACGCATGACCGAAAGATTAAAAAAACCCATTCAATTTCTTTCAATTCTGTTTTTTATTTCAATCGTGGTTTTGGCATTTGCCAATAACTGGCAATTATTTTTGAAATACATTTTTTATATTTTCTTCATTGTATTAATTCATAATTTTCTGGCTTTTCTGACAGGATATTCACTTGCCAGTATTTTTAAAGTTTCAAACCGGGACAGAAGAACAATCACCATCGAAATGGGCATTCAAAATTCTGGTCTAGGTTTAGTATTGCTATTTAATCCTAAAATTTTTCCACCTTCACTGGCAGTAGGTGGTATGTTATTTATCACTGCCTGGTGGGGAATCTGGCATATAATTTCAGGACTTACTCTTTCTACATATTGGTCGAGACATCAACCTAAACAAGTAGATTAATTAGCATGTTTCATCCGTAATTTTTATATACATGTCGAATATCACCGATTATTCTTTTTCATTCAGTCTGGTAAGAAATTACATTATCTTTAATTTCAAACGTTATTATGGCGAATATATCGTCACAGGACGTGAAAATGTTCCCTTAAACTGTCCAGTCATTTTTGCTCCAAATCATATTAACGCATTGATGGATGCATTGGCAGTGCATTCGATTGCTCCACCCAAAACACCTGTGATATTTTTGGCTCGCTCAGATGTTTTTAAAAATCCGACGGCTAAGAAGCTGCTTAATTTTTGCAAGATAATGCCGGCTTTTCGTATGCGTGATGGGATTGAAAATCTAGGTAAAAACAACGATGTTTTTGAACAATGTGTCGGGATTCTTTCACAAAATAACGCCCTTGGAATTATGCCTGAAGGAGATCAGGGGGAACAACGAAAACTAAGGCCTTTGGTAAAAGGAATTTTTCGTATCGCTTTTGCTACCCAGCAACTTCAGGGCACATCTCCTTATGTCAAAATCGTACCGGTTGGTATTGATTACGGTGATCTGTCAAAATTCGGGAAACATATTATCATTAATATCGGAAAACCGATCGAAGTTTCAGCTTTTATGTCAGCACACCAACAAAACCCGGTTATTGCCACAAATGAAATCCGTGATAAATTAAGGAATAATTTAAATGATTTATTAGTGAACCTGGCTTCAGAAAAATATTACGATTGTTTTGAAACAGTCATCAAAGTAGCTAATTCAACATACGTAAAAAGTCTAAATTTGATTGAAAATACGGTTAGCCGGTTTGCAGCGCGTCAGGAAATTGTAAAAAAACTAGTGGGACTTGAAAAAAACGAACCTGATAATATTGAAAAACTCAATTCAATTGCTAATGGATATAAAGAACTCATGAATAAATTAAATTTACAAACATGGGTTTTAGAAACGGGAAATCAAACTAAAACCTGGATTATTTCTAGAAGCCTGTTGTTATTATGTACATTCCCGCTTTTTATAGCTGGTTTACTTTTCAATTTTCTTCCTTTTTTTCTTCCGGTTTTCATTCGTAAATTCCTATTGAAAACGCAATATGAAGGTTTTTTTAGTTCGTTACAATTTGGACTGGGAATTCTGACGTTTCCACTCTTTTACCTTTTGCAAACCATTTTTTTTGGTCTGTGGTTCAATTCAACGTGGTGGTTAATAGTAGCATTTAGTTTATTGCAATATCCATTTGGGAAACTGGCTCTTAAATGGAATGTACAGGCAAAGAAATTATGGGCAATACTTAGGTTTCGATTATTAATACAAAAAAAATCATCCGATTTGCTTCAGGCACAAAAAATGCGAGAGCAAATTATCCGAATGATTTCTTTGTGAAAATCCCGATAGTCAAAATCAGAAAGATTCGTATGATTTTAATTTAAGTCTACAAGGATCGATGACAGGTGTTTAGTTTATAAACCTTCCAGATCTTTAATATCTTCCTTTTTTGATTCTTCTTTTTTTAATTCAAATTGTGTGTCGGTTACCACAACATCTTTAATGAAAACCACTTTACCCATCACTACCAGTAAAGTCAACGTTGAAATAAACAAAATCAATTTAGGTAGTTTACCCTGATTATGTTTTGACTTCTGAAGTGCCAGAAAAGATAATATTACTGCAATTCCTATGGGTAAAAAAGCAATGGTACCTAATGGCAAGATTGTAAATACAATTCCTAATACGGCAAAAATGATAGCCGAAATGATAAATATTTTTCTCATGGTTAAATTTAATTAGTTAAATACCGGATGCACTTGACAATGAAAGTTGTCCTGTTCCAACCGGAATACTAAATCGGATTAATACTGGTACTTTTTTAACGTCAGCAGTCATCCAGATTATGTTTTTATCCTTACCTGTTAATTTATTAGTTCGGGCCGCAATAGACAATTTATAACATTGTTTCCTCCCCAGATTTCCCGCTGAGACTGTTTCCAACCCCATATACTTTATATAGACCGGATATTCTTTTTCATCAAATACAACAATGAAAGACGCACTCTGGCCTGGTTTGAATTTTGAAAAATCAACTGTCCTTAATTTATAGATCATTGAAATAATATCCCTCGAAGAATTACCTATTGGAAATGTTTTCTTAGTTTCCTGATTATTTTTCTTCCTGGTTGTACTATTTATGGACCTACCGTTAGCCGCAAAAATATATTTTTCTGTTTTTGCGTAACCACCTTCATATATATCACGTTTATATAAACTGGGTTTTAATGTTACCGGATCGACATAGGTTTCATAGGAATCCCTGATTTTAAAAAACTTATCCCATTTGCTGAAAGTAGCTGCTTCCCAACTTAAATGCAGAAAACTTTTTTTGGAGGTTTTAATCATTTCGGTACTCATAGTTACCTGTGCCAGTTGTGTCATCAAACCACTCATGTTATAAGACGCTGCATAAACAAGTCTCTCACTCGAATTTATTTGTGAAAAAACCTGCCCGAATGTAAAAAGAAAACAAAGTAAAAAAAATATTTTTTTCATTATACCCATTTTAAAAAATCGAGATTTATTTATTATTAAGAAAAGCTATTATTTTATTAAAACTTTCAATTAATCCTGAAATAAACATACCTATTAAAAGCCCAAAAAATACTCCTAAGATTTCTAATTTCAATCTTCCATTTTCAGGATTCGGGCTTACAACAAAACCCGATGGTAAAATCATTGGTTGAGTAAAATCAGTTAGTCTGTATTCTGAATAGGCTTTTATATCATGCAATCTCAACAGATCATCAAAAAACAATTGCTTTTTCTGTTCACCAATTAATAGTTTATCTTTATCAAACCTCAGTTGTTTATCGGTATCTTTAAAATAGGATATTTTTGCTAAACTGTCAATGCGTTGCAGTTCTATATCGCATATGTTTATTTGTTTTATTATTTCACTTTTCCGGATATTAAATTGCTTTTTCATAACTTCATTATTATTGAAATAATTTAAAATCGCAGCCTGAATGACAGGAACCTGATTCATGTTTTTAAACTTTATCTGAAGACAAAACCGGTCCTTCATTCGCAAATTTAACGTATCGGTAAGAGAATGATTATTTTTATAATCTACTATGTCGGCAACACCGTCTTTTAAATAATCAATAACGTAAAAAGAATTTATTTCGATTATATTTTTTGTAATGCTATCAGGTAATGACAGTTTACTTGACAATGAATAAAGAGTGTTCGATGAAACCGAAGTCTCCAGTTGTTTGCTAATTTCTTTTGCTGTTTGAGTTTCAACCCCATAAAGCATTGCCACAGCCTCTGCTTTATAAATGCGGGCGGATGGACGGGATAAATAGTAGCTTATAGATAAACAGACTAATATTGAAGCTATAACAATAATTTTATGACGAAAACTTAAACGGGCTAAATACCCAATAAAGTTCAAAATTGATTTCCCTATTTTCTTTAACCAATTAAAAAAAAGAGTGATAAGTTGTAACAAGTTAACTTCTTTAGAGTTGATTTCTTCCATATTTTCTGTTTTAATTAGTTTGATTTTAAAATCTTATGTTTCATGTATTAATTCTCTTCTTTATTTTCTATCTCATCTTCATTTTCTGTCTCAGTTTCATCCAAATAATCCAACGGTTCATCAGTATCATCATCTGCCTCGTCCCAATTTTTCTCTGGTCTTTGAGGTCCGGCATTTCTGAACCATATGGAAAGAATGGTACCAATTATACCTCCGCCTAAGTGCCCTTCCCATGAAATGGGATCTTGTATTTGCCAGGGAAAGATATGCCATATCATGCTCCCGTAGACAAAAGCAACTATAAAGGAAATTGCAATCAGGGGAATATGTTTCCGGATAATTCCACTGAAAAACAAAAAGAAAGCTAATGCATAAATTAATCCACTAGCACCGATATGCCAGCTTTCTCTACCAATCAGCCAAAGGATCAATCCACTAAAAAGATAGGATATAACAAGCACCTTAGTGGCAATTGGATTGTAAAAATAATACAAAAAACCGGATAGCAGAACAAAAGAAACAACATTATTTGCCAAATGGGTCCAGTCGGCATGAATAAAAATGATCGTAAATACTCCCCAAATATTTTCAATATGGCGTGGGTATACTCCGGCAGTGTGAAAGTCCCAATCCATGCCTCTTTCTAATACAAAAGACAGAATCATGAATAACCCGAGAACTGCCGGGATAAAAATGGCATTTTTAAAATGTTGTTTATTCGTAAAAGGGATTGACTCTTGCGGCATGTTAATCTCACTTGACATTAGGGCGCAAAGTTACAATTTCTTTAATAAGTAAACGTAAAATTATGATTAAAAGTATTTTATTGATTGAAAAAAACGTTTCTCAATACATGTTTAAGTACCAATTTTCTCAACAAACTAACTATCAACAAAATAAAAAAAAATCCAATTGAATAAAAAAAATAAATTAAGTGAATTAGATTAAAATAGACCATTCATGTTCGGAAAAAAATCAATATATTGCGGTCGTAAAAGGAAATCGTTAAATATTAGCTAAAATTTGAATTTTTCCTTCCATTTTTCTGCTTATAGGGATACATTAAATAAAAACAAACGTAAAAACCTTACATTCTTTTTAAACTATGAGTTACCTCAATTTTGACAAAACATTGCTGATTAATCTTGAAAAATCACTTTCTAAAGAGATGATCCGTACCAACAGAGCCGGTACGTATAACAGCACTACTTTGATTGATTGTAATACCCGTAAATTTCATGGTCAATTAGTCATGCCTTTACCTGAAATTGATAATTCAAATCATGTATTACTTTCATCTTTTGATGAAACGGTTGTTCAACATGGAGCTGAGTTTAATCTGGGGATTCACAATTTTGAAGGAAATAATTTCAGCCCGAATGGTCATAAATATATCCGGCAATTTGATTGTGAAGTGATATCCCGCACGGTTTACCGGGTAGGTGGAGTCATTCTTTCAAAAGAAAGACTCCTGGTTTCATTTGAACCCAGGGTACTTTTTAAATACACATTGCTCGAGGCGCATTCTCCTACATTATTACGATTCAAACCATTTCTGGCTTTTCGTAGTGTTTACGAATTAACACATGAAAACAGCGTTGCTGAAACATCCTATCAGGAAATTCAGGATGGCATTTCCATGCGTCTGTATGAAAAATACCCTGAGTTATGTATGCAATTTTCAAAAAAGACTGTCTATAATCATCAACCGTATTGGTACAAAAACATTGAGTATTTCAAAGAGAAAGAACGTGGATATGATTATACAGAAGATTTATTAGTTCCCGGTTATTTTGAAATGCCTATTAAGAAAGGTGAATCAATCATCTTTTCTGCTGGAATTTCTGAAATTTCACCCCGAAAACTCAAGTCATTATGGGATGAAGAACTTACGCGAAGAAATCACAGGGTGGATATGTTTAGTTGCTTGAAAAACTCCGCCCAACAATTTTATAAACGGGAAGGAGACAAAACATATTTATTGGCTGGATATCCATGGTTTGGTGCACGTGCACGTGATCAGTTTGTCGCACTACCGGGATGTACTCTTTCAATTGACCGGTTGGATTATTTTGATGCGATCATGGAAACTGCAATTCCTGAAATCCTTCGGTTTATGTCCGGTGAAAAGAGTGGTTTTAAACTACAGGGCATCGACGATCCGGATGTATTGCTATGGTTTTTATGGACAATTCAACAATTTTCAATAACAGTTTCTTTAAAAGAAGCAACTATCCGCTATGCTGATATAGCAACTAAAATCATCACATTTATACGCAAACAAAATCATCCGAATTTATTTCTTCATAATAATGGATTAGTCTATGTAAATGGAAAAGAAAAACCTGCAACATGGATGAATGCATTGGAAAATGGCAAACCAATAACTCCCCGAACAGGCTATGTGGTTGAAATAAATGCCTTGTGGTGTAATGCTTTAAAATTCACATCGACATTAATACGGGAAAAAGGGAATGAACATGCCGCTGACCTAATGGATTATCAGGCAGAAATAGCACGTGAATCCTTTGTGAAGACTTTCTGGAACGGTACATATTTATATGATTTTGTCGATGGCAATTACAACGATCAGGAAGTACGCCCAAATATGATTTTAGCAGTTAGTTTGCCCTTTTCACCGTTGAACAAACATCAGCAGAAATCTGTTTTGGATATTACGACTAAAGAATTACTTACTCCAAAAGGATTGCGTTCATTAAGTCCTAAAAGTGGTTTTTACCGGCCAAATTATGTAGGTGGACAATTGGAACGAGACAGGAATTATTTTAACGGACCGGTATGGCCTTGTACTTTTGGGGCTTTTGCAACTGCCTATTTACGCATTTACCATCAAAGCGGAAAATCATTTTTGGAAAGAATGTTGATTGGTATTGAAGCCGAGATGACCGAACTTTGTGTTGGAACACTTCCTGAATTATTTGATGGCAATCCACCCTTCAAAGGTCACGGAGGAATGTCATTCGCAATGAGTGTAGCAGAGATTTTGAGAGTACTGGATATATTGAAAAAATACGAAAACGAATAAACATGAAGGCATTAATGTTTGGTTGGGAATTTCCACCTCATATTTTAGGAGGATTAGGGACTGCCAGCTATGGATTGACAAAAGGGATGGCATTGCAGGATGATATGGAAATAACTTTTGTAATTCCAAAACCCCACGGGGATGAAGATCAAAGTTTTCTGAAGATTATTGGTGCATGCAATGTACCTGTTGTCTGGAAAGAAAATGACTGGAATCATGTGAATCAACGTATCGGTTCACAAATGCACCCTGATGAGTATTTTTGGCTTCGAAAAGGAATAAAGTATGATTTTACCCGGATTTATACAAATGACCTGGGATGCATAGATTTTTCAGGTCGGTATCCGGATAACCTGATCGAGGAAATTTCAAATTACGAGGCTGTTGCAAGTGTTTTGGCACATCAATTGGATTTTGATATCATTCATTCCCACGATTGGTTGACTTACCCGGCAGGTGTTTTCGCCAAACAAATATCAGGGAAACCATTGGTCATTCACGTACATGCCACTGATTTTGACAGAAGCAGGGGGCAGGTTAATCCAATTGTTTACGGGATTGAGAAACGGGGAATGGATGCTGCTGATCATATCATGACGGTAAGCGATCTGACCCGGAAAATTGTTATTGAAAAATACTACCAGGATCCGCGTAAAGTAACCACTGTACACAATGCCGTAGATCCCCTGGAGGATGTTGATTTATTTAAAAAGACTCCCCGTAAAGAAAAAGTAGTTACTTTCCTGGGTCGTATCACCATGCAAAAAGGTCCTGAATATTTTGTGGAAGCAGCTTACCGTGTTTTACAACGAACCAAAGATGTTCGATTTGTCATGGCCGGAAATGGTGATATGATGGTTGCCATGATTGATCTGGTAGCCAAACGGAATATTGCCGACCGCTTCCATTTTACGGGTTTTTTAAAAGGACGTCAGGTACATGAAATGTTGGCTGAGAGTGATGTGTATATTATGCCTTCAGTATCTGAACCATTTGGCATTTCTCCGTTGGAAGCCATGCAGGTTGGAACACCTTCCATTATTTCAAAACAATCAGGATGCGCCGAAATCCTTTCTCACGCTATCAAAACCGACTACTGGGATATCGATGCCATGGCAGATGCCATTTATGCTATTGTTAAGAACCCTGCCATGTTTAATAGTTTAAGTAAATTGGGGCTCGAGGAAGTAAACAACATTCGATGGCAAGATGCCGGAATGAAGGTTCGATCCATTTATGAGAGTGTCATGTAAACCTGAATATCAATACAATATTATTTAAATATATGAGAAACATTTGTTTTTATTTTGAGATTCATCAACCTCTTCGGTTGAAACGCTACCGTTTTTTTGAAATCGGTCAAGATCATTATTATTATGATGATTTTCAAAACGAAGAGCGAATTCGTTATTTGGTTGATCAGTCATATTTGCCTACAAACAAAACAATTGCTGAATTGATTCGAAGTTCAAACGGGAATTTCCGCTGTACATTTTCGATATCCGGAATCGCATTGGAACAATTTGAACAATATGCCCCTGAAGTCATTGATAGTTTTAAAGAACTTGCCAAAACGGGGAGCGTTGAATTCTTAGCCGAGCCATATGCACATTCGCTGGCATCCGTTTTCGATGCAAACGAATTTGAACAACAGGTTAAAATGCATGCTGATAAAATTGAATCATTATTTGGAAAACGGCCAACCAGTTTCAGGAATGCAGAGTTAATTTATTCGGATGAAATTGGTGAGATGGTTTCAAAAATGGGATATAAAACCATTCTGTTGGACGAAGCACGTCAGGTATTGGGATGGAAGAGTCCGAATTATGTCTATACACACGAATACCTGCCAAAAGTGAAGTTACTTGTCAGAAATCATAAACTCAGCGATGACATTGCTTTTCGTTTCAGCAATACATCATGGAATGATTTCCCACTGTCTGCTGAAAAATTTGTTGGCTGGTTAAATGCGATGCCTGAAGAAGAAAAAATCATTAACCTTTGGATGGGTTATGAAGCATTGGGTGTTTTCCAACGCCCTGAATCGGGCATTTATGATTTTCTGAAAGCGTTACCCTATCATGCTATGGAACAACAAATCGGGTTTATTTTGCCTTCGGAAGTTGGAAAAAAAATGGAAACCGCTGGTAGTATATCTGCCACTCATCCGATTAGTTGGTCGGGGTTGGAAAAAGACTTAAGTCCATGGACCGGAAATGATTTACAACAGGAGGCTTTACATAAACTCTATGAAGTAAGTGAGCGGGTTCATTTATGCAACGATAAACCCTTGCAACATGACTGGTTAATGCTGCAGTCTTCCGACCATTTCCGGTATATGAGTCATAAAGATGCATATGGCACCAATTTTGAATCACCTTACGAGGCTTTTATGAATTACATGAATATTCTGGCCGATTTTCTGGAAAGAGTCGATGCACAATATCCTACTACGATAGAGAATGAAGAGTTGAACGAATTACTGAAAACGATCAACCATCAGGAAAAAGAAATTGAAGCACTGGAAGATGAATTGATCAAAGTACGGGCACGTAAACTAAAAAAAGAGATCTGATTTTCTGTTAGTGCTAGTTTTGCCATTTAACAAAGACTTATCAGGATATCCGGGTAAGTCTTTGTTCGTATATCAAATCAACTCATAAATTGAACGATGCAAGGTGCTCTTGTTTAAATTTATAACTGAATCACTTTTAAATATCGGGATTTAGTAATCTGGTTTTGTAGAATTGATTCAGCAATAGGCATAACCGCAGATGCTCATGACATTTCAATTCTTTGCCGTTTGACATTATTCCCTTACCTTTGTGATCCAAAATCAGGATAATCCCCGTATGAAAAAATACTTAGAAGAAAAAATATTCCACATAATTTCCGAAGCAGCAGATGAACAACAACAAGAATGTTATGTAATAGGAGGGTTTGTCCGTGATATTTTTTTAAAACGTGCATCAAAAGACATTGATGTTGTAGTGGTGGGCAGTGGCATTGAACTGGCAAAAAAAGTAGCCGACAAGTTAAATAAATCGGGCAAGCGTGCCAGTCTGACAGTTTTCAAAACCTTCGGCACCGCTCAGGTTAAACTCAAAGACCTGGAAGTTGAATTTGTAGGTGCCCGAAAGGAATCCTATCAACGTGAATCACGAAATCCGGTCGTAGAAGACGGCACATTGGAAGATGATCAGAACAGAAGGGACTTTACCATAAATGCATTGGCTATTTGTCTGAATAAGGACCGGTATGGTGAATTAGTCGACCCCTTCGGCGGATTGGAAGATCTGAAAAACTTTGTCATCCGTACTCCGTTAAATCCGGATATCACTTTTTCCGATGATCCGTTGCGCATGATGCGTGGAATCCGTTTCTCCGCCCAACTGGGCTTCTTCCTCGAAACAAATACCTTCGATGCCATTGTTCGCAATAAAGAACGTATCGAAATTATTTCCAAAGAACGCATTGCGGATGAATTGAATAAAATCATCATGTCAAAGAAACCTTCAACAGGCTTTATCTTACTTGAAAAAACCGGCCTGCTCGAACTTATCTTCCCTGAACTATTGTCCTTAAAAGGAGCTGAAACAAAAGATGGGATCGGGCATAAGGATAATTTCAATCACACCCTGGTCGTGTTGGACAATATATGCAAACATACCGATAATTTATGGCTCCGTTGGTCGGCATTGTTGCATGATATCGGGAAGCCGCTTACCAAGAGGTTTGATACCCGGGTTGGATGGACATTCCACAACCACAATTTTATTGGCGAAAAGATTATACCGGATATCTTCCGGAGGATGAAACTGCCTACCAATGAAAAAATGAAGTATGTCCAGAAGATGGTTACCCTTCATATGAGGCCGATTGTTCTGAGTGAAGAGGAAATTACCGATTCGGCTATCCGCCGTTTATTATTTGAAGCGGGTGATGATATTGAAGATCTGATGATACTTTGTGAAGCTGACATAACGTCTAAAAATGCTGAAAAAGTAAAGAAATTTCGTGAAAACTTCCAATTGGTGAGGCAAAAGCTGAAAGAAATCGAAGAGAAAGACCGGGTCCGTAATTTTCAACCACCTGTCAGCGGAAAGGAAATAATGGATGCATTTAATTTACCCGCTTCAGCCATAGTAGGTGAAATAAAAACACGAATAAAGGATGCCATCATGGATGGAATCATACCCAATGAGCATGACGCAGCATTTGACTACATGCTCGGAATTGCCAAAGAATTGGGATTAAAGCAAGTCATTTTATAAAAACCAGGTTTTCCATCCAATATAATCGTAATTACTTTTGAATATGAAACGTCTAATTCCAATTATTATCAGCATGATTTTATTGTCTTCAACTCAGTCCAGTGCACAAATTAGTTACCCTGCTACCGCTAAAGAGAAAGTAGTTGATACTTATTTTGGAGTTCAGGTAAATGAACCATACCGGTGGTTGGAAAATGACACGTCGGTTGCGACTTCTGCCTGGGTAAAAGCACAGAATAAAGTAACCCGTGATTATCTGACACAAATTCCATTCCGGAACGAGCTAAAGAAGAGGCTTACTGCATTGATGAATTATCCCAAATACGGTTCTCCCTTTAAAAAGAACGGTCAGTATTTTTTCTTTAAAAACAACGGCCTGCAGAATCAAAGTGTGTTATTCCGACAGGCTACCTTAACCTCCGAACCGGAAGTATTGCTCGACCCGAATACTTTCTCCACCGATGGGACAGTAGCATTGCATGCACAGGCTTTTTCCAAAAATGGTAAATACCTTGGCTATTCCATTTCACGCAGTGGTTCCGACTGGAATGAAATATTTGTGATGAATGTTGCCAGCAAACAAATTTTATCCGATCATATCATCTGGTCAAAGTCATCCGGGATATCCTGGCAGGGTGATGGATTCTATTACAGCGCTTACGATGCCCCCGAACCCGGTAAAGAATATTCAAATAAAAACGAATACGAAAAAGTATACTATCATACAGTTGGTCAATCTCAGAGCAACGACAAACTGATTTATGAAAACAAGAAATTCCCTCTTCGGGAATGTTATCCGATTGTTACTGATGATGAAAAATATCTTTTTATAACCGAAACCGAAACTACCACTGGAAACGAACTATTGTTTAAGGATTTAACCATACCTGGCTCAGAATTCGAATTATTGGCACCCGGTTTTGACAATGATTATTCAGTTGTTGATCATGTAAACGGGAAACTGTATATTCTGACCAACTGGAAAGCTCCGAAACAACGGTTAATGGAAGTTGATCCGTTACATCCTTCACGTGAAAACTGGAAAGAAATACTTACAGAGTCAACCGATGTACTGGTGGATGTGAATATTATCGGTGGAAAAATCGTAACGGTCTATATGAAAGATGCCACGAATCATGCTTACGTATTTGAGTTAAACGGGAAAAAACTGTATGAAGTAAAATTACCCACTCTGGGGACGTTAGGTGGATTGACGGGTGATAAGGACGACAACGAAGCATTTTATATTTTCAATTCGTATACATTACCTCCAACCATTTACAGGTTCGACGCAGCTAAAAACATCTCAGAAGTATTTCATAGTACCGAAGTATCATTCAAGCCCGAAGACTATATCAGCGAGCAGGTATTCTTTACCAGTAAAGATGGCACCAAAGTACCTATGTCGATCACCTATAAAAAGGGAATGAAAAAAGATGGCAAAAACCCGTTGATGCTTTACGGTTATGGTGGATTCAATATCAGCCTTACCCCTACTTTTAGTGTGGTGCGTATTCCATTTTTAGAAAATGGTGGCATTTATGTAGTGGCCAATCTCCGCGGTGGTGGAGAATATGGCGAATCATGGCATTTGGCAGGAACCAAAATGCAGAAACAAAATGTGTTCGACGATTTCATTTCGGCTGCTGAGTATTTGATTGCCAAGGGATATACCTCTTCCAGGAAACTGGCAATTGACGGAGGATCTAACGGAGGATTGCTGGTAGGAGCCTGTATGACCCAACGTCCGGATTTGTACGCCGTGGCAGTCCCAGAAGTGGGTGTACTGGACATGTTGCGTTACAACCAGTTTACCATCGGGTGGTCGTGGACCAGTGATTACGGCAACAGCCAGGAAAGTAAAGAAATGTTTGAATACCTGAAAGGCTATTCCCCGTTGCATAATATTAAACCCGGAGTAAAATATCCGGCTACCCTGGTGATGACCGGTGATCATGACGATCGTGTTGTACCGGCCCATTCATTCAAATTTGCAGCCACCTTGCAGGCCGATAATGCCGGAAATAAACCCACATTGATCCGTATTGACTCAAAAGCAGGACATGGTGCCGGCAAACCAATCGGTAAAGTGATCGAAGCACAGGCTGATATGTGGTCGTTTGTTATGTCGAATCTGGGAATGAATCCAAAATTTTAAATGACTATACAATTAATTATAAGCTATTTAGAATCGAATGTCATGGATTTATAACCAAATACCAGATTTTTTCAGTCAAAAACTTGTTCAGATAAGCCAAAAAGGCTATCTTTGCACCGCTTTAAAAGCATGGCGGGATAGCTCAGTTGGTTAGAGCGTCGGATTCATAACCCGGAGGTCACGAGTTCAATTCTCGTCCCCGCTACAAAACGAGAGTCTTTGAAGAAATCTTCAAATACTCTCGTTTTTTTTTTATGATTTACAACTCATTTTCTGATTTGAGTGTAATTGAAAACCCTTAATAGTCAGTGGTTTTTAAAATTCATATCCCGTCCTCTTCAAATATCCGCAAACAATCTAAATCCGTCCATACTTAAAAACCGGAATAATCGGGCAATATGAAAGAGTAAATTTTCATTTCTTGCATCATATCTTTCACGTAAGTGCTGTTGAAAAATAATACATTTTACGGTTTGCACGATTCGTTACACCTTTTTGATTTTTTTATACATACTTCATTGGTTTTTTGTTCCTAATTTTGACCTCTGTACATTGTGCTTCAGATTGACCTTCCGGATAAAAGCCTTTCCGGGTAATTTCATCTGTCATATGAACGCTTTGTAAACACAAGTCAGTAACACATCACAAATGAATGATATGAAAAAAAAACTACTTCAGAATTTACTTATTTTACTGTTTGCATCTGTCAGCTTTTTTACCGGGGCCGCCAATATAGGCGATACACTTTCCATTAGTGGTAAAAAATACAAGTTACTGAGCGTTAATTTAATCACAAATCCAGGCTTCGAAAATGATTTCACTGGTTGGACTGATGCCACCATTTCAGCAGCAACGCTTACTTCAGCTAAATTCGCTATCTCTGCAACAGGTGGAATTAATAATTCGAAATATCTTATCGGTTTAAGCAATGAAAACTCAAGTTCTTCCGGTTCTATTGGAACAGGTTGGCCCATTACTTCGGGCAAGAGTTATCTTTTTGCTTTTCAGGTAAAATATCTGACCAACACGACTGTAGGCGGTTCGGAGATTTATTTGAAGGCTTCGCTTACAAATGACAAAACATCATCAGCTGAACCCAGTGTTCTGATTAACAGTTCTCAGGTAAATGGATCTGGTAGCTGGACACAGAATTACGTTTTCTTCGCCAATACAAATCCAGCTTACAGCTATATTCAGGCTCGCTTCCGTTGGTTGGGCAATCGCCTTGGGTTTGACGATTTCATGCTTTACGAAGCGACCGAAATAGCCAATAATGCAACATTGCAAACGGTAATCAATCAAGCGTTAGCACTTTACAATTCAACTGCTATTGGTGCAAGTACTTTGCAAACAGCGATCACAACAGCTCAGGGGTTTATATCCAGCACATCCTCCACTGAAGTAACAAATGCCATCACCAATCTGCAAAAAGCAATACTCACGTATCAATATGCCAATGCTTCGCCTGTCAATCCACTGGATATGACCGGTTATATTGTGAATCATGGATTTGATGCCAATGATACTGTCGGTTGGAAAGGTGTTGGTGCAGTGAATTACCATGAAGTCGAATTCTATGAGAAAACATTCAATATGTATCAGGTAATCACCGGACTACCCGCAGGTAAATACCGGTTGAAAGCCAAGGGATTTGAACGACCTAAGACAAATGACAGCGGTACAGCCTATAAGGCAGGCACTGAAACAATTTATGCCGGCTTATATGCCACTTCTTCCGATTATTCTGAAGTAATTGTCCCTTTTAATTCCTTGTACAAACATGCATATACCGGTACCGGATCCCAAAATGGATATGTAAACACCATGGCTGCTGCCGAAACAATGTTTGGCAGTACTGCTCCCGGCTATTTTGATATGACTTTGTCGAATATACTCCTCAACGAAGGTGGAAAACTAACGATTGGAGCCAAATCAAACTTCCAGCAGACCGGTTATTGGGCATTGTTCGATAATTTCAAACTGGAATACCTGGGAGCATCCGACATAAATGACTTTGCTTTGGCTGTTAAAAACAGAATAACTGAAGCTCAATCACTGTTGAAACAACATATTCAAAATTCAGCTGCAACCGGATTGAATGCAGCTATCACACAAGCACAAGCAGCAACAAGTGCCAATCCCTTGATACCATCAGATCTTACTGGTGCAAAAACTTTAATTGACAATGCTATTACAACTGCCAACACATCCCTAAATACTTTTTCAAAACTCCAAAAAGCGCTCAATGATGCAAATCTTATTTTGACATTCATCGAAAAACCCATTGAAATAACGAAATTACAGAATGCCATCAGTTCGGCTACCGCGAGCTATCAAAATCTCGATTTGACCCTGACTCAAATCACGACAGTCACTTCGACCCTGATAACTGCTACCCGTAGTGTAGGAAAACAAATTTACAACCCTTCTTGGATGATGGGAGACATTTATAGTCCTTCAAATAACTGGTCAATTGATCGTAGCAAGCAATCGAAAAACTGGATTCTTTTCTGGGAGCCGGGCTTTGGTGATAATCCGGGTACAATCGTGGACGACTGCCTGGCACTTGCAGAAAAAAGTTTTGCCTTTTATGCCGATTCATTGAAATTCATCCAAAAAGGATCATCCAAGACCGAAACCTATAAAATGATCATCCGACTTCGCTATTCAACCGACTGGGAAGCTTCAGGTTCGGGTGTTGATAATACAATAGGATTGCTTACCCTTACTTCCTGGGCACTTTCTTCGAGAGGTGGACAAACCATAGCACACGAGGTGGGGCATTGTTTTCAATATCAAACTCATTGTGACAACAATGATTTAAACGGATGGATGTATGGTTATGGAGTAGATGCTTCGGGCAGTAACGGTTGGTGGGAACAATGCGCTCAATGGCAGGCATACAAAATTTTCCCATCACAACAATTTACAAGCGAGTGGTTTTCAGGTTATCTGAGCAACACACATAAAAATATCATGAATGAAAGCTACCGATATAACGACTATTTCATTCAGGATTATTGGTGTTACCTGCACGGAATGGATATGATTGGCCGGTTGTGGAATAAATCCATTAAACCGGAAGATCCGGTAGAAGCCTACAAACGACTGAATGCAATGACACAAACTCAGTTCAATGATGAAATGTGGGATTGTGGAGCTAAATTCACTACCTGGGACATTCCTGCATTGAAATCCTATGGTGCAAGCTATATTACTTCGCGCACTCAGCCAAAGATGAATAATCAGGGAGGTTATGTGTGGAGAATTGACTCTACAGCATGTCCGGAGAACTATGGTCACAATATTATTCAGCTGAATGCTCCCTTAACAGCAAAAACCATAACTGCAAACTTCGAAGGAAAAGCCGGAATTGTAGGTTTTCGTACGAATTATGTGCCCTATGCCGGATGGCGTTATGGATTTGTTGCCCTGCTAAAAGATGGTACCCGTAAGTACGGCGATAGTAAGTCGGCCAGCATGACCGATAATGAAGGAAAAAGCAGCATTAGTTTTGATTGTCCGGCTAACTGTGACAAATTGTGGCTGGTAGTCTCCGGTGCACCAGGCATGCACTGGCGTCATGCATGGGATGACAATGATGCAAACGATGAACAGTGGCCTTATCAGGTGAAATTCAATAACACCAATTTATACGGTTATGCAAATGTGATAAATGCAATAAATAATTCATACGAGGAAAATCTGGATATAATTACGAAAGGTCGCACGTTGATCATAAACAATGTTCCGGCACAAGCAATCGTCAAAATTTACGATACAGTAGGAAGATGTCTCTCGAATGATAAAGCTACTGGAACAAGTTTCTCCAAAGACATGCCATGTGGTATCTATATTGTATCTGTCGTAACAGGACAAAGAGTATTTAACCGAAAAATAATGATTCAATAGCAGGTTTCAATTCTTTCATAATTTCTAAATCGAACGCTATAAACTCACTTAGAATTTTCAAGTTATGAATCTAAATATTTAACTACTAATATGATATCCCGGATTGATATATAGTCTGATATTTCATCTGATTCCGTTACAAAAAAAAGGAGTAAACGAATTAACCGTTTACTCCTTTTCTATTGAATTTCATATTTAATCAATATCCGGGGTTTTGTTGTGCTGCTTTCTCAGTAGCTGTCAAAGCACGGCCATTAATCTGAATTGCATCAAGATATGTTTGTGGTATTGGGCGAAGATTGTGCTTTTCCACAATGTTAGGTGCTGCTTTTTTATTAAAAGCTTTTGCACGTGCAACCAGGGTTTTAGTTCGTGATAAATCTTCCCAACGATAGAACTCTCCCATGAGCTCCCGCGAACGTTCGTTCAACAAAAAACACATGGCTCTGTCATAATCGCTCGTATAACCCAATGTGGTGATGATATTTTCATCTACAGCAGGTAGAGTGGCAAAACTGGAAACAGTCAAATCAGTTGCACCTGTAACAACAGGGATATTGTTTGATTCATAATATGAATTCTCCGTATAATAGGAATTCACTGCACCAAAAGAAGCATAACCGGTAGGGTTTGATGTGGCATTATAAGCTGCACCACCATCGGAATATGCTTTTCGGTTTTCACCTGATTTATATGCAGCACGGGCACGGATAGCATTTATATAGTTTAACGCTTTGGTATAATCCTTTTGGCGGATACAAACCTCAGCAGCGGTCAGGTAAGTATCTGCCACGCGTGCAAGAATACCGTCTCTGTAACCATTTCCATTGCTTACAGCATCTCTGGATCCATCAATAAATTTACTTAAAGGAGCAAATCTGTTTTGAAAGTTATCACTGTTTAAGTACTCACCCCCTTCGGCATAGGTTGCAAAAACATTGGGCACTATTTTCCCTGTTTTTGAATCTGTAACCGTGAGCAGACTACCAACAGCCGAGAAACGTGCATCGGTTGGATTGTTTATGATATACATAACACCTAAGTCACCCAATGCTAATCCTGAACCTGCCGCCGGATTATTCACTGCATATTTAGTTTTAAAACTTTTCCAAAACCGTGAGTCATTCACTTTGTCATAGACATTATATGCATAATAATTTGTGCGTAGACGTTGGTATTCACGACCTCCTGCAATATCACGTTTCATATTTGGCAAATTAAGATATTGCGAAAGATAATACAGATGGCATTGATTACCATATGCACCATTCGATGCAATATCATTCGAAAATTGTGCTGCCAGAATAATCTCATTCAAATTTTCATTAGCACCGTTTACACCAGTATAATTCCATAAATCAGCAAAATTAGTTGCCAATGTATGATGTGATATTACGATGTCGGCATATTTCAGCGCATTTGTCAGGTCATCCGTTTTGGTTGCACTATTCCAGGTATCATTTATTTCACTTGCACGGAATAAATAAGCTTTAGCTAAAAAATGTGACGCTGCATCTTTTGTCATTTTACCGGTCAGCGTTGCTGTTAAAGGCAAAAGACTATACGCATTAGTCAAGTCAGAAATAACCTGTTTCACGGTTTCTTCTGCTGTTGCACGGTTAAATTCACGTTCGGGGGCAATGCTCGAATGAAGTTTTAACGGCACACCTCCGTATTGACGTACAAGTTTCAGATAATTAAACCCACGAAGGAAATAAGCTTCACCCATATACGTATCTTTCTTGGTACCCTCCGGAAGAACCGTCAACGCTTTTTCGAGCATAAGGTTAGCAGAGCTGATACCGATATACATATTATCGAACAAAGTATTGGCCAATGCCGTATTTACATTTATCACCGGAATCATGGAAGAGAAACTTCCATCATAATCATCCCATACCGCATTAGAAGCATCTCCTCCGCAACGGAATTCATCTGTTCCATAGTTTGTTGTTGCATAAGCCCATTCGTATGAAAAGTGAAACCTTAAATTATAATACATTCCGGTAGACAAAGCATCAAGGCCTTCTGCTGTATTAAAATAATCTGAATTTCTTTTAGTTTTTAGTTCCTCATCCAAAAAATTGGAGCAGGCGGTAAAACCAACAGCAAAAGACCATGCCAGTAATCCTATCAATAATTTTCTATATTTCATAAATGTAATTTTTAAATATTATTTTTAAAGATAAACGCTATATAAAAATGTTCCTGTTAGAATCCAACATTTAGTCCAAAAACAAATCCACTGTTATACGTAGAGACTCCGGTGTCCATATCTAACCAGCTGATTGCCGAATAAATCATTCCGGGGTTTTTAATCTGGCCATAAATTTTTATTACCTGTAAATCAAGACGCTTAGCCAGCGATGTTGGTAAAGTATATCCCAAACTGATATTCCGGATTTTGAGAAACGATCCATCTCTGTATCCCAAAGTTCCGGCATATTTATCTCCTCCTGCAACATTATAGATTGGTTTTTGATAATCAGCATTTTTGTTGTTTTCATTATAATAGCTGATACTACGTTGTACATATCTTCCAAGTTGCCATTCACCTCCGGTATTTACTAAATAATCAAAACGCCCATAAATGAAACAGGATAGTTCGAAATTTTTATATGTAAATGTATTATTCAATCCCATATTCCATTTTGGACGGGTGCTTCCAATGATTTTACGGTCATTATTCGAATCAATTTTATAGTCACTATTCAAATCCTTCACCCGAACACCACCGACCTGAAATTTTTCGCCGTTCGCATTAAATTTAGCCATTTCAACTGCATCTGCTTCTTTCCATAAACCAGTTGACTGATAGTCATAAATAACCCCAACAGATTGTCCTATAAACCATAAATTTGAGATGTCATCTGATTTACCATTCGCCAATGATACAATTTCCTCTTTTTGATAGGCTACATTAAGATTCGTTTCCCAGGTAAAATTTCCGGTTTTGACGTTCACGGTATTAATGGTTATATCAATCCCTTTATTTTTTGTTTCACCTACATTGGCAAAAGTACTCGAGAATCCGGTCAGTGCAGGGATATTCATCTGTAATAATAAATCTGTTGTCCGGGATGTATATACATCTACCACACCTGAGATACGCCCACCCAGAATAGAGTAATCAATTCCCAGATTATATTGAGTGGTTTTTTCCCAACTTAAAAGTTGATTAGCCATAGCTGTCATTCCACCAACGATCAGTGACTCTGAAGGAACATATCCTGCTACGGAAGTACCGCCGTATGGATAATACAATGAAACCAACGGGCCCTTTGTTGCATAAGGACTTACTGCCGCACTACCGGTAGTTCCTACACCCAAACGCATTTTTAATTGATTTATCCATGTTATTGATTTTAGCCAGTCTTCCTGCTCCATTCTCCAGCCTAATGCAGCAGATGGAAAAAATGACCATTTATGGTCTGCTGACAACTGTGAAGCACCATCCCAACGACCTGAAACTGTAAGCATATATTTCTCATCAAAACTATAGTTAAGACGTCCCATATAAGACAATAACTGACGTTCAGTCAATCCTGTATTATAGGCTTTTATATTGGCTGTGGGAATATTGGAAGGACTAAATGCATTCCATTTCTGGCTTGGTAACGGGATACTCACTGCCTGTATATACGTTGAGTCTTGAACCCAGGATGAGGCTGACTGTAACAGAGTTGCCCCAAATGAGTGTCTCCCGATTTTTTTATCGTAATAAACTAAATTATCCAGGGTCCAGGAAAAATCTTTTTGGTCTTTGATCGATGCCATATTTGGACTTCCGTTACGAATTGTAGATTGAGCATCTATGTATATGCCATTATTATAATAACGAAAATCCGGTCCGAAGTTCACACGGTATTTTAATCCCGGAAGCAAATTTAACTGAGCATAGAAACTTCCTAACACCCGCAAAGTTGAACGTTGATCCTGTGAATATTTCCATTCATCAACAGCTGTTTTAATTACATCATCACCTCCCGGATAAATAATTCGATTTCCTTTATCATCATAAGGTACCGCATAGGGTAAGTTTCCATTTGCTGCACCATAAATGCTATTCGGACCTGAAACCTGTCCACCTGCCGTGGATTGTCCAAACTCCTGAATACTGTAGGATGAGTTTATATTTGCACCCATTTCAAACCATTTAACCGGAGTTAAATTTACATTTATTTTGGAGGAATATCTTGAATAAGACTGACCTTTCATTGTTCCCTGAGAGTTAAGATAACCAAATGAAGCGTAGGCTTTTATTTTGTCTGTTCCACCGCTAACGCTCACATTGTGATCGGTTGAAACTCCGGTTTGAGTAACCATAGAAGTCCAGTCGGTAGTTTGAACCTGTGAGCCATCCCATGTACTGCTTGCCCAACCTTTCATAATATTATTCCACGCATATGGATCATTACCTCCTAAAAATATAACTTTATCATTTGCCTGGGTAGGTTGATCGCCCCTGGGGTATATTTTTGAATCGAGATAATAATAAGCCCAACGTCTCCAGGTAATATATTCGCCGGCATTCATCATCTTTGTTCTGTCCTGTATATTTTCAGAGGTGACAGAACCCGAATAATTTATTGTCAATTTACCTGCCTTACCTGTTTTTGTTGTAACTATTATGACACCATTGGCACCACGCGAACCATAAATCGCAGTGGCAGATGCATCTTTCAAAACATCAATAGATTCAATATCGGACGGATTAATTGTTTCAATCCCTGATCTTGACATAAGTGGGACTCCATCAACAACATAAAGTGGATCTGAACTGGCGGTTATCGAACGAACACCACGAATACTGATTTTACCAATTTCGCCGGGTCGTTCATTCGATGTAATATCAACACCAGCAGCCCTGCCTTGCATTGCTTCAAGAGCATTGGCCACCGGACGTGATTTAATTTCTTTTTCACCAACACTAATCATTGCACCAGTCACATCGCTTTTCTTCTGAACACCATAACCAACCACAACTACTTCGTTCAACGCTTTTGATGATTCAACAAGAATTATATTTATGATCGATTGATTGCCTACCTTTTCTTCACGACTATCCATGCCAACATATGAGCATACTATGGTCGCATTTTGGGGTAAGTCTTTCAGACTATACTTTCCATTATTATCAGTAGTCGTAATAATTTTAGTTCCTTTCACCAATATAGTTACACCCGGTAAAGGATCTCCTCCTTCGTCAGTGATTCTTCCTGAAACTTTAATTGAAGTTGTACCTTTATCAAGTGATTCTCCCATTTCTTTAGCAGATGCCAAGACAATTTGAGTGTCTAATACAGTAAATGTAACATCAGTTTTTACAAATATTTTAGTCAGGATATCAGATATTTTCTCGTTGTTAGCTGTTATATCTACCCGCCGGGTTACGTCAACAAGCTTATTGTTATAAGCAAAATGATAATCTGATCTGGTTTCAATCATTTTGAGCACTTCACGCACTGCAGTATTGTTTGCTTTTAAAGTAATTCGGGTGTCCTGAGCCTGAAGGTACACACTGCTGAAAATTAGCCCGAATAACAAAAAAAGACTGAACCTGAAGGCTCGTTTTTTAATCAAATACAAAGGTATGTTGATATCATTTGCTAAAATTGTGTTTTGTTTCATAGATTCATGATGTTTAAATTGAACTATTGGATTTTAAGATTGATGATAAGGCATAACAATGGCTGTTTGCTGCAGAAACAACAATAAACCGAAAGCAATGAAAGAACAAATCTGCATAAATTTACGGTACTTAATAAGTATCGGTACAGATTTTCAGAAACATAAAATGGTATTGTATCTTTATTCACCAGCTCTTTGCTCAAGTGGATTATCCGGATAAAGATGGATCGGGGGAGTTACGTTATTGTTTTCATGATTTTTTTTGATTTACAGATTAGATTTAAAGGTGATTTTTTTGTTTTTACTTTTTATCGAAATTTAATAGCCTTTTTTAAAATCAGGGTGCGTTGCCCATAAGTTCCGTTGATATCTTTTTTACCATTTACGATTTGATACGTAACAGGCGATGATAAACTGATAATTTTAAGTGCCCGTTCAAGGGGTTCATTAACAAACGTTGCAGTTAAATGATATTGTAGCAACTCTTTATCGGGGATGACTACATGTACATTATAAAGCTTTTGTAATTTTTCGGTGACTTCCAGTATAGGATCATTGTCAAAAACAGTGCGACCCTCTGTCCATGCGGTGTACTTTGTGAGATCACTCTTTTGTGACAATGTAACCTGTTTATCTGATTTGTTTAATACTGCAACTTCCATTGGGTGTAAATCATTTCTCTTTTCAAACTTATTCTCAGGAGTTTGTTTTCCCAAAAGTACGGAACCTTCAACCAATGCAATGATCACAGTTGTTTCATCACTATAGGCTCTGGCGTTGAAGGTTGTACCCGTAACTTTTACATCCATTCCGTTCATTTTGACAATAAATGGACATTTCTTATCTTTTTTTACCTTAAAGAACCCTTCGCCGTTCAGAGCTACGACGCGGTTTGATTGATTCGTAAATGACATTGGGTAAGTCAACTTACTTCCTGCATTTAACCATATATGTGTGCCATCCGGCAAATCGAACTGACTGGTTGCACCCAATGGTACACTTATTGTGTTTTGTACTACCGCAAAATTAGTTGATTGTTGGTGAGCAATTAAGACATAAAGTGCAATCATCAATGGGACTACGATAATTGCAGCTACTCTTGATACTCCGGTATAAAGTTTTTTAATCCACAATGGTTTAATTGTTTTCGTTGCCTTTAGGTTGATGCTGTGATGAATGTCGCTCAAAATCCGGTTAAATCGCTCATCATTTCCAATGGTAAGATTCGAGCACTCGTCCCAGTGCATTTTCATTGATTCATCTACTGCAATTTCATGCTGAGGTCGTTGAAGTACATCCAACAGATCATTCAGTTCCTGTTCTGAATACGCATCTGTTCTAAAATTATTCAAAAGTTGATTTATTTTTTGCATATTACTTCCACTTGAAAGGGCTTTATTAGTTAACCAAATTTTTCAATACATCAGACCCTCAATGGTTGTTACATATATAATAACGCACATCAAGTCTGAATCCCCTGCTCCCTCTATGAGATTTCTTTTTTATTTTTTTTTGAATACTTAATCTTAAAGTTTGAACGCACTATTCTAATACTTTATATTCTGATTGATACGAGTTATAAATATTGCTGTATTTATTTGATATGAAACAAAAAAGGACACCTTAATCGGTGTCCATCATAAATGAATGATAAATCTGTATATCGTCAATAAGATGGACGAAATATTAGTACAAGTCAACCCGTTCATTTGGCGATTTACTCCACAAAAAGATAATAAAACAGAGCCGTCAATATACCAAGATTTCCAAGATGTTGTTTTAAAAATATAAATGATTTTGAAAGATGATCTTCAACCGTTTTCTCAGAAATACCCTGAATGTCTGCTATTTCTTTATTTGAAAACCCATTTTCCCTGCTTAATTTAAAGATTGCTTGTCGTTTAGGGGGTAATTTATCAATAAGTTGTTCATAGCGTTCTTTCAGGAATGTATAGTTGGTCTGTTCTTCTGTTCCCTGTGTATTTGAAGTGGCTGCTACATTCAGATAATCTATGTATTTTTGTTCAGTAATACGTTTGCGAAACAATGAAATGACTGAATTTTTTGCAATGGTAAAAAGAAAAGCATCAAAATTGGTATCTTTTTGCAACGAAAAACGATTTTCCCAAAGCTTGATAAAAACATCTTGCACCAAATCATAAGCATCTTCTTCGTTTTTCAAATAGGATAATGAAAAGCGAAAAATCTTTTTATGGTATTGCGCATAAATATCATCAATTACTGTGCGATCATCTATTCGCAGATTTTCAGCAAAGGTTTCTTCGTTGTGATTCATTCAACAATACATTTTATAAAAGGTCCAACTGTCAAAAAAGGACTGATTTTTACTATCAAACAGTTTTTTAAGAATCGTATTCGCTTCGATTTAATTTAACACTTAAGTACCCAAAGAAATAAACTCAATCCTAATTTGTTATCAAAGATAACAAATATATTATAATTTTATAGTTGTTATTCCAACATTTTCTTTTAGTCAGTGTAGAAAAGTTTATATATTAAACAAATAGTATTTAAGAAAGATAAAAAATAGAATACACTCAGATAGTTGATTTCATTCATACAGGGATCAATCAGCATAATAACAAAAAAAGGCTGCATCACTTTTGATACAGCCTATTTTTGTTATGTAAAAGCTTTATTTATTTCTCCCTGAATATCAACTTATTTTCATCAACATCCACCACAATCGTCTGATCATTATGCACTTTTCCTGAAATGAGTTCTTTTGACAAATCATTCAGCACATATTTTTGAATAGCCCGTTTAACAGGGCGTGCTCCAAACTGAGGGTCAAAACCTAAATCCGCAATCAACTTTATTGCCTTATCAGTCATTTCCAACTGAATGCCGTTTTGCTGCAACGTTTTTTGCAATGTGGTAATCTGCAACCTGACGATCTCTTCGATTTGTGAAAAGTTGAGCGGTGCAAACATAACCAGTTCATCAATACGGTTCAAAAATTCAGGACGTATGGTTTGTTTGAGCAGTTCAAACACCTGAGTTTTTGTTTTCTCAATGATTTCTGCCTGATTGGTATCGGTCATTGTCTCAAAATTATCGCGTATCAGGGTCGATCCTATGTTGGAAGTCATGATGATAATCGTATTTTTGAAATTCACCAAACGCCCTTTATTATCCGTCAGTCGTCCATCATCCAGCACCTGGAGCAACACGTTGAATATGTCGGGATGTGCTTTTTCAATTTCATCGAACAATACCACCGAATAAGGTTTCCGCCTGATCGCCTCGGTCAACTGTCCACCTTCATCGTAGCCTACATATCCGGGAGGCGAACCAATCAACCTGGTAACCGAGAATTTCTCCTGGTATTCGCTCATATCGATTCGGGTCATCATATTTTCATCATCGAACAGGTACTCTGCCAGAGCCTTTGCCAGTTCGGTCTTGCCCACTCCTGTTGTCCCCAAAAAGATAAATGAACCAATTGGTCGTTTTGGATCCTGCAAACCGGCACGGCTTCTCCGAACGGCATCCGATACTGCCTGAATGGCTTCATCCTGTCCCACTACCCGTAAATGAAGTTCATCTTCGAGATGAAGCAGCTTGTCTTTTTCTGATTGAAGCATCTTTTTTACCGGGATACCGGTCCAGCGGCTGACTACATCGGCTATATCCTCACTGTCCACTTCTTCTTTTATCAGGGCATGAATACCCTGCATGGATGCCAGTTTGGTTTGAAACTGAGCCATTTGTTCTTCGGCTGCTTTAATTTTCCCATAACGTATTTCAGCTACAGCACCATAATCGCCTTCACGTTCAGCACGGTCGGCCTGGTATTTCAAGTCCTCAATTTCTATCTTTTTCTGTTGAATGCTGTCAATCAGTTGTTTTTCCGACGACCATTTAGCACGCAATTCCTTCCCATCTTCCTTTAAATTAGCAATTTCCTCGTTTAGTTGTTCGAGTTTACGGGTATCGTTTTCACGTTTAATGGCTTCACGTTCTATCTCCAGTTGTTTTATGGAACGTTCTATGATATCCAGTTCTTCCGGTACCGAATCCACTTCCAGCCTGAGCTTGGCAGCAGCTTCATCCATCAGGTCAATGGCTTTATCCGGCAAAAACCGGTTGGTAATATACCTGCTCGAGAGTTCTACTGCAGCAATGATCGCATTATCCTGTATCCGTACTTTATGGTGGTTTTCATACCGTTCTTTCAATCCCCGAAGGATCGAAATGGTACTGGGTATATCGGGTTCATCCACCTGAACAATTTGAAACCGTCGTTCGAGTGCTTTATCTTTTTCAAAATATTTCTGATATTCATCGAGCGTGGTAGCACCAATTGCCCGTAATTCACCCCTTGCCAGAGCTGGTTTAAGGATATTGGCAGCATCCATGGCTCCATCGCTTTTACCGGCACCCACCAGGGTATGGATTTCATCAATAAACAGGATCACTTCACCTTCTGCTTTTATCACTTCATTGACAACCGCCTTCAACCTTTCTTCAAATTCGCCCTTGTATTTGGCCCCTGCAATCAGGGCACCCATATCCAGTGAAAATATTTGTTTTGATTTCAGGTTTTCAGGTACATCCCCCCGTACAATCCGGTGTGCCAGTCCTTCGGCAATAGCCGTTTTACCCACACCCGGTTCCCCGATCAGAATCGGGTTATTCTTGGTCCGCCGACTCAGTATCTGAAGTACCCGACGGATTTCTTCATCCCGTCCGATAACAGGGTCCAGTTTCCCGGCACGGGCTTGTTCGTTCAGGTTAATGGCATATTTGTTCAGGGCATTATAACTTTCTTCTGCCGAAGCAGAGTCAGCTTTCGATCCTTTTCGCAATTCAGTAATGGCCTGTTGAACTTCTTTCTCGTTGACTCCGGCATCTTTCAACACCTTCGAAAAAGCATTCTTTTCAGCGATTAATGCCAGCAGAACGTATTCCAGGGATACAAACTGATCACCAGCCTTCGTTGAAAGTTCAGTTGCTTTTTGTAGTACGGCATTTGTTTCCCGGCTCAGGTAAGGCTCTCCACCCGATACCCGGGGAAAGCTGCTGATCATCCGATCGGCTATCGCTTCCAGGGAAGGTATGTTCACACCCAGTTTTCCAAACAAAAACTGAGTCAGATCTTCCCCTTTTGTGACCACCGCTTTAAACAAATGGGGCGTTTCAACCACCTGTTGACCATTCGATTGAACCAACTCAATCGCATGTTGAATGGCATCCTGCGATTTAATGGTAAAATTATTAAAATTCATTGTTTAATTTTTAAGACGTTAAATCCTCTGAAATTGAAAGTATGTACAATCGATTCAATCCATGTGTATCAAATACTCTACCAACCTGAAGAACCTGTTAAATTGGCATGCCTGAATATTATTCATCTGAATAACAAGACATTATTTCAGCTTATTCGAAAATTTCAAGTTAATTAGTCATATTTTTAGAACGTTCAGATAAATAGGTAATTGGACCAGTAAATTGTCCTATTATTAATACAGGAAAAATAGGTCTTATAAAATATTCAAAATGTAGGAATCTGGTTTTTAATCCGGGGCATTTGGCTTTCTACTAAGGTTTAATATGTTATTTATAAGGGTTTTAAAATAACAAACCTTATTTTTTATTTTAACCATTAGTAGAAATATTAAGAAATAATAACTAGCCTTTATTCCCTTCAATATTAAAATCACATGATATTATTTATTTCCTATTACTTAATTATGACTTCTTTTTCTTTTCCACTACGCAATCTTTTAACTTTTCCATTTGACTACCTGTGGAGCTTGCGACATCCCATTTCTTTCGAGACTACCAATATCCGACTTCAGGCTAACGACTGGCTCACCTCTACCTCACCTCCACCTTTCGTCCACCTATCCTCCACATCCCATTCCCACTAAAAAAATAATATAAATATCAATAAACTGTATCTAATACGTATATAATACATATCTATATAGATATATTTTATATATGTGTTATATACGTTTTATATACGTATTATATACATGTTATATCCGGACCGGAACTGGAGGATAGGTGGACGAAAGGTGGAGGAATGGTGGAGGAAACATAAAGCAATAAAAGTGGAGTAATTATATATAGTGAGGGCTTCATGATTGCCCGGTTAAACAATTCGGATATTTCAATGTTAATGAGATATTGAATGTATAATAGAGGCATTTTCATTCTGTCGAAGTAGGCTAAACCGGTTGATATTTCTATTGTTTAGACCGATTTACCCTGATATTTCAATGAGAAGGCTGAATATACAGATTTTTAATTTTAATATACTTGTTTTTTTTTAGTTTCATTTTATATATTCACAAAAAAAGCTATCTTTGCCTCATAAAACTTAGAATCACAATCTATCAATTAAATCTAATTAATTAAAAATGAGTAACCCTAAAAGAGTCTACACATTCGGCAATGGACAAGCTGAAGGTAAAGCAGACATGAAAAATTTGCTCGGCGGAAAAGGAGCAAATCTCGCAGAAATGAATTTGATCGGTGTTCCGGTACCTCCCGGATTAACCATTACAACCGATGTTTGTAATGAGTATTATGCATTGGGTAAAGATAAAGTAGTTGAACTCTTAAAACCGGAGGTTGAAAAAGCCATTGAAGGTCTTGAGAAACTGATGAATTCTAAATTTGGTGATATTGAAAATCCATTATTAGTCTCCGTGCGTTCAGGTGCCCGCGCATCCATGCCCGGGATGATGGACACGATTTTGAACCTGGGTTTAAATGATGCAGTTGTGGAAGGTCTAACCCGTAAGACAGGCAATGCCCGCTTTGCATGGGATTCATACCGTCGTTTTGTTCAGATGTACGGTGATGTTGTGTTGGGCATGAAACCTGCCAATAAGAACGATATTGATCCGTTTGAAGAAATAATTGAACATTTAAAAAAAGAAAAAGGCGTTGAGCTGGACAATCAACTTTCAGTGGAAGATTTGAAAGTGCTGGTTACCCGTTTCAAGGCAGCCGTTTTAAAACAAACCGGTCATCATTTTCCTGATTCAGCCTACGAACAACTCTGGGGAGCCATCTGCTCGGTTTTCGATTCATGGATGAATGACCGTGCTATCCTTTACCGCAAAATGGAAGGTATTCCTTCCGAATGGGGCACAGCGGTGAGTGTACAATCCATGGTATTTGGCAATATGGGAGATACTTCTGCTACAGGGGTTTGTTTTTCACGGGATGCTGCAACCGGCGAAGATATTTTTATCGGTGAATACCTGATTAATGCACAAGGTGAAGACGTTGTTGCAGGAATCCGTACTCCGCAACAAATCACCAAAGAAGGATCAAAACGTTGGGCAATGCTCACAGGAGTCAGTGAAGCCGATCGCGTATCAAAATATCCTTCCATGGAAGAAGCCATGCCTTCTATTTATAAGGAATTAGATGCTATCCAGACAAAACTTGAGAATCACTATAAAGATATGCAGGACATGGAATTTACCGTACAGGAAGGTAAATTGTGGTTTTTGCAAACCCGTAACGGTAAACGCACCGGTGCTGCCATGGTTAAGATTGCCATCGACATGTTCCATCAGGGGGTGATTGACGAGAAATCGGCTATTTTACGGATTGATCCGAACAGACTGGATGAATTGCTTCACCCGGTATTTGATAAAAATGCCATCAAAGCAGCAAAACTGATTGCCAAAGGGCTGGCCGCTTCTCCGGGAGCTGCTTCCGGAAGAATCGTATTCAATGCAGATGATGCTGCCGAATGGGCTGCAGGCGGCGAAAGAGTAATTATGGTACGTGTTGAAACTTCTCCGGAAGATCTGGCCGGAATGGCCGCAGCACAGGGAATCCTGACTGCCCGTGGCGGCATGACATCCCACGCAGCCGTTGTGGCACGTGGCATGGGTAAATGTTGTGTATCCGGTGCCGGCGCACTTAAAATTGACTATGCATCAAAAACCATGGAAGTTGATGGATTGACCCTGAAGGAAGGTGATTATATTTCACTCAACGGTTCGACAGGTGATATCTTTTTAGGCCAGGTAGGAACTTCGGAAGCGGAACTGGATGCTGATTTTGCAGAACTGATGACTCTTTCGGATAAGCATACCCGAATGACAGTCCGTACCAATGCGGATACACCTCACGATGCTACAATAGCACGTAAATTCGGGGCTACCGGAATCGGACTTTGCCGGACGGAACATATGTTCTTTGAGGGTGAAAAAATTAAAGCCATGCGTGAAATGATTCTGGCTTCTGATGAAACAGGGCGCCGCATTGCCCTGGCAAAAATCCTGCCGTATCAGGAAAAAGACTTTGAAGGAATATTCGAAGCCATGGATGGTTGTCCGGTAACAGTACGCTTGCTTGATCCACCTTTGCATGAATTTGTGCCGCATGATGAAAAGGGACAACGTGAAATGGCCGAAGCCATGGGCGTTACACTGAAAGTCATCAAACAACGGGTCGATTCTCTTCACGAACAAAATCCAATGTTAGGTCATAGAGGTTGCCGCTTGGGAAATACATATCCTGAAATTACAGAAATGCAAACCCGCGCTATTCTGGGCGCAGCATTAGTTCTGAAGAAAAGAGGGATTAAAGTGTTGCCTGAAATCATGGTTCCTTTAGTAGGAATTAAATATGAGTTTAACGAACAGGATAATATAATCCGCAGCACCGCAGCTAAATTATTTGCTGAAAAAGGTGACAGCATTGAGTTTAAAGTTGGCACTATGATTGAAATCCCGCGTGCCGCCTTAACTGCCGATCGCATTGCTGCCACTGCCGAGTTCTTCTCATTTGGTACCAATGATTTGACTCAAATGACTTTTGGATATTCGCGTGACGACATTGCATCATTCCTGCCCACTTATCTTGAAAAGAAGATATTACTGGCTGATCCATTCCAGGTTCTTGATCAAAACGGTGTAGGCCAACTGGTTCAAATGGCAACCGAAAAAGGTCGTTCCGTCAATCCGAATCTGAAAGTTGGTATTTGTGGTGAACACGGAGGCGAACCTTCGTCGGTGGAGTTCTGTCACCGCATGGGATTGAACTATGTCAGTTGCTCACCGTTCCGTGTGCCTATCGCACGCTTGGCTGCTGCACAGGCTGCGTTGAGAAACTAGATTCAGGAAAAAGATAAAAGAACAAAGATAAAAGATCAAAGATTTTTGAGTTATATATTAAACAGGCTATCTCACATCGAGATAGCCTGTTTATTTTTGTTTATTTGAGATACGATTGGTTGTCCCGATATATATCGGGAGGTTGATTTGTTTTTTACTCATTCCTCACTCCTCACTCCTTACCTCTCACCTCTCAAACTACCTACTACCTACTAAAAACTATTTCTTCTTCTGTCCCCTGGTTTTAGGTTTACCGTATTTCATACGCATGGATTCTTTTCGACGTATTTTATTGTTAACCTGCGAGTTTTTTTCACTTTTCTCGTGAAATGCTGCACCGCCTTCTTCCTTTTTGGGAATAGAAACCAGCGTGTTTTTCATCTTCACCTGTGGCATTTCATCCATTGTTAATTCTTTTGAAACAACAACGTCAGATGGTAATGAAATGATTGGAATCTTACGATTCATCATTCCTTCGATGGCACTACGGTTTTCGGTATCGGCTTTGGTAATAAAAGTGATGGAAACACCGTTTTTATCAGCCCTACCGGTACGTCCAATACGGTGCATATAATTTTCTGCTACATCAGGCACATCGAAATTAACCACATGAGAAACATCCGATATATCCAGACCACGGGCAACAATGTCCGTTGCAATCAGGATAGGAATTTCATTTTCTTTAAAACTTCGTAAAGATTCAAAACGGTTATTCTGGGATTTATTGGAATGTATCAATCCAATCTGGTCCACAAACTTCGGTGCAAGTTCATCGTACAAAGAATCGGCCAGCTTTTTGGTTGACGTAAAAACCAATACTTTCGAAAATTCCGGATTATTCAGAATCAGGTATTCCAGTAAATTTACCTTGGTATTGAAATTTGGTACTTTAAAGCCGATTTGTTTAATATTTTCCAGTGGAGTACCTGTTGGAGCAGCTTCAATTTCGAGTGGTTCAACAAAGAAATCATGAACCAGGTCCTTTAAATCTTCCGAAATGGTAGCCGAAAACATCAGGTTCTGACGTTTGGTAGGCAGCAAATCAATAATACGGATTAATTGAGGGCGGAAACCCAGATTCAACATTTCATCCACTTCATCAATCACAAAACGTTTAATGGATTTCAGTTTTAGACTTCCATTCAAGGCAAAGTCGAGTAATCTGCCGGGAGTTGCAACCAATACATCAACTCCGGCTGTGATAAATGGAGTCTGGCGTATCATATTCACGCCGCCATACACTCCCACGACCCTTACATGCATGTATTTGGTAAGCTGTTCCACTTGTTCCACCACTTGCACCACCAATTCACGGGTAGGTACAACTACTAAAATCTGAGGGTTTTTTTCTTTTGTAAATTTCCATAATCTCAAACTGGGAAGCAGGTAGGCAATGGTTTTCCCGGTACCAGTCTGGGCAATACCGACAATGTCACGACCTGACATGATTGCCGGATAGGCTCTTTCCTGAATGGTGGTTGTTTGCGTTATCCCCAGGTCATTCAACGCATTTATAAGGGGAGAATTGATATTTAATTCAGTAAAATTCATTTAGCTAATGTATAATTTAAAATTCAACATGCATAATTCTAAATGCATAATTCGATGGATGCATGTGGAATTTTATGCAAAGATAGTCTAAATGTATCACAAGCTGAAATCGGGAGTGGTTAATTGGTTGATTTGTTCCGTGTTTCGTGTTCCGTGTTCCGTGTTCCGTGTTTCGTTTACATTAAACATTGTTCTTTGGGTGATTGATAGTCCCGATAGCTATCTTGAGGTTAATTGGTTGATTAAATGCAAACTACTTTTTTAAACCGACTAATTGTAAATTGTAAATTGTAAATTCTTCAAGGGGCTAGTCGGGATATTTTCCATTCGCCTACTCCAATGGTATACAGCAACCTGTCGTGTAACCGGTTAGGACGACCCTGCCAGAATTCAATCGAGACAGGCCTAACAATAAATCCTCCCCAGAATGGTGGTTTTGGAACGTTTTCACCAAACTTTTGCTGATAATACTTAAATTGCTCATCCAGGAAATCCTTTGACCGGATCACCTGACTTTGAGGAGAAGCCCAGGCTCCGATACGGCTTGCCAAGGGGCGAGTCAGAAAATAAGCAGTGGATATGGCATCACTTATTTTATCCACATTTCCTTCAATACGTACCTGCCTTTCCAGCCGGGGCCAGAAAAAAAGAAGGCATACCCTGTTATTGACTGCTATTTGCCGTGCTTTTTGACCTTCATAATTGGTATAGAACACAAAACCTTCGGGCGTAATCTCTTTCAGCAATACGATACGCGAGTGAGGTTGAAGATATTCATCCACCGTGGAAACGACCATGGCAGTTGGTTCCGATTCTTTACATTCAATGGCTTCGTTGAGCCAAAGATCGAATTGTTCGACAGGATCCGGGAGTACATTGTTTTCATCCAGGGAAGAAAAAATATATTGTTTACGAATATCGTGTAGCATATTGGACATTATGATTTAAAATTAACAATTCACAAACAAAGTGACTGGTTAGTGAAACAACTGACACCTCATTTGGTTTAAAACAGATTTATAATTATTCATAAACCAACAAGTTTTAATGTCTGATTCTTACTATTTTCAACAAAAAGTTTCAAGTTGTAATCAAAGTGAAATTCATTTGTTTACGACTGATTTTTTCCGATAATTTTGACTTGAATTCTAAAAGAAACAAGTACCTTTGAGGCTCAAAAAAAAGTAATAATTCTTAGTATGAAAGACTTGCTGCAAAATCGCCACATTGGCATTTCAGAAAAAGATGAAGCATTTATGCTTCAAACAGTTGGGGTAAAAAATCTCGATGAGTTAATTGAACAGACAATTCCATCAACCATTCTGCTGGAAAAACAAATTGAACTGCCCGAAGCGCTCACTGAACGTCAATATGCAGAGCATATTGCTGAAATTGCTTCCAAAAACAGACTTTTTACTTCCTATATCGGACAAGGATGGTATGACACCTGTACACCGGCAGTCATTCAACGAAACATATTTGAAAATCCATCCTGGTATACATCCTATACGCCTTATCAGGCAGAAATCTCTCAGGGACGTTTACAAGCGTTATTGAATTTTCAGACGGCAGTCTGTGATTTTACGGCCATGCCACTTGCCAATGCATCGTTACTGGACGAGGCAACTGCTGCTGCCGAAGCTGCTACCATGATGTTCAACCTGCGTAGCCGCGAACAGATAAAAAACAATGCCAATATCCTGTTTGTTGATCAACATTGTTTTACTTCCATTCAGGCAGTTCTTCACACCCGGGCAGAAGCACAGGGGATTAAACTGGAAACAGGTGATTTTGCCGCTTTGCACTTTACAAATAAACATTTTGGAGCCATCATTCAATATCCGAATGCAAATGGTAACGTTGAAGACTTTTCCGGATTTGTCACCCAGGCTCATGAAGCTGGGAGTAAAGTAGCTGTTGCTGCTGATATTTTAAGCCTGGCTTTACTCACCCCTCCCGGGGAATGGGGTGCTGACATCGTTTTTGGATCCACTCAACGTTGGGGAATACCTATGGGATCCGGCGGACCATCAGCAGCATATTTTGCTACACGTGAAGAATTCAAACGGGATATGCCCGGCAGGATCATAGGAATCAGTAAAGACATAAATGGACGGCCAGCCTTGCGTATGGCATTGCAAACCCGCGAGCAACATATCAAACGTGAAAAGGCAACTTCGAATATTTGTACTGCTCAGGCATTACTGGCTTCGATGGCCGGAATGTACACCGTTTATCACGGAGCCGAAGGGATTAAAAATATTGCCCGACGTATTCATGCCATTGCCACCTATATCAATGAGATCCTTCCTGTTTATGGATTTACACAGGAAAATGAGAATTTCTTTGACACCCTTAAAATAGAATTACCTGCAGAAGTTTCATTGGAAGCATTAAAATCCATTGCCCTGGATTATGAAGTAAACTTCCGTTATTTTGAAACAGGCGAAATTGGTATTAGTTTTGATGAGACTACCGATATCAATGATGTCAACACCTTGATTGAAATACTGGCTGAAGCCGCGGATAATGCAGCTGTCTTTGCAGAAGAAGGTGAACTGGAAGATTTGAAATCGTATGATGAAAGTCTGGAACGCACTACCTCTTATCTGACCCATGAAGTATTTAACCGGTACCACAGTGAAACGGAAATGATGCGTTTCCTCAAAAAACTGGAACGTCGCGATATTTCCCTGACACATTCCATGATATCACTTGGATCGTGCACCATGAAACTGAATGCAGCTTCGGAAATGTTACCCATGAGCCGTGCCGAATTCGGGGGCATACACCCACTGGCACCTGCTGATCAGACAGAAGGATACAATGTAATGATTGCAGAACTTGAAAAATATCTCACAGCCATCACAGGTTTTGCAGCCTGCAGCCTGCAACCAAATTCAGGAGCGGCTGGTGAATATGCGGGATTAATAACCTTGCGGGAATATTTCAAATCAAAAGGAGAAACACAACGAAACACGGTATTGATTCCATCATCAGCGCATGGTACCAATCCGGCTTCGGCACATCAGGCAGGATTCGAAATCGTGGTTGTCAATTGCGATGAAGGTGGTAACACCGATTTAGCCGAATGGAAAGAAAAAGCAGAAGCAAACAAAGATGTCCTGATTGGATGTATGATTACCTATCCTTCCACCCATGGCATTTTCGAAGCACATGTCAGGGATATGTGTGATATCATTCATGAAAACGGCGGACAAGTATATCTGGATGGTGCCAACATGAACGCACAGGTTGGACTGACCAATCCGGGTACTATCGGAGCCGATGTATGTCATTTAAATTTGCATAAAACGTTTGCTATTCCTCACGGAGGAGGCGGTCCGGGTGTTGGTCCGATCTGTGTGGCTGAACACTTGAAAGAATTCTTACCCAGCAAAACGTATGGTCAGAATACGGTATCGGCAGCACCTTACGGGAGTGCCAGTATTCTGGTGATTACCTACGGTTATATCCGCATGTTGGGAATTGAAGGATTGACCCGTGCAACCAAAATTGCCATTTTAAATGCAAATTACCTGGCAGCACGATTGAAAGACAGTTATGGAGTACTCTATACAGGAGAGCAAGGACGTGTTGGACATGAACTGATACTCGAAGCCCGCAACTTTAAAGCCACATCAGGAGTGACTGAAACTGACATTTCTAAAAGACTGATGGATTATGGTTTCCATGCTCCTACCCTTTCATTTCCTGTGCACGGGACATTAATGATTGAGCCTACTGAAAGTGAGTCATTGGCTGAACTGGATCGTTTTGCCGATGCTATGTTGCAGATTTATGCAGAGATTAAAGAAGTTGAAAATGGAACTGCCGATGCAACCGATAATGTTTTGGTAAATGCTCCGCATCCTGAATACTCGATCGTATCCGATGAATGGAACCATCCTTATAGCCGTACAAAAGCAGCCTATCCAACTGAATGGGTTGCCCAAAATAAGTTTTGGGTAAATGTGGCCAGGGTAAATGATGCCTATGGAGACAGGAATCTGGTGTGTACGTGTGTGGTGGATTAAAAAAAATACAAGATAAAAGACAAAAGATCAAAGAAACCTGTGTTGTTGAAAGACAATGCGGGTTTTTTGTTTTAATACCAGCAATTATGACACACTTCTTTGCGAATCAGGTTATAGGTAAGCATCAATTCGTTGGTACCATATGATTTCAGGCTTATTCCACCGAAATGATAATCATAACTATACGACACATGAATGGCTTCGCTGATATCAAAGCCAAAAATCAATCCGGCTTCACTTCTGGACCGGTAAAAAACCCCCAGGTCGAATTTATCGGGATTATTGTTTAATCCCGAACGGTCGGGCATTTTGAAATAAGCAGTAACATTCATTTCAGCCTGTACCATCGCTGAATACTGGATAGCACACAGGCCATAGCCCATGTTGATCATATCACTGGAATATTCCCTGTAACGGCCATACAGAAAGTTAGTATTGGGCTGTTGATTGTTTTGCTTCGAAAAAAGAGAAAAGATATTTTGACTCGCCGCCCCTATTTTAAACATTTTATTCGTAACCTCCACTCCTATATCGGCATTGATATCGGAAGTGGTTTTTAACTTATCAATAATAAACGGATCGGAATTGGTTGCCAGATTTAATTTTGACTGGTCATAACTCAGGTTTTGATAATTCATTCCTAATCCGAGATGCAATTCCCAGTTCCGTTGAAATGGAATGGCATATCCATACGTCAGTCCAATATTTGAAGTAGAAGTATACCCGATCTGATCCTGAAGAACAATCAACCCAAGTTGCGTATGAAATTTTTCAAGATAAGTCGTGGCTGATGCAAAATAAGTGGTGGGTGCACCCGGGAATCCAAACCATTGTTTACGTGCGGCCATAGAGAAAACGGCCTGGTATTTATCGTAAATGGAGGCAGGGTTAATATACTGAGGATTCACCCAATAATTATTCAACCGGATATCCGATTGAGCAACTACCAGTAAACTCACTAAATTGAGCATAAAAACAAAAAATACTTTTTTCTTTTTCATTGTTACATTCATCGAAACACCATAATGTATCCTTCTTTTGTTCTTGTTTTTCCTTCGGATATATAATACAGCACATAGAAATAAGTGTCTTGTGATACCGGGTTACCCCGGTATTTACCATCCCAACCATCCATGCCTTCAGAGATAAGAATTCCATTCCGGTTAAATATCTGCACGTGACTTCCTCTCATGAATTCATCATTTATTCCATCATTATTCAATGTCAGCGTATTCGGGATATTGATTATCGAGATGTTTGTTTCTACCAGGCTATCACATCCATTGACAGTTTTAAGAATATCATGATACACTCCAGCCTGATCATAGTGATGCCCGTTTATTGTATAGCTTTCATCCGTAAACAAATGGACGTTCTGGGACACACTGGCAGCTGCAAAAACAGTCAAATTCAATGTTACTGGGACATCATTGCCATACACATTGGTCATGATTTTTGAATAAGTTCCACTCAGATAATAAGTCGTTCCATTCCAGGTATATGGTAATTCAGATGCACAAATCGATGCGTTTGAAACAGCACTGGTTGATAAATTCACTTTTAAAATCAGTTTTGCTATACTATCACAACCCGCAGAATTTATGTATTTGACAGGTGAAGTATAGGTACCCGACTCCGTAATTGCTATTTTATTCCAGACATACGGTAATTCGGTTGAATTAATATCTTCCCTGGTTGTAGAACTTGAAGGAGAAATAACAGTCAATTTTAAAGTGGCAATACTGTCGCATCCGGATGGATTTGTAAATTGGGCAGTGTACGTTCCGGATTTATAATATAATTCTTTATTCCAATAAAAGGGCAGCAAAGCGGCGCAAACATTTTCAACAGTGGTTGATACCAACGGTGTTCTTACATACAAAATTAAAGAAGCCAGGCTATCACATCCGTTTGAATTCTTTAAACGGGCAGTGTATGTACCTGCTGCAGTCAGTGACATTCCATTCCAGTTAAAAGGTAACGCATACGGACAAGTAGTAAATATTGTTTTCGATACCGTCGGCTTATTCACTAACAATTTCAGGGTGGCAATGCTGTCACAACCGGTAGCATTCACCAAGTGGACTGTATAGGTTCCTGAGGTTGTATAAGTGCTACCGTTAAAAACATAGGAGCTTCCCTGGCATATTGAATCTTTCGTAATAGAAGCAGTTGGAAGTTTAATACTCAGATTCAATGTTGCTGTACTGTCACATCCGGCTGCATTCAACAAATGAACGGTATAGGTTCCGGCGGTAGTGTACGTTGTTCCATTAAACAGATAATTACTTCCCTGACAAATGGATTCATCAGTTATAGAAGCAGTCGGAAATTTCTCAGTTAATATCAATGTAGCTATGCTGTCACAACCGGCGGCATTGGTAAAGGTCTTGGTGTACGTTCCGGCTGCCGGATAACTAACCGTATTCCACAAATATGGGAAATTAGCAGAGCAAATGGAATCCCTGGTTATAGAAGCAGTTGGAAACTTTTCTGTTAGAATCAGTGTAGCAATACTGTCACAACCGGCTG
>Ga0209125_1000242_pt1 | contig 83403 bp, 84 predicted proteins | sample BarGraIncub1131A_FD_184503 | JGI IMG/M metagenome (GOLD analysis project Ga0209125, IMG submission 184503) | Arctic peat soil microbial communities from Barrow, Alaska - Barrow Graham LP Incubations 11-31A (SPAdes) (version 2) | ecosystem: Environmental > Terrestrial > Soil > Wetlands > Peat...
CCCTTCAGATATCTTTCGATAAGTCGTACTTTTTCCTCAGCAGGTATTTTCCCTTTATGTGGCATAATTTTACCCCCAGTGTTAACAGTTTTGTTTTTTCACTGTCTACTCTGGGGGTAGCATATCAAAATCGGATGCCGCTTTTAATTAGAGTTACGCCTTTTCGCCATACCTTTTGTTACGTTAGTCTTCCTTGCCGCTCCGCCGGATTTAGTCTTCAACGGCCTGGCGCATGAAGTAATTGTATTTACGCTCTCGCTCCAACGAGCTTGCCTCCATGTGTCCGGGATAAACCTCGTAATCGCCGACAAGCTCATAGAGCTTTTTTAGTGACTTCATCATATCCGCACCGTTGCAGCCGGGAAAATCCGTGCGCCCACAGGAATCGCGAAACAGTGTGTCCCCCGTGAAGAGCGCGTCTTCGCAGCGGAAGGTAACACTGCCCTCAGAGTGTCCCGGGGTTTCGATGACTTCAAACACGAGCGAGCCGACTGTAAACTTATCGCCCTCTTTAAAAAAAGCTGTTCCCTTGGGCGGAGCATATTTGAAGCCCATTTCGGTAATGTGTTTTCTGACATCCTTATTGCTCATGTATACGGTAGCACCCGTCTGTTTTGCAACATCCTCGACGGCTCCGGTATGGTCAAAATGTCCGTGTGTCAGAAGAACATAGCGGCATTTGAGCTTGTTGTCCTCAAGATAATGTATAATCGTATTTGCCTCGGCGCCTGGGTCAATAACTACACACTCAAGTGTATCTTCATCCGTAACAACATAGCAATTGGTCTGAACATGACCCAATGTGAAAGATTTTACTAACATGGTCTATCTCCTTATCTTATCGCAATAACGTTGATTTAATATTAATAATCGTCGTTTTTTCCCTACTTAAAGTTCGTTGGTATCCAGAAGTATAGTAACCGGTCCGTCGTTCACAGATGACACCTTCATGTCAGCCCCAAAAACGCCGCATTCCACAGCAAAGCCTTTTTCGCGGCACTGTGCCACGCAGCGCTCGTATAGCGGCTGCGCGATTGCCCCACCTGCCGCCTTTGTAAAGCCTGGTCTGCGAGACGTGCAGTCCGCATAAAGAGTGAATTGGGAAACGATGAGCATTTGTCCTCTGACCTTGTCCGGCGATAGATTCATCTTGCCGTTTTCGTCTTCAAAAACGCGAAGTCCACAGAGCCTATCCGCAATCTTGTCCGCTTCAATAGAAGTATCGTTCACAGATATACCGAGAAGCACCAAGAAGCCCTTCCCTATTTGTCCGACCGTTTCACCGTCAACCGTAACGGAAGCATTGCAGACTCTGGTAACGACCGCTCTCATTATATATTGCTCCTTAAAAAGAAAAATTCACTTTTCGTGCTTACCCCGTCTTGTAATGTGGGAATCAGTCGCCTGCGCGCGTGATTTCCGATACGCCGGCAACCGTTTTGAGCCTACCTATGATAACATCCAGTTCTGCAGCATTTTTAACCTCTAGGGAAACAATCGCGGTGGATTTTGCCCCGTCAAGATCTCTTGCTGACAAGCTCAGTACCTTTGCGCTCAAGGAATTGAGTACCGTGGCTATGTCCATGACAAAGCCGCTTCGCTCACGGGCAATTATTTTAATTGTAGTAACATAGCTTTCGCTGGGCGAGTCTGTCCAGCTTACGCTTATCCATCGCCCGCCCTCGTTTGGGTCATCCTTACTCGAAAGATAATTCTTGCAGTCCGACCTGTGTACGGAAACGCCGTAGCCTCTGGTTATAAACCCGATAATATCATCGCCCGGAACAGGGGTACAGCATCGCGAGAATTTAACAAGGCAGTTATCCAGTCCTTCAACCAGTACTCCGTGGACGGAGTTCTTTTCGCTCTGCTGCGCCTTGCGGATTTCCGCTCTTTCCGTCATCTTCTCCAAAGAGGTTTTTGACGGGAGTTTCTGGCTTTTTACAATCTCGTCCTTAATCTTGTTCGCAGCTTTTGTTGCGGTCATCCCGCCGTAACCAATGGACGCATACAGGTCGTCAAGTGAAAATACGGCAAGCCTTTTAAGAATACTGGGGAGCATTTCGTCATCTGTGACGGCTGCCATGGATATACCGGCCAGTCTCAGCTCGGACTCGAGCGAGGATTTGCCGTGGATAATGTTCTCTTCGCGCTTTTCCTTTTTAAACCACTGCTTGATTTTTGATCTCGCAGCTCCGCTTTTTGCAATCTTCATCCAGTCACGGCTCGGCCCTGGAGCGGAATTGGATGTAAGAACTTCGACTATGTCACCGTTTTGCAAAACTCTTTCAAAGGGGACGATGCGGCTGTTAACCTTTGCGCCAATCATTCTGTTTCCTATTGCGGAATGGATACCGTAAGCAAAGTCTATCGGTGTTGCCCCCGCGGGAAGATTGATGACGTCACCCTGCGGAGTAAAGACGAAAACTTCGTCCGAAAACATGTCGATTTTGAGGTCGTGGATAAAGTCCTGCGCGTCGCTGTCCACCTGTGTTTCCAAAAGCCTGCGCACCCATGCAAATTTTTCTTCGTCGCCCGACTTAACGCCCTGGTCGCCGGACTTGTATTTCCAGTGCGCGGCAATGCCGTATTCTGCGGTACGGTGCATGCTCCATGTGCGAATTTGCACCTCAAAGGGTATGCCCTCCGAGCCGATTACAGTTGTGTGTATGCTCTGATACATGTTTGGCTTCGGGGTTGAAATATAGTCCTTGAACCTGCCGGGAAGCGGCTTGAACATGTCATGGATGTGACCCAGAACATTGTAGCAGTCGGCGATATTGTCAACAACGACCCTAAATGCGCAGAGGTCAAAAATTTCATTTATCTGCTTGTTCTGCGAATACATTTTGCGGTAAATGCTGTATATATGCTTTATTCTGCTGGATATGGTTGCTTTTATTCCCCAGTCGTCCAGCCGAGCCATTATTTTCTGTTCCACGCTTTCCATAAAGGATTGCAAAGTTACCATACGTGCGCTCAGCGCATCCGTCACTTCTTTGTAGCCTATTGGGTCGAGGTATAAAAGTGAAAGATCTTCCAGTTCCCATTTGATTTTCTGCATACCGAGACGGTGCGCAATGGGCGCATAGATTTCCATAGTTTCAAGCGACTTTGAACGCTGTTTTTCTACTGTCTGGTATTCCATCGTGCGCATATTGTGCAAGCGGTCGGCAATCTTTATCAGGATAACGCGAATATCCTTTGCCATCGCCATGAGCATCTTGCGCATATTTTCCATTTGCTCGTCTTCTTTGCTGGTGTATTGAACGCGAGTCAGTTTGGTGACGCCCTCCACAATATCCCCAACGGTGGTTCCGAACCGTTTTGAAATATCTGCGTGTGTCAATTTAGTATCTTCTATGCAGTCGTGCAGAAGCGCGGCGATGATTGAATCCTCGTCGAGCCCCATTTCAACGCATATCTGCGCTGCCGCTATGGTATGAGTAACGTAATCTGAGCCTTCCCTGCGTTTCTGTCCGCTGTGTGCCTGGAGCGCAAATTCGTAAGCTGAACGAATTCGTCCGGTATCCGCAGTAGGATTCATTTCAAGGACGTTCTTTTCCAATTGCTCATACATTTTTTCGGGAGACAAATATTCTCTCTTTGGTTCTTCCTGCATAGATGTACCTCAAAAATGCGTTTTTATGTCATGGCCGCTAGGCGGCGCGTCTTGTTACCTTACCTTAAGAATTCTAAGCCTTAACAAGCCCACTCTCCCATAAAATCCGAAACAGCGGCGATTGTTGTAGCTCGGTTTTTTCTGTGGTTTGGCTGGCTAAGCAAAAAATCCGTCCGTTTCGTATGCTCACATCGATTAGCTTCAGCTCGCATAAAATCCTAATGCAAAGGCACAACTTTATTGGCTCCATAAAATTCAAATCAAAGTCTTCCGAAAACTTATCGTAGTTTAGTTCCAAACGTCCGCCTAAATTCTTGATTTTACGCCACAGACCTGCAAGCTCGTCTCTTTCAGGTCTGAAGTGCCGTACTTCATCTAGGCAATATTCATCTTTTTCAATTATATCTCGGCACTTTACAAGCGTATCCGACCTGCGCACGCCAGTAATTAATAGTTGAACGCTCTTACGTGAATTAAAGTCGTTAATCTGCGGATTAAAGCATATGTCAACTGTCTCACCCTCGAAGGCCCCAAGACTTTCGGCAGTATGTGAAAAGAAAACGCAATCGAATATTAGACCCTTTTTGGAAACTCGCATCTTCAGGTGTTTTCCATTGCCGATGGGTGTAGCGCTTTCCAGCACCGCGTTGCATATGCACATAAGCGGATGTTCGTTTCCGCTTCCGCAGGGTTCAAGTTCGTTTAGGGATTCCACGCCCTTCATATTCAGAATGGCAGGGTCGCAGATAAGGATTTCCGGTTCTATTGCCGGATGTGCCGTCGGAGGATTTAATCTATAGTATTCCGCAAGGGCTTTTCTGAAAGCGGCTATGTTTTCGGGTTTAATATTCAGTCCCGCCGCAAAAGCGTGTCCGCCGAAACTCTCCAAATGCTCGCTACAGGCTGATAAAGCCTCAAAAAGGTTGAAGTCGCCGTAGCTTCTGCAGGATCCCTTTCCGTTTTCGTCGTCAACGCATATCATGATTGTCGGAAGCCTGTACTCTTCGGAAAGTCTGGACGCCGCAATTCCAACAACGCCTGGATGCCACTTTGCGCTCTCGAGAACGATGGGACTCTTCTGTTCTTCGTCCGCTAATGTTGCCATTGCCTCAGCCCAGACCTCCATCTCCAGTTCTTGACGGCGGCGGTTAAGGGAGCAAAGCTCCTTTGCCCATATCGACGCCTCTTCCATGTTTTTTGAAAGGAGCAGTTTAATCGATGTTTCGGTTTTGCATAGCCGTCCTGCGGCGTTGATTCTCGGTGCAAGAGTAAAGCCGACTGTGTTAGTGGTAAGAGGTTTATTGGCGGCTCCCGCTTCCTCCAAGAGTGCAGCAAACCCCGGCAGCGGTGCGTTTTTCAGCTTTTCCAGCCCTTTATATACCAGAAAACGGTTTTCACCGATAAGCGGCATCACATCCGCGATTGTGCCTACCGCCACAATATCCGCATATCGCTCAAGCGGAGACTTGTAGTCTCCCTCGAGAGCACAAATCAGCTTGAAAGCCACGCCTACGCCGGCAAGCTCCCCAAATGGATATGCCGAGTCGGGGCGTTTGGGATCAACAACGGCGGCGGCCTCTGGCAAGTTATGCAGACACTCGTGATGGTCTGTAATGATTATATCCATGCCAATACTTTTTGCGTACTGCGTCTCGGCAATCGCGGTTATTCCGCAGTCAACCGTAATGATAAGGTCAATTCCCTTTTCGCGCAAGGCTTCGATTGCTTTTTTGTTCACGCCGTAGCCTTCGTCCAGCCTATCGGGAATATATACTTCGCAGTAAAGTCCCCGTCCTTGAAAATAATCGAGGAGCAGGCAGACCGAGGTAATCCCGTCAACATCATAGTCGCCGTAAACAGCGACCTTTTGGTGCTTTTCTATGGCAAGCTCAATACGTGCCACCGCTTTGCCCATGTCGGAAAGCAGCATTGGGTCGCACAGCTTGGATTCGTCACGAAGCAGGTAAAGCCTCGCCTTTTCGGGCGTATCAGCTCCCCTTGCCCGCAAAACAGCGGTGAGGAGCGGCGTGAAACCGGACTGTACAAAAGCGTCTAAATTGTCATCCGTAATACACGGCATTTTCCATTCCATTTGTCCCACTACATTCCTCCGCATGTGCACCGCACAGGTAAAAAGGCGATTAACTTTACGGCTGTTTTTATGCCGACAGCGTTAATAGCTTCGTATTTTGTTTTAAACAGAACTTTATTATAACAGATTCTGCCGATGTGAGCAATATGCAAGCAAAAAAAGCCCGCAATTTGACATAGCGTAAATCACCGTGCTTGCTCCGCCGATTTTGTCTCGGGAAATTCGGAAACGCACCTACCACTTACACCGTTTTAAGGGTCTTGCACTCTTGACACAAAACGTTTTGCGTGCTAACATACGGAGTGTCGTCGCCTAAAAATCACACTTGCCGGTGTGGCGGAACTGGCAGACGCCCAGGACTTAAAATCCTGTGAGGGTAACTCCTCGTACCGGTTCAATCCCGGTCACCGGCACCACGAAAAGGCACAACTTCCCGGCAAGGGAAGTTGTGCCTTTGTTTATTTGAGAAATCGTGATACTATAGACTCAAAATTGTTATAACTTTTTACAGGGAAGTGAGCAATATGTTACCGAAAAGGAAAATTATAATATTTGTAATATCAGTAATTCTAATACTCGGTGGGATATTATTTTATAAGTCCTGCTATCAAGATTCCAACTTGCTATATTCGCAAGAGTATATTACAGGCAGCGTAAATATCAAAGGAAATGTTGACACAAAGTATTTTGCGGATATGGGGAAAGAATATGAAATCGGTGCAAATAAATATGGATATGCTGTGTTCAAAAATCCAGACGCGGCACTTGCTAGATTAAAAAATGATTATAAAGCTGGAATAGACCTTATCCAGAAAGAATTTGACTTATCGCCATTGTCTCAAACCAATTATGAGGAATATAAAACATATGGCTGGCAGGTTGTTACCGGAACAAAAGAAGAAAAACAACAGGCAAAATTTATAACTTCATTTATGGATATATATGAAAACAGTTTTCATAAACAGTAATACCACTTTGAATTTTCCATGCTTCTCAATTGGGGATTGGATCGAGAAAATACCGAAAATCTTTTATAACAATTGTACTAGCGCATTTGCTATAGTTATAAAAACGAACCCCACTCTGAAACGAGTTGAAACGAGTGGGGTTCGTTGGATTTATTCGCGTATTTCAAGTCTTGTATAGGTCCGTATTAACATCAATTTTCTTCTGCAAGACATTACCACATAGCGCGTAAACCGAGCCTAGCTTTGCGCGGCAATTATCTTGCCATGCCTAAAACTGCGCCGGAGATATATGGTATCAGCCATATCAGCCATACGATGAGACTGAATTTATGAAAGTTGGTTTTAACTCTTTCGTTGTCCTTATTGATGACATATGTGGCCCAAATCGCATGGAATATCATAAGCAGAATTGCGAGAAGCCCCATAATTCCATGAAAATTAAGCTGAAAGCCATTGAGGGCTATCTTGCTCATCAGGGTTGTCCCTAGCGTGTCAAAACTTAACCCTAACCAAAAAATCACCACATGCCATTTCTTTAGTCTTCCTTGAATTTTTTCGCCCCAAACGCCCGTTGTGTAAAACACAAGCGCCAGCGTAATCGATATTATTGCATAAACTAACATAATAATGCCTCTAATTTCTCTTTAGTTTCTATATTGGTATTTAGAATTATAACACCTCTCCTGTTTGTTTTAAATATTAGCACGAAATAAACTTTTCCCGAACAACACACTCTTGCAAAATGTGCCGAGAAGATATACAGTTGGACTACCCATAATATCCGAAATATGAGAGGCAAAAAATCATGTATGATGAACTGACAGAAGTTGATATAGCCAAAATGCAGGAAGAAATCGACCACCGCTTCAAGGTTCTGCGTCCGGAAATGATTGACGACGTGAAGGTTGCCAGAGAATTCGGAGACCTGAGCGAAAACTTTGAGTATAAGGCGGCGAAACGTGAGAAGAACAGGAATGACAGCCGCATTAAGTACCTTGAAAACATGATAAAAACGGCAAAGGTCATAAGTGGCGGGTCAAAAGACGGAGAAATCGGCTTATTCGACATTGTGGAAATATACTTTGAGGACGAAGACGAGCTTCAGAAAATTCAAATCGTTACCACCTTACGCCAGAACGCGCTGAAAGGGCTTATCAGCAAGGAATCACCTGTCGGCAAGGCGGTGATGGGTCACAAGGTCGGAGATAGGGTTCGCATTGAGGTAAACTCGGATTACGGCTACTCTGTGGTGATTCGCTCGGTTGAAAAGGGCACGGACGATGAGTCGCTGCCGATAAGCCTGTTTTAACCGCATTTTTGCCATCAACTCAAATGTGATGAATGTTTTTGTTGAATATGCCTTCAATTTTCTTTATAATACTTGTTATTAAAGAGAAAATTGAAGGCGTTGTCATATGAGTATCAACAATCCGTTCAGTGCATTGAAGCACCAGAACTTTCGCTATTACTTTTTCGGCATGTGCATCTCAACCACAGGCACATGGATGCAAAACATCGCTCAACCGTGGCTTGCTTATAAACTTACGAATTCCCCGTTTCTGCTGAGCCTTATAAGCGCACTGCAGTTCACTCCGGTACTGCTGTTTTCGCTTTTCGCGGGCGTTTTAATCGATAGGTTTTCAAAGAAAAAAATCCTAATTATTACGCAGTCGGCGTCTCTTGTGATTACGCTCGCTTTAGCTGTCTTAGTCTGGACAGGGAAAATAGAATATTGGCATCTACTAGTGTCTGCTACTGCGCTTGGATTTGTAAATACTCTCGATATGCCAGCAAGGCAATCGTTTTTAAGTGAACTAGTGGATAAAGAGGACTTAATGAACTCTATTGCGTTGAATTCCGCGGTTTTTAACTTATCTCGAGCAATTGGTCCGGTTATTGCAGGAATTGTAATGAGATATTTGGGAATGTCTGCCTGCTTCTTCATAAATTCAATCAGCTTTGGGGCTGTTGTTATAAGTCTTCTATTCATAAAACCAAAACGAATAATTAAACCGCCTAAAAAGGACGAGAGTATTTTCAGGAATATATTTGGGGGCCTAAAATATATTTACAGCAACAAAATTCTGCTTGTGACAATGCTTATAATGGCGGTTGTCGGAACCTTTGCGATGAACTTCAACGTACTCGTTCCGGTCTTTTCGATACAGGTGCTGAACCAGAACGAAACGGGTTACGGTCTTTTGATGTCCTGCATGGGCATCGGCGCATTCGTCGGCGCAATGCTGATTGCCACGATAAGCAAATCTGGCCCAAGGAAATTTATTATGTTTTTCATGCCGATTTTTGTTGCATTGGCTCTGATCTTAACAGGTTTTACAAGCGTTTATGCTTTGACGGGACTCTCTCTAGCCATCGGAGGATTCTTCTTTATAATGTTCTCCTCAAACGCAAATTCGACCGTACAGATGAACACGAAAAACGAGTATCTCGGCAGGGTCATGAGCGTGTACACTCTGGTTTTCGCCGGCTCGACGCCGCTGGGTAACCTCTATGCAGGCGCGATAATGGAACGGCTGAACGCGAGGATCGGTTTTATCGCCTGCGGCGGAATGGTATTGGCCCTCATGATTCCGATTTATTTTTCTCTCAGAGGCTATAGCCGAAAGCGAAAACGCTGCTAATCTCTGCACCAGAAAATTCATACGGAATATCAGTATTTTCTTTTTTCAGGAGGAACATAAAGCCATGGCAGACTTGAAAGAAAAGCCGCAGGCCGAGGCAACAACACGCAGGTCGTTGCCTCAAATATTGACAGTGTGTTCGTTTGCATGTCACTGAATCGTGATTTTAATCTTCGTAGGCTCGAACGATATCTATCCGTTTCGTGAGTCAGCGGTGCAATCCCTGTCATAGTTCTTACAAAAGCTGATTTATGTGAAAATCTAAAAGAGAAACTCGAGCAAGTGAAGGCAATCGCGCTAGGGGTAAACATCATTGTATGTTCCAATTCTTCGGATGATGGATACCACGAGATTTCAAGCGCCGTCACCTCCGGAAAAACGATTGCTTTTATCTCGTCGTCAGGTGTCGGAAAATCCACTATTATCAATTATCTTTCGGGTGTTAATATCCTAAAGACAAATGAAATAGGTGAAGATGGAAAAGGTAAACATACAACGACGCACAGGCAGATGATACTGCTTCCAAACGGTGGTATCGTGATTGACACGCCCGGAATGCGAGAGCTTAGCATTGAGTCTGCTTAGTTTTCCAATACTTTTTCCGATATTGCGGCTTTGATATCTAACTGCAAGTATTCAAATTGCACTCACACTAACGAACCTGGCTGCGCGATTTTGGCGGCAATCGGGGAAGGAACACTCGATGTCGGCAGGTTTGATAACTATCAAATGGTCCAAATTGAGGCTGCATACAGTAGTTAATGCAGCAGCTTTAACCGAACAAATCGGAAAGCACATTCAAGAATATCCCTTTTTTGAAGGACTCTGCGTTACGTGCAGTTTTGGGGTTGTCGAAATGAAAAATGGCTCCGATCTGGAAACCTTGGTAAGTGAAGCTGATAAGCTAATGTACGACAGCAAAAAGCAGGGCAAAAACAGTGTTCAATGCTCCAAATAATATAGCACAGATTAGGAGAAGCACCGTTCAAAGCTGAGTGGTGCTTCTCCTAATCTGTGTATTTTAAAGTCGTTTCAAAAACGGCGCGTAAAAATCTCCGTATCTTCCAGCAATCCTTCAATTGTATCTATTCCCAAACGATGAAGCAGCTCGATAACATAGGGATTTTCAATTGGCGTCTGATAGGGCGACTTTTCTCCATATGCGTCTACCAACCTTCTTCCTTCCACAGCTCCGACAACGGATTTTGGTCCGCCTACACATCCGCCCTTGCAGCCCATTCCTTCATAGAAATTAGCGTCCTGTTTCCCCTGTAGCAGATTATTCATCATTTCCCTGCACTCAGGAACCCCATCGGCCCTTTTTGTGCGTATTGAGATTGGTCTTTGGGGACTAAGCCGACTCAGTGTCTTTTCGACCGCTTCACTCACACCTCCCGCTCTGGCATAAATTCTTCCGGCTCTTGATGAGTGATCCTTTTCGTGCTCGTCCATTACCGACGGATCTATTCCCAACGCATCAAAGATGTTCTGGATTTCTCTGAAGGTCAGCACATAGTCCACAGCACCTGCCAAATCCTTTTCTCTTGCCTCCGCTTTTTTTGCAAGACACGGTCCGATGAAAACCGCCAATGCGTCCGGATGAAGAAGCTTCACCGTTCTGCCGCAGGCTATCATCGGAGAAACCGAGCCCGGAACATGGGGCATCAGGTCGTTATACACTTTTCTTATCATTGCAATCCACATTGGACAGCAACAGCTCGTAAGCTGATAGTCCGATTCGGCGCGGATATTTTTGTCAAATTCGAGGGCTTCCTTCAATGTTAGTATATCAGCGAAAAGTGCTACCTCCAGCATCCCGTCGAAGCCAATTCTCTTTAGTGCGGTTCTCAGCATGCCCGGTGTTACTACACTCTGAAACTGTCCTAAAAACGCAGGGGCAACCAGTGCATATGCCGGACCTTTGGAGGCGCGTATCGCTTTAAGCGCCGGAATAATGTCCGTCGATTCTGTAAGTTTTTCGCTTTCGCACTCATCGATGCACAGGGCACACCCGACGCATAATTCGGGGTCAATTTTGATTCCTCCCGTTTCGGATTCGCTGATTGCGCCAAACGGACAGCGGTCTATGCATTCTTTTGTCTTTTCCTTTGTGCAATTGCATGTTCCTGTGGGCACTACAAGCGGATTTTTGTTTGGGTTAAGCAGGCAGTCAAGCTGATACGGGTCATAATCCACTTCTGTTTTTGCCTCAAAATCGCCCTCCAATGCAGAAGAGACTAGTTTGTCATATAGCTCTTTGAAAGTTTTCATCTATTCTACCCCCTCCAATCGTTTTTTCATTAACCGATTTGTTCTATGGATATGGTTTATCACATTGGAGGTATTATGCCAAGTATAAGTTTATGACGTATATAAGAAAAAATGTTTACGTTTGCTTAAATTCAGCGTTCTGTTATAATAATTATAAAGAGCTTTTTTTACCATTGGTTCGCTTATACTACTGAGATAAGCATATAAACAAATAAGAGGATGTGGTGTTATGGTCTCTCTGGCATTTGTCTCCCTCATTATTGCATACAGTTTTGTGCTTATCGGTATATATGTTATTAAACTAAACCCCAGCGAAAAGCTGAATATACTGGCAGCTCTCGTATATTTCAGTTTTGCAATCTGGTCGCTGTGCTACACGTTTCTTAATATCGCTCCGACCGAGGAAGCTGCTATGCTGTGGCATAGACTCAGTTCTTTCGGCTGGGCATTGTTCTGTCCTTTTGCTACTCATTTCTATCTTGTTCTTTCGGAAAAGACAAAAAAATGTAAGGGAATCTGGCTTTACATCCTTATATACGCTCTTCCTGCAGCAATTGTCATTAACGCGCTTTTCAATCCGAATGGCACATCTGTTGCGTCAGGTTTTGCCCAAAGGACATCCGGCAATGGCTGGACATATTTAACTAATATAAAATCAGTTTGGTATTGGATATATCTGCTCCAACTAATAGTATATTTTGCAATTGCTTTGGGAAGCATGCATTATTGGGCGAAAAAAAGCAAGCGACACAGATTTATAAATCAAGCAAAATACGTCTTGCTTCTCAACACTATTGTACTGTGCATCGGCAGTTTTTTGGATCTCGGCTTGCCTATTCTGTATCCGAATGTTCCTCCTTTATGCCATTTTGTAGCGTTTTTTTGGGGATTAGGTTATCTCTACATAATAAAGTCTCTAAAGCTGATGAGCCCGATTGACGCAGCGACACCGGATATCATTCTGGCGACAGTTTTGGATCCGATACTAGTGCTGAACAGCGAAGGAATAATAATTAAATGCAATCAGGCAACTGAGGATACTCTTAAGCTAGACTCAACGCAAATCCTTAATATCCCACTGTCGGATTTCTTTAAATCAAAGGAATATAACGCGGAACGCTTAAATAGGCTGCTTACCCGCAAGATGCTCCGAAATGTGGTAATAGATCTTCTTGATTCCGCAGGGAATACGGTAAATACAAGAGCGTCTTTCTCGGTTGCTGAAAGCGAGCTGGATGGTATTGTAGGCGTCGTTGTAAATATGCACGACGTAACTGCCCTGAAAAAAGCCGAGCAAAGGCTAAGCGACAGCAACAAAAAATATCTTGAGCTTTCAAGGCAACTTGAAAAACTGGTAAATTACGATGTCCTTACAGGTCTTCCTAACAGACGGCTTCTGATAGAAAAGGTGGATACAGCGATTTCCAAATATGAATTTAGCGGAAGAATCTTTGCACTGGTATTTATAGATATCGACAGATTTAAATCAGTCAACGATTTATATGGACATGACATAGGGGATAAGCTTCTTCAAATGGTTGCGGTGATTTTCGAATCCTGTATAAGAAAAACTGATATTGTTACGCGCGTCGGCGGCGATGAGTTTATACTGTTCCTTGACATTAAAGATGACCTTAACCCTGAGGAGTTTGTGCAAAGAATTAAAGACTCATTTCTTATCCCAATCATCATTGAAAATTGTTCTTGCGATATAGGTGTTTCTCTGGGCATCAGCAAATATCCGGAGGATGGTGTTACAAGAGATGAGCTTATGAGGATTGCGGACAACCGAATGTATTTTGAAAAAGCAGCCAAGAAAAGTTCCAGATGAAACCCCATTTTAGTTCAAAATATTTCTCAAATATATAGCTTCAAGTTTGTCGGTCGCTTTAAGCCCTAGTTTGCAAATAACTCCCCCGCCTTTTCGGCGGGGGAGTTATTAATGTTTTCCTTTATGCGATCCGTCGCAAAACGGCGGGTTCTGGCTGCAACCGCAGGAACAGAGGGCTATCCGCGACCCTGAATATAGCGGCGTATCATCAGCGTCAATCACTTCCGCCGGTCCCTCTATTAGATACGGTCCGTTTTTGATAACCTTGATTTTTACGGCTACAGGTATTGCTTTCATATTATCGATTGAGCCTACCCCGAGCGCAATCGCCAGATTGACCTTAGAGCCTTCGGGCAAGCAATAGCGGAGGGCACCGGACGGACATTTATCGATGCATTTGATTATCTCCTGCGGAGAGGCCGCGTCAACATTAACCCACGGGCGCTTGTCCATGCAAAACACTTCGGGCAGTGTTCTAAGGCAAGTTCCGGGATGAGCGCACTGCTCCGGATACCAGTAAACAATAATGTCTTTGTTCTTATATTCTTTCATAAACAGATTTCCCATTCATCATCGTTTGGAATTTTCGCGAGGATAATCCGCGCAATAGAACTCCGACATATGTTATCATACCGAGATTGTTTTTACAACTGTCTACTTGATTATTACATTTTCAAATGCCGGTTAGTAGTGGCATCAAATATCACACCCGCTATATTATTAAAGCAACATATTTATATTGACATCAATAATGTTAAAGACTATACTCAATATTATTGAAGTGGAGGCTGATGTAATGGCAATTGAAGTTATACCCGAATGGATGATAAATCTTGACGATGAAGATATGGCATTTATAAAAAGGTTTATTATGGCATCCGGCTCATTAAAACATGTTGCGAATCAATATGGGGTCACGTACCCCACTGTTCGGCTTCGTTTAGACAGGCTAATACAAAAAATACAAATTAGCGAGGAAAATGCCAGCGAACCCTATATTGTATTGATTAAGCGTCTTGCTGTTAACGAAAAAATTGATTTTGATACTGCTAAAATACTCATTTCCGAATATAAGAGGACGAAATTGGAGGGGAAATAGATGACACTAATCGTATTTTTCATTGGATTAATAGCTACCGTCGGTGTAATATGGCTACAAGTGTTCTTGTCAAAAAGGCCGAGTAAATGGTTAGGACTTATTCTACCTATAATCACCTTTGCCTTTTCACTTCTCTGTGTACTGGGCATTATGGACACAGGCAACTTTTGGCAAAATGTAATACTAGTTATTTCAACATTGCTGCTAGTGAACATCTCCACCATCATCCTTCTTGTAATTTACTTTGTTTGCAGAGAAAAATCAAAGAGAACGGCTCAACTTGAAAAGATGAATATTCAAGATTTGTAGTAATTAGTTTCCGGGCTTGAGCTTTTTGCCGGAACCGTCCTTGCCTTAGGCAAAAAGCACGGTTTGGAATTTCCCGTAAATCAGATGCTTTATGATAAAATCAAGGCAAGGGAGAATACGTTTTAGTAAGCAAAACGCACCGCTCGGTTATGAGCGGTGCGTTTATTTTCGTTATTAAGCATTTTGCCTATGCTTATACATCAGATTTCTGCCACTATCTCGGCATCCAACTTCTTCTTTCTGTAAAACATGAGAAGCAAAATAGCGATTACAGCCGAAACGGACGCGGTCACATAAATCGATTGATAGCCCTTATTCAGCGTACTCTGGTAAACATTCTCAATCTCGCCTGACTTTGCGTCAATCTCCGCGAGATAGTCCGTCTTTGCGGTTTTAAACGCGCCCGGAATTGCGGCGTTAAGCGTCTGCATTTCTTGAAGCAGCGTTTGCATCTCAGCTTTGGCCGCAATCATCTTGTCGATGGCAGCTTTCATCTGAGCCCTGCTCTGTGTGCTCGACGCGATTTTGCCGTTGAGCGTATCGATTGCGCCTTGGAGCGCTGCAATTCTTAAGTTCAGCTCATCCATCGATTTAATCTCGGCAAGCTGGCTTAGAACGCTTGCGGGAATACCGCTTTTCACTGTCGGAGGAAGCATATCCGCAACGCTCATCCCCGTAGTCCAAACTCCGCCTGCTTCAATCATCCGTGACATGGACACTTTTATCCCCTGAAGCTGTGATAGCACAGCTTTTTGAGCAGTGACTGGCGACTGCATACCGGTTATTCCCTGTCCCAAGCCATCGTACCCGGATTGTATCCCTGCGATACTAGCGTCAATTTTGCCGATTCCCGTTGTAATTCCGTCAATGCCTGAATTCAATCCGTTTTGGATTTTTGAGATTACTTGAGGCGTCATCTGGTCGAACATACTAACGGACATTTCCTTTGTAATACCAACTATTGTGGTCACATCGGAGCTTTTCAGCTTTTCCAGAATATCCGCCGGCATTTGATAATCGCTTCCTCCACTCGAAAAATCGAGTTTAATTGTCTGCATTGAAGATAAATCCGGAAGCTCCATATTTCCGAGCGTATCGGTCATATTCGGATCCCGCTTAAGTGCTGCTACCTTGTCAGAAATATCCTGTACATAGGGCAGCGACGGCATATTGATTTCATTCGGCATTACCGCCATCAGTTTTGCCTGCACGGAGGTTCCCGCAAAGGCAAGAAACCCGACCATAATTGCGGGCGCAATAGATGTTCCGATTGAACGTAAAAGCGACAGCGTGGCAAGCCCCGAGTTCGCCTCTTTCTCGTTGATATTTTCGAGCATCATATAGTTCACGGGTGCGCCGATAGTAAAGCCCAACCCGAAACCCAGAAGCATAAGACTGATAATCACAGTTACCATGCTCGGATTTACCGCCGCCACCAGAATCAGAAACAGCGCTCCGATAATTGTGATTGCAAAGCCTAGAAGCAGTACGAGCTTTGCCCCTATCTTGTCAATCAGTTTTCCGGAAAGCATAGCCGAAACACCGGAGAGAAGCCCAAGGATAACGGTGAAGTATCCGCCGTCTCCTGCGGCAACCTTCAGCGAGTTTTCGCAAAATTGAGGAATGAAAACTATCCCCATCAGCACAAAGCCGGATGCAAAAGCAACGGCAAGTGTGGTTGCAATCCTTGCATTTGTGAAATATGAAAGGTTTATTATCGGGTCTTCTGCCCGCTTCTCGACAAATATAAAGATTGGTAGAAGCACAACAAAGGCAATAAGGAACGGGTAGGTTCCCGTACTTGAAATGGTATTTGCAAAATTGAAAAAATCAATTTGCTTTAGTCCATAAAGAAGGGACAGTACCACTGCAACGATAACAAGAGTGCCTAATCCGTCAATTTTCTTGACGGTTTTCTCTTTATGATTCGGTAGGCAGAAAATGCCGGCAAGAATAATAAATATGGAAATCGGAATGTTTACAAAAAATATATACTGCCAATTCTGCGTTCCGAAAATGTGTAGAATTGCACTGCCAGCAAGAGAGCCGAAAATGTTTGCGAGTCCATAAACTCCGCCCACAAGTCCCAGCGCCATTCCGCGCTTTTCGGGAGGAAATGAGATTCCAAATTCCGCTGTCGCAACCGGCATAATTCCGCCGCCGCCGATAGCCTGAACGGCTCTTGCCGCAACAAGGAGTCCAAAACTTCCCGTATAATGTGACAGTCCGCATAGCAAAGAGCCCAAGCCGAAAAGAGCTATACTTGTGATGTAAATTGTTTTTCTGCCGTATCTGTCGGCAAGCTTTCCCATAACGGGAATACTTGCGGCATACGCCAACGTATAGATTGTTATAATCCAGATGCCCGTTTTTGCATCTACCATCAAGTTGTTCTGTATAATGGCTCTTGCGGGGGTCACGATGCCGGTGTCGATGGCCCCCATGAAAATTCCCGCAAGATAAATGACCGATATCAGGGCTAAGCTTCGGGTTTTTGCTATTTTGTTTTTCACTTATTAATCCCCTTTAAAGTATTTTTGTGATATTTTCCGCTACCTTCTCCACGGTTTTTTCAAACGCAAGAACTTCATCGTCTGTAAGCCCATCGTATATTTCTTTTCTCCAGTCAACCAGAAGGTCGCTCAGCACTTCCTTAAGGCTAAGCGCCTTTTTCGTAAGCGTTATCACCTTTTCACGTTGGTTTTCATCGTTGACCTTACGTGAGATGAATCCCTTGCTTTCGAGCTTTTGCAAGCTTCTTGCAACGCTTCCCTTATCCAGCATGAAAAATTTTGCAATAGCATCCTGATTGGCATCACTGTGCCCCATAAGATACATAAGAATATATTCTTCTGCCGCATTAATCCCATAATCTGAGAGCTTCCGTGTGGAATACACCTGACTGCCTCTTACTATAATCGACAAATTACTCATGAGCATTTTTATCGTCTCCTTTGTTGTTCGCGCAACTGTTGCATTGGCAACTATTATTGTACGTTACCCTGCACTGCATGTCAAGCGGATTATTTATATCTTTCACCGCCCTTGACATTTATGGTAATTTTGTATAAGTTGGAAATGAAATACCAAGGACCTTTTGTCAAAAAGAAAAGGGGGAGAACGAAATGGCTGACATCACCTTCAAAAAACTTCGAAGATTCAACTTCACAATGGGCTGTCTGCATCTTCTGCAAGGCGTAATAATGCTGTTCCTTGCAAGCACTGTAATTTCCAAAATCGCCGAGTTTAAACCCCAAATTACCCAAATCTATCTTACTTTCAATCCGCAGACCCAGTCGCTTGAAACGGCTTCGCGTGAACTTTTCAAGCTGCCTTTCGGCATTCTTGTGGCCGTATTTTTACTGATATCCGCCGTGGCCCACGCTCTGATTTCGATACCAAATAAGCTCAACGGAAAATACAACGCCGATCTCGAAAAGGGAATCAACAGATTCAGATGGTTTGAATATGCATTAAGCTCATCTATCATGATAGTTCTGATTTCAACTCTTTTCGGGATATATGACATTTCCTCGCTAATTCTCATCTTTATCGCAAACGCCTCGATGAACTTTTTTGGGCTATTGATGGAGGAGCTTAATCCAAAAGGAAAAGCCGACAAAACCAACTGGAGTCCTTTCATCTTGGGCGCAGTTTCGGGCATCGCGCCTTGGATTGTAATCCTCATCTATATGTTAGGAACAGGGAACTTCGCTCTTGTCCCTTGGTTTGTCTGGGCAATCGTAATAACATATTTCGTCATGTTCAACACCTTCCCGATAAATATGGTTTTGCAGTACAAGAAAGTCGGCAAATGGAATAACTATCTGTACGGCGAAAGGGTCTATATCGTTTTAAGTCTGGTTGCAAAAACTCTTTTGGCTTGGCTCGTCTTTTTCGGAGCCATGCAACCGTAGATTACAAGCCCTCAACAAATACCCCGTGTTCTTTTCTGATTCTTTTCTGAGAACACGGGGTATTTTCCTCGGACATGGTCTTGCCATTTTGGGAGGATGTGTTATGATATTGTAATTGTGTAATAATGTTAGCAATGTTGACATTATTACACCTCGAATATTTATACTACACCGCCACTGTGCGGCTGTGTCATAACGTAAAATTAGAGGTAATAGCTATGGAGCCCAAACGCAAAGCCATATTACAAATGCTCGTGTGCGCCACAATGTGGAGCACGGGCGGAATCTTCATCAAACTTATTCCGTGGAACCCTTTCGTCATTGCCGGCTGGCGCAGTCTGGTCGCTGTCGGAACTGTTCTGCTGTTTTTAAAATTCGGAAAAATCAAATTCAAGTTCAATATCCGCGCTGTTTTAATGGGTCTTTTGATGTGCCTGACCTTTTTTTCCTTTGTGTCGGCAAACAAACTCACGAGCGCCGCTAACGCTATCGTTCTGCAATTCACCGCGCCCTTGTTTCTTATGGCGTTTTCCGCCGTTCTCTTCCACGAAAAGTTCCGGCGCGCAGATCTTGTTGCCGTGCTCTTTACCATGGGGGGTATCGCCCTTTTCTTTTTCGACTCACTTGATGCAGGTCATTTTCTCGGCAACTGCATAGCTATTTTAGCGGGGGCCTTTATGGCCGGCATGTATCTCGCAATCGGAAAAGTCGACGAAGAAACGAAAATGGGCGGAATGCTTCTGGGACATATTTTTACGGCGGCAATCGGCATACCCGTCACCTTCTTCACCTCCGCGCCTATAAGTACAGCTGCGATTCTGTGTATTCTGGGACTCGGAATTATTCAGCTTGGCATCCCTTATATTTTGCTAACTCTTTCAAGCAAAAACTGTCCTCCTCTGGCCTGTTCACTTTTAGGTGCAATCGAACCGCTGCTCAATCCGCTCTGGGTTTTTATTTTCGACGGAGAAGCGCCCGGCTTTTTCGCACTTGTGGGTGGAGTCGTTGTCATCATTTCTATCACATCATGGTGTATCTGGCAGAACAAAAATTCCCCGGCTGTGGAGGACAAAAAAGGACCGGCTTTATTCGAGCAAAACTGAAGCCGCAATATACAATGGGATTACATATTTCCTTTACTTTATTTGCTACTTTTTAAGCTTGTCGTCTTCTTGTGTATTGTAAAATAATTTGACGGAATGTATAATTGAATTGCAATTAATGATAATGTCTATTCGTCGCTTTCTCCCACAAACATAATCACAGATAAAGGAGGCGCTTATATGTCTAATCAACTATTGCTAAGCAGAATCATAGCTGAGCTGGATAAGCTAAATATACCCTATCAGACAGGCGGCACTGCCGACATCACTGTTTTCAATGAATTTTTAGACGCCGGCTGGAGCACCGGCAACAAGAAGGTCACTTATGAAAACTCCATTTTTGCCGATGAGGCTTCGGGCACGGTTTTCATGTGGGAGCTGACGAAGGAAAAAGGCTCCGGCTTTTCTTTCGGCTCGTCCGGCGAAAGCTACTCTCAGTCCGGTACAACGCTATATCGAAAGGTTAAAAGCACTCAATACGCGCCGGATGGCAAGGTCTATGAATACACACTTGATCTCGGCTCAATACCTAAATCAGTTAAGTCCGTCGCGAAGGAACAGGGTTGGAACTTCAAAACTGTTATCCACAAAGGCAACGCGAGCTATCCCGCAGGATATTGCGGCGAAGCACAGACTCCTCAGGCAAAACAAGAGGCAATGCCTATAAGCTCATTTTGCACGAACTGCGGAACTGCTCTTCCGCCCGGTTCAAGGTTCTGTCCGAACTGCGGAAAGCCCGTTTAGATTGCAATTACAAAGCCCAAATGCAAAAAATCGCATTCGGGCTTTGTATATTCGTGTCTGTATAGTCATGCAACTCACATTATTGCAGGTATCCCAGTAATAAGATTAGGATATAAATACTGGCAAGCACAATAAGAGTAGTTCTTACAACCTTTTGTGGATTTCTGTAAAATGGAACGTGATACTCCATTTCGTTGTCTTGTTCATCTATCGGTTCCGGCACTGTGTCCAAAAATTCGAGCAACTCTAAAGCCTTCACACAATCATTTTTATCAACAAAAATATCCTGTCCATATACGGAATAACCCATATAGATATTCATGTAAGCACCGGTTTCTCTGCTTTGACTGAAACATTGAATAGCGTTGTCCCGAAACAAATTCAGAATAAGCTCTGCGTCAACTTGATTGGAGATAAATTTAATTCTGACAGGGTCAACTATATCGATAACGCATTCCTCGGATAATTGCTCCACTAACGCCGAATGACAATCCGGACAGACTGTAGATTCTTTGCCGTATTCATATTTACATTTTGGGCACCACATAACAAGCCTCCTTGTATTCAAAATTCGGCTATATCTTTTGACTAACTATAGCACAATTACATATATTGTCAAATATACCCATCAGATATGTGGGAGAGCTGTCCATTATCATTCTGCCTCACGGACAGTTCCCCCCAAGGGAAGCCTATTCACGATAAAATCCGAATGCGAAAAATCGCATTCGGATTTTTTATGTAACAACCCATATTGACTGTTCCGAAAAATCTATTGTCCGTAGCAGCAATCGCCGCTTACTTCAACAACTTTGCTGCGGCGCTCCATAAGCACAAGATTGTGCCACACGCCGTTATCATCACGGTTTATGCGCTCACGGTAGCCCACCATTCGGAACCCGCAGGACTCGCAAAGCCTTATGCTGGACGTGTTTTCCTGAATTATTTGGGACTGGAGTGTCCAAATCCCCTCTTCCTCGGAGACCTCGATGAGCGCATTCAGCAGAGCTCTGCCCACTCCCTTTCCGCGATAATCTTCCGCCACATATGTGCTGACTTTTGCTACGCCTCTGTCCACGCACTTGTCGGAAACCGGTCTGAGCGCTGTCCACCCGATGACCACTCCGTTGTCTTCTGCGACAAGTCGGCAGGACTTTAGGTGCGAGACATCCCAATCTTCCCAAGTCGGTTCGTCTTGGTGAAAAACCGCCTTACCTGGTATCGCTCCCTCAGCGTAAATGCGGTCGGCCGCTTTCCAGTCTTCAGTTTTGAACGCTCGTATCATCATTTGGAAACCACCCTTTTGTTCTATTCGCGATTTTCACAAGTGTCAGCATTACAGGCACCTTAACCAGCACTCCGACTATGGTCGCCAGTGCGACGGGGCTTTGCGGTCCGAAAAGGGAAATTGCAACTGCGACGGAAAGCTCAAAGAAATTTGACGCCCCAATCATTCCGGCAGGAGCCGCAACATTGTATGGTAACTTTAGTAGTTTGCTAGCAAAATAGGCTATGGAAAATATCAGAAAAGTCTGAATGGTCAAAGGTACTGCAATTAAAACTATGTGCAGTGGGTTTCCAAGGATTACATTCCCCTGGAACGAAAAAATAATGACAAATGTCAGCAGAAGCCCGATGACCGTAACGTTGCTGAACTTCGGTAAAAGGTGCTGTTAAAATAATCTTCGCCCTTTTTCTTTGTCAAAACCGTACGTGTAATGACACCTGCCGCTAGCGGAATTACCACAAACAGTCCGACGGACAGTAGCAGCGTTGCCCAAGGAATCGGAATTCCGCTTACGCCCAGCAGAAACGCGACAATTGGCGTAAAGGCAACCAAAATTATGAGGTCGTTGGTCGCCACCTGAACCACCGTATAGGCAGGATTGCCTTTTGTAAGATGACTCCAAACGAAAACCATCGCCGTACATGGGGCTGCTCCTAAAAGCACAGCTCCGGCAAGGTAATCCTTTGCGAGCTCTGCGGGTATAAGTGCCTTGAAAACGACATAGAAGAAGAACCATGCTATACCGAACATGGTGAACGGCTTTATAAGCTAGTTTGTAACCCATGTTACAAAAAGTCCCTTTGGGTTTTTGCCGACGTTCTTTATGCTCTGGAAATCGACCTTGAGCATCATCGGATAAATCATCAGCCAGATTAAAATAGCTATAGGAATGGACACATTGGCATATTCGAAGCGCCCCAAAAATGTTGGCACTCCCGGAAGAAATTTTCCTATAAGAACGCCAACCACCATGCAGAGGATAACCCAAACAGTCAGATATTTTTCAAAAAACCCTATCTCGCTTTTGTTGTTATCCACGTTCCTACCCCCTGATTTTTTTCAGAATTTTAATAACCTCATCCTTTTTAAGCACCTTGCCGTATGAAACGACCTTGCCGTCCACCACGAGAGCCGGAGTGCTCATTACGCCATAAGCTGCAATTTTTGCAAAATCCGTCACATGCTCTATTGCGGTGTTCATTCCAAGCTCGCTTAGCGCTTCTTTGGTTGCTTTTTCGAGTTGATTGCATTTTTCACAGCCACTGCCGAGAACTTTGACGGACGCTCCATCGGTCTTTGCGGTTTCCGCGTTCTTCATGGTCACCGCATCAATACTTCCGCAGCAGCACTCTGCAGGGGTTTCCTTCTTCTTAGCAAATACTTTCATAGCAGTTCCTCCCTTTGACTATTCCAAAAAGCCAATATCCATGTCTTTCATGTCATTATCTGTCATGCCCCTCAAATAGTCGGGACCTTTTATACCTAACTGTTTTAATCTGTCGTCTATTCCTTCTGTCTAGTCGGTGTAACTTTTTCCTTGCCTATTGTTTGCTGATCATCCTTTGTCTTAACTTGTGCATCTAACATTTTTTTACACCCCCTTATTTTATTTTGGTTCTATTATCTGGTTTATAAAATCAGCAAATGCTACATTTGGTTTTCAGCAACAGCCTCCGCAGCAGCAGGGCTGTTCCTCCGGCGTTCCGTTCGGCGCCATCCAACCCTGTATCATCGCCGACATAGGTTATTGCGCCCGTGGGGCATTTGTTGCCACAGCCGTAGCAATGGTCAACGCAACCTTCGGGGTATCCGACAACCGGAGAAGGGGCCTTTGATTAATAATATACTCCATTTCCGCAATGTTCAACACAGGTTTCGCAATCCGCGCAAATAGCATAATCAATAACTGGATACCACATTTTTGCCATTTAATTTTTTTCTCCTCAAACCAATAAATTCTGAAATATATTGAACAAATAGCCTACAATAATAATTCCGACAGTGCAAATTGCGATAAACAGCGCGAGAAGCTTGGGTTTAACCGCTTTACGCAGCATAATCATCGACGGCAAACTCAGGGTTGTAACCGCCATCATAAATGACAGAACCGTACCGAGCTGTGCGCCCTTTAAAAACAGTTCTTGGGCAATCGGAATCGTGCCGAAAATATCGGCATATATGGGAACGCCTACAAGTGTGGCAAGGATAACGGAGAACGGGTTGCTTCCGCCAAGCACCTTTTGAACCAAGCTTTCCGGAATCCATCCATGTATGACTGCTCCGACGCCGACGCCGATAAGGATATACGGAAATACTTTTTTGAAGGTTGCCAAAACCTGCTCTTTTGCATATACCATGCGCTCGCCCTGCATTAAAACCGGCGACTCGATATCCACGTTGCCTGCGGAGGTGATAAACTCCTCCACATACTTTTGCATTTTAAGCTTTTCAATCAGTGTACCGCCGACAACAGCGACTATCAGTCCGACAATGACGTAAACAACCGCAATCTTTGCCCCGAAAATGCTCATCAGCAGCACGAGCGAACCCAAATCTACCATCGGCGACGAAATCAGAAAGGAGAACGTGACGCCAACAGGAAGCCCCGCGCTCGAAAATCCGATAAAAAGCGGTATTGATGAGCAGGAGCAAAACGGTGTGACCGTTCCGATAAGCGCCGCAATAATGTTTGCACCAACCCCGTGAAACCTTCCCAGTATCTTTTTGCTCCGCTCAGGCGGGAAATAGCTCTGTATATATGAAATGATGAATATTAATAGGCACAGCAGAAATGTTATTTTTATTACATCGTAGAAAAAAAACCATATACCTCCGCCTAATCTGCTCGTAATATCAAGTCCAAGCGCCGTAAGTCCGCTTTCTATAAGTTTACCCAGCCACTGCATGCCGAGTATTTGATTCTGTATAAAGTCCCAAACCCCCATAGTATCATCGCCTTCCAAAATTAATTAACATCAAAATATTTTGATGTATCCTGCCGATAAAAGTCACCCTTTTTCGGATGACCAGTTATCTGTTGCAGCACATATTTGTTTCCGTGTTCGTGTTGGGAGTAGTCAGCTCTATTAATAACTCGGCGGCGTAATCCCTGCCACTTTCGGAGAGTTTGTAGTGCGTCCATTTTCCCTCTTGTCTACTGGTAACGATTCCCGAATCGCACAGTATTTTCATGTGGTAGCTAAGCCCGGACTGCCCAATATTCATCTGCTCCAGAAGCTTGCAGGCGCATTTTTCGCCGCCGCGCAGTTTTTCCAATATCTCCAGCCGTTTTTCATCGCACAAGGCTTTGAACACGCGCGCATTTTCTTGATGTGTATTTTCCATGGTACAACCTCATATCAGTTTATTTTGATATGACAATAGTATATCTCCTTGACGAGTTTGTCAATAGTGATTTAAACTTTTAGTAAATCGGTTTTTTCTACTTATCCTGCCTGATGAATATCTTTTGCCGCACGATAGATAATATACTTGCAGTCATTATTTAAAGGAGCTTAATTTAGTATGGAGATAAGAGGAAATCTTCCCGATAATCCCGGCATAAACAAAAGATATGTTCCAAAAAAACACTCGATTTCAGATACCAACATCAAACGCCCGCCCCCTGAAATGCTCCAAGACAGAGCCAAGCCCGAAGCCGATTTTGTAGAACTTGAAGGCGGGTTCACAATGTATCATTCCGAAATACAGGAATTCTCAGGCGGAACTGACAGCACGCTATAAACAAAAGACCTCGCGTAGCTTTGAAGCTATGCGGGGTCTTTTGATATTCTGCTATTTCCCTTCAAGGCACAGCCATTTTTTCTGTGCGTTCATCCATCTGCTATAAACTATTGCGGCGGCAATCGTACGCGGCACAAACTTTCCTAATATCGACAGCACTCTGTTCACGGCTCCCGGTATATACAGCCCTTGACCTTTTTGTACTTTTTCAACGGTTTCAAACGCAACCGATTCCAGCCTGTTTGTCGTTACACTTCCCCAAAATCCCTGAGCCGCGATGCCTTGTATGGCCTCCTCCGTAGTGGGAAGCCCTCCCGGGCACAGAGTCAGTACCTTCACATTTTGCGATTTCAGCTCCTGCCGAAGTGCCGCGGCAAAATCCGTAAGGAAACGCTTAGAGGCTGCATAAGTCGCTTTTAGCGGCATGGGGCTCATCGAAGCAAGGCTCGAAACGAACACCAGCGAAAAAGGCTTGTTCTATCTGCGACGTGAGAGTATCGCGTGTGTAATTCTTAATGTTGCCTCCACATTCAAGGACACTATCTTGACGACATTCTCGCGTTCCCTTTCCAGAAAGCTGCTCTCGTAATCAATACCCGCAATGTTGAGCAGCATATCGAAGCGTATTCCGTTTTTATCTATCAGAAAGAGCAGTTCGTCAACGCTTTCGCCCTTGGTAAGATCGCAGGCTTTGACTGCTATGCACACTCCGAATTGGCGCTCCAGTCCGCTTTGCAGGGACAAAAGCCCCTCTTCGTTTATATCCGTCAGAAAAAGATTATATCCGAGGCCAACGCATTCTGCCGTTTAGTCAAAGAACATAACAAGGTCGTGCTGACAGGCGAATGCGCCGATGAGATTTTCGGTGGCTATCCGTGGTTCTATAAAAAAGAGCTATACATGACAAAGGGCTTCCCGTGGTCGCGCGACCTTGAAGCAAGAGTTCTGCTGTTGAAGGACGATTTTGCTCGTGAGCTGAATCTTAAAGAGTATGTTGACGAACGATACAACAAGTCCATAAAGGCCGTGCCCACTCTTGCCGGCGAAAACGCCACAGAGCGCAGACGGCGTGAAATCGCCTATCTTAACATCAAATGGTTCATGTCCACTCTCCTCGACCGTATGGACCGAGCCAGTATGTATTCGGGTCTTGAGGCGCGCGTACCCTTTGCCGATTACCGAATTGTCGAATACCTTTTTAACGTTCCTTGGGATATGAAATACAGGAATGGGGAGGAAAAGTCACTTTTGCGCGAAGCCTGCAAAGACCTTCTTCCAGTCGAAATATTGCATCGTAAAAAAAGCCCGTATCCCAAAACCTACAACCCGAATTACGAACATCTGCTTGCAAATAAGCTCATTGAGATTGTGTCTGACCCAAACTCACCAATTACGGCGCTCGTAGACGAGAAAAAAGTGCTTGCGTTTATCAAAGCGCCCTCCGAACTCGGAAAACCGTGGTTTGGACAGCTCATGGCAGGGTCTCAGCTAATGGCATATATACTTCAAGTCAACTATTGGCTGCAAAAACACAAACTTGGTTAACGCTGTTTTTTAAACTGTAAAACATAGAAGTGGGTGAAAAGCGCCCCCACTTCTATGTTTGCTGAAATTCGTAATACAAATAATATTTTAGGGGTCGTTTCCCCGTAATATTGTTGCTTTTCTCCAAAAATCAAAATATATCTTGACAACTAAAACAGTCCATGCCTATAATCAACCCATAATCCAAAACCATTGACGAAGATTAGTAACCGACAACAGTCATTCCAAAGAGAGCCCCCAGCGGTGTGAAAGGGGCGTATGGCAAGTCGGCGAATGGACTTCCGAGGGCGAACCGAACGGGCGCAAGCTCAAGTAGGCTTCGACGGGTATCCCTCCCGTTATCAGTCGGGGACACGCATGGTGGTGCGTGAAGCGAGTGGGCGTTTTTTTGAAAGCGTCAATTTGGGTGGTATCGCAGGAGCTTAACTCTTGTCCCATGTGTGGGGCAGGGGTTTTTTTGTTTGCCCTCACAGGATGAGCAAGCTCCAAAATCGGTCCTTGGCATGACCTTCCATCACACCCTAAAACACTTTATTGGAGGAAAATATCATGAAAAAGTCAAAGAAAATCGCATCCGCTGTCCTTGCACTGTCAATGGCCGTCTGCCTCGGCGCCTGCGGGAAAACATCAACAACCGCGGAAAGCACCGCTCCTTCCGCATCAGCCGCAGCAACAGACGTAAAAATCGGAATCCTGCAATACACAACCCACGCAAGCCTTTATGACTGCTATACAGGCATTCTCGAAGGTCTCAAGAACGAAGGTTATATAGACGGCGAAACCTGCACCATCGAGTATGTAGACGGTCAGGGTGAAGCTGAAACCAACAGCCTTGCCGCTTCAAACTTCGTGTCAAACGGCTATGACATGATAATCGCAATCGCAACGCCCTCAGCAATGGCCTCTTATGCCGTCGCAAAAGAGGCAGGGATTCCCGTTGTGTTCTCCGCCTGCTCCGACCCAGTCAGCGCAGGACTTGTCGAATCCTTAGAGGCTCCGAATACAGGCGCTACCGGCACAAGCGACAGTCTCAACTTTGACGGTCAGCTCAAAATGATCCGTGCTTTCATGCCTGATGCTAAGAAAATCGGCGTTCTCTATACAACCAGTGAATCAAACTCCGTTTCTCAGCTTAAAAAGCTTACAGAGCTTGCACCGACCTACGGCTTTGAAATTGTCTCTGTCGGCGTAACGGACGCTTCCGAAGTCGCAACTGGCGCTGCTACTCTTGTTGCCGATGGTGTTGACTGCATAAACAACCTCACCGACAACAACGTCGTAAATAACCTCTCCGTCGTTACCAACGCAACCGACGCGGCAGGTATCCCAATCTTCGGTTCCGAGCAGCAGCAAGTCGCACAGTATGGCTGTGTAGCCTCCGAAACCCTCGACTATGTCGCCCTCGGCGTAACAACTGGCGAAATGGCCGGTAAAATACTCAAGGGTGCAGACATCAAAACCATGCCAGTCTCCGTTATCACGGATTCCAAGCCTGTCTACTCTCTCGCAAACATGGCAAAATTTGGACTGACTCTTCCAACTGATTTTGCTTCCGCGACTAACGTAGACGCTAAATAGAAATTCACGAATGATAAATAGTGTTTCCATGGGCTGATGTGATAAACTCATGTCCATGGAACAACAACAAAACGAAGCAGGTGGTTTACAATGGTATTTGGACTAATAGAAACCGTTTTCCGTGAGGGCTTTATCTATGCTCTCATGGCAATGGGTGTCCTTATAACATACAAAATACTGGACTTTCCTGACCTTTCTGTGGACGGCACCTTCCCTCTCGGTGCCTGTGTAGCGGCGGCGCTCATAACTTTGGGCGTAAACCCGTGGCTTGTATGCATATTGGCATTTGCAGCCGGAGCATGCATGGGAAGTATCACCGGTATTCTCCATGTCAAACTTGGTATAACCGACCTGCTTTCGGGAATTCTCGTCATGACCGCCTCATGGTCAATAAACCTTATCATCACGGGCGGCACGGCGATATTCCAGTTCTTCAAACTGCCGACAATTTTCAATTCAGGTATCGCCAAGGCTCTGCCTCCCGCTCTTTACGCTCACAGACAGGTCATAATCGTTTTTCTGCTTGCGGTTATAGTTAAGCTTGCTCTGGATGGTTTTCTTAAAACGAAGTCTGGTCTTCTGCTCCGCGCAGGAGGCGACAACAGCCGCTTTATAACAAGCCTTGCTCACCATCCTGGTCATGTAAAGATTTTAGGGCTTGCAATCGGCAACGGCTGCACGGCTCTTGCCGGTTGCGTTCTGGCTCAACTAAACGAAAACGCAGACGTAAACGCGGGCAAGGGCATGGTCGTAATGGCGCTTGCCGCCGTTATCATTGGCACAGGCGTTTTCCGCCGTGTCAGTTTCATGAAGCTCACGACAATGGCAGTCTGCGGAGCAATCCTCTATAAGGCCTGCCTGCAAATCGCTCTGCTGCTCGGTCTGCCGTCCATCTACCTCAAGCTATTGATGGCAGTTCTGCTGACATTATCCATAGTTTCGCAGAAAATCGGCAACAAAGGCGGTGCTTTGAATGCATGAGAAAACAAACCGCCCGCTTGTCGAGCTAAATCACATCAAAAAGACCTTTAACGCAGGCTCCGTCAACGAGTCTCTGCTCTTCGACAACTTCAATTTTTCCGTGGAGCATGGGCAATTCATCTCAATCGTCGGCTCAAACGGCAGTGGGAAAACAACACTATTAAACCTTATCTGCGGCAGTCTTATGCCGGATAGTGGCTCTATACTCCTTGACGGACACGACATCACCAAAATGCCTGAGTATAAACGCTCGGCTAAGATCGGCAGAGTTTTTCAGGACCCCTCTATGGGTGCCTGCCCAAGTCTGACTATACTCGAAAACATGGCGCTTGCGGACAACAAAGGCAAGCATTACGACCTCAGTCCCGGTGTTTCAAAAAAGCGTATCGACTATTATCGCCATCAGCTTGAAATGCTGCGTCTCGGGCTTGAGGACAAGATAAATATGCCTGTGGGGCTGCTTTCTGGCGGACAACGTCAGGCGCTTTCTCTGCTCATTTCGACCTTAACGCCAATTGACCTTCTGATTTTGGACGAGCACACAGCGGCTCTTGACCCCAAATCCTCGGAAAACGTCATGGAGCTTACGGAAAAATTCGTCCGCGAGAAGAGGCTCACCGCGGTAATGGTTACGCATAACCTCCGCTACGCCGTGGAATACGGTGACAGGCTTGTTATGATGCACAAGGGCGTTGCTGTCAAGGACGTTGCTTATCATGAAAAGGACGCCTGTTCCGTGGAAGATCTTCTCAAGATTTTCACTGAAATCTCCATTGAGTGCGGCAACTGAAATCAAAAAGTGCATCCCCATCCATTGGGGACGCACTTTTTTTATTGACGATATGTCACAAGATCTGTTACAATAGGCAAAATCATCAGACTGTTAACAGTCTAACTGGGAGTTTAATCTTATGAGCATACTCAGCGAAATCCTTCAATTTAACAAAGAATTCGTAGAAAAGGAAGAATACCAGTTTTACAAAGCCTCAAAATTCCCCACCAAAAAAATAGCTATTCTCTCCTGCATGGACACAAGACTGACGCTGCTGCTTCCGGCGGCTCTCGGTCTTAAAAACGGAGATGTTAAAATAATCAAAAACGCAGGCGGGGTCATTTCTCACCCCTACGGCAGTGTTATAAGGAGCCTTTTAGTCTGCATTTATGAGCTGGGAATCGAAGAAATTTTGGTTATCGGCCACTATGACTGCGGCATGCAAAACCTGCAAAGCGATAAAATCACAGAGAAAATGCTGCACGCTGGAATAAGCGCGGAGGCAATCGAAAAGGTCAAGGCGGAAATTGATTATGACAAGTGGCTCGCGGGCTTCGACCGTGTTGAGCGATCCGTCGCAGACACCGTGGAGCTTATCCGCCATCACCCGCTCATTCCTAAAAGCATAAATGTCCACGGTTTGCTCATGGACCCCGAAACCGGACGGCTCGACAGCGTGGCAAATTAAAAAAGCGGCAGAGAAAGCATTATCTTCGGATAGTTACTTCTCTGCCGCCTTGTTTCTTTCAATCCCATTAATACTCCGAAAAATTGTACTGATACCCTATAGTCAGATTCGGACCGTCAAAAGTGCCGTCGATTTTGGAAAGAGTGCGCTTATACTGCTCGCTGTCCGCCCCATACGGAACAGGCTGGTAATTGTTGCCGCCTGTAACACCGGTACAGGCGCAGGGGATATGCTCGCAGTTATCAATGCTTATTGTGCCGTCAATATCGCGCTTAACCGTTAGCTTGAGAATAATCGTGTCGCGGTCGCGTGGGGCTGTGTTGCCGCCAAAGGACCAGTTGCCAAGACTGTAATATATGTACTTCCCGTTATACTCCTCGCAGGGCTGAAGAGTGTGCGGATGACTGCCGATAACAATGTCGGCTCCAGCGTCTATTGCCGCGTGTCCCTGCTCTTTCTGGAGCTCATTCACATCATAGCTTCCCTCGTCGCCCCAGTGAATAGCCGCAATGACAAACTCCGCACCTGCGGCCTTGAGCGCCGCAACGCCTTCCTTTATCTGTGCCGTTTTCCCGAAACTCACCGCGTACACGCCAATTTTAAGTCCCGAAGCCGTCTTGTAAATGCTTCCTTCGCCACGGCCGGTATAGCTTATACCCACAGCATCCAGAGCCGCCTTTGTGTCCGTATAGCCCTGCTCACCATAATCCATAACGTGGTTGTTGCCAAGCGTTACAAACTCAACACTACCCATGGATAGAATCTGCGCATAAGCCGGATCCGCCCTGAAGCAGAAATTTTTCGTGTCCGACGACGTGGAAGTTGTCAGCGAGCATTCGAGGTTTGCAAAGGTAAAATCATCGTCTTTAAAATACTGTACGGTCTTTTCGAACGGATAAGCATAGTTCGTTCCGACGACACTCTCGTATGAAACGCCCAACTTTTTGTTATAAACCGTGCTGGCAAGCGTGCAGTCGCCTACAAAACTCAGCTCGAAGTATTGCGGCGTTGGCTCGGGAGTCGGCATGGTGGAAACCGGCGGCGCTACGTCCGAATCTCCCTGCGCTTCCGCAGTGACAACCTGGGGAAGCCTTGTTACTGAGCTCAGGAGCAGACACAAGAAAATTGTCGCCACCACCGCTATTAGCCTTGAAACAATGTTCAACGCTTTACTCTGTTTGTTTTTCATTAATAAACACCTGTGTAATATAATATTATGAGGAGCATCGAAGGATTAACTGCGCGAAAACCAGTGTTTTTTGAATTACAAGCAGTATTATACATGTGAAAAACGCTTTTTGCAACGTGTTGTGTCTTATAAAAAAGTGTTGGACTGTCTTCCTTCGCAAATAAAGCCGTTTTTTATGACTATCGAGTTCTAACCCCTTGACGGTTTACATAAAAACGAATATAATATATTGAGTTATTACACAGCAAAATACATTTTTCATGAAGAGGGATTGAAGATGAACAGACAGCAGTTCCTTGCGGAGCTAAACCAATACCTAACGTTTTTCTCTCCCGAAGAGAGAGTGCGAGTTGTCTCCGCCTACAACGAAAAATTTGACTCCGCTGGGCTTGAGAACGAATTTGCCCTTATTGCGGAGCTTGGCACTCCTATGAAGACGGCAATTGACCTCAAAAGACGTATGGAATCCGGTGAAAAAATCGCTCTTGCTGCCGACCCGGAAGCAAGGGAAGAAGCGGCGCCGTCCGAATACAACGTTGAAACCGAACCCGAGGAAACGCTCAACGCAACTTCGGAAGCTCAAGAAGCAGTAGCCGAAGATTTGCCTGTAGCATCTCAAGAGGCAGCCTCTGAAGAACTGCCTGTAGTGCCTCAAGAGACAGTTGCCGAAACGGTTTCGGAAGTACCGTCCGAAGTTGCTCCGGAAATTCCCGTATACGAAGCTCCTCAGAAGGAAAAGCCCTCTGAATACTACGAGGAAAATAAAACCTCACGAAAAATATCAGTCGGTGGGATAATCGGAGCAACCCTACTGAGCATAGTCATTGTGGCTGTGTGTCTTGTGGTTGCGGCTGTCGGCGTCATTTTTCTTGTCGGCATGAGTTATCTTCTGCTCACCGGTCTAAAAAACCTATTATACATTACGGACGCGTTGTTACTTTTCGGCGGCGGACTTGTGTGCGCAGGACTTGGTCTATTAATCATCTGGTTTGCGGTCTGGGCGGCGATAAGCCTCATTTCGAAACTTTTTCGCAGCGCAATAAGAACTGGTTCTGATAAGGAGTGTGTTGCATAATGAAAAATATTTGGAAAGTTGTTTTGCTTGTTTCTCTGATTCTCTGCGTGGCAGGCCTTATCTGTGGAGCTGTCTCCTATCTTATGGGAGGCAGTCTGGACAACCTTTACCAGAACAAAACCGCTCTTCCCGTTCTTGAAATGCTTTCACCCTTAAACATTCTAAACAGCATCACGGCATTTTTCGGAGTATAACACTGTACCGCCTTTAAGTGGTAAGAAAAAATACCTTGTCGGGCATTTCGGTTAAGTACCGTTTTGCCCGACATTTTGTGCTTTTACTGCAAAATGACCATTGTTTTTTAATAGAATTAATAAAAATATGTTTCATTTTTTGCAAACTTAAGGTTGCGATTTCTTTTACGACGTGTTATTATTCAATACGCAGCTGAACAACATTTGACTTTCAGAGGGGGACACTTCAAGTGGCGGCAGAACACGAACACAAGTTTTTTTTGGTAGAAGCCGATATGTTACCCGAAATTTTTATAAAAGTTGCAAAAGCCACGGAGCTGCTTGAGATTGGAGAAGCGCTTACCGTTGCGGAAGCGGCGAATATGGTTGGAATCAGCCGAAGCGCTTTTTATAAATACAAGGACTCAATAACTCCGTTTCAGGATTTGAAGCGCGGGCGAATAATAACCTTCCACATCACGCTCCGCGACAAAATGGGTGTTTTGTCCTCCGTGCTTGCCGTTTTTGCAAACACCGGCGCAAATATCCTCACGATTAATCAGAGCATTCCTATTAACGGTACGGCGCTTGTCACCATTTCCGCCGAAACGACAGGCATGCTCATTTCTAGTGAGGAACTGCTCAACAACATACATGAAACGGGCGGCGTTAAAAAGGTCGAAGTTACCGCGGGATAGTATTTCTCGGTAAGTAGCAATATAAATCAGTCTGCGATTCACAGCAATAGGAGGATCTACCATGGCAAAAATAGCGATATGCGGTTACGGAATTGTCGGCAGCGGCGTTGCGGAAGTCATTGCGGAAAACGCTGACAGCATCGCAAGGAATGCTGCGGAAGACGTTTCAATAAAATACATTTTGGATAGCAGGGATTTTCCCGGTGACCCTTTTGAAGAGTATGTCGTCCATGATTTTTCAATCATCGAAAACGACCCTGAAGTTTCAGTTGTAATCGAAACCATCGGCGGGGTTGGCATAGCATATGAGTTTACAAAGCGCGCCCTGCTTGCAGGCAAAAGCGTTGTAACCTCGAACAAGGAGCTTGTCGCTACGAAGGGCCATGAGCTTATCGCTATCGCAAAGCAAAAAAACCTTAACTATCTCTTTGAGGCAAGCGTGGGCGGCGGAATCCCCATCATCCGTCCCATCACTCAGTGTCTCGCCGCAAACAAAATTGACGAGGTATATGGAATACTTAACGGCACAACAAACTATATTCTTACAGAGATGATAAAAAACGACGCAAGCTTTGAGGACGCCCTGCATCAGGCTCAGGCAAACGGCTTCGCCGAAAAAGACCCCACGGCGGACATTGAGGGTATTGATGCCGCGAGAAAAATCTGCATACTTACAGATTTGTGCTTTGGAAAACACGTCAACCCCGCCGATGTTAAGGCACAGGGAATAAAGGGTGTTACTTCCGCTGATGTTGAATATTCAAAGCGCCTTAACTGTAAAATAAAACTTCTCGGCCGCGCAGTTCGTACTGGTCGCGACACCGCAACAGCCTATGTCGCGCCGCATCTTGTCAGCAAATCGAGCCTTTTATCCAATGTGGACGGCGTTATGAACGGCATTGTGGTTCATGGCAACGCTCTGGGCGATACGATGTTCTACGGCGCCGGCGCAGGAAAACGTCCCACGGCAAGCGCCGTGGTTGCGGACGTAATTGACGCAGTAAAACACGTCAAAGCCAGAAAATACCTTGATTGGGACGATGCCCCCGCAGGCTACTTCACCGACAGCGCCTGTGTTTGCTCTCGCTGGTATGTCAGAGCCGCCACCTCTCTTCAGCAAATTGGCTGGGCTTTCGACAAGGTTAATTTTGTCACCTACACCGGTGCCGCCAGTGACGAATACGCCTTTGCCACAGAAGTTTACGACGAAAACGCCATGCTCAAGTTGACAAGTGGCATGACCATTCGCTCTATGTTTAGAATTTTGGATTGACCTAGACCCCCTTGTTGCTATAAACTATCATAATAGGTTGCGGCGCTATAACAGCCTCAACTTTTCAGTCCTATAACCGGAGGAATTTTCTATATGCTTATTGTTCAAAAATTCGGTGGAAGCTCCGTTGCGGACGCCGCTAAAATTACACGTGTCGCCGGAATAATCGCCGATTCGTTCTGCGAGGGAAACGATGTTGTCGTTGTTCTCTCCGCACAGGGCGACACCACCGACGACCTTCTGGAAAAGGCGTCGGAAATTAATCCGCACCCCTCTAAGCGTGAGCTTGACGTTCTTCTTTCAACGGGAGAGCAGATTTCCGTGGCACTCATGAGCATGGCTCTCGAAAAAATGGGTCTGCCCGTAGTTTCGCTTACAGGTTGGCAGGTTCAGGTAAGCACAAACTTTGATTACGGCAATGCTCGCATCCGTACTGTTTCGACTGATAGAATGCGTCAGGAGCTCGATAAGCGCCGTATAGTGATAGTTACCGGCTTTCAGGGAGTTAACGGCACGGGCGACATTACGACGCTCGGCAGAGGCGGTTCGGATACCTCTGCGGTTGCCATAGCCGCCGCGCTTCACGCCGATAAATGCCAGATATTCACCGATGTTGAAGGCGTTTTCACAGCCGACCCTCGCAAGGTGCAGGGTGCGAGAAAGCTGGACGAAATTACATATGACGAGATGATGGAGCTTGCCTCGCTTGGTGCGCAGGTTCTGCACAACCGAAGCGTGGAAATGGCAAAGCGCTACGGTGTTAATCTGGAAGTTCTCTCCAGTTATGAGAGAAAACCCGGCACAAAAGTTAAGGAGGTCGTGAAAAACGTGGAACAGATGAAAATCAGCGGTATAGCTAAGGATAACAATGTTGCACGCATCGCCGTCGTGGGAGTTCCCGACGAGCCCGGCGTCGCATTTAAGCTGTTCAGAGTGCTTGCAAACTCAAATGTCAATGTTGATATAATCCTTCAGTCCATCGACAGAAACGGAACTAACGACATCAGTTTCACCGTTTCCGAAAGCGACTTTGAAAAAGCTATGGAGCTAATGGAAGAGCGCAAGGGGACCCTTGGCTACAAGGAAATCTACGGCGACAAAAAAGTTGCGAAGGTCAGCATAGTCGGCGCCGGTATGCTCTCCTCCTCCGGTGTTGCCGCTACAATGTTTGAAGCGCTCAGCGAAGCAAAAATCAACATCCAAATGATTTCCACCAGTGAAATTAAGGTTTCGGTGCTGATTGACGAAGGCAACGCCGACAAGGCTGTTCAAGTAATTCACAACAAATTCTTTAACTAATCTCTGAATAGTCTTCGCTTTTGCCGCAAGGCACCAACATTAAAAGCAAAAGACCGCGTCCAAAACTTGGACACGGTCTTTTCATATATAAAAATTAGAATTTAGGGATTGTCGGGAGCGTGTTGCTTTCATTGCTGTTCGTATCGTTATTTGTGTCGTTTTTCGTACTGCTACTACTCTGCGTTGTGTTTGTGGGAACATTCTCATCCAGTGTAATCTTGATGCTAATGTATTCCCCTTGACGATAAACCTTTAGCGTAACGGTATCACCCGCTTTAAAATTTTTCTTCTCGTTCGTAAGTTCAGAAGAGCTGGTAACCTTGACATCGTTAATAGCAGTGATAATATCGCCGACCTTCAGTCCTGCTTTATCGCTGCAACTGCCCGATGTGACCGAATAAACGTAAGCGCCTTCCACCATGTTGTAATACTGTGCAACAGCACTGTCAACTGTGGTAACCGTTATGCCAAAATTTGCTTTGCCTGTGACATAACCGTTTTTAATAAGCTGATCAACAATATCTGTAACATCGTTAATCGGAATTGCAAAGCCAAGTCCTTCAATGCCCGTATCGGAGTATTTTGCGGTAACGATGCCTATAACTTCACCGGAATCGTTATAAACGGGACCGCCGGAGTTGCCCTCATTGACGGCTGCATCTATCTGGAACATGTTATTTGTGGTCGTTTGTCCGGTAGTAGAATCCTGCGTTGTAATGTCTCTGTCACGCGCGCTTATCATACCGCTTGTCATGGAGAAGCTCAGCTCACCCAGTGGATTGCCTATGGCATAGACATTTTCGCCGACCTGCAGATTGTCGCTGTTACCCAGTGTTGCCGCCGTAAGACCTGTGACGTCAATTTTAAGAACTGCAACATCGCTCGATTCCTCGACACCGACAATTTTCGCATCATACTTGTCGCCGTTATAGAGCATTACAGAGACTTTATAGTTGCCTGTATAAGCGTCGGCAATAACGTGATAATTGGTGACAATATAACCGTCGCTGGTTACGATGAAGCCCGAGCCCGAAACAGCCGCCGTGGTCTGCGCCCCAAAGTAATTTGTGTATGATACATCTGTGGAAATGCCGACAGTCTGCGCACAGCCAAGACTGTAAATCTGGGCGCCGGTCAGCTTTTCTCCGCTTGAAACGGGGCTTGCCGTCTGTGTACCAGTGCTGTCGGAGTCCGAAATGTTCAGCTTGCTTCCGCTGTAATTCGAAGCAACAGCCGTGTCGGGAATTTGCGTGGCAACAAGCGCTCCGCCGCCTATCCCGCCTAACAGTGCGCATACGAGGCAGGCAGCAATAAGCTTTACCATTCCGCCGCCCGACTTTTTTCCCTTGACTTTCTTCGGGGGCTTTACGGGAGGCGTATAGTAGCTTCTCGGCGCCGCCGGTTCTTCGCTTTGCGAAATGTAGTTTGCGTCCATGTAAGGTGGTTGCTGGATATTTTCTCTTGAAAAGCTATACTCTGTGTTTTGTACGTCAGATGGGGGATTTTCATTCTCCCCGCCTAATTTTTCGTTATCCTGTTCGTACATAGTTGATCCTCCTTAGTTGCTTTCGGGTTTCAAATAGAATTATTGGTACTGTGCCAATATTAATATTCATTTGTTACGTACAAATGAACAAAAACGGAAATATTTATAAACATTTTTACGATATTTTTTTAATTACCGATTTTCGTCACGGTCTGAGATTTGTGTTTACAAATCATGGCTGTCACCTTATAATACAGTGAGTAATCACAAGTGCGGAGGGATGGCATGGAACGCAATTTTGGAACAGCATTGTCGGAGCTTAGGCACTCTAGAAATTTGAGCCAGCGAACGCTTGCTGCCGACCTTCACATAAGTCAGGCGCTGCTTTCACATTACGAAAATGGGACACGCGAACCGGGGCTTCCCTTTGTCTGCCGGGTCTGCGACTATTTTGGAGTATCGGCGGACTATATCCTCGGCAGAAGCGATGACGAAGCTACAGGCGCTTGTGCAACCGGAGCCGTTGCCGAGCTGAATAGGTCTCTATCCGAAATCGACGACAATGCTCTGCGTAAAGCGGCGTTGGACTACGTCGACGGCGCGGCGAAAAAGATGACTCTGCATCTGACATATCACGAGGACTTGTATCTCGCGGAGCAGAGCGCGGCAATGGCCGACGCGGAGCTTAGAATCGTCCGTCTAAGAAGTCACAAGTAACAGCATACAACGTATTTTAATCCCTGTAAACATTATTTTCAAACACAAATTTCCGTCCTTGGAGGGCCAATATGATTTCTCAGAACAAAACCAGGAACTTTTCTATTATAGCCCACATAGACCACGGAAAATCAACGCTTGCGGACCGTCTTCTGGAAAAATGCGGAGCCGTGGACAGCCGTGATGTCACGCCGCAGATGCTGGACAACATGGACCTTGAGCGTGAGCGCGGCATAACCATCAAAGCACGCGCCATAGGTCTTTCCTATAAGGCGGCGGACGGCGAAACTTATACACTCAATCTTATAGACACACCGGGACATGTTGACTTCAACTATGAGGTTTCGCGCTCTCTTGCCGCCTGCGAAGGCGCGATTTTGGTAGTGGACGCGTCTCAGGGCATCGAGGCGCAAACGCTGGCAAATACCTACCTTGCGCTTGAGCACAACCTTGAGGTTTTACCTGTAATCAACAAAATCGACCTGCCGAGCGCAGATCCCCTTCGCACAAAAAAGGAGATAGAGGACATCATCGGCATACCTGCTATGGACGCTCCTGAGATAAGCGCAAAAAACGGCATCAACATCGACGCCGTTTTGGAAATGATAGTCGATAAAATCCCGCCCCCAAAGGGTGACCCGGATGCGCCTCTGCGCGCGCTCGTTTTTGACAGCCAGTATGACACTTATCGCGGCGTTATTGTTCTAATGCGCATAATGGACGGTGAAATCCGCAAGGAAATGAATGTTCAGATGATGGCGTCCAAAGCAAAATACAAGGTTGTCGAGGTCGGCCACCTTCGTCCTTTCGGACTTGAACCCTGCGAAAAGCTTTGTGCAGGCGATGTCGGATATTTCACGGCAAGCATTAAAAATGTCACCGACACTCAGGTCGGCGACACCGTTACCGGACAGGATTCTCCCGCCAGCGAGCCGGTTCCCGGTTATCGGGAAGCGCAGCCCATGGTCTTTTCGGGCATTTACCCTGCGGACGGCGCTGAATACCCCGATTTGCGCGACGCTCTGGATAAGCTCAAGCTCAACGACGCCGCGCTCCACTTTGAGCCCGAGTCCTCGGCGGCTCTCGGTTTCGGCTTCCGCTGTGGATTTCTCGGGCTTCTCCACATGGAGATTGTTCAGGAGCGCTTAGAGCGCGAATACGACCTTGATATTATTACAACCGCTCCCAGCGTCATCTACCACGTTGTCAAAACAGACGGTGAAATACTGATAATCGATAACCCGCTGAACTATCCCGACCCCTCTCAGATTGCCAGCGCGGAGGAACCTTTCGTCAAGGCTTCGATTATCACGCCATCGGAGTATGTCGGCAACATTATGGATTTGTGTCAGGACAGGCGCGGCGAATACAAAAACATGCAGTATCTTGACGAAACACGTGTCGAGCTGCATTATGACCTACCGCTAAACGAAATTATCTACGACTTTTTCGACGCGCTCAAGGCCCGTACACGCGGCTATGCTTCGCTTGACTATGAGCTTTCCGGCTATCGCGAAAGCAATCTTGTAAAGCTTGACGTTCTCTTGAATGGCGATGTTGTGGATGCTCTTAGTTTCATCGTGCACAGGGACAAGGCTTACCAGCGAGGCCGTAAAATCGTCGAAAAGCTCAAGGAGAACATTCCCCGTCAGCTCTTTGAAATTCCCGTTCAGGCGGCGATAGGCGGCAAGGTAATTGCACGTGAAACTGTCAAAGCCGTCCGCAAGGACGTTCTTGCAAAGTGCTACGGCGGCGACATCACAAGAAAAAAGAAGCTCCTTGAGAAACAGAAAGAGGGCAAAAAGCGCATGCGCAGTTTTGGCACAGTTTCCGTTCCGCAGGAAGCTTTCATGGCTGTATTAAAACTCGACGACTAGAGTGCTTCTCCAACAAGCGCCTTTTGGGCTCTTCACTTCAAAAACACGCCCTCAATCAGCAGCTTAACACCGATTCCTATGAGTACGAGCCCGCCGATAATGCCGGCAGTCTTGCCCGAACCTTTCGGTAGCTTTGCGCAAAGTAACCCGCCGAGTCCGCAAATGACGAAAGTTGTCGCGCCGATAATCGTGCAGGGCAGTATTACGCTGCTTTCGGTAAAGGCAAAGCTTACGCCCACGGCGAGAGCGTCAATGCTTGTCGCCAGAGCAAGTACCAAGGCTTTTGAGTGGCTGAATTTGCCTTCCGCCGCTTTGCTCTCTTCCTCATCGGTCTTGCCCTTTATTGAATCAACAAGCAGCTTTCCGCCGACAAAGGCAAGCATAAAAAAGCTGATGTACGGGCCTATGGACATTATTTTCCCGCTGACTGTTCCGGCAAGGTAGAAACCGATAAGCGGCATAATTGCCTGAAAAACTCCGAAATACAGCGAATGCTTAAGAGCGTTTTTCAGCCTGTTTTGCGGACAGGCAAGCCCCTCGCCCACCGTCACGGCAAAGGCATCCACAGAAAGGCTTGCGCCCAGCAGTATGTCGGTCAATATTTGTTCAAACATGGTTTCCTCCGAGAATATGTATTACCCAAAAAGGCGGGTACGTGTGAAAATCACACTTACCTAATTCAGGGCGTGCCGCTCGCCGACACGCTGCAACCGCGCCACATACCTGAAACCTCCATTCGTCGTGAGGTTTCAGGTATCACTTCGTGCGCGGAGCGAATGGATGTTTATATGGATCATGAAAAGTATATGCGTTTGGCACTTATGGAAGCACTGGAAGCCTTCAGGGCGGGCGAGATACCTGTCGGCTGTGTTATCACAGACAAAGGCGGAAATGTCATTGGCAGAGGAGCAAATACGCGTGAGCGCACGCACTCCGCTCTCGGTCACGCGGAACTATCCGCAATTGACGAAGCCTGCCGCGCAATTGGAGACTGGCGGCTAGACGGCTGCACCCTCTATGTGACGATTGAGCCCTGCCCGATGTGCACCGGCGCGATAATCAATGCTCGTATCCCCTGCGTCGTTTTTGGTGCGAGGGAAGAAAACTTTGGCTCCTGCGGAAGCGTAATCGATCTTTTTTCCGAGCGTTACGGCCATCGTCCCGCAGTTTATAGCGGTGTTCTTGAATCTGAGTGTACCACGCTGTTAACCGAATTTTTTAAGAAAATGCGGAAGTGAATATAAAACCTGTCTAAAAACACCGTCTCCCTTTTTGGGAAACGGTGCTTTTTTTATTTGTGTAAATACTACTTCTTCGGTGTGCCGTCAGCATTGAAGAGCGGCAGCGGTGCAAGGAAAGTAACATCCTTTCGCTTCTGAGCGTCGCCCTCTGCAAGGACGAACATACGTCCGACAATGTTTCCGCCTGCTTTTTCGACAAGCTCTTCCACCGCTTTAAGCGATTCGCCCGTGGATATAACGTCATCTATTATAAGGATACGCTTCCCGCGCATTTCATCGGCATCAGCCTTATCAAGAACCAGCTTCTGCACTTTGTCTGTGGTAATGGATTTCACCTCAACCTCAAACACCCCTGTCATGTACAGCTTGGGGGACTTGCGTGCAAGAAAATACTTGTTTCTCCCGCTCTGACGAGCCATTTCGTAGAGCAGTGGTATGCTCTTAGCCTCGGGAGCTATTATGTAGTCGTATTCCGGAGCTCTCTTCAATAGTTCGGTGGCACAGTGGATAGTAAGCTCCACGTCGCCGAATATAACGAATGCGCCGATGTAAACATCGTCGGTAACGCGGCAGATAGGCAGTTCGCGTTTTAGTCCGGCAATGTCCATCTCGTAGCTAAGCATTTAAGTATCCTCCTAAATTTGTTTTTCCCTCAAGTGGGAATTCAAGTCCGTAAGAGCTAAGTGTCTTTTTTGAAAACAACGTTTTAATTACACATGTATTTTCTCAAATATCAATACAATCAAAGTCTTTTCCGGTCGCTTTCACAGAAAAAGCTCATCTTTTATGATAGTCGACCACGACAGGGCAACCGGTAAGGTATCGTCTGGCCATATCAAGCGCGCAGTTTGAAGCCAGCGTTCTCACTCTTGACCTGCCGAAGCCTGAACTCAGTTTTGTAACAAATACTTCATTTTCAGTTGCAAGCGCCACAAATACAGTTCCCACGGGGTTCACTCCGTCGCCCTCGGGTCCGGCAAGCCCTGTTGTGGAAACCGCGATAGAAGACTTGAAAAGCGCTCTTGCTCTCTTCGCCATCTCAGTTGCGACCTCGGCACTAATCACTCCGTATTTCTCGATAAGCTCCGGCGCAACCCCCAAAACAGAGGTTTTGCTCTCTGCGGCATAAGTTACTGCACCACCGATAAAAACCTTCGACGAGCCTCGCAAATCGGTGATTCGCTTAGCGATAAAGCCGCCCGTGCAGCTCTCTGCTGTTGAGATAGTCATGTTCTTTTCGCAGAGCAGTTCAAAAACCACCTGTTCAAGACTTCCTACATCCATTCCGTAAATAATGTCACCCAGAACAGCACGGACTCTTTCGATAACCGGTCCGGTCATCGCCTCTGCTTCCTCGGCGGATTTTGCCTTGGCGGTAATACGGAGCATAACCTCGCCCTCCTTGGCATAGGGTGCAAGCGTCGGATTTTTCAGCTCGTTCATCATGCCAACGAGCTTTGACTCGACAGTGCTCTCGCCGCTACCCACGATGTTGAGGTTGTGGGATAAAATGACCTCGTCTGAAAGTGCTCGAAGATAGGGCATCGCACAGGCCTTGAACATTGCGTTGCACTCTCGCGGAGGTCCTGGAAGCATAACGACGTGAACCCCTTTAGCTTCAAAAGCGCAACCGGGAGCCGTTCCCCACTCGTTGTGAAAAATTGTGCACCCCGATGGCAGATACGCCTGAAGAAGATTGTTTTCGGTCATGGTGTCCACGCCAATTACTTCCTTGAAGTAGCGCTTAATCTCCTCGGCAAGCTCCTCATGCAAAACCATCTCAATGTCAAAGGCCTTTGCCAGTACCTGCTTTGTAAGGTCATCGCAGGTTGGTCCGAGGCCACCGGTCGTTATGATTATATCGGCGCGTTCACGCGCGATTGCCACCGCTTTTGTAAGCCTTTCGGGATTGTCGCCCACAACCGTGTGGTAATAGACGTTTATGCCAAGCTCGGAGAGATAGATGGAAATGTCCCTCGCGTCTGTGTTCGTTGTGCTGCCCAAAAGCAGCTCCGTTCCGACAGACAGAATTTCAGCATTAAGAGTATTTTTCATAAGAGCATTCCCTTCCGTATCGTGTATATAGGACACAGACATCTCAGCCTATGGCTAAATATCAAACTTTATTATTTCTCTGCCCAGCATTGCCTCGTCCACAAGGGCGGCAACGTCCAGAACGCTCTCGGCTTCCAACACATCGTCAAGTTTGGGCTTCGTTCTGGGATGACGCGGCGTAAATACAGTGCAACAGTCCTCATACGGCAGAATCGAAGTTTCAAAGGTTCCGATTTTTCTCGCAATCTGCACAATATCCGTCTTGTCCATTCCGATAAGCGGTCGCAGAACCGGCAAAGAAACGCAATCCTCAGTAACGCGCAGCGCCTCCATTGTCTGACTTGCGACCTGTCCTAGATTTTCTCCTGTGACAAGCGCCTTGCAGCCGTTCTGAATGGCGATTTTTTCCGAAATACGCATCATAAAGCGACGCATTATCAACGTAAAATACTCCTCGGGGCAGTTTGCGCGGATTTCCTCCTGAATATGCGTGAACGGCACAATTTCCACGGCAAGCCTTCCGCAGCATCCTGTCAAAATTTTTGCGAGCTCCAGCACCTTTTCCTTCGCCTGTTCCGAGGTATAGGGGAAAGAAAAAAAGTGGACGGGCACAAGGTGAATTCCGCGTCGAGCTATCATATAGCTCGAAACAGGGCTGTCGATTCCGCCCGACAGAAGCGTTACGGCGCTGCCGTTACTTCCAACGGGCATTCCGCCCGCACCCGGCAGGGGTCTTGCGTGGACGTATGCGGAGGTTTCGCGCACCTCGATATGGACGATTAGCTCGGGATTGTGGACGTCCACTTTGATTTCGGGAAAATCATCGCTCAAAAGTCCGCCGACGTATTGGGAAAGCTCGATGCTCGACATCGGAAAACGCTTGTCGGCACGTTTTGCCTCCACCTTGAAACTTTTTGCCGACCTCATGTCCTCGGCCAGATACTTTTTCGCGGCCTCAAAAATCACGTCCTTGTCCTTTTCACAGGCAAGCGCGCGAGAAACTCCCACAAACCCGAAAACCATCTGGACTGCACCAAACGCCCCGTCCATATCACAATCGCCGATAGGTTCAACATATACTGTCGACTGTGTTGAATATACCTTAAAATCGCCGAAAGGCTTGAGTCTGCGCTTGAGGTTTGCCAAAAGCTTTCCCTCAAAAAAGCGCCTATTCTGTCCTTTCAGTACAATTTCGCCCTGCTTGAGGAGTATCATATCATTCATTTAGTGTGTTCCTTAATATAGTATTTACGAAAGCGTATAGTTGTCTATGCGGAATATGTATTGTTTCCTAAAATCCGGAATAAATCTTTTCGATTATTCCTGTATTTCGCCGCCGAGCTCGCGGAAAGCATAAGTGCGGTACTGTATCGCTTCCGCAAGATGGTTTGGCGAAATGCTCTCCGCGCCGTCAAGGTCGGCTATCGTTCTCGCCACGCGCAGAATCCTATCATAGCTTCGTGCCGTAAGTCCCATTCTTTCAAATGCCATTTTCATAAGAGCTTCGCAGTCCTCAGAAAGTTCGCAGAACTCACGGAGCTGTTTTTGCTCCATTCTCGCATTGCGGTCAAAGCCCCACTTTCAAAGCGTTTGCGTTGTGTGTCTTGCGGCATTGACGCGCTTTTTAATGTCCTCGCTCTTTTCAGTGGGCTTTCTTATGCGAAGCTCGTCAAACTCGAGCGCGGGAACCTCCACCACTATGTCAATACGGTCAATAAGCGGTCCTGAAAGTTTGCTGTGGTATTTGCGAACACTGCTTTCCGTGCAGCGGCAGCGTCCCGATGGGTGCCCGTACCAGCCGCATTTACAGGGATTTATCATTGCTGAATCACGTATCCCGTACGAGTTTGAATGTCAAGTCTTTCGGATTGTTTTGTAGAATTGACAGGTCTGTCTTTCCAATTTCAAAGATAAGTGCTTGAATTAAATTTTCAAATTCCACACTTGCTTCTTGATATTGTTTTTTATTGGCATGATACCATTCACGCTCATTATGCGCGTCTAAGTCAGACAAATATTTCAGAATTTTCGCCGTATTCATTTCAAATTCCCCTACACCGGATTAACACTAATACCTGTTATTCCCTTTATTGCAAATGAGCAAACTTCTGAAGCCATACAGTAGCATTCCTTTGGTAATCAGGCTTACCCCGCACGGGGGAAGCCTTTTTTGTAACCAGCACATGCAGTTCCGTTTTCACAAGCAGTCTGTTATCTACAGCTTCTTTTCCATTAGCCAAAAGCGACCTGTGCGCCAATCGACATAGCCAACCTTGACATAGCCTAGCTTATCGTACATTCGGAGCGCATAAGGATTCAGCGTAAAGGCGTCAAGCCGTATTGTCTCAACTCCCTGTTTTATTAGCTCCGCTTCGATATGTCTCACTGTTATCTTTCCGATGCTCCTTTTCTGGAACTTTGGATTCACGCAAAGACGGTGGATAACGCAAAATGATGCATCAGGACATTGCCAGTCGCCGTTCTCATATTCTGAGTCGCATTCCGAATTGACGACGTAGACGCAGGCGATATCGCCGTCCGTCATGCCCAGATAAAGCTGATTTTTCGATATATCTTCCTTCAAAATTTCTCTGTCGGGATAAAGCTCGTCCCACTGAGGGATATTGTTGCGGTTCATTTCCTCAATTGCACTGACAAAGACTTGGAAAACACTGTCCAAGTCACCTTCATTTGCCTTACAAAACGAGATGTTCAGTTGTGTATCTTCCATAAAACTCACTTTCGATCCCGAGAGTCTATTCCTTTATGTCAAGCGCAATGTGCAGCTCGCGAAGCTGTTTCGGCTCGACGACGGACGGAGCGCCCATCATCAAATCTTGAGCAGTCTTGTTCATCGGGAAAGGTATAATCTCTCGGATGCTGTCTTCGCCCGCAAGAAGCATTACCATGCGGTCCACTCCCGGGGCAATGCCCGCGTGAGGTGGTGCACCATAGCAGAATGCGTTATACATTGCGGGGAATTTTGCCTTTACATCGTCTTCGCCCATTCGGACAAGTTCAAAGGCTTTAATCATAATTTCGGGGTCGTGGTTACGAACCGCGCCGGAGGACAGCTCCACACCATTGCACACCAAATCATACTGATACGCTGTTATGGCAAGCGGGTCGGCTTCACCGGTCTGCACCTTATTAAGAATTTCCAAGCCGCCGTTGGGCATGGAAAACGGATTATGACAAAACTCCAACTCGCCGGATTCCTCTCCGATTTCGTACATCGGGAAATCGACAATCCAGCAGAACTCATAGCGCTCGGTGTCCATGTGTCCGGGGACGGATGCTCCCAGCATCTTGCGAATAACGCCCGCGGTTTTTTGTGCCGCAAGCTTCTTGCCGGAGCTAAGCCCTACAAAACAGCCGGGTTTCAAATCAAGCGCCGTAATAATTGCGTCCTTACGTTCAGCAAGGAACTTTGAAATTCCGCCGACTAGCTCTCCGTTTTCGTCCAAACGGAACCAAAACGCCTTGTTACCGGACACGACCTCAACATCAGCGCAAAGTCCATCTATAAACTTGCGAGTCTGGGTAAATTCAGGCACGACAACAGCTTTAATGGTGTTGCCGGCAAAGGGCTCAAACCCGCAGTCTGAAAGAAGCTCTGTCGCGTCGCGCACGATAAGGTCAATACGAAGGTCGGGCTTGTCGGAACCATAGGTTTCCATAGAGTCACTGAAGGAAATTCTTTTGAAGGGTGCTTCCGACGCAACATTGTATTTACCGAACTTGGCGAAAACAGGAGGCAAAACATCCTCCAAAACCGAGAAAACGTCCTCCTGATTGGCAAAGGCCATCTCCATGTCGAGCTGATAGAATTCGCCGGGTGAACGGTCGGCTCTTGCGTCCTCATCACGGAAGCAGGGGGCAATTTGGAAATAGCGGTCAAAGCCCGAGGTCATTAATAGCTGCTTGAACTGCTGGGGAGCCTGTGGCAGAGCATAGAACTTTCCCGGGTGGTTACGTGCGGGAACGAGATAGTCACGAGCGCCCTCAGGAGAAGACGCAGTTAAAATCGGAGTGGTAATCTCCAAAAAGCCGTGCTCTGTCATACTCTTGCGCAGTGCCGCAACGACATTGCAGCGCAGGACGATGTTATTTTTAACCTCCGGATTGCGAAGGTCGAGATAGCGGTATTTAAGGCGCGTTGCCTCGTCGGCATCGCGGCTGTGATTTATCGGGAAAGGCAGCTCATTATAGCGGCAGCGACCCAGCACCTCGATTTTTTCGGGAACGACCTCAATGTCGCCTGTCGGAAGATTGGGGTTCTTGCTTGTACGCTCGCGAACTGTTCCCTCAACGCTGATGGTGGATTCGCGTGTGATGTCCTTGACGAGCTTTATCATGTCCTCTGTTTCCACAATCACCTGAGAGGTGCCGTAGAAGTCGCGGACGATTACGAAGGCAAGGCTTCCGCTCACCTCGCGGACATTTTCCATCCAACCGACGATTTTAACTTTTCTCCCTGCGTCTTCAATGCGAAGTTCATTGCAGGTATGTGTACGGGATTGAAACATAGTATATAAACCTTTCTTTTCTCGTTTCTTGTAGCAGCGGCTCATGAGCCGAATATAATTTTTAGTCTTTAATAACGCATACGTTATTGCGGCTATCGATTGCAGCCCTAATACGCTGTACCGCGGCTTCGGGCTTTTCCGCGGACTGCTCGCCGCTCTGCATATCCTTGACCTTGACAACGCCGGCTTTTATCTCGTCGTCGCCTATAAACACTACAAAGGGAACGCCGATTTTATCCGCATAACTCATCTTGGCCTTAAACTTTTTGTTCTCGCTGTAAAGCATTGTGCGGATTCCATTCTCGCGGAAAAGCGTGGCAGTGGAAATTGCCTTTGAAATGTCTTCCGTCATTGAGATTATCAGAGCATCCGAGGGCGACGTGATAATCTCGTCAGATAGCATCCCCTGTTCCTCAAGAACGAAGAAAAGGCGAGTTAGTCCGATGGAAATCCCAACACCCGGGAGCTTCTTGTCTGTATAATACTCGGCAAGATTATCATAGCGTCCGCCCGAACAGACAGAGCCGATTTCCGGATGGTCGGTGAGCGTCGTTTCGTATACCGTGCCTGTATAGTAATCTAGTCCTCGCGCGATAGTGAGATCAATCTCGAAGTTTGATTCGGGAACGCCGAATTCCGGCAAAAAGTCTGCAACCGCTTTAAGCTCCGCAAGTCCGATGTCGAAGGTTTCGTTTTCCCCGTCATATTTTTTCAGCGCTTCAAGTTTTTCTGCGCTTGTTCCCGAAATCACGATAAAACTCATAATCTCGTCCGCAGCGGTTTCGGAAATACCGCCCTCCAGAAGCAGTCCGCGGCATTTATCCGCACCGATTTTGTCGAGCTTATCTATCGTGTGCATAACGTCCGCGGCTTTGTCGCTAAGCCCCAGAATTGTGAAAAAGCCGTTCAAAACCTTGCGGTTATTGACGCGGATTTTAAACTTTGTAAGCCCCAGCGCCGAAAAAGTGCGATAAATAATGGCAGGAATCTCCGCCTCGTTCATTATGTCCAGTTCACCGTCGCCGATTACGTCGATGTCCGCCTGATAAAACTCGCGGAAACGTCCGCGCTGAGCGCGCTCTCCCCTGTAAACCTTGCCGATTTGGTAACGCCGAAAAGGAAACGTCAGCTGTCCGTAATTGATTGCCACATATTTTGCAAGCGGAACCGTGAGGTCGAAGCGCAGCGATAAATCGTTTTCGCCTTTAGTGAAGCGGTAAATTTGCTTTTCGGTTTCTCCGCCGCCTTTTGCAAGCAACACTTCGGAGGCCTCGATTATCGGGGTGTCGAGCGCTGCAAAACCATAAAGTGAGTAGGTTTTGCGCAGCGTGTCCATTATGCGTTCCATCTGTGCCTGCTTTTCGGGCAGAAGCTCCATAAATCCCGACAGGGTACGGGGTTTCATTCTCTCCATATATGAAAATTCCTTTCGGTACTAGAATTCGTTTATTGTCTCCGGCGCAAAAAGTCAATAACGCTCCCCTCCCGCAAAGGGACGAGAGCGTTACATTGAATAACTTTAATATTATTTTTTGGGGTTCACAATATCGCGCCAGCTCAAATCGCCGCGCTTTAGACCCTGTATAAGAACTTCGGCGGTTGCGACGTTTGAAGCAAAGGGAATGCTGTGCTGGTCGCAGGCACGAGATATGGCGACCACTTCTTTGTCGTCATCGGAGCTTGAAGAATCCCAGAAAAACAGGACCAGGTCAATTTCGTTGTAAGCAATACGCGACTTAATTTGCTGGCTGCCGCCTTGCGCCGCACTTAGGTATAAAGTTATGGGAAGACCGGTAGCCTCAGCAACCAAGCGGCCGGTGGTAGAGGTGGCACAAATGGAGTGTTCGGACAGTATTCCGCAGTAAGCGATGCAGAACTGCACCATAAGCTCCTTCTTGTTATTGTGTGCCATTAGAGCGATATTCATGGTCTTCATCCTTTCAGTACAATTGCGGTCTATTCAGGCAAAACCGCCATGCCGATGTAATATTATACATTAGTCTGCTGTAAAACGCAACATTAACTGTCCTTATTTAAGCAGAGAGTTTTCGGTTTCCAATTCAACGGAGCTGTTTTTAAAGCTAAAATAGTAATCCAGAACATCTCTTGCGATACTTGCTATCTTGCTTCCGGCGCCACCCTTTTCAACTACAACCGCAATCGCAATTTGCGGATCGTCGTACGGAGCATAGCAAATGAAGACGCCGTTGTTCGTAATCGCTTCGCCGAGCTGTGCCGTTCCGGTTTTCGCAGCGACTTTATAGGGATAGTTGCCGAAAATAGAGTATGCGGTACCGTTCACCGAGTTTGCAACATTGTACAGACCGGTATGAACCGCGTCATAATAGGACTGATCTACCTTGACGGTATCGACAACTTCCACCTTGCGCTCAAAAACGCTTTTGGAGTAATCATAACTTCTAGCCGATTTGAGCATTTTCGCTTTATAACGGGTTCCGTTATTTGCGATGGTTGCCATATAGTTTGCAAGTTGCAGCGGAGTAAAGACGCTGAAAGATTGACCGATAGCCGCTTGCAGGGTATCACCGTTATACCACGGTGTGTCTGTTGTTTCTTCCTTATATTTCTGTGTTGACATTACACCGGTGCTCTCGTTTAGCTCAATGCCCGTTGAAACGCCCAGTCCAAAGCGCATTGCGTAATCGGAGAGCTTATCGATTCCGAGCAGGTCGCCGACTGTATAGAAATAATAGTTGCACGAGACTTCAATCGCTTTTGCCGTATTTACATCTCCATGCGACCCGTGAGGATATAGCCAGCAGGTGGGCGCATATCCATTTTCCGCATATTTTTCAAATATTCCCTTGTCATAGATAGTCGTGGCCGGGGTCACAATGCCCTCATTCAGGGCCGCAATCGCCGTAACCGGCTTAAATGTGGAGCCGGGAGCATATGTGCCGTTTAGGGCACGGTCATATAAGGGCGCAGCTTCGTCTTTCACAAGAGCTGCATAGTCTTCCATAAGGGTGCTCAGGTTATAGGTGGGCGCGCTTGCAATGCACAGCGGCTCACCGGTCTTAACATTGATGGCGACCACCGCGCCGCCAGTTATCATGTCCGTGACATCCGTGGTATTGCCCTGTGCCTCCAACGCCGCGTTGTCGATTACACGCTGCTTATTGGTGTCTGTAATGTAGTTTTCCAGTGAAATCTCGGCCGCTTCCTGCAAGCCCAAATCTATTGTGAGATAAACTTGATTGCCCGGCACGGGTTCTTTTGTATATTTGGTGCTTATTACGGTTCCTCCGCGCGTCGTCGTGACAACTGCGGTGCCGTCCGTTCCGTGCAGATATGGTTCGAAGGCCTTTTCCGCGCCTTCTTTTCCGACCAGCGCGTTTAGCTGGTAGCCCTCGTTTCTGTATTCCTTATATTCTTCCTCGTTCATCATCCCGACATAGCCCAGCAAATGCGCCGCATAATCGGTTTTATAATCTCGGATATATGATGACTGAACTGTAAAGCCCGGTACGTCGTTTTCCATCAGCTTTGTAATGAGGTCGATGCTCACATCTTCGGCAAAAACATAGTCTGAAGTGTTGATGACATAGCGGATTTTTATTTCGTAGCGTACACCCGCAACGGTTCTCATCTGCTCCGAGGTGTAGTTGTTATCGATATCAAAGGCTTCCCTGAAAAACGCCATAAGTTCAACCGCAGTCGTTGACGACGGCAAATCGTTTGCCTTCAGATATGCTTCGAGCCTTGTTCTCTGCAAATCAGTCATATCCGAAACATATTCAAAGGGGGTTGACGCAGTTATTGGGAGGGTATCCGTATATGTATTTCCCGAATCCTTAACGGCTTGAACCAGCTCAAGAATAATTGAGTTGGGATCCTGTTGCGCAAAAAGTTCGTCCGCGTTTATGTAAAGGTTGTTGCAGACGCTGTTGGAAACCAGCACCCGTCCATAGCGGTCAAGAATATTTCCTCGCGCCGCCACGACTGTGTTTGTGGTAACTATGCTGTTTTCCGACTGCTCATAGTAGGCGGCGCCTTCAATTATCTGCAAGCGATACAGAGAAACGAAAAAAATCACCGTCAATGAAAGGATTATTACTATTGCGGCAGCCAAACGCCATGGTTTAATTATTTTATCCATAGTTGTTCCTTTCTCAAGGACCTACTTGCTTAAATCCACGCCGGAAAGGGAACGGCACGGATAGTAAAGTGCGAATGTGAACGGAAGAGACCACAGGGTTTGAAGCCCTGCGGTAACAAAAACCGGCAAGATATTTGTATCTGCTATTGCAATGAATCTGAACATTTGACAGAATGCCGTCAGAACGAGTGCGGCAAGGCAGACAAAAAAGAAAGAGAAAAAGCGTTTGTTTACAAAAAAAGTTGCAATTGCACCCGAAACAAAACCTATAAGCGGGAACACTACTGTAAGCAGAACTTTTGTGTCATTCAACGTCATATCGCAAAACAGCCCCATGACAAGTCCAAAAATTCCGCCCCAAACGCCGCCCTCAAAAAAGCCGACGGCAACAATTGCAATAGGCACGATTAAGGCATGTACTCCCAAAATTGCGATACGGGAAAGAACAACGTTTTGGACGAAAAGCACAAGCAGCAATACGCCAAAATAGACTATTGCTCTACGCACTTTTACGATGTTTATAATATCAAGCAGCATACTGTGCCTCCAATCCGCCGAAGTGAATAAGGCTTATCAGCTAATCCACAACATCAAAATCCTTGACAACGAAAACTTCCGAGAGCGCTCCCAACTCACTGGCAGGAGTAACGGCCGCATATTCCACCTGTCCGCCCGCTTCGGTCGAAACAGAGGTCACGGTGCCGATTGTAAGACCTTTGGGGAAAGCCCCGCCCTTGCCGGAGGTAATGAGCACATCGCCTTCGAGAACCTGCGTTTCCTCCGTAAGATATGTTAGCTTTGTTTCGCCCTTCTGCATGAGCGCGAAATCTCCCACTATCATTGCCGCGTTTCCTCCATCGCCCACAAGCGCGCCGACACGCATATCGGCGTCGATTATAGAGCGGACGGTTGCCCAGCCGGTTCCAACCTCAATAACCTGTCCGACAAGGTTATATTGGCTGTCTACAACGCAGTCACCAACCGCAATATCGCTTTCTTCGCCTTTGCTTATCGTGTAAGTCTTGCTCCAATTTGAAGCGGGGCGGTCAATGATATTGGCAGATTCAAAAACAAAGTCCTTATGCTTTTCACGAAGGTCCAAGAGCTCATGCAGACGCTCGTTTTCGTTTTGGGCATCCTCAGCTTCACGAAGCTTAATCTCAGCTTCCGCCAGCTGAACCTTCAGCGCTTCGTTTTCCGCGGCAAGTGTGTCATATTTGAACATATAACTGTAAATGCCCTCAAGCCAGCCCACGAGACCTGTCGAACCCTGTTCAACAGGTATGGAAAGCGAAGCCGCGGCGTTTTCTACCGCACCCACGTCGCTGTTCGATCGGCTGGCGGCAAACCCTGAAATGAGCGCGACTATCACAACAACAATTCCAAGCCGTATTCCGTTTTTCTTAATAAAATCTTTAAACTTATTCAAATCAAAATCACGCCCAATTTTTTAAGCATTTTTGAAAGTCTGCACAGCGGAAGCCCCATTACGTTGAAAAAATCGCCCTCAATACCCTCAACAAAAAGAGAGCCGATTCCCTGTGCGCCGTAGGAGCCTGCCTTGTCCATCGGTTCGCCTGTTTCAATGTATGCCGTAATCTCACGCTCGGTAAGTACGCGGAAGTTGACCCTAGTACATTCGTATTCCGTAATGACATTTTCGCCCAGTATAACTGTTACTCCGGTAAAAACCCTGTGCGTTCTTCCCGAAAGCCTTGCAAGCATTTGAAACGCCTCAGCCTTGTCCACAGGCTTTCCCATTATCTCTCCGTCAAGAACGACGACAGTGTCCGCGGCTATGATAACATCCGTCATCTTGCAGAACTTTGACACTTCCTCCGCCTTTTGACGAGAAAGGCTGCATACAATACCGTCGGGAGTCATTCCCGTATCTATAATTTCTTCCCCGACTGCGGGAATAATCTTAAAGTTTTCAACTCCCAGCATTGCTAGAAGCTCACGTCTTCGCGGGGAAGCGGATGCCAGAACGATACTCATAATCTGCCCTCTCAAGGTTTTGGTCTAAATCTATTCAACGCCACGGTAATACAGCCCTCTTGTCAGTCCATTCGGAACATAATCCGATTTGCCTAAATAGCTGTCGGCAATGCGCACGCACTCCTCAGGTCCCTCGTTTGTAAAGAGCAGCCGTACTCCCCATATACCGCAGCTTTCATAATCACGCCGCCTGTCTGCAAGAAACAGCTTGTGAGCGTTAAGGATAACGTTGCGGCAGCCGAATTCTTTGACAACAGGGAAAAGCTGCCCCGTACGGTCGGAAAGCGAAACGGAGTTCTGGCAATTGCATTGTCCCGCGCTGTTTTTGATTATGCACTGGTCGCTAACCATGAGCGGCAGGCGCCCATAGGCAATCAGCTCGGTATTTATTGGCTTATGCATGTCACGAATCTGGCTCATGCGAAGCTCAAACGAAGCGGTTGCAGACAAGAATCCCGCCGCATTCATTACCTGAAGTGTGTCCGAATTATAAACGTTAAGACCAAAGTCACCTCTTACATCCATGAAAGCAAGCTTTGCGTATTTTATGTGTCCCATGTTTCCCAAAAGGACCTGCGAAACACCCATAGCCTTAACCTTGACAAGCATCTCCGCAATTTCGGGTGCCTGCGTATCCGTAATCACGCGGGGTAAAACAGCAACTGGAATTGCGCCTTTTTTTGCAAAGGGCACAACAGCTTCGGGGTTCTCGGCAAGTATAGCCAGTGGAACATAAATATAGTCCGGCGATTCCTCCGCAAGCGCGGAAGTCAGTTGGTCTAAAGTGCTGATTTGGTAAATCATCTTCGGCCCGCCGAGTATCTTTACGTCTGCGGGGGTTTTCGGCATTTTACCGAGCTTTCTCGCCGGAGAAGCTTTTCTTTCCTCGGAAAGTTCGTCAAGAAGCAGTCGACGCAGTTCGTTTAGTCCTGATACGGGAAGAAACAGCCCCTCATCCAATACCGCCGAAACATCTGAGCAAAGGTAGGACGTTCCGCCCGTTTTGTAAAACTGATCGTATATGTTCTGACGGGAAAGCGCCTGATTTTCTGCTTTCTGCGGCACGGGCCCCTCTTTTATGACCTTGTGCCCCTGCTCGTCTTCAACCGCGAATTTGGACTTTTCCCCCGACTTAATAATCGCGTAAAACTTTACGGGTACGCGGCGAATCTCGGAATTTCCATAATCCCTCCGCGCCGCGTTATAAAGCTTATTTACGTCACTGTCCTTCTCTTCGCGAATGCCGAACATCTGTGGTCCTTTTTCGCCTGTTAGGTATCCATCCGTAAAACCCTGACGCGAAAAAGCCATTTCAAGCTGTTGCATTTCGGTTTCCGATGGCTCAAGACCGTCGTGAATGGCACGTGAATAGATGCCGGTTACAATAGCCGAATATTCGGGACGCTTCATGCGCCCTTCAATTTTCACGCAGGCAACGCCCACTCTTTCAAGCTCCTTGAGATATGTAACAACACAGCTGTCCTTGAGGCTCAACGGATAGTTGTCCATTCTACCGCCAAGACTGTATTGAAGTCTGCAAGGCTGAGCACAGGCGCCGCGATTTCCGCTGCGCCTGCCGATAAGCGCACTCATGTAGCACTGCCCTGAATGGCAGAAGCAAAGCGCGCCGTGTGCAAAAACTTCGATTTCAATCGGGGATCGCTCCGCAATCAGAGCAATCTGCTCAAGGCTCAGCTCTCTTGCGAGAACCGCACGAGTAATGCCCATTTCGGCAGCAGCTTCAACTCCCGCAAGGTTGTGTATGCTCATTTGCGTGCTGGCGTGAAGCGGCATTTCGGGTAACACGCATTTTAAAACGCGGGCAAGCCCCAAATCCTGAACCAGTATTGCGTCGGCTCCGATTTCGCAGGCATGACCGGCAAGCTTCACGACTTCGGGGATTTCCCTGTCGCTTACAAGGGTGTTGAGGGTTACATATACTTTGCACCCCCGCATACGGCAATAGCGGACGGCGGAATCAAATTCCTCGTCCGTGAAATTCTTTGCGCTTCGGCGTGCGTTGTGTTCGCCGAAGCCCATATAAATTGCATCTGCTCCGCTCTGAACGGCGGCGACAACCGCCTCCGGCGAGCCGGCAGGTGAAAGTAGTTCCAACATAGTTTTGCCTTTCGGGTTATGCTATTATAGAAGTGTAGTAGGCTCGCTGTCGGACGCGATGCCCGTTTTCTTTTTTGCGGCCTTTTCCTTTTTCTGCAGTTCCTTAAGGTAACGGTCGGCCATATCCAACGCCGCCATTGTTGCACAGTCGAGAGCGGAGGCGCCGGAGTCCCTTTTGATTTCGAGAATCTTGACAGTTACAAAGTTTGCAAGTTCCCGGACGTATTCAACATCCTCGTCGGTCTTGAGCTGATAATCACGTCCTGCAATTTCGACAGAAACATCTTTAATCATTTCGGCATGCACCTCTTTTTCAATTCTACATAGTACCTTGACACAGACATTATATCATATCCGCCTTGTGGCGTTGTGACATGTCTATGAATTTCTAACAATTTCTGATATAGTATCCCAATTAAAATAATGCTTTATCAACGGTATTATAACATAAATAGATGTATTGCTACAAGTTAAAAATAATGTTATAATATGTTTCTCATGAATATGCAGTGCGGAGGGACATATGGAAGATAAAAAATACAGACTTTCCGGCGAGCCGAGTCTTGCCATCCCAAGCGCCGACGCGGACAAGCTTCTGAACTCGGGAGACGGAACCGCCACACTGTTATATCTTTATGCTCTGCGGTCAGGCGGCAACTTTTCCTTGCAGAGTGCGGCTGCCGCCCTTAAACGAACCGAGGCGGAGATAGAAAAAGCGGTTGGAATGCTCTGCGAGATAGGTCTTTTCAAAACGGGCGAGCCAAAGGCGGTTCTCCCTCTCACGGCGGAAGAGCTACCTGAATACACGGCGGAGGACATTGCCACTCGCACACGCGAAAATGGCGAATTTAAGGCAATAGTTGACGAAACTCAACGCATTATGGGGCATATGCTGACCGGCGCTGATTTAAAGACACTGTTTGGAATATATGATTTTCTGCGACTTCCCACCGAAGTTATTTTCCTTCTGATAAATCACTGCGTCGAGGAAACCCACGAGCACGTCGGTTCGGGAAAATTCCCCTCCATGCGTACCATCGAGATGGAAGCATATGCCTGGTACAACCACGAGATACTTACGTTTGAGCGTGCCGAGGAATTTCTGCTTCAGAAGAGGGCGCGCAGCGGCGAACTGTCCGACATTAAGCGTCTGCTCCAGATAAACGGACGTAATTTCAGCACCACGGAGCGGAAATTTGTTGAAAGTTGGATGGATATGGGCTTCGACCTTGAAGCCATCGCACTTGCATATGATAAAACTGTTGTAAAAACCGGAAGTTTGGCTTGGAAATACATGAACACCATACTCGAAAGCTGGCACAGCAAAAAGCTCCACACCGCTGAGGACATTACAAGCGGAGATGTTCAGGCCAAAAACGGAAGACCTTTTGCTTCGGGTAACAGTCTCCCCTCATCAAGCGGAAAGCCAAGGGACGACACCGAACTATTGCGAAAACTACTCAGCCAGTCCAAAAACGGTTGATTCTTGGGGTGAACTTATGGCATACGACGGTAAAATTCTGGCACGGGTCAGAGGAATAATCGCCGAGAAAAAAAGAAATAACGAATTCGAGCAGAGCCGCAGGAGAGCGGAGGTTTACGCATGTCTCCCTGCCGTTATGGACGCGGACGCGGAACTGACAAGGCTGATGGCGGGCGTTGCCACCGAAGCGCTGAAAAATGGCTCAAACGCTGGAGCCGCCGTCGAGGCAGCTAGGGAAAAGTGCGAGGCTCTTTTAAACAGGCGCGCGGAACTTCTAAAATCCGGCGGATACCCCTCAAACTATATAGATGAAATTTATGACTGTCCCACCTGCGGCGACACAGGTTATGTTCTTGGCAAACCCTGTTCCTGCCTAAAAACACTTCATCAGACAGAGACCGTCTTAGAGCTGAGCCAAATGCTTAACATAAACGGTCAGTGTTTTGAGAACTTTGACCTTCACTATTACGATAAAGCGCCAGATTGCAACGGTGGAAAATCCCCTTGTCAGACAATGGATAACATCCTAAATCTATGCAGAGATTATGCGGCGGATTTTGGTCAGAACTCGGCTAATCTTCTTTTCCGCGGCAACACGGGACTGGGCAAAACCTTTTTGTCCGCCTCCATCGCGAAAGTAGTATCAGAAAAAGGCTTTTCTGTGGTTTACGATACAGTCATCTCGGTCGTTGAAGCCTTTGAACTGCAAAAGTTCGACCGCGGCGGCGACAGTTCGGCAGAAATCGCCTCCCGCGTACGGCGATATATGGACTGCGACCTACTGATTTTGGACGACCTCGGCACGGAAATGACCACAAGCTTTACTCAAAGCGCGCTATACACTCTTGTGAATGGACGTCTGATAAAAGGCGGCAAAAATATTATAACCACAAACCTCAGCGAGGACGAAATGCGCAGGCGCTATATTCCGCAGATTGTTTCACGGCTTGAAGGCGAATACCACATTTTAAACTTTGCAGGCAAAGATATACGTGCAATTAAGCATGAGCGCGGACTGAAATAGTAAAAAAGCAACAAGGGCAAGCCGGAAAACCGGATTGCCCTTTTAACACGGCTTCCTTCATCTACACCGTTATCTCCAGCTCACGGAGCTTCAGACTGTCCTTATATACTTTGTTGACATATAGTTCACCCGGAGAAAGCGGACCAAAGGCAAACTCCCATCTTCGTCGGTCACAACCGACGAGAGAAGTTTTCTTGTTTCCTGCCCGTCTGTTTCAAAAAGCAGAACAAACGCCGCCTTAACCGCCCTCTCCCCATCTGTCACCTTTCCGCATATTCCGCAGCTTTCGTCCTCCTTCGGTGTAACCACCGTGTGTGTCTTTTCGCCCTTTGACGGACGAAAATAAAACTTTGCAAAAGCGCTCACCGGCATACCCTCCGTTATTATGAAAGTCATCCCATAATACGATGCCAATTCCCCTATTGTTCTTGACAAGCCGGCTTATATTTTATAGAATTACGGGATGACGCAAGGGGCTTGGCCCCTAAGGTTTCCAACGCCTCACAAAGAACTCTCAGAATTCCGACTACCAAATTCGAAAGGATTGATTATAAATCATGGCAACGGACAAAAAAGTTGAACAGATAACCGACATGGAGGTCGATTTCGCAAAATGGTACACCGATGTGTGCAAAAAAGCCGAGCTCATCGAATACTCCAGCGTAAAGGGGATGTTCATTCTTCGCCCTTACGGTTATGCGATTTGGGAAAACATACAGTCGGAGCTTGACAGGCGTTTTAAAGAGACGGGTCATCAGAACGTATATATGCCCATGTTGATACCGGAATCCCTCTTGCAGAAGGAAAAGGACCACGTCGTCGGCTTTGCGCCCGAGTGCGCATGGGTAACACTCGGTGGCAGCGAGGAGCTTGAGGAAAAGCTCTGCATCCGCCCCACCTCCGAAACGCTTTTCTGTGACCATTGGCACAACATCGTCCATTCATGGCGCGACCTTCCCCTGCTATATAATCAGTGGTGCAGCGTTCTCCGCTGGGAAAAGACAACCCGTCCCTTCCTGCGCCACCGCGAGTTCCTTTGGCAGGAGGGACACACTCTCCACGCAACAGCCGAGGAAGCGATTGCCGAGACTGAGCAGCAACTTGAAACCTATGCCGACCTCTGTGAAAATGTCCTTGCGATGCCTGTTGTAAGGGGCTGCAAAACCGACAAGGAGAAATTTGCGGGGGCAGAGCGCACATATACAATCGAGTGCATGATGCACGACCACAAAGCATTGCAGAGCGGTACAAGCCACTATTTTGGCACTGGTTTCGCAACAGCTTTTGACATTTCTTTTACGGACAAGGAAAACAAACCCGCAACCCCTCATCAGACCTCGTGGGGACTTTCCACACGCATAATCGGCGGAATCATCATGACGCACGGTGACAATAACGGGCTTGTTCTTCCCCCGAAAATTGCACCCATTCAGATAGTCGTTCTTCCCATCGCTCAGCACAAGGAAGGCGTCATTGAAAAGGCGCAGGAACTGGTTGCAAGGCTTAAAGCCTCCGGGCTCCGTGTCAAGGGCGACTTTTCCGACAACTCCCCGGGTTGGAAGTTTGCTGAGTATGAGATGAAGGGCATTCCCCTCCGCGTCGAGATCGGACCGAAGGACATTGAAGCCGGACAATGCGTCTGTGTCCGCCGCGACAGCGGCGAAAAGACGACTGTTTCTCTGAGTGAACTTGAAGCAAGAATTCCTGAGCTTCTGGATGCAATTCAAGCGGGTCTTTTCGCAAAGGCTAAAAAGAACCTCGAAGACCACACTTTCACGGCTTTCTCTCTTGAGAAAGTTAAAGAAATTGCGGACGCAGAGGGCGGTTTTGTTAAGACCATGTGGTGCGGTGACCTTGAGTGCGAGCTTGCAATGAAGGAAAAAGCAGGCGTTTCAAGCCGCTGCATACCTCTTGAGCAAGAAAGCTTAAGTGAAACCTGTCCAGTCTGCGGAAAGCCTGCAAAGAAAATGATTATCTGGGGCGTTGCCTACTAATACGGATACTTGAAACCCCCGAAAGCGCAAATCCGTGCTTTCGGGGGTTTATTATATAGTTTTCAATTATTGTGCAATATAAGGCTTCAGCTCAGAATCAGCATGGAAATAATGTTAATCAGCATATGTAAAAATATCGGTGCCCATATGCTACTTGTCTTTTCGTATACCCAAGCCAAGGCGTATCCCATCGGAATGGACATAATCATATATACGAACATTGTCCAGTCCATTGACGTAAGAGCAAGCTGCCAAACATTATAGAAAGCAAAAAGGCCGATAGACACGATAAAAGCCAGTCTGCGGTGCTTTGGTGCCAAAGAACCGAAAACAACTCCGCGAAACAAAACTTCCTCGACAATTGGCGCGATGAAAACCGCAAGCGCTATCACTGCACGAGGACTTTCGTTTGCCAGAGTTGATACCGCATCGTTATTCAGACTTGATGTCTGATCTCCAAGAATCGCAAAAAGAACACCGCTTGCCAAGTAGCTCAGGAGGAAATATGATACGCCCCCAAAAAACAAAGCGGCGATATTTGTTGCAAGATTGTCTAGCAGAACGTCAAGGGCGTTTCTTAGGTATTTCCACATAACAATCAGGCAAAACGCAAAGCCCATCCCGTAATAAAGAAGGTTCACCGTAGTGTCATCAAGCCCGCCGGGCATATAGGTCATAAGCATAGCTGCAAACAACGGAAGAATGATTATATGAAACGGCAGATAAATATATCCTGCTATCCGCTGGGGTTTTGACATGGTGCTCGCGAAACCAGTGATAACAATTTTCATCAGGCATCTACCTTCTTTTTCAGTTCGTACAGCAGGTTCATCGCCTCGATTGGGGATAAAGTGTCCAGATTAGTCTCCTTTATTCTGTTGATAATTTCATTTGAACCGCAATCCGCAAAGCTAATTTGTGCGTCATCGCGCTCCGCCTTGACAGAAGCAACTTCTTGAGAGCCGCTCTCAAGCTCTGCAAGGCAGACCTTGGCCCTCGAAATTACGGAATTGGGAACTCCGGCGAGTTTTGCGACCTCAATGCCGTAACTGTCGTCCGCAGCTCCGCGGACAATTTTGCGCAAAAATATAAGGTCATTGCCGCGCTTTTTTGCCGTTATACTGTAATTTTGCACGCCCTCAAGTGCTCCTTCAAGCGCGGAAAGTTCGTGGTAGTGGGTTGCAAACATTGTTTTTGCGCCCAGTTTCTTTTTGTCGGCACAGAATTCGAGCACAGCTCTTGCCATCGCCATGCCGTCATAGGTGGAGGTTCCCCTGCCGATTTCGTCCAGAATGAGCAGGCTCGAGCCTGTCGCATATTTCAGAATGTCCGCGACCTCAATCATTTCCACCATAAAGGTACTTCGTCCGCCCGCCAAGTCATCTGATGCGCCGATACGGGTAAAAACTCTGTCAACAATGCCGATAACTGCGCTTTTTGCGGGCACAAAGCTGCCCATCTGAGCCATAAGCACAACAAGCGCGGTCTGGCGCATATAGGTCGATTTCCCCGCCATGTTGGGGCCTGTTATTATGGCAACTCGCTCGTCAGCATTGTTCATAAGGGTATCATTCGGCACGAATAGCACCTCGCGCTGAGTCTGCTCGACAACGGGGTGACGACCGCTTGTCACGGAAAGCACGCCGGAGTGGTCAACTTCCGGCATTGTGTATCCGTTTCGCACGGCGACCTCCGACAGTGAGCAAAGAGCGTCAAGCTCCGCAATCGCGTCCGCAATCGCCTGAATTCCGGCTACTTCGGAGGCAACCCTGAGCCGAACTTCCTCAAAAAATCTAAATTCGATGTCCGCAAGCTTATCGCGCGCCGTAATCAGCGTGTTTTCCAGTTCCTTGAGTTCCTCAGTAAAAAAGCGCTCGCTCGTCGAAAGGGTCTGCTTCCTGATATATGTCTCCGGCACGTTTTCGGAAAACGCGCGTGGAATGTCGATGTAATAGCCGAAAACCCTGTTGTAGCCGACCTTTAGTTTTTTGATTCCCGTCTGCTCGCGCTCACGCGTTTCAAGTGCGGAAACCATCTGCGCACCGTTGTCGCGGACGTTTCGGAGGTTATCAACTTCCTCGCTGAAGCCCGTGCGGAGTATTCCTCCCTCGCGCACGGAGAAAGGCGGTTCATCGCATATTGCTCTCATTATTAGTGCAGGAATATGCGATAAAGTGTCAGTTTCTGCAATTTTGCGGAGCATAAGACTCTGCTTGCCGGAAATAAGCTTTGCAAGTTCTGGAAGCGCGGCGCAATAGTTTCCCAGTGCCAATAAATCGCGTCCGTTTGCCGTTCCGTATACTGCTCTTCCGACAAGGCGCTGAATGTCGCCTATATCGCGAAGAAGCTCAATGATTTCTCCCCTTGCGACATTATCGGCAAAAAGTTCCTGAACCGCTGTTAACCGGCGCTTTATCGCAACAGGAGAAAGCAGCGGACGCTCTGTCCAAGCACGCAAAAGTCTTCCGCCCATCGGCGTTTTTGTCTTGTCCAGAACCCATAAAAGGCTGCCCTTTTTCTCTCCTGTGCGGAGATTTTCGGTGAGCTCAAGGTTGCGTCGCGTTGTGTAATCAAGCTCCATATAACGACCCGCCGAAAAAACATCGAGTGAGTTTATATGGCTTATATCAAATTTCTGCGTTTCGATAATATAGCTTAAAAGCCCTCCAGCAGCGCAAACGGCGGCGTTGTCATTGGAAAGTCCAAGACTGTCAACATCGCTCGCGTTAAACTGCTCGCTGGCTCTCGCGGCGCTTTGCAAATAGTCGAAACGTCCGTCTCCGTTTTCGATGAGGCAGTCGAGCTTCTTTGCCAGAAAGGCGCAAAGCTCCGCGTTTTCCATAGCGCCAGCGCTCAAAACCGCCTCGCGCGGCAAAAAGCGGGCAAGCTCGTTTTGTATGTGTGTAACAGGTGCTTTTTCAAAGCCCGCAACGCAGAATTCGCCCGTGGAAACATCGCAGAAGGCAACCGCTCCCGCAGTATTATCAAGGAAAACACTACAGACATAGTTTGAACGCCCCTCCTCAAGCATGGAGCTTTCCGTCACCGTGCCGGGAGTAATAATCCTGATAACGTCGCGGTTTACAAGTCCCTTTGCAAGCGCGGGGTCCTCCGTCTGTTCGCAGATTGCGACCTTGTATCCCTTTGCGATAAGCCTTGCGATATACGCCTCGCAGCTGTGATACGGCACTCCGCACATCGGCGTGCGCTCTTCGGGATTTTCGATACTCCGATCGCGCGTCGTAAGCGCCAACTCAAGCTCTTTTGACGCTACTATGGCGTCCTCGTCAAACATCTCGTAAAAATCGCCCAGTCTGAAAAACAGCAGGCAATCCGAATACTGTGACTTTATTTCGTTGTATTGCCGCTTCATGGGCGTTAGTTCTGCCATTGTATTACCTCCGGTAATGATTGTGATGTATCACCGTGCATTTCTATTTATTTGCGAATTGGAGAGTCTCCAGGTAAAAGCGTTATATAACATCGCCTCTTAATGCCCACGTGTTGCAGTCGGATATTTTCACGTTTACGAAAGAGCCTATCATGCTATCGTCACCCGTTACACGGACAAGTCTTCCGCCGATTGTTCTGGCAGAAAGCATTCCGTCCTCTCTGTCCTTTCCGTCAATAAGGACGCGAACGGTTTCGCCGATGTATTCCCTGTGCTTTACTTCTGAAATCCTGTTCTGCACTTCGATGAGCCTATCAAAATGCACCTGCTTTTCTTCTCGCGTAAAGGGGTCGGGCATCTCCGCCGCCGGAGTACCGATGCGCTTTGAGTATATGAAGGTAAACATCGCGTCAAACTTAACTTTTTTGATAACCTTAATCGTATCTTCAAAGTCCTCGTCCGTTTCGTTCGGAAAGCCAACAATAATATCCGTTGTTAAAACGACGTCGGGTATTGCCTGACGCACCTTGTCCACAAGGACAAGGTATTTTTCGGAATCGTAGTGCCTGTTCATTGCCTTAAGTATCCTGTCGCTGCCCGACTGGAGCGGCAGATGCAGGTGCTTTTCGCATTTTTCGCAGTCCCTCATCGCGGCAAAAAGTTCGTCCGTCGCGTCCTTCGGATGGCTCGTCATAAATCGGATTACAAAGTCGCCCTCAATGTCGTTTACCATACGGATAAGCTGCGCAAAGCTCACGCCGCCTTCAAGGTCGCGCCCATAGGAGTTGACGTTCTGCCCCAAAAGCGTAATTTCTTTGTAGCCTTGCGCCACAAGTTCGCGTGCCTCTTTTACAATTTCCTCAGGCTGTCTTGACCGCTCACGGAAGCGCGTGTACGGCACGATGCAATAGGTGCAAAAGTTGTTGCAGCCGTTCATAATCGAAAGCCAAGCCTTGACCTTATCCGAGCGTAAATGAGGAATCCCCTCGACAACACTTCCGTCGCCGCTACCGGGCGCAAAAACGCGCTTCCGCTTTGTCAGGACGGTATAGACAAGCTCCGGAAAACGCCAAAGCTCATCTGGACCGAAAACCAAGTCGACATGGCGGAAGGATTTTTTTATTTTGTCAGCAATATGCTCCTGCTGAACCATACAACCACACACGGCGATTATCTGGTTTGGGTTCGCCTTTTTCGGGTGCGTAAGCGCTCCCAAATTCCCGAAAACGCGCATTTCCGCGTGCTCGCGCACAGCACAGGTGTTTAGTACGATTATATCGGCCTTAAATTCGTCATCGGTCATCTCAAAGCCCATCTCGGCAAGGTAACCGCGGATTTTCTCGCTGTCTTCCTCGTTCTGCTGACAGCCGAAGGTGTCAACAAGCGCAAGCGGAATTTTTCCATCAAATCTTGCTCTCATCTCAGTGCAGATAGCAAGCTGTTTATCGATTTCTTCCGCAGGTATTTCTCTACGTTTTATGCTCATGTTTATAATTGTTCCTATCGTTAAAAAATGACCGTCTTGGGGTCCTTTCGGTATTCTTCGTCGCTTCATTAAAAAATCGCATTCGAAATAAAGGGTTTCTTATGATAATACCATTTATTTGTGGCATTTTCAATGCTTTTAATGTATAATATCAGCAGACGTACATTATACAAAATATAAAACATATGCCGCAACGGTGCGTTGCGCCTGTGGCATAATGACTCGATAATACGAATCCGATGAAAGGATACGCGCTATGTCAGAAATCAACATACTATCTCCGCACATTGCAGACCTTATCGCAGCCGGCGAAGTTGTCGAACGTCCTGCCTCCGTTATCAAGGAGCTTTTGGAAAACTCCTTCGATGCGGGCGCTTCAAATATAACAATCGAGCTTAAAGGCGGTGGAATGACATATATCCGCGTTACAGACGACGGAAACGGCATGCTTCCCGAGGATGCGGGGCTTTGCTTTCTCCGTCATGCGACAAGCAAACTTCATGACGAGCGCGGTCTTGAGTGCATCGTCACAATGGGCTTTCGCGGCGAGGCTTTGGCGGCGATTGCCTCTGTTTCCCGCGTGGAACTGCTCACGCGAAAAAAGGGCACGGATGTCGGCACACGCGTTGTTCTTGAAGCAGGCGATATTATCGAGATGACGCCTCATGGCTGTCCCGAGGGGACAACTCTTATTGTCCGTGACTTGTTTTATAACACCCCTGCAAGACTTAAATTCATGAAGACTGACAGAGCCGAAGGCTCTGCCTGCGCTTTTCTTGCGCTTCGCTGTGCTTTGGGACGTCCAGTGGTTTCAGTTCGTCTTATCAAGGACGGCGAAGAAGATTTTTTCTCGCCGGGCGACGGAAAAATCGGCTCCTGCACGTATAGCCTTCTTGGGCGCGACACCGCCAAGGAGCTGCTTGAGTGCGCGTCCTCCGACGATGGAATATCGGTTTCTGGCTTTGTCGGTTCGCCGAAGGCCGGTCACGGCAACAGAATGAAGCAGTTTTTCTTCTGCAACGGCCGCAGCATAAAATCTCAGCTTTTACAGGCCGCCGTCGAGCAGGCATATAAGAACACAATGCTGACAGGGCGCTATCCTGCCTGTGTTATATACCTCGGAATCAGCCCTGCCTCTGTTGACGTTAACGTACATCCTGCAAAAACGGAAGTCAAATTCCGCGATGAAAAGCGAATTTACGATGCCGTCTATTACGCCGCCCGCTCCGCGATAGAGAGCGAGAGCGGCACGGCCGAGATTAAGCTTTCTCCCTCCACAAAAGCTGTAGCCGCACCAAAAAAGGACTTTTTTAAGTCGATGGGTGCAACCGAGTTCCGCGATAAATTCTCCGATTCGTCAAAAGCAGCAGGTCCTGCTTTTTCTTCCCATACGGGCGCTCCAATTAAGCCCGCCGCAGTTCCTGACCGCGGAACTATCATTTGGAACAGAACCGCTGCTTCGTCTGCAAACGGCACAACCGTCCGCGAAAGCGAAACCCCTTACAAAACTTCTCAAAGAGCTTCCGAAAAGGCAGTTTTAATTCCGGAAGTTTCTGTCAGCCAAGGATCCTTCTCGGACTCTGTTAAGAAAACCGAAAAAACAAAAGCTGCATCAACTGAGGCAGACTATACGCTCGACGTCCGCGCAGACTTCCGCCTCGTGGGCGAAGCTATGAAAACCTACATAATCATCGAGAAGGACGGCGAGCTTTTGCTTATCGACAAGCATGCGGCTCACGAGCGTATAATATTCGATGCGCTCAAAAGTCAGGGTCGCGAAATAATGTCCCAGTCACTTCTTGTTCCCATAACGATAAAACTTCCGGCGGACGAAATCGAGCTAATCGAGCAAAACTCAGAAACCCTATCAGGTCTGGGCTTCGAGATTGAGCCCTACGGCGAGGACAGCGTTATTCTGCGAGGTGTTCCGGCGGATACAGACGCCTCCGATGCCGCTCCGATGGTCGAAGAAATCTGTGACAAACTCAAACGCGGCTCCGGCGTTTCACACGCTGATGTAATTGACGATATTCTCCACACCGTCGCCTGCAAGGCGGCAATCAAGGCTGGCTGGAACACCGAGGACTCGGAGCTTATGGAAATCGCAAAAGAAGTCGTTTCAGGCAAGGTGAAATATTGCCCTCACGGCAGACCTGTTGCGATTACTCTTACAAAAAAACAATTGGATAAGGAATTTTCGCGCATAGTATGAAGCTTTCAGTCCATACTGCGAAGATAAGATTATTACGGTGGTGAACCGATGGAAGACACAGCTCCTAAAATTGCAGTTATAACCGGCCCGACGGCAACGGGCAAAACAGCCCTCGGTGTTATCCTTGCAAAGGAACTGGGCAGCGAGATTGTTTCTGCTGACTCCATGCAGATCTATAGGCACATGAATATCGGCACTGCAAAGGTTACAAGCGAGGAAATGCAGGGCGTTACCCACCATATGATAGACATTGCCGAGCCTAACGAAGCTTATAATGTTGCGCGATATGTCAAGGAGGCAGACGCCTGTGTTCAGGACATTTTGAGCCGCGGCAAGCTTCCGATAATTGTCGGAGGAACCGGACTATACATTGACTCTCTCGTTGCAGGACGAAACTTTGACGATTTCTCATCTGACGAAACCCTTCGCCGTGAGCTGGACGCAAGGTACGGTACTATTGGCGGAGAAAAAATGCTGGAGGAGCTTCGCGCTTTCGACCCAGAACGCGCAAAAAAGCTTTATCCTTCGGATAAAAACCGAATTCTGCGTGCTCTTGAGGTCTATTATGTGACGGGCCGAACCATAACGGAGCATGACGAAGAGACACAGAAGGTCCCCAAGCGCTACGACGCCGCAGTCATAGCACTTTCCTTTGAAAACCGTGCGGATTTATACGAGCGAATCGATAGGCGTGTTGAGCTTATGACTAATGCGGGGCTTTTCGACGAGGTGCGCTCGATTCTGGAAAGCGGCGTTCCCGAAAAATGCACCGCTATGCAGGCTATAGGCTACAAGGAAGCGGCTATGGCGCTCCGCGGTGAAATCAGCGAAAATGAGGCCATTGAAATTGTCAAGCGTGAAAGCCGCCGATACGCAAAACGTCAGCTCACATGGCTTCGACGGAAAGAAAATATTGGCTGGCTATTGTGGAAAACCTCTCCTGATTTTGAATTTGGTCGACAGTTTTCGATAAAATTTTTGCTCTCACACGGATTAAAATAGTCTATGAACATTTCGTATTGGTATTGAGCCTTCGATTTGTTTAATATTACTATTTAATGGGGCGATAAATCGTGATAAAATTGCTGTCAGATGACTTGGGAAACAGTCCTGCCGAATCTGCTGTGCTGAATGCACGAAACATTTTGGGCCGCCCGGAGAGGGAGTTGGCATCTATGCAAAAGACACAGAACATCCAAGACACCTTGCTTAACCAAATCAGGCGTGAAAAGCAGACGGTGACATTCTTCCTTATAAACGGTTTTCAGTTGAAAGGCATTGTAAAGAGCTTTGTCAGCTTTGTTGTCATCCTTGAAACGGATGGGCGTCAGCAAATGATATATAAGCATGCTATTTCAACAATTGTACCCTCAAATTCGGTAGATTTGAGAGAGCCTCGATCTGTCGATGATAAAGAGCATACATAATTTGTCTGGGGTTTTCAGAGACGGCATATCCCGTTCGTTTGCTTGGGATAACATATCGGAAATATCCAAAGGGCAACATTGTTCCTTTGGATATTTCCATAAAACAGCGTAAAAAAGCAGCCACGCCCTCATACCGAGTTCCGAAAAAGGAGATACACAGATGAAACGAACAGACGCGCTGACAAAAGTTGTGTCCTTGCTCCTTTTTGGGGCTTTGCTTGCATATCTGGGCGTATATATTGTCCGCAGCGCCACGAACAATATCCGAACAGCCCCTGCCGTTTTCGTTTCGCTGACGGAAAACGCTGTTGCCTCCGGAATCATAGTTCGTAATGAAACCCTTATACAAAGCGACGAGAAATATCTGAGCATAGTCGCCGAAAGCGGACAGATGGTTTCCGCTGGTGAAACTGTCGCGGTTGTATATTCCGGCGAAGATGCGCTTGCACGTGCGGCTAAAATTCGTGAGTTGGAGCTGAAAAAACAATATATAAGCTCCGTACTTTCAGGGGAAAGCTCCGCTGAGAGCCTTTCTGACAGGGACACATCTATCAAAAACGCCCTAATTTCCCTTGCCGCGTCCGCCGCTCGACACAATACGGAAAATCTCGCCTCCGCCTCGATGAGCTTAAGCTCGCTCGTAATACAAAACACTGAAATCAAGACAACGGATGTCGATTTAAATCTCGTAAATACGGAGCTTGATAGCCTAAAGCAGAGTGCACTTTCCGACACCTCAGCCATTAAGGCAACTTCACCGGGGCTATTTTCCGCAACCCCGGACGGCTTTGAGTACATTGCGCCCGACACACTTTCGGGGCTGACACCCGATAAGCTTCAATCACTCGAAGAAGCGCCGCAAGAGCTTGCGGACAATGTTCGCGGGAAGCTCGCTTCTCCTTATGAATGGTTCTTTGCCGCAACCGTATCCCAGACCGATGCTTCAAGGCTTGAAGTCGGCCAAATCGCCACTTTGGATTTCGGAAGATATTGCAGCAATCAGCTTTCTGCTAAGGTTATCTCCATCAGTACGCCGTCAGGCGAAGAGTGCACGATAGTCTTCAGATGTACGGAAGCAACCACAGAAATGCTCTCCGTCAGACTCGCAACCGCTGAAATTGTTTTCGATGCCCACGAGGGAATCCGCGTTCCCAAGCAAGCTGTTTTATCGGATCAGGGAGGCTCATATATATACACCCTCACAGGCATGCAGGCTGAAAAAAAATATATTTCTATCGTTTGGGAAGCCGAAGAGTACTACCTTGCCGACGTTTCTAAAGATTCAGCTTCTTTGAGGGCGGGAAATGACATAATTCTCACAACAAAAGGGCTTTATGACGGCAAGATAATGAGCGAATAACGCATTTTGCTAAAGAAAAAGAGGGATGAGTTATTTGAGTATCACTGAAAACGTCGGCTGCGTAAAAAGCCAAATAGAAAAAGCGGCAATAGCCGCACATAGATTGCCCAACGAGATAACTCTGGTTGCGGCAACAAAAATGAACTCTGCGGAGAAAATCGCCGAGGCGATTTCTGCTGGTGTTTCTGTCTGCGGAGAAAACCGCGTGCAGGAGCTTCTTGAAAAGAATACTCAAGATGCTTATATCGGCTCGTCAATCCACTTCATCGGACATCTGCAAAAAAATAAGGTCAAACAAGTCGTGGGCATATGCGACCTTATCCAATCCGTTGATTCGCTTGAACTGCTTTCGCTGATTGACATCCGCGCAAAGGCTCTTGGAATACGGCAAGAGGTTCTCCTCGAAATCAACATCGGCGATGAGGACTCAAAGTCGGGAATGGTTGAAACAGACCTTCCCCTAATTCTAGAAAAAGCTTCTTCATTCTCCTCTGTTTTCATCCGCGGTATTATGGCAATACCTCCCATTTCAAACTCTGCAGGAGCAAATCGGGTCTATTTTGCCCACATGCGTCAGCTTTTTATTGACAATTCAGCAAAAAAATACGATAATGTCAGCATGGATTTTCTATCTATGGGCATGAGCGGAGATTTTGAGGAAGCTATTGCGGAGGGCTCGAATATGGTTCGGGTCGGCTCTGCGATTTTTGGTGCCCGTGCATATCCCGCGGAAGACCATTAGTAAATAGCTCACCATTTTTCCCCTTTTTTCTAATTTTTCCATTTCCGTATTACTTAAAATAAATCTTAGCTTCATAAGATGTGCCTACCGTTTTTAAGCGGTTGCTATGCAAAGCGCTCCTTCACTTGTCCGTTTTGTGTTTATGCACCATGAAGAGAAAGGTCATAATTATGGGTCTGTTAGACGAGCTTAAAAAGCTCACTCGTCCTTACAGTGGTGATGAATATGACGATTTCGGCGACGAGTTTGCCGAAACTCCGGCAGAAACACGCGTTCCCGCCTCCGACAGTCAGAAAAAATACGCGGCTTCTTCCGAGCGCCGCAATCCTTTTTCCGATTACGATGCACATCCTGTCACTCCGGCAAGGCGCGACAAGGTGGTCACTCTCGGCGGAGGTCCTGCCCCGCAGATTGTTCTTGTTAAGCCAGAGCGTTTTGAAACCGCTGCAGAAATTGCAGATCACCTACGCGAGAGACGCAGCGTTGTCATGAATCTTGAACAGACAAGCAAGGACACAGCTCGTCGGCTTATTGATTTTCTGAGCGGCGTTGCCTATGCTCTCGACGGAAAAATCAAGAAGATTGCCGCAAACACCTATATAATCACCCCTTATAACATGGACGTGATGGGCGACCTCATTGACGAAATCGAAAACAGCAGTCTTTATATGTAAACAAGCTCCAAGCAACTTTTCTCAGTCAAAGTTGGAACGTGAACACACGTTTTTCAAGTTCAGAGCCACAAATCCGTACTTACGTTCCGTTTGTTTTTTTGAATCGGCTGTTAAACGCAAATTAGTAACCGTGATAGATTTTTGCACTTCGCAAGATAGAAAGGGATTTTGATATGCTGACACCTCAGAATTTTAGAGAGAAAACCTTTGAAAAAGCGATCTTCGGTGGCTACGATATGGGTGCCGTGGATGATTTTCTGGACGAAGCCGCTAACGATTATGCGGCAATCGCAAAGGAAAACATGGTCCTAAAAAGTAAAATGAAAGTTCTCGTGGACAAGATTGAAGATTACAGAGCCACGGAAGATTCCATGCGTCTTACCCTGCTCTCCGCTCAGAAGCTGAGCCTGCAGATTGAGGAAGATGCCCGCAAAAAGGCCGATGAAGCCCTTGCCAGTGCTCGCTCTGAGGCAGAACGTATCACCCGCGAAGCCTATACCCAGCGTACGACCGAGGAAGCCATACTTCTCGAGGCGAAGCGCGAAAGCACCCAGTACATAGAAAATATGCGTATGATTTGCTCGAAGCAGCTTGATTTTCTTGACAATTTGAAAGGCATGAAGCTAGATGACATTTCTCGTCCCGCGCCCGCTGTCGAAACCGTCGAGGAAACAGTACGCAGCATCGAAAGCTCTGTCGAAAAGCTTTCCGATTCCGGCGATGCGGATGAGGAAATCCGTCGTGTCGTAACCGGAACGACTGAAGCTCCTTTCAACAAATTTGAAGAGCCGACACGTCAGTTCGCGTCAAGCAATGCCTCGGCGCCGACAAGTCAGTTTTCCTTCGACAATCTCCGTTTCGGAAAATAAACACTTTATCCGCTATTCGCTTTCCGTACAAACATATCATAATGGGCTTATAAGCGAATTGAGGTTAACGGCATGTGCCGCGGTTGCCGCGTGTCAGTGAGCGGCACGCCTAATATTAAGTTTGGTATTTAGTGTGATAAATCACACTAAATACCATTGGGGCGGGGCATAATACGCTGCAGTGCTGTGCCGCGCCCCGTAGCTATTATATGATCTCTTTCGTCCTTTAAGGACGGAGAGCTGTTGCGGAAAAACCACGAAATACATAATTCCCGCAACTTTAGGTATCACTTATTTCAGATTGGAGCCAACGCCAAATGCCACAGGATTACAACAGTACCGTGAATCTTCCTCAGACCGACTTTGCGATGCGCGCTTCACTTGCGGCCCGTGAACCGGATATGCTAAAAAGCTGGTATGAAGACGACATATACAACAAAATGCTTGCCCGCAACGAGGGAAAGCCCAGATTCATTCTTCATGACGGCCCCCCGTTTTCAAACGGCTATATTCACATGGGCACAGCCATGAACAAATCTCTCAAGGATTTTATCGTTCGCTATAAGAACATGTCAGGCTTTCAGGCGCCCTTTGTCCCCGGTTGGGACAACCACGGAATGCCCATCGAAAGCGCCATCATTAAGCAGAACAAGCTTGACAGAAAAAAGATGTCGATTCCCGAATTTCGCGACGCTTGCCGTGATTTTGCCGCGAAATTTGTAGATATACAGCGTGAACAATTTAAACGTCTTGGCGTTATGGGGCAGTGGGATAAACCTTATCTCACCATGGACCCCACTTTCGAGGCCGAAGAAGTCAAGGTTTTCGGCAAGATGTATGAAAATGGCTACATCTATCGCGGCAAAAAGCCCGTCTACTGGTGCTGCCATGACGAGACCGCTCTTGCGGAAGCAGAAATTGAATACGCAGACGACAGCTGCAAATCCATCTATGTAAAATTTAAGGTTACAGACGACCTCGGCAAACTCTCGAAATTTGCCGACCTCAATAACACATACTTCGTTATTTGGACAACCACCACCTGGACCATACCCGGAAACCTTGCAATCAGCCTTAATGCAAACCTTGACTACGTTCTGGCAAAAGTCCCGAGCGGCGAAACCTACGTCCTTGCAAAGGAGCTTCTTGGAGCAGTTGCAAAATCTGCCGGTATCGAGAGCTTTGAAGTTCTGACTGAACTAAAAGGTTCGGAATTTGAATTCATGCGTGCGAAACACCCGCTCTATGCCCGTGAGAGCATCATAATAAATGGCGACCACGTAACCCTTGAAGCCGGTACCGGCTGCGTTCATACCGCGCCCGGACATGGTATGGAAGACTATATGATCTGCCAGAAATACGATTACAGCGGTAAAACGAAAATCGGTATCATTGTCCCTGTTGACGACCGCGGAATTATGACCAGTGAATCCGGCAAATACGACGGCATGTTCTACTCTAAGGCAACCGACGCGATCTGGCAGGATTTGTCTGACTGCGGCGCTCTTCTTGCCTCACAGACAATAAGCCACCCCTACCCTCATTGCTGGCGCTGCAAGAACCCCATCATCTACCGCGCTACGGATCAGTGGTTCTGCTCTGTGGACGCCTTCAAGGAAGAAGCGGCAAATGCCTGTGACAGTGTCACTTGGCTGCCCGAATGGGGGCACGACCGCATAGTTTCCATGGTTCGTGAGCGCTCGGACTGGTGTATTTCCCGTCAGCGCCAGTGGGGTCTGCCCATTCCTGTATTATATTGTGAAGCCTGTGGCGAACCCATCTGCACTCCCAAAACCATTGATAAGATTTCCAAAATCTTCGGCGAACAAGGCTCCAATGCTTGGTTTTCAACCGAAGCTTCAAAATTATTGCCCGATGGTTTTATCTGTCCAAAATGTGGCAGCAAGCACTTCGCCAAAGGCACCGACACGTTGGACGGCTGGTTTGATTCCGGTTCCACTCACTATGCATCCTTGGAGCACGACAACGCCGCCGATTGGCCGGCCGACCTCTATCTTGAGGGTGCCGATCAATATCGCGGCTGGTTCCAGTCCTCTCTGCTCACCGCCGTTGCCACAAAAGGCAGCGCACCCTACAAGGCTGTCCTTACACACGGCTGGACAGTGGACGGCGAGGGAAAGGCGATGCACAAGAGCCTTGGCAACAGTGTTCTCCCTGATGAGCTTATTCCAAAATACGGTGCTGACCTCATGCGTCTGTGGGCGGCAAGCGCCGACTACCGCGTTGACATGCGCTGTTCGGACGGCATATTTAAACAACTTTCCGACACTTACCTAAAAATCCGCAATACGGCGCGCTTCATGCTCGGAAACCTTGACGGCTTCAATCCCGACAACCTTGTAAGCTTCGCCGATATGGAAGAGCTCGACAAGTGGGCTATGTCCCGCACAAACAAGCTCATAGAAAAGTGCGTTGCCGCATATGAGAGCTACGAGTTCTACAATGTAATCCACGCGGTTCACAAATTCTGTGTCATGGACATGTCCAATTTCTATCTGGACATTGTCAAGGACAGACTTTACTGCGAAAAGCGCGACAGCTTGCTCAGAAGAAGCGCTCAGACCGCGCTGTACGGCATTTTGGACGCGATGGTCCGTCTTATAGCCCCGATTCTTGCGTTCACCTCAAACGAAATCTGGCTGTCTATGACGCACGGCAACAACGCAAATGCACAGCACGTCATGCTAAACGATATGCCCCATGTAAACCCTGCGTATATTTTCGACAATGACACCGAGGAGCGTTTCAATGCGCTTATAGTCCTGCGTAACGATGTCAACAAGGCTCTGGAGCTTGCCCGTGCGGAAAAGATCATTGGCAAACCGTTGGAGGCCTCTGTCACTCTTTTCGTTTCCGAAAGCGCAAAAGCGCAGTTCGAAAAAATCGCCGCAATGCCTCTTTCCATGATTTTCATCGTCTCCGAAACGAAGATCGTTTACGGCAGCGGTGAAGGCTATGAGGGCGACGAGTTTAAAGGGATAAGCATTCATATCGACCCCTGCACCGCGCCAAAGTGCATACGCTGCTGGATGCATAACGAGCATGTCGGCGAAAATGCCGAGCATCCCGAGCTTTGCCCTCGCTGCGTTGCAGCCGTTTCGGACTAAACAAAACTCTGCCGCACGGCGTTAGGCTTTGCTGCGGAAAAAAATCTATCTCAGGAGGTACCTGCCATGCTGTATGCATTTGTTGTGGTAATCATCCTAATAATCGATCAGGCAGTAAAATTTTGGGCCAGCACAAACCTTATGGATGCGACGGTCCCCCTTATACCCGGTGTCATTCAGCTTACGTATACGCAAAACACGGGTGCCGCTTTTGGTATTCTTAGTACAGGTGGTTGGCGATGGTTTTTTGTAATTCTGACAATTGTAGTCGCAATAGCCGCCATCGTTCTTCTGGCGAAACATATCATCAAAGGGAAACTCGGACGCTGGATGTTGGTTCTTGTCATTGCGGGCGGGTTGGGCAACTGCATTGACCGCCTGTTTAACGGCTATGTCGTGGATATGTTCCAGTTTCAATTCAAGATTTTTGGTCAAGATTTTGCAATCTTTAACGTTGCAGACATTTTCATTACCGTCAGCGGAATCATATTCTGTCTCTACCTCATCTTCCACAAAGAACCTGAAGAAGATCCTGTTCCCGTTCCCGAAAGAGCGCCGACACGCCAAATGCAACAGAGCTCTGAGCACCCTGTCAGAGCGGATTATATTTCTCAGCTCAAGCGCCCCGTTGTGGAAGGCCGCAAGAACATGGAAGCGGAAATCGCCGCAAAGACAATCGAAGCCGCGCCCTTCCACAGCACTCCCGAAGCCACTCCCTTGCATAAAGACGAAATCACTATAACGGACTGGAATATGCCCGATTTTGCAATCACCGAAAAGAAATCTCCTGAAGCAAGCCCCGCACTGGCACCAAAAACGGAATTTGTTGATCCTTTCAAGTCCGAGCCGGCACCCGAGCCAAAGATCGTAAGCTTTGACGAACTTATTAAAGCGCCTGCCGCACCCACAAAGAAGAACGATTCGGACTTCAACCTTGAGGATATTATTGCGGAGTTTAAGGATAAATGATAAACACATACTCAATAAAAGCACAGGAGAGCGGCGAGCGTATCGACGCTCTCCTTGCGCAAGAAATAGACGAAATAACCCGCTCGCAGGTGGTTCGGCTCATATCCGAAGGTGCTGTAACTCTGCGCTGCGCACCCATAAAAAAGAACCACCGCGTAACAGCCGGTGAAATTTTTGTTGTTGAAATCCCCGAGGCCGAAGACACAGAGATTATTGCGGAGAATATTCCGCTTGACATCGCTTTTGAGGACGACGACCTCGTTGTTGTCAATAAGCCTCGCGGTATGGTTGTTCACCCTGCCCCCGGACATGCAAACGGAACGCTTGTTAATGCTTTGCTTTGGCACTGCGGCGAAAGCCTTTCCGGTATAGGCGGCGAAAAGCGTCCGGGAATCGTCCATAGAATCGACAAGGATACCTCCGGGCTTCTGATTGTCGCGAAAAACGACTTTGCCCACCGCTTCCTTTCCGCTCAGCTTGCCGACCACAGTCTTAGCCGTACCTATGAAGCGGTGGTCTGCGGCAGGGTAAAGGACGACGAGGGTGTCATCGACGCACCCTTAGGCCGCCATCCAAATGACCGCAAGCGCATGGCAGTTACGGAGAAAAGCTCCAAAAACGCCATAACGCACTATGAGGTCATCACTCGCTATGAGGGCTACACGCATGTAAGGTGTCGTCTTGAAACTGGACGTACTCACCAGATAAGGGTGCATATGGCATACATCGGTCACCCTGTTTTGGGAGACATGGTCTATGGCCGAAAACGTGCGGAAAAGGGACTCGAAGGCCAGTGTCTGCACGCGAAAACCCTGTGCTTTATCCATCCGCGCACTAACGAGCTGTGCGAAGTAACAAGCGAACTTCCCGACTACTTCACTGACGTTCTTTCCCGTCTGGGCGAAAAAATCGGCTGATCAACGATAAAATCACCTCGGAACAAAATGTTCCGAGGTGATTTTTCCTAAGATAATCATATGTCAGCTTCGCTGATTCACTATGGAAAAGCCCTGAGCTTTCAGCGCTTCCCTAATTGCTTCCACCTGCGCATAGTCGCGTGTTTCAAGCTGGAGCGTCAGGAAACAGGAATTTATCGCCATGTTTTCCTCACTTCTGTTGTAGTGCACGGACACGACATTGCCGCCCTGCTCTGCGATTGTCTTTGAAACGAGCTCGAGTTGCCCCGGCTTATCCGTCAGCGCAACGCAGAGATTTGAGAAGCGTCCGGCCTTTAATAATCCTCGTGTAATAACACGGCTCAAAATATTCACGTCTATATTTCCGCCACTTATTAGGCATACGGCCTTTTTGCCCTTGATATCGACCTTCCTAAACATCGCTGCCGCAACCGCAACTGCACCCGCTCCCTCGGCGATGAGTTTCTGCTGCTCAATAAGCTCCAAAACCGCTGTTGCGACCTCATCATCCGTTACCGTAACGATTTCGTCAACGTATTTGGATACAAGCTCGAAGGTGAGGTCTCCCGGACGCTTTACGGCTATGCCGTCGGCAAAGGTGGCAACGCCTGTCAGCTCCTCTATTTTCCCGCAGCACACGGAATTTGCCATTGAGGGCGCACCCGCTACCTGAACGCCGTAAACCTTACACTTTGGATTCAGCGTTTTAACAGCAAAAGCAAGCCCCGAAATCAGCCCGCCGCCGCCTATTGGTACGATGACGGCCTCCATATCTGGAAGCTGCTCCAAAAGTTCAAGCCCGATTGTGCCCTGTCCCGCTATTACATCCTCGTCGTCAAAGGGATGGATGAACACTCTTCCCTCGATTTTTTCAAGTTCGCGCGCTTTTTTATATGCGTCGTCATAAACGCCGTTGACAAGCACGACCTCGGCTCCGTAACGCTTTGTCGCCTCGATTTTACTGATAGGCGCGCTGTCGGGCAGGCAGATTTTTGAGGAAATGCCCTCCATAGACGCTGCACGGGCAACGCCCTGCGCATGGTTCCCCGCACTGCAAGCTATAACGCCGCGCGCCTTATCTTCCGCTGAGAGCTGACTGATTTTGTAATAAGCTCCGCGAACCTTAAACGAACCGGTCACCTGAAGGTTCTCGGTTTTGAGATACAGCTCGCCCTCGGAGGGAATGTTCGGTGCATATATCAAATCTGTCTGGCGAATTGCATTTTTCATAGTAAACGCCGCGTGGTAAATCTTGTCTAGTGTCAGCATATTTATCAGTCCTTTTCAAATTATGGGATATAAAAACTCCGTCTCAGTTAAGAGACGGAGATAAATTCCGCGGTACCACTCTTCATTGCCCCTAAAGGCCTCTCATAGACGCCAAAAGCGTCCGCTTCTGTAACGGGAAGACCCGGTATTGCTTACTGTAATGTTCGGCAACCGACTTAGGGGTGATATGGAACCAGCAGCAACTGCCGTATCGCACCAAACTACGGCTCTCTGAAAGTTGCAGATGCTTTTCCCTGTCCCCTTCAACGTCTTTAAACATATTTCATTACTTAAGGGTTGAAAATTTAAATCAAATATACTGCCTTTTTCACTAGTTGTCAACTGTTATAATTGTTGACATTTTTTCAAAGAAAGAATTAGAGCTTTTTAATTATGGGTAACGCATACTTCTTATAGACATAATAGCGATACTGGACTCCTGCTGAGGATGCCATAAGAGCGCTCTCACTTTCAAATTCCCATTCAAAGTTCTCGTCAAGGTTTTTAAAGAAGGCGTCGCACTCGGGTCGTGCATAAATTTTGGTAATGTAGACATTTTCGCAATAAGATAGCAACTCGTTATAAACGCTTGCGCCGCCAATGACATAAACATTCGGATGATCCTTGACCATTTCCAAGACTTCCTTAACACTATGAGCCACGGTAGCCCCCTCGATTTCGATGTCCTGATGGGTCATCACAATGGTCTTGCGGTTTTTTAGCGGCTTGCCGTTTGGAAAATCTTCAAGGGTGCGGCGTCCTACGATGACGGTTCCGCCCTCTGTCAGCTCCTGAAAATGCTTTCTGTCCTCTGGGATAACCAGTGGCTGCGTTCCCTTTGCGCCAATGCCCCAGTTCTGGTAATATGCTACGATTGCGTCCATTTTTCGTTCTCCTTATGCAATTCTATATTCCCCTTGAAATTCGGCGGCGCTAATACTATGTGGAGTTCACACCGCAACCGGTATCTTTTCGTTAAACTCGCCATACTCATAACCCTCGATAGTGAAGCTATCGCGAGTGAATTTATAAAAATCGTTTACGTTCTCGTCAATCGTAAATTTCGGTGCTTTCTTGGGTTCTGTTGAGATGAGCTTTTCAACCACGGGAACATGGCGGTCATATATGTGCGCGTCCGCAATAACGTGTATCATTTCGCCAACCTTCAGTCCGCTGACCTGCGCGAACATGTGGGTAAGAACAGCATACTGGCAGACGTTCCAATTGTTTGCGGCAAGCATGTCCTGCGAGCGCTGATTAAGAATACTGCTCAGCGTATTGCCTGATACATTGAAGGTCATCGAATAGGCACAGGGGTAAAGCGCCATGTCCGATAAGTCGGCAAAATTGTAAATGTTCGTCATAATTCTTCGGCTCGCGGGATTGTTTTTCAGGTCGAATATTACTCTGTCCACCTGATCCATGTCGCCTTCCGGGTAATGGTGCTTTAGCCCGAGCTGATAACCGTAGGCTTTGCCTATGCTGCCGTTTTTATCGGCCCACTGATCCCAGACGCGAGTACGCAGTTCATTTACGTTGTTGGACTTTGTCTGCCATATCCACAAAAGCTCATCGATAGCCGATTTTAGGAAAGTACGGCGGAGCGTAAGAATCGGAAATTCTTTTGAAAGGTCGTAGCGGTTGACAATACCGAATTTTTTTATGGTGTGTGCCGGAGCTCCGTCCTCCCATTTTGGGCGAACCTCTCTATCGGTATCCCAAACTCCGTTTTCCAGAATGTCTTTGCAGTTTTGAATGAAAACTTCGTCCGCCATGCTCATAGCCGCGCACCTCCGAGCCCCATTATTTTAAGAATGAATCTCTTTATATGTTTTTCTGATTATACCGCAAATTCTCTTTGGATTCAACACGGACTTGTTCCAACTCCGAAATATATTTTGCGCAAAAAATATCCGCACTCCCCAAAAGGAGAGTGCGGAAACTCAATTTGATTAGAATGTACCGCTAATCAGTTAGCACATTTCATAGACGCCGGCAGCGCCCATGCCGCCGCCGATGCACATGCTGACGATTCCGTACTTCTTACCTGTGCGCTTAAGCTCGCTGAGGAGCTTGCAGGTAAGCATAGCTCCTGTGGCGCCGAGGGGGTGACCCAGAGCTACGCCGCCGCCGTTGGGGTTAACCTTGGTTGTGTCGAGCTTGAGCTCCTGGATGCAGGCAAGAGCCTGAGAGGAGAAAGCCTCGTTGAGCTCAAAGAGATCGATGTCGTCCTGCTTGAGGCCGGCGATCTTAAGAGCCTTCGGAATAGCTGCGACAGGGCCCATGCCCATGTAAGCGGGATCTACGCCTGCTACTGCGAAGCTGAGGAACTTTGCGATGGGCTTAAGTCCAAGCTCTTCAGCCTTTTCCTTAGCCATGATCAGAACAACAGCTGCTGCGTCGTTCATCTGGGAAGCGTTACCTGCTGTAACTGTTCCGTCTTTCTGGAATACGGGCTTCAGCTTTGTGAGCTGCTCCATCGTAATGCCATAACGGATACCTTCGTCCTTGTTAAAGGGCTCGGAATACTTTACAACGTGGCCGGTCTTCTCATCGGTTTTGTACATAACAGCGTCAACAGCGATGATTTCATCATCAAACTTGCCGGCGTTCTGAGCTGCTTCTGCCTTATGGTGGCTGTTCACAGCAAACTCATCCTGCATTTCGCGGGTGATGCCGTACTTTGCAGCAACATTTTCAGCTGTGTTGCCCATTGCTGTCATAGCATTGGGGTTTCCTGTTGCAAGGGAAACAACTGGAACGTTGAGGTTTCCGCCCATAGGAATCATGGACATTGTTTCAACGCCGCCTGCAAGGATGATGTCTGCCTGTCCTGCCATAATTGCGTTTGCGCCGTTTGCAATAGCCTGAAGGCCAGAAGAGCAGAAACGGTTAATTGTGATTGCGGAAACGGTCTCGGGAATGCCGGAAAGCAGGCCAATGTTACGAGCAACATTTGTACCTGTTTCAGCTTCCTGGAATGCGCAGCCGAGGATAATGTCGTCTATCAGAGCGGTATCAAAGGTCGGAACCTTTGCAAAAAGGCCCTTAATGACCTGTGCTGCATAATCTTCGGGTCTTGTGTCTTTCAATGTGCCCTTCGGAGATTTTCCGATGGCACTACGTGCATATGCTACTACTACTGCTTCTCTCATGATTATTCCCCCTTAATTGCGGACAGGCTTGCCGTTCATAAGCATGCCTACGATACGGTCCTGCGTCTTTTCCTCGCCGGCAAGGGACAGGAATGCTTCGCGCTCAAGATCACGAATCTGCTGAGCGGAAACTTCTGCACCATAGGGCAGATCGCCGCCAGTGATAACGTGAGCTATCTTCTCGCCGATGTGGATGTCATATTCGGAACCAAAGTGACCATTCTTCATCATCAACATGTCATATGCGATTGCGCCGTAGCC